>ERZ857882.4652-NODE-4652-length-11566-cov-7.817305_pt1 | contig 11566 bp, 9 predicted proteins | sample MGYA00519697_ERZ857882 | MGnify/ENA primary metagenome ERZ857882 (study PRJEB31778, sample SAMEA3449373) | human gut metagenome | biome: human gut; feature: human-associated habitat; material: faeces | place: United Kingdom | collected 2010/2012 ... | reverse complement strand
TGGTGAACTCGGGGTTGTGCTTGGTGTCCATGCCCTCGTTGCGGAAGATGCGGCCGACCTCGTACACGCGATCCATGCCGCCGACGATCAGGCGCTTCAGAGGAAGCTCGGTCGCGATACGCATATACATATCGATATCGAGCGTATTGTGGTGCGTGATAAAGGGTCTTGCCGCCGCGCCGCCCGCGATGGTATTGAGAACGGGCGTTTCGACCTCGATATAGCCCATATTGTCCAGATAATCCCGCAGATGCTTGATGAACTGCGAACGGATGATGAAATTCCGCTTGACCTCCGGGTTCACGATCAGATCGACATAGCGCTGGCGGTAGCGCGTCTCCTTGTCGGTCAGGCCGTGGAACTTCTCGGGCAGCGGCAGCAGGGACTTGGACAGCAGCGTGATGGTCTTCGCGCGCACGGACATTTCGCCGCGCTGCGTGCGGAAGATCTCGCCCTCGACGCCGACGATATCGCCGATGTCGTATTTCTTGAAGCGGTTATATTCGGCCTCGTCCATTTCGTCCTTGCGGGCGTAGAGCTGGATGCGGCCTGTTTTGTCCTGCAAGTCGCAGAAGGACACCTTGCCCATGCCGCGCTTGGACATGAGACGGCCCGCAATGGAGACGGACTTGCCCTCCATCTCGTCAAAATGCTCCTTGATCTCCTGTGCGGTCGTGGTGCTGACGAAGCGGGTGATGGCAAACGGGTCCATGCCCTCCGCCTGCAGCTGCGCGAGCTTTTCGCGGCGGACCTTGATCTGGTCGCCGAGGCTGACCTGCGGGGCCGCGTTCTGCTGATTCCTGTTTTCCTGTTCCATAGCTATCCTCTTTTTCTGATTCGTTACTTTTCAACCGTCAGGATCTTATACTTGAGCACGCCGATGGGGGCCTCAACCTCGACAATGTCGCCGACCTTGTGGCCGAGCAGCGCCTTGCCGAACGGGGAGTCGTCGGAAATGCGGCATTCCATGGGGTTGGCCTCCTGCGAACCGACGATGGCGTAAAGCTCCTCGTCGCCCGTTTCCATGTCCTCGACCTTGATGGTGCAGCCGAGGCCGATCTTGCCCTCGGAGTCCTCCGTCTCGTCGATGATCACGGCATGGGCGAGAATGTTCTCGACCTCGGCGATGCGGCCATAGAGCTTGGCCTGCTCGTTCTTGGCTTCGTCGTATTCGCTGTTCTCGGAGAGGTCGCCGAACGAACGCGCCTCCTTGATCTGCTCGGCGACTTCCTTTTCGCGGGTCGTCTTCAGATAAAAAAGCTCCTGCTCCAGCTCCTTGAGGCGGAGCGCACTGATCTTGAATTCTTTTGCCATTTTTACGATCGTTCCTTCCATAATCGATCGGGCAGAAAACGCCCGGTATTTACAATGATTCAGCAGACATTATATCGGGCAAAGATAGGGATGTCAAGAGAGTTTCTGGGTGATTTCGCGGATTGCGGCCTGTAATTGTGCGTCGTCCGCTTTTTCCAGCTGACCGTAGTAAAGTTTTGCGCCGTCCTCGTCGGAAAGGGCGATTTCAACGTCGGGCGTGATGCCAGTATCGGTCAGACTGCGGCCCTGCGGCGTGTAGTATTTGCCGATAGACAGGTTCAGCATGGAGCCGTCGGAGAGTGTAAAGGCTGTCTGGAAATTGCCCTTGCCGACTGTCTTCGTCCCGACGACCGTACCCCAGTCATATTCCTGGATCGCGGCGGCGAAAAACTCAGCCGCGGAATAGCTATCCTGATTGACGAGCACGGCCATGGGCAGGTCGATGCAGTCCGCGTCCGAGCGGTCGATTTGCTTCGAGCCCTGATAGTCCTCGCTCTGGAACAGAATGCCCTCCGGCAGTATTTTATCCAGTACCTTGACCAGCTCGTTTTTATATCCGCCGCCATTGTTCCGCACGTCGAAGATCAGCGCCTTCGCGTCCTGCGCGATCAGCTCGTCCATGGCGGCGTTTGTCTCCTCCGCGCAGCGGGTGTCGAAATTGGCGATCTTGATATAGCCGATCTGCCCGTCCAGCATTTCATACGTCGCAACGGGCGTCTGGATGCTGCGGCGCTCGACCGAAACGGGGAAGCTTTCCTCCCCGCGCAGGATCGTCAGCGTCACGAAGGTCCCCTCCTCGCCGCGCACCTTTGTGCGCGTCCCTGTCATGCCGAGGTCAAGCGTTTTTTCGCCCTCGACCTCGGTGATGATATCGCCGGTGAGCAGTCCGGCCTCCTCCGCCGGGCCGCCTGCGGTCACGGCCTCAATGCGCATTCCGCCGAGCTCTTCCTGCGCGGTGATGGTCACGCCGATGCCGACATAGGCGTTCTGCATCTGCTCGTCGTAGCTGCTTTTTTCCTCAGCGGTCAGGTAATAGCTCCAGCGGTCGCCGGTCGCCTCGACCATGGCGGACGCGGCAGCGTCGGCAAGCGTATCTTCATCATAATCGTCGATGAAGAACCGGTCAAGATACGCGCCGATCTCCGCCGTTTTGGCCTCGGCGGGTGTTTGCTCCCGGTACGTAAGCTTCATGGTCACGATAGCCGAGCCAAGGATCGCGACGGCAAATGCCAGCACAAGAATCAAACTTTTCTGCCATTTTTTCAAAATGGACACCAGCCTTTCTATGGAAATTTGCGGCGAATCCGTAAGCACGTTCCTGTTTCGACGTAGGGGCGGACGCCTTGTCCGCCCGCCGGGAGATGTTGCATCTGCATGAGAATTTGCGGCGAATTCGCAAGCGGTTCCCTATCTCGTTGTAGGGGTCGATGCCCACATCGACCTGCTGGGAAGTTACGAATTCGCCGCAGATTACCGTAAAAACGGTGCAATCTGCCGGGCGGACAGAGTCGTCCGCCCCTACGCGGTGTAGTACGTATTCGCCGAAAGGGTTTCAGTTGTTCGGTTGTTTGCCGCAACCCCTCAGTCGGCTCCGCCGCCAGCTGAGCCTTGAGCGGTGCGTCACTTCTTGATCTCGTCCCAGTAGCGCTTGGCGGCCTGTTCGGTTTTGTTGTCGCCGTAGGTGTAATAGACGCGGTCTTTGATCACGTCGGGGAGATACTGCTGCCGAACCCAGTGGTTCGGGAAATTGTGCGGGTAGAGATAGCCCTGGTCGCGCTCGAAGCCCGTGCCGTCGGCGTGGACATTTTGCAGCTCGCGCGGGACGGGGCCGGTTCTGCCTGCCTTCACATCGGCGATGGCCGCATCGATGGCCATGCAGCCGGAATTGGACTTCGGGGCCGTGGCAAGCAAAATCACCGCGTCGGCCAGCGGCAGACGCGCCTCCGGAAGCCCCAGCTGCAATGCACTGTCGACGCAGGCCTTGACGATGGGGATGGCCTGCGGATAGGCAAGGCCGATGTCCTCCGCCACGGAGCACAGGATGCGGCGGCAGGCGGACGGCAGATCGCCCGCCTCTAAAAACCGGGCCAGATAGTGCACGGCGGCGTCCGGGTCGGAGCCGCGGATGGACTTCATGAGTGCAGAAAGATCGTCATAATGATCGTCGCCGGATTTGTCGTACCGCATGGCCGAGCGCTGCGACACCTGCTTCGCGTCGGCCATGGTGAGCCTGATCACGCCGTTTTCGGGCCGCGTGGCCGTGTAGAGGAATTCGACGGCGTTGAGCGCCTTGCGGATATCGCCGCCGCAGGACTGCGCGATGTGCTCCTTCACGCCGGGCTCCGGCAGAATGGTCACGCTGTCGCGCGCTTCGAGATAATTGAGCGCCCGGCTGACCGCGCGCTGCGCCTCGTCCTTCTCCACGGGCTTGAATTCAAACACCGTCGAGCGCGACAGGATAGCATTATAGACATAGAAATACGGATTTTCCGTCGTGGACGCGATGAGCGTGATCTTGCCGTTTTCGATGTATTCCAGCAGCGTCTGCTGCTGCTTTTTGTTGAAATACTGGATCTCGTCCAGATACAGCAGCACGCCGTTCGGCGCGAGGAACGTGTCCAGCTGGGCATAAATCTCCTTAATGTCAGCGGAGGACGCGGTCGTTGCGTTGAGCTTGCACAGCTTTCGCTGCGTTTTCTTCGCGATCAGGTTCGCAACGGTCGTCTTGCCCGTGCCGGATGGGCCGTAGAAGATCATGTTCGGCACAGAACCGCTTTCAATGATCCGGCGCAGCAGCCCGTTTTCTCCTAAAATATGCTGCTGGCCGCAAACGTCGGAAAGTTCCTGCGGACGAAGCGCGTCCGCGAGGGGCTGATACATATCGCCCGCCTCCTTTTTTGATTTCTAACGTATTATACCGGTTTTCGCTGCCAATTACAAGCGGGCGGTTCCCTTTCCAGCGCGCTTATGATACAATAAAACAAAAAAGGCAAGGGATGAGCAAATATGGAAACATCGGAACGTGTGGCCGGTATCATTGCCGCGCTGAAGCAGGAATACCCGGACGCGCTCTGCGCGCTGCATTACGGGAAGGATTACGAGCTGATGATCGCGGTGCGCCTGTCCGCGCAGTGTACGGACGCGCGGGTCAATCTGGTCACGCCTGCGCTCTTCGCGCGCTATCCGACGCTGGACGCATTCGCGGAGGCAGACGTGGCCGAGGTCGAGGGCTATGTCCACTCCTGCGGCTTTTACAAACACAAGGCGGAAGATATCGTGCTGGCCTGCCGGATGCTGCGGGACGAATACGGCGGGAAGGTGCCCGGCACGATGGAGCAGCTTCTGCGCCTGCCGGGCGTGGGCCGGAAAACGGCGAATCTGCTGCTGGGCGATATTTATGGGACGCCCGGCTCGGTCGTCTGCGACACGCACTGCATCCGCATCTGCAACCTGCTGGGCCTTGCCAGCGGGAAGGACCCGGCAAAGGTCGAGCAGCAGCTGCGCGCGATTTTGCCGCCGGAGGAATCCTCCGATTTCTGCCACAGGCTCGTCCTGCACGGCCGGGCCGTCTGCGCGGCAAGAAAGCCCGCGTGCGACCGCTGCTGCCTCGCCCCATACTGCAAAAGCTTTACGGGGGAATGAGCACGCCTGTCCGTTTTACGTAAAATCGTTGAAATTTAACCGCAGTTGGTAGGGGCGGGGCTCTGCTCCGCCCGGCAGGATGCACTGAATCATCAGAAATCTTTGGCGAATTCGTATGCATCTGCGCATTTCGGTGTAGGGGCGGACGACTCTGTCCGCCCGCGGGGCGCACCGCTTTTTACGGGAATCTGCGGCGAATCCGTACTGCCTCACAAATTTTAAACGCAAGGCTGATTTACAGCAGCCATTCAAAGGCAGCCACTTGTAAATCTGATGTCCCGTAACAGGCGGCGCGTACCATAGCGCTCGTAAGGTGAGTATGTGTGTTCGTAATACCCAAAAATAAGGACTTGCCTAAACCGTAACCGCAGTACGCACCAAACGCGTCCAAGCGCCCCTTTTCTCCCCCTTCTTTTCCGGCAAGGCGGAAAAGAAGGGGCCGCCGGAGGCTTGACCAGCTCCCGACTATGCAGAAAAGCCCCCTGTCATGCGCTTCGATCGGCATAACAGGGGAACTGCATGGGTGTCATTATTTTTTACTTGCGGCGTAATGTGCCGGGTACCAGCGCTGGAACCAGGCTGTGAACGCGCCGAGGAGCATGGGCAGCACGGAATTGACCGCGCCGGTCAGGTATGAAACGGGCGTTTGCAGCAGATACCACGTCCAGACCGGCGTGAGCAGATACAGAACCGCCCAGCAGGCCGTCAGAATGCGGTTCGTGTGCATGAACAGCGGATTCTGGAGTGCCGTCTCGCCGCCATAGCCGTTCATGGAATAATACGCCGTCAGCGGCATGGGCAGAAACACCGTCACGCCCCACATCAGGCCGAACAGAAGATACGACGCGGGCAGCAGCAGCGTGAGCGGCAGCGCGTCCAGAAGCGCCAGCACGCAGATCGTGCCGACCGCCAGAATCGAACACGGCTCGAAAACCGTCATGCGGTAGTTCAGAAACGCGAACGGCAGCAGCGCACAGACCGCGAGGCCGATGCACGCGCCGATCTGCGCATGGATAGACAGCGCGATCCAGATCGCCATCCACGGCAGCAGCATGAGCGTCATGTTCGTCTTCTTCCGGGGCTCGGCGGACGGCTGCGGCGCGGCGGCTCCAAGGCCGAAGATCTCGTCCCAATGGAGCATGACCGAAAAGTCGCCGGTCACGCGGTACTGGTGCTCCATCATCGCCTGCTTGCCGTCAAGCTCCCCGCTGCCGATTTTTTGCCAGACGGAAAGCGGCGTTTCGATGCGCGTCGTGCAGGGCAGGAAGTCCGATTGCAGCACGCGCTGGCCGTCCTTTCCGAGCACGATCTGGCAGGTTTCGCCGGTGTCCGTATAGAAAAATTCCAGAACGCGGTCTTTTCCATCCCACGACGCCGGATCATAGAGCGCGGCCATCTGCCGCGTAAACGCCTGCGCCGGAGACAGCTTTCCGGCCTCCGGGGTTTTTGCCGCGGCAGTGTCCTCCCGGCTGACGCCCCAGCTGGCGTCCGCCATCTGCTCAAATACCGCGCGCGGGAACAGCGGCTGGCGCAAGGCGCGGGCCGTTTCCGGCAGGATCGCGCCGCGCGCAAACTCCGCGCCCGCCTGTTTGACCAGCTCAAGATACGCATCCGTGCGCTGGCGCAGCGCCGGGACGCGGAACAGTTCGCCCTGTCCGCAGTAGACGGACGATAGCCATCCTTGCCGCAAAGCCGGGAAACCTGCGCGTCCACCGCGTCATAATTGCCCTCGGCGGTATAGAAGCCGCAGGTCGAGATCACGACCTGCCGCTGGCCGGAGCGGTCGTACCGGCTCGGGTGGCCGCCGGAGTCCGTGTCGGTCATAAACGGCAGCGACATCGGCAGCTGCCGGTCGATGAGCAGCTTGAGCTGGCCTGGAATACTGAAATAATAGAGCGGAAAGCTCCAGATCAGCACGTCGGCGGCAAGAATTTTTTCGATCACACCGCCCATATCGTCCTGCAAAACGCATTTGCCCGGCGTTTTGCTCCAGCAGGCGAAGCAGCCGCGGCACGGCAGCAGATGCAGCTTTCCGACCTCGATGGTTTCAGCCTTCACCGGCTGCGTCTGCCGCAGGCCGTCCAGAAACGCGCTTGTGAGCCGGTATGTATTGCTTTTGTCCCCCTTGGGACTTCCGTTCAGGACCAGAACTCTCATACCATTTCCTCCAGCCGTTTGATGCAGTCCTCGGCCCAGGCGATGCACATCTGCGCATAATTTCTGCCGAACTGCGCCGTAAAGGCCCAATATACAGGCGCGCTGGCGTCGGTCAGCTTGCCGTAATCCTCAATGCTCTGCGGTACGCTGTCCATGCTCCGCAGCCACGCGCGGCAGCCGTCCGCATACGCGCGCAGCATCGCGATGGCCTGCTGCGGCGGGAGATTTTCAGCGAAGAAGACCTTCATCAGAAATTCGCTCTTATAGCCGTCTGCCGTCTTTCCCTGCTCCGACAGCCAGCGCTGCAGCTCCGCGCGTCCGGCGGGCAGGATGGAATAGACGTTTTTATTCGGCTTCCCGTTTTGAATGACCGTCTCATGCGTGACAAGCCCGGCATTTTCCAGCTTGCCCAGCGTCAGATAGATCTGACTGGTCTGCGCGGGCCAGAAAAACTGCACGGAGGAATGAAACGCCTTTGTCAGCTCATACCCGCTGCACGGGCCATAATTCAAAAATCCAAGGATCCCATGCTGTAATCCCATTGCGGCCCTCCTATATCATCTAATTGTTCTATATTCCAATTTTATAATATACGTGTGCGTTTGTCAACACTGCTTTTTGTTTTACAACACTGGCACGGGAGTTGGCCCGAAGGGCCCGAGGGGATTCGAATGCCGTAAATTTCGGAGCACTCTGAACCTTGCAGCATATCCCCTCCGGCTTTTGGGATCTGCGGCGAATCCGTACTGTCCTGCAAATTTCGAACGCAGAGCTGATTTACCGCAGCTATTCCAACGCAGCTATTTACAACCCCGACGTCCCGTAACAGGCGGCGCGTACCAAAGCACTCGTAAGGTGACTGCGCGTGCTCGCAGCAACTACGAATTGGATGCCTGCCAGACTTGCATCCGCAGCACGCACCAACCGTAATCAGCGCCCCTTTTCTCCCCTATCTTTTCCGGCAAGGCGGAAAAGATGGGGCCACCGGAGGCTTGACCAGCCTGCTAAACCGCACGCCATCCTCCCCCTGACAGCGCAGTACCGCCCGGCTATGCAGATGCACAGCCGGGCGGCAGACCGTTTTTTCTTATTCCGCAAGCGCGGCGCGCAGAACGGGGTTTCTTGCCGCCTGCACCTCGTCGAGACGGCGGACAGGCGTGTTGTGCGGCGCGGTGTGGAGCGCTTCGGGGTCCTCATGCGCGAGGCGGGCAAGCGCACGGAAGACCTCGATCGCCTCGTCCATGGTGGCCTTGGATTCCGTCTCCGTCGGCTCGACCATGAGCGCCTCGTGGACGATCAGCGGGAAATACATTGTGGGCGGATGAATGCCGTTGTCAAGCAGGCCCTTGGCGATGTCGAGCGCGGAAACGCCGGTTTCCCTGTGCAGCCGGTCCAGCGTCATGACGAACTCGTGCATACACGGGCCGGGATAGGCCATATCGTAGACATCCTGCAGCGCGGCCATCATATAATTCGCATTTAGAACCGCGTTGCGGCCCACTTCATGCACGCCCTCCCGGCCAAGCATGGTCAGATAGGCGAACGCCTTGACGACGACGAGGAAATTCCCGTAGAAATCCCGCACCCGGCCAACGGACTGCGCAGGCTGCGCAAAGCGGAAGCCGCTTTCGGTCTTTTCCGGGATGGGGCCGGGCAGGAACGGCGCGAGGAACGCCTTGCAGCCAACGGGGCCGGAACCCGGTCCGCCGCCGCCGTGCGGCGTGGCAAAGGACTTATGCAGATTCAGGTGGATGCAGTCAAAGCCCATGTCGCCCGGACGAACGACGCCCATGACGGCGTTCAGATTCGCGCCGTCATAATAGCACAGGCCGCCCGCGTCGTGGATGATTTTCGTGATTTCGAGGATGTTCTTGTCGAAAATACCGACCGTATTGGGGTTCGTGAGCATCAGTCCCGCCGTCTGCGGCCCGACGGCGGCGCGGAGCGCCGCGAGATCGACGCAGCCGTCTGCGCCGGACGGGATATTGACCACGCGGAAGCCTGCCATGACGGACGAGGCCGGATTCGTGCCATGGGCGGAGTCCGGGACGATGATCTCTGTCCGGGCCGCATCGCCGCGTGCAAGGTGATACGCCTTGATGAGCAGCAGGCCGGTAAACTCGCCGTGCGCGCCTGCGGCGGGCTGGAACGTGAACGCGTCCATGCCGGTCACTTCTCCGAGCAGCTTTCCGGTTTCATACAGCAGCTCCAGCGCGCCCTGCGCCGTCTGCTCCGGCTGGAGCGGATGGAGCCGCGCAAAGCCCGGCAGCGCCGCAAGCGCTTCGTTGACCTTGGGATTATACTTCATCGTGCACGAACCCAGCGGATAGAAGCCGTCGTTCATGCCGTGGACGCGGTGCGACAGCGCGGTATAGTGCCGGATAAGCTCATTTTCGCTCACCTGCGGCAGGCGCAGCGGCTTTTTGCGCGCCGGCGCCAGCGTCACGACGGGCACGTCGCACGCGGGAAGCAGCGACAGGCCATGGCCGGGCGCGCCCTGTTCAAAGATCGTCTTCATTGGCCGCTCACCTCCTGCAAAAGCCCGATCACATGGTCGAGCGTTTTCTTATCTGTCAGCTCCGTCACGCACCAGAGAATTCCGCCCTCCACCGGCAGGCCGCCCAGAATCCCGTGCGCGTCCAGCACTTCCAGCGTCTGCTCGGGGCACGGGCAGGCGGTCACGAATTCGTGGAAGAATTCGCCGGGATAGACGCGCTTCCAGCCGAGCACTTCTTCGAGCCGCTGCGCAAAATAATGCGCGCGGGACGTGCAGAGCGTCGCGGCCTGCCGCAGTCCGGCTTCGCCCATGGCGGCAAGATAGACGGCGGCAGTCAGCGCGCAGAGCTGTTCGTTCGAGCAGATGTTGGACGAGGCCTTTTCCCGGCGGATGTGCTGCTCCCGCGCGGAAAGCGTGAGGACATAGCCGGTCTTCCCCTCCGTGTCGTGCGTCTGACCGACGATGCGGCCGGGGAGCTTACGCATCATGGCGCTCGTCGCGGTCATAAAGCCGAGGTACGGGCCGCCGAAGGCCGTGTCGAGGCCAAGGGGCTGCCCTTCGCCGACGGCGATGTCCGCGCCGCACTCGCCGGGTGTTTTCAAAACTGCCAGCGAAATGGGGTTCACGCCCATGATGTATTTGGCCCCGGCTGCGTGCGTGATCTCGCCGAGCAGCTCCGCGTCCTCCAGCAGGCCGAAGAAATTCGGCTGCTGGACATAGAAGCAGGCGGCGTCCGCACCGAGCATGGTGCGCAGCGCGTCCGGGTCTGTTCTGCCGTCCTTCATCGGGACGACAGTTAACTCTGTCCCGGAACCGAAGCAGTAGGTCTTCATAACGCCGAGGACGTTCGGGTCGACCGCTGCGGAGACGTAGGCCTTTGTGCGTTTGCGGTCGCGGCACATGGGGATGGCCTCTGCGGCGGCAGTTCCGCCGTCATAAACGCCCGCATTGGACACGTCCATGCCAGTCAGCTCACAGAGCATGGTCTGGTACTCGAAAATTCCCTGTAAAATGCCCTGGCTGATCTCGGCCTGATAGGGCGTATAGGCCGTCACAAATTCCTCGCGGGTCACGACGGCCTTGACCGCCGCGGGGATATAGTGCCGGTAGCTGCCCGCGCCGCGCAGACAGGTTTTGAACACGCGGTTCCGCTCTTCCAGCGCCGAGACGGCCTCAAGCGTTTCCAGCTCGCTCCTTCCGGGCGGCAGATCCAAGTATCCGTCCAGATACATCTGCTGCGGCACGTCCCGGAACAGATCTTCTACGGACGATACGCCGATCGTCCGCAGCATCTGCTCCCGCTCCGCAGCTGTCGTCGGGACAAAGGTGCCCATCAGTGCTCCTCCTTCGTGAACGCCTCATATTCCTCCGCACTCAGAAGCTCGGAGAAGTCCGTGATATGCTCGATCTTCATGATCCACGCCTCATAGGGGTCGGAGTTCAGAAGCTCGGGAGAATCGTCCAGCTCCTCGTTGACCTCGGCGATCACACCGGTCACGGGGCTCATAACGTCGGACACGGCCTTGACGGATTCGACGTCGCAGGCCGTTTCGCCCGCAAGCACCTCGTCGCCGGGCTCAGGCAGATTGACGTAGACCAGATCGCCCAGCTCGCTCTGGGCAAAGTCCGTGATGCCGACAAGAGCGGTCGTGTCGTCGAGCATCTTGACCCATTCGTGGTCGCGGGAATACTTCAGTTCAGCGGGAAAATTCATAATTTGTTCCTCCAATTCTGTTTTGTGGGGTTGATTGGTTGAGTTGGTGGGGGAGAAAAGGGGCGCTGGATATGCTTCGCCATATTTGCAGGCAGTGCGGATTCGCACAGTATAGTAGGGGCCGATGCCCACATCGGCCCGTTGGGAAGCTGCGAATTCGCCGAAGATTTTCGTAAAACGCGGTGCAATCTGCCGGGCCGATGTGTACCGGCAAGCGGCAGACCCACATCCGTAACGCTCCT
>ERZ857882.4649-NODE-4649-length-11574-cov-3.143676_pt1 | contig 11574 bp, 9 predicted proteins | sample MGYA00519697_ERZ857882 | MGnify/ENA primary metagenome ERZ857882 (study PRJEB31778, sample SAMEA3449373) | human gut metagenome | biome: human gut; feature: human-associated habitat; material: faeces | place: United Kingdom | collected 2010/2012 ... | reverse complement strand
GCTTTGCGCCCCGCCTGCCCGCTTGTATGCTTGTTCGCCCCCCGCGTTTACGGGTGGTGATACGGCAAATGGTTCAGGATGGAGAAAGCCCGGTATAGCTGTTCGGTAAAGAAGAGCCGGACCATCTGGTGCGAGAAAGTCATCGGGGAGAGGCTCACCTTCCCGTTGGCCCGGCGGTAAACCTCGTCTGAAAAGCCATACGGCCCGCCCACTACGAATACCAATCGGCGTACACCCGCATTCATCTGTTTTTGCAGGTAGTCGGCAAAACCGGTGGAAGTGAACGAAGTCCCCCTTTCGTCCAAAAGGACGACCACGTCTTCGGGGCGGATTCGGGCCAGCAGCTCGCGCCCTTCCCGGATTTTCTGTTCCACCTCCGAGAGGTTTCGGGCGTTCTTTACATCGGGAAGTTCCTCGATGCAAAAATCGGCAAAGCGTTGCAGGCGTTTTCCGTATTCCGCCGTGAGGCTTTTCAGCGCGGGAGAATCCGTATATCCGACGGCCAGCAGAGTCAGTCTCATTGCAGGCCGTATTGTTTGATTTTCCGGTACAGGGTACGCTCGGATATGCCCAATTCGCGGGCAGCGTCCTTGCGTTTGGAACGGTGCCGCTCGAGTGCCTTGCGGATCATCTCGATTTCGTTCTTTTCCAGGGCGAGCGGTTCTTCTTCTTCTTTTTCGGCTGCAGGATGCTCCTCATAATTGCCCAGGTCGATCACGTTTTCCGCCAGGATAGACGGGAGAGAGTGCGCATCCGGGAGGGGATCCTCCGTTTTGGGACCCGGTAAGGCGGCTGGGGCCTGCGCCACGAGATTTTTGAAAAAATCGTTTGGCCGATTGTTTTCCAGCAGCGAAGCGACGAGCCTTTTTAGGTCGGAGACTTCCGCGCGGAGTTCGCCTACCGAATGTGCCAGAAGTTGCACCTGCGGATCGTTGTGCGGAGCCTGGTCGCTTACCGTTTGCGGCAGGTAGCTGCCCGAAGGCGGTGCTGCCGGCAGGTACGAAGCGGCCGTGGCGGCATCTACGTACCGGTTGGATTCCATGATGGAAAGTTGTTCGGTAAAGTTGCGCAGTTGGCGGATGTTTCCCGGCCAGTCGTACGACTGGATAAACGCGATGGCGTCGTCCGAAAGACGGGCCGGCGGCATTTTGTATTTCTCGGAAAAATCGGCCGAAAATTTTCGCCACAGCAAGTAAATGTCCTCTCTCCTGCCGCGTAAGGGTGGAAGGGATATTTCGACCGTGTTGAGCCGGTAGTAGAGGTCCTCGCGGAAACGTCCCTGGGCGATGGCTTCGATCAGGTTGCGGTTGGTGGCGGCGACGATGCGCACGTCGGTGCGCTGTGTCTGGGACGAGCCTACCTTCATGAATTCTCCCGTTTCCAGCACGCGCAGCAGCCGGACTTGGGTCATCAGCGGCAGTTCGCCCACTTCGTCCAGGAAGATCGTCCCCCCGTCGGCCACTTCGAAGTAGCCTTTGCGCACGCCGGCCGCTCCGGTAAAAGCACCTTTCTCGTGCCCGAAGAGTTCGCTCTCGATGGTCCCTTCGGGGATCGCTCCGCAGTTTACGGCGATGTAGGGTTTGTGTTTGCGGTAGGAAAGCGAGTGGATGATGCGGGGAATGTTTTCCTTGCCCACGCCGCTCTCGCCCGTTACCAGTACCGAAATGTCGGTGGGGGCGACGATGGCGGCTTTCTCAAGTGCCCGGTTCAGCGCCGCAGAATTGCCGATGATGCCGAAGCGCTGCTTGATTTCCTGAATGTCGATGGCCATAGGGTAAATGGAAAAGGGTTAGTCCGAACACAAAGTTACGGAATAACCCTCAATGTAGTCTGACAAAATGTCAGGTTTTTTTATTCTCCGATGCAGTATTTGTACACCTCGATGTAGTCTTCCCGGGTTTTGAGACGGTTTTTGTTTTTCTTCAGAAAGGCTTTCAGTCCGGAGGCTTTGTCCGGGAAGGCATTCTGGATGTCGCGCTGGGTCCGGAAGGGGATATGTTCACCGTTGCGGGAAATGTAATAGTCGTACATCAGTTTTACATCGATGTCGTGAGGCATGGTCGGCATCAAGGCAAAGTTGCCGTAACTGGTGGTGGAACGCAGGTTGGAGTTGTTGTTGGGGATGACGCTTCCGTAGGCATCGGTGCGTTCTTCAGGTGTGGCCGTGCCGATGTGTTCCACGTACAGTCCATTGTCCTTGGCCGGGAAGATGGCTTCGATCAGTTCCCCTTTGCCGGGAGTCTTGGGCACCAGGGTCAAGGAGTCGATCGTTACCATGGCGATCTTTTCGGGATGGTCCACCAGATAGATCGTCCCGTTTTGGGCAAATACCAGATCCTGCGTGATCACGCAATAGTTCAGCATGGCGGTCGAGGTCGATCCGTCGGAATAGGTAACCACTCCGGGACGGAATTTCTCGAGGATCATGTGATAGGTCAAAGGATGGCGCCCGGTAGTATCTTCATGTTCCCAGGTTTGTCCCCACACGGGGGCGGTCATAATGGTCAGCAGGGTTAAAAACAGTAGTCTTTTCATGGCAGTACGGATTTTCTAATGTCCTGTCCCAAATATAGGGAGTTTTTTGAGAAAAAAACAAAAAGGAAAATTTTATTGCATGTTTTTGCCGGATAGGCATTTCCGGACAGAGAAGCAAGGGAGGAGAGGAGAAAAATAAATTTTGGTTTTAACGAAAAAGAACACGGGGGATGTTTACATTTGTCCGGTAATCATCAATCATCATAAAACTATGAGTCTGAAAGGAACACAAACTGAAAAAAACCTTCTGATCTCCTTTGCCGGAGAGTCGCAGGCGCGTTCTCGTTATAAATTTTTCGCATCGAAAGCGCGTAAGGAAGGATACGAACAGATAGCCGCCGTGTTCGAGGAAACCGCCGAACAGGAAAAGGAGCACGCCGAGCGTTTCTTCAAGTTCCTCGAAGGAGGAATGGTCGAAATCACGGCATCGTATCCCGCCGGAGTGATCGGTACAACCCTCGAAAACCTCAAGGCCGCCGCTGCCGGCGAACACGAAGAATGGGTCGATATGTATCCCGTCTTTGCCGACGTGGCGCAGCAGGAAGGCTTTGCCGAGATCGCTACCGCATGGCGGAACATTGCCAAGGTGGAAGCTTTCCATGAGAGCCGTTACCTCAAGTTGCTCGAACGCGTGGAAAACGGTACTGTCTTCGAGCGCGAGGAGGAAATCGAATGGCAGTGCCGCAACTGCGGATTTGTCTTCCGGGGCAAAAAGGCGCCCGGGAAATGCCCGGCCTGTGAACATCCCCAGGCATATTTCGAGCCCAAGCGTGACAATTATTGAGCCGGGAAGGGAACGCAGAGAAAAAAACGCCGGGAAGGTGAAAGCACCTTCCCGGCGTTTTTTCTGCGGATAGTCCAGTCCGATTCCCGGCAAGTGAAAAGGGAATGGAAACCGCCAATTTTTTCAAGGTGTTTTGTCCATTTTTTTCGTGCGAAAAAAGTACTTTTGAGAAGAAAGTATGGAAGAAAAGATGACACTGTCGCAGTGGCGGAAAGAGTTTGTCGCATCTCTGTCGGGGTTGTATCCTCCGCAGGAAGCCCAGGCGCTGTTTTTCCGTTCGGTGGAGCACGCTTTGGGAATCGGACGGCTGCGCTACGCCATGGAAAAAGACCGGGAACTGTCCGGGGAGGATTCCGGGCGCCTTCGCCGTATCGAGGACGAGCTTCTCACGGGGCGCCCCTTGCAGTACATCGTCGGTGAGCAGATGTTTTGCGGGCGCAGATTTTCGGTGGACGCCCGGGTGCTCATCCCCCGGGGTGAGACCGAGGAATTGGTCGATCGGGTCCTGCGGGAAAACGCCATGCGGACGGCTCGAGTGTTGGATGTAGGCACGGGAAGCGGAGCGATCGCCGTGAGCCTGGCTTTGGCGCGACCTGCATGGAAAGTCGAAGCGCTCGATGTGAGCCCCGATGCGTTGGCTCTTGCCCGGGAAAATGCCCGGCGTTTGGGAGCGGAGGTGGAGTTTCGTCAGGTGGATATCCTGCAGGAGGATGCGTGGACGGCTTTGGGGACTTACGATGTGGTGGTGTCCAATCCTCCGTATGTGCGGGAGAGTGAACGGGCACAGATGCACGACAATGTACGGCGGTATGAGCCTCCCTTGGCTTTGTTCGTCCCGGACGAAGACCCTTTGCGGTTTTACCGGGCCATCGGACGGTTTGCCCTCGCAGGGCTGGCGGCAGGAGGAAGGCTGTATTTCGAGATCAACCGGGCATTCGGCCGGCAGACGGCAGAGTTGTTGACCGGCTTGGGTTTTGCGGAGGTAGAAGTATTCCAGGATATTAACGGGTGCGACCGGATGGTTCGCGCCGTAAAAAAGTGAAAACAAGATGGAAAAAGGCCCAGAACATCGGTATGTGCCCCGCGAGCGGACGGTCGAAGATTTGGATATCGACCGCTACATGGGGCAATGGTACGAGATCGCCCGGTTCGACCACCGTTTCGAGCGGGGCATGGACAACGTAACGACGCAATACGAGCGTACGGGCGAAAACCGGGTGAAGGTTACCAACAGCGGTTTCCGGAACGGAAAACGGCACTTGGCTCACGGAAAAGCCCGCATTCCCGACCTGAAACATCCCGGGAAGCTGGAGGTGTCGTTCTTTCTGTGGTTCTATGCGGACTATTACGTGATGGAACTCGGGGAGGACTATTCCTATGCTTTGGTGGGCAGCAGCAGCGACAAGTATCTGTGGATTCTGGCCCGTACGCCTTATCTGCCTCAGAAAACGCTCGAGCATTTGTTGGCCTGCGCCCGGGAGCGGGGCTACGATACCTCGAAACTGATCTGGGTCGAGCAGCAATCCGACGGCGGACAGGCACTGTGAGAGAAAGGACCGTACGGATGGTAAAAAGCGTGTAAGAAACGATGAAAAAGACAGTGGTTAGCATCGGGGAGATCCTCTGGGACGTCTTCCCGCAGGGGAAACGTTTGGGTGGAGCTCCGGCCAATTTTGCATGGAACATGGCGCAGCTCGGTTATCGGGCTCGTTTGCTCACCGCCGTAGGACGCGATGAGTTGGGACGGGAGATCCTGCAGCGCTTGGCTCCTTCGGGGCTCGATGCCGATGTGCAGCAGACGGATTATCCCACCGGAAGCGTACAGGTGGAGACCGATGCGGCCGGGGTGCCGACGTATCGCTTTCGGGCGGATGTAGCGTGGGATCATCTGCGCTTTACGGAGGCGGAAGCCGACTGCGTATGCTACGGGACCTTGGCCAGCCGTAGCACCGAGACGGCCCGCAGCCTGGAGGCATTTTTGCAGGTGGTTGCCCGGCGGAAGACAGCTTGCCGGGTGTTCGATGTGAACTTGCGGCAGGATTTTTATTCGCGGGAATTGATCGAGCGTTTGCTCGGGCTTTCGGATGTGGTGAAAGTGAACGAGGAGGAACTGGAGGTTCTCGCCGGAATGTGGCTGCCCGGAGCGGGGGACCGCGAGGAAAAATGCCGGGAACTTCTCGCCCGTTTCGGCCTGCGCCTTGTGGTGCTCACTTGCGGCGGGCAGGGAAGTCTGGTGGTCTGCTCCGATGGGGAAATCTCCCGGAAGTCCTCCCCTGTTATCGAGATCGCCGATACGGTGGGGGCGGGCGATGCCTTTACCGCCGGTTTTTGTGCCGGTTTGCTCGGGGGAAAGCGTTTGGAACGCTGCCATGAACTGGGTGTTGAACTGGCTTCGTTCGTATGTACCCGTCCGGGCGCGATGCAGCAAATCCCGCAGGCTCTTCGCGAAAAGTTTTTCTAATTTTCGGAACTTCCCTCCGAACGGCGCAGGGTGATGCACGTGATCTCCGGACGCATTCCTACGCGCGCCGGAAAGAAGTGGTAACCGATGCCCCGATTGACGTAGAGTTGCCGGCCGTTTTCCCGGTAGGGGCCTGCCCAGTAGGGATAGCGGTATTGGATCGGGCTCCATTGCCGGTTTTTCGACAGACGGAAGGCCAGTTGCATGGCATGCGTGTGTCCGGAGAGCGTCAGATCGACAAAGGTCGGGTAGCGGGACACGATGCGCTCGAAATGCGAGGGGTCGTGCGAGAGCAGGACGATGAACGCATCCGCAGGGATGCCTTCGAGGGCTTTCCCGAGGTCGCCCCGGGCGGGAAAGGGCCCCGTACCCCAGTTTTCCACACCAGCCAGATACAACGTGTCGCCGTCCCGGACAATGGGCGTGTGCGCGTTGTCCAATACCTGAAACCCTGCGCGGCGGTAATAGCTGTGCAGCGAATCCATTTGCGCCTCCCGTTGGGCGGGGGTGAGGCTGTGGTCGTACTCGCAGTAGTCGTGGTTGCCGATCACCGCATATTTGCCCGATGGGGCGTGCAGGGCCGAGAGATAGCCTATCCAGGGAAGCATGTCGGCCGAGTTGTCGTTGAGGATGTCGCCCGTGAGTACGATCATGTCGCCCTGCAGTTCCGCGATCATCTCGAAAGCGCGGGGAAGGTGGCGGTCGTCCGGGCGGAACGAACCCAGGTGCAGGTCCGAGATTTGTACGATCCGCAGTCCGTCCAGACCTTTCGGCACCCGGGGGCTTTCCATCACGAAGTCCTCGACCAGGTAGTCGGTCTTTCCCCGCAGGATGCCTTCCACCACGGTGGCGATGCCGGCCAGAGCCAAAAGGCACGAGAGGAGGAACAACCCTTTGAGGGGTGCAGAAGGCCACGCTCCGGTAGTGGCGCGGCGAAAGAGGCGGTACAGGTCGTCGATGACAGCGCCTATGCACAAGGGCAGGGTGGCGCAGGCGTAAAAGAGCACCGCGATGGCCATGGCCCGGGCCGCGGTGTAGAGCGACAGTTCGCCGGCCAGGGAGATCCCGACGTAAAGCAGGGCAGCCAGCCCCATGGCGGCGTAGATCCGCTGGGCGGTGCGCGGGGAGGTAACCCTGCGCAGATAGCGGTAGGCATAGAGGCCGGACAGAAGGGCGATCGTCAGGGTGAGGTAGATGACCATAGCAGTGAGAGGCGCTTTGCCTTGCGCCTTTGATGGGGGCTAAGATAGTTTTTTTCTCCCCACGCAGGTGTGAATGTTTTTATAATAATCGTCGGTGGCGTATCTTTGTCCTACTTACTTTTAGTCGGCATTGGAAAAAGAAGAGATCGTGCGGCGCGTGGCCCGGGGAGAGAATTACAAACGCCTGGAAGAGGCGCTCTCCGCTTCGCCGCAAGCGAAAGTATGCTTGAAGGGTTATGTCGGGTCGTGGCTCTATGTGGCAGCGGCGCAGCTGTTGGGCCAACTCAAAACGCACCTGCTGGTGGTGTGTGCAGACAAGGAAGCGGCGGGGTATGCCTACGGCGACCTGCGTTATCTGTGTGGCGAGGACCGCGCCTTGTTTTACCCCGCTTCGTACCGCCGCCCGTATCAGAGCGAGGAGGTGGACAATGCCAATGTGCTGCTGCGCGGCGAGGCGCTTTCCGCCCTGGCTTCTTCCGCCGGGGGATGCTGTGTGGTGAGCTATCCGGAAGCTTTGTTCGAGAAGGTGGTTTCCCGCCAGGGAGTCGTCTCCCGCACCTTCGAGATCGCGGTGGGCGATACCCTGCCCATCGACCGTTTGGTCGAGCGCCTGGAGGGGGAAGGTTTCGAGCGGGCGGAGTTCGTCTTTTCGGCCGGGCAGTATGCAGTGCGCGGAGGCATCGTGGATATTTTCTCCTTCAGCGCCGATACGCCGTACCGGGTGGAGTTTTTCGGCGATCAGGTGGAGAGCATCCGGCCTTTCGACCTCCAGACGCAGCTCTCCCAGGGCAGCCGTCCCTCTTTTTCGGTGATGGGAAACCTCAAGCCGTCCCCCGAGACGGAAAAAGAATACCGCAGTTTCTTTGATTTTCTCCCCGAAGGCACCTTGGTGCTGGCGCACAACATCCCGGCCTGTGCCGCTTTGGTGGGCAAACGGATGGAAAAGGCCCGGGAAGATTTTTCGGCTTTGAAGGAAAACAGCCCGTTGAAGCATCTTCCGCCCGAGGAACTGTTCCTGGACGAAGGGGAATTCCGCCGGGGTTTCGCCCGCCACCGGGTGCTGGAACTCTCCCAGCGTCCGTTTTTCGAAGGGGCGTGCGAGTTGGATAGCGGGATCGTCCCCCAGGCGGTGTTCCACCGCAATTTCCAACTGCTGGGCCAAACTCTCTCGGAAGGTTCGGCACGGGGGCTGTCCAATGTCATCTTTTGCGCCAACGATACGCAGATCCGCCGACTGAAGGACATATTTGCCGACGTGGACCGCCAGGTCCGCTTCGAGGCGATCGAGGGGGAGTTGCACGAAGGTTTTACCGACGCATCCGCTTCGCTGGCCTGCTACACCGACCACCAGATCTTCGAGCGTTACCAGCGCTATGCCGTGCCCCGTCAGTACACCCAGTCGCAGGCTTTGTCCCTCTCCCAGTTGGCCGAGCTGGAGGTGGGCGACTACGTAACCCATATCGACCACGGGATCGGGCGTTTCGGCGGCCTTCAGAAGATCGACGTGGACGGACGGCTTCAGGAGGCGGTCAAGTTGATCTATGCCGGAGGGGACATCCTGTATGTGAGCATCCACTCGTTCCACAAGATCGCCAAGTACAGCGGTAAGGAGGCTTCCCAACCTCGGGTGGACCGTTTGGGCTCGGGGGCGTGGAAGGCGCTCAAGGACCGGGCGAAGAAGCGGGTCAAGCAGGTGGCTTTCGACCTGATCAAGCTCTATGCCGCCCGCCGCGCGGTCAAAGGATATGCCTTTTCTCCGGATACCTACCTGCAGAACGAACTGGAGGCTTCGTTCATCTACGAGGATACTCCCGATCAGCTCAAGGCGACCCAGGCGGTGAAGGCCGACATGGAGAGCGACCGTCCGATGGACCGCCTGGTGTGCGGCGACGTGGGCTTCGGCAAGACCGAAGTAGCGATTCGTGCGGCGTTCAAGGCGGCCTGCGATTCCAAACAGGTGGCGGTGCTGGTGCCTACGACTATCCTGGCTTTCCAGCACTACCGCAGTTTTGCTTCCCGGCTCAAACGGATGCCGGTGCGGGTGGACTACCTGAACCGTTTCCGCAGTCCAAAGGAAAAGGCGGCCATCCTCAAGGACCTGGCCGAAGGGAAGATCGACATCCTCATTGGCACGCACCAGATCGTGGGGAAAAATGTCAAGTTCAAGGACCTGGGGCTGCTGATCGTCGATGAGGAACACAAATTCGGCGTGGGGGTCAAGGACAAACTCAAAACCCTGCGCACCAACGTCGATACCCTCACCCTCACGGCTACCCCTATTCCGCGTACGCTCCAGTTTTCGCTCATGTCCGCCCGCGACCTTTCGGTGATCGCCACCCCGCCGCCCAACCGGCATCCCATCCATACCCAGGTCGTTACCTTCGACCGTGAACTGATCCGCGATGCCATCGCCCGGGAGTTGGCCCGGGGCGGGCAGGTGTTCTTTATCCACAACCGCATCGAGAACATCTACGAAGTGGCCGCCCTGGTGCAGGAATTGGTACCCGATGCCCGCATCGTGGTGGGACACGGGCAGATGAAGGGCGAGGAACTGGAAAAACGCATGCTCGACTTTATGGAGGGCCGTTACGACGTGCTGGTGTCCACCTCCATCGTCGAAAGCGGGCTGGACATCCCCAACGCCAATACCATCCTGGTGAACAACGCGCATCAGTTCGGCCTGTCCGACCTGCACCAGCTTCGGGGACGGGTGGGGCGCAGCAACAAAAATGCGTATTGCTACTACATTGCTCCGCCGTATTCCGCCATGACGGACGATGCCCGGCACCGCTTGGAGGCTTTGGAGAAGTATTCCGCCATCGGGCAGGGGATCAACATCGCGATGAAGGACCTGGAAATCCGTGGGGCGGGCGACCTGTTGGGTGCCGAGCAAAGCGGGTTTATCGCCGACATCGGGTTCGACACCTACCAGAAGATCCTCTCGGAGGCTGTCGAGGAGCTTCGCCACGAGGAATTCGCCGACGTATTCGCCGGGGAAGGGGGAAGCAACGATACCTTGTCGTTTGTCGCACCGGACACCCAGCTGGATACCGATTTCGAACTGCTCATCCCGGACGACTATGTATCTTCGAGCGTGGAGCGTTTGCGGTTGTACAATACCTTGTCCGGATTGAAGACCGACGGGCAGTTGGAGGACTTCGCCGCGCAGCTGCGCGACCGTTTCGGACCGCTTCCGCCCCAGGTAACGGATCTGCTGTCCTCGATCCGTCTCAAGTGGGAGGCCTCGGAGCTCGGGTTTGAGAAACTGGTGATCAAGAAAGGTATCCTGCGTGCGCATTTCCCTTCCGACAGCGCTTCGCCGTATTACCGTTCGGAGGTCTTTTCGTCCATCCTGGCTTGGGGAGGTACCCAGGGCAACCGCTGCCGTTTCGAGGAAAAACCCCAGCGCGACGGCCGTAAGGCTTTGGTGATGCGTCTGGAGGGAGTCCGTTCGCTCGCTCAGGCACGCGAGACGGTCGATTCGCTCGCCCGCGCCGCTTTGAAAAAGCCGGAGTGATTTTTCATTATTTTTAGATAAAACAGGATGCGGCTCGGCCGCGTCTTGGGCAAAACTTCGTTTTCCCCCTTGCCGCTGCGCTCGCCTTTGCATATTTTTGTACCATGGATGCAGCAGATCGCAATGTGTTTCTCACCCCGGTCGAATACCTCAAGGGGATAGGCCCTCGGCGTGCCGAAGCGCTCAAGTCGGAAATGGGGGTGTTCAATGCCGGCGACCTGCTCAATTTTTTCCCGTACCGCTACATCGACAAGACGCGCTACTATACCGTTTCGCAGATCCGCCAGGCCGATGCCGATGTACAGATCGTCGGGCGTCTCGGCCCGGTGAACGAAGTAAAGCAAGGCGGGCGGACGGTGCGCCTGACGGCCGATTTTTACGATGCCACCGGACGGGTGGAACTGGTCTGGTTCAAAGGTTTCCCCTGGGTGAAGAAAAACCTCGTTACCGGACAGCAGTACGTGGTGTTCGGCCGGCCGGCCTTCTATGCCGGGCGGTACAGCATTCCCCATCCCGAGATGGAAACCCTCGAACAACATCGCTCCTCGCCCCTCTCGGCGATGGTGCCGGTGTACCCTTCGGGGGAAAAACTGCACAAGAGCGGAGTAACTTCCCGCGTGATCGCCCTGGCGGTGGCTTCCCTGCTGGAGGTGGCCTTGCCTCGGGTGGAGGAGACGCTCTCCGGGGAAGTCCTGCGCCGTGAAGGTTTGATGTCCCGCCGGGAAGCTCTCCGGGCGATCCATTTTCCCAAGGATGCCGACGAATTGGCACGGGCGCGTTACCGGATGAAGTTCGAGGAATTTTTCTTCATGCAACTGGCCCTGCTGCGGCGCAAGATCATTCGACATGGAAAACTCACGGGCTACGTCTTCGACAAGGTGGGCGAGCGGTTCAACACGTTCTACCACCACCATATGCCTTTTGAACTCACCGGAGCGCAAAAACGTGTGGTGCGCGAGATCCGCCACGATGTCTCCACCGGCTATCAGATGAATCGTCTGGTGCAGGGCGACGTAGGCAGCGGAAAGACGATGGTGGCCCTGCTGTCCATGCTCCTGGCCTTGGACAACGGCTA
>ERZ857882.4640-NODE-4640-length-11604-cov-2.574335_pt1 | contig 11604 bp, 15 predicted proteins | sample MGYA00519697_ERZ857882 | MGnify/ENA primary metagenome ERZ857882 (study PRJEB31778, sample SAMEA3449373) | human gut metagenome | biome: human gut; feature: human-associated habitat; material: faeces | place: United Kingdom | collected 2010/2012 ... | reverse complement strand
AGCCGCCTGCGTCTCAATGCGTTCCACCTGACGTTCGGGCGCTACACGAGCAGGCTCGGCGGGCGCTTCATACCCGCCAAGAAGAGAATTCAAACCACGGCCGAGACCGGCCTTCTTATTTTTAGCCACGCTGGCTCACCTCTCTTGCAAGGGCGCAGTACGCCTCCGCGCCTTTACCAGTCGGGTCGTATTCATTAATCGGTTGGCCGAAACTCGGCGCTTCAGAGATTTTAACCGTACGAGGAATCACCGTATCGAAAACCGTGCGACCGAAGAAATTACGCACCTCGGCGGCAACCTGCTTCGAAAGCGTGGTACGTCCGTCGTACATTGTGAGCAGTACGCCGTAGATTTCCAAGCCGGGATTCAGAAGGCTCTTCACGCGCTTCATTGAATCGAGCAGCTTCGTCACGCCTTCCAACGCATAAAACTCGCATTGGATAGGAATAAGCAGCTTATCGGCAGCAACAAGTGCATTCACCGTAAGCAGGCCGAGCGAAGGCGGGCAATCGATGAAAATGTAATCATATTTGCCGCGCACATGGCCAATCGCTTCCTTCAGGCGTCCCTCGCGAGCCATTTCGGAAACGAGCTCGACTTCGGCACCTGCAAGATTGATAGTTGCGGGAGCAACATCGAGGCCTTCGCACACATCAGGAATGATGATATCGGTAAGCTGGGTGTCGCTGATGAGCACATCGTAGATACATTCATTCAAAAGGTTCTTTTCGATGCCCAAGCCGCTCGAGGTATTGCCCTGCGGATCAAGGTCGATAAGCAGCACCTGTTTTCACATGCCGCACCAAGGTTAATGGTCGTCGTCGATTTACCGACGCCACCCTTCTGATTAAGAATCGCAATAACCTTCGTGGTGCCCACGACGTGCCTCACGGGTTTCTTTTCAGCATACGAACGGAGCGGAGTCGCGGTATATACCGCCTCAGAAGGAGCGGGTTCATTCGCGTATGCGTCAGCCTGAAGATCTTCCTGGGTGGAAGAAACAACGGATGTTTCACGTGAAACATTTGGATCGCGCTCGATAACCGGAGCGTTCTCGGGGTTGTAGCCGATCTGTTCGCTTTTGGCGGCGTTGCCTTCCTGATCTTTAGGCTTTCGACTCTGGTTCTTCAAACCATCAAACAGTCCCACGCGTCCTCCTTCATTGATACTGCGTGTATATGCGAGGCTTATAGCCAATGTAGAACGAAGATGAAGGATGTTTCACGTGAAACATCGAAACCGACGGTAAAAAACGCGAGGCTCAAGCCATTGCGAATTTCACAGGCGAGCCGTCAAGCGCATTTCCGTCGCTAAGTTGTTCCATTATATATTCAGTAAGGGAATTCGCCGCAGCAATCCACAGCCGTGCCAAAAATTCCTGGTTCGCCAATTTTTGGCACATCGACGGTTTTGACGCGGGAAGAACCGAACGCGAAATCGACGCTTCTTAGAGCAACCCCGAGACGCGGATACTCAACCGCACTAACGGCGTTTCTCGTAAGCAGTCTAGGGAAGAGGGGATCGGGCTTGTTATCGACGTTTCTTGCTCTTCTGACCACTCTTCTGAGCGAAGTCGGCAGGCGTAAGGGGGTTGCGCTGCGCCATGCCGACGCGGCGAGGAAGCGCGATACGCGGGTTTGCCGCTTTCTGGAACACGAAAATACGGCGCGTGGAACCATCGCTTAGCTCATGGCCGTCATCGCATACGAGGTCGAAGCCAAGCGGTTTCATAATGCCGAAGGCGATTTCAAGTTCCTCTTCAGTCGGTTGCGCCTTGTAGCACACCAAACGACCGCCCTTACGCAAAAGGGCGAGGCCAGCTCGAGCAGTGACCCGAGCGAGCTCAAGGCGCGAGCCGTGAGCACCGAAAACTCCCTCGGACGCTCAAGGGCGAGGTCCTCAATACGGCCGCCATACGTGGAAAGGCAATCGCCAACGCCGAGTTCTTCGGCAACAGGCTCCAGAGCGCGAACCTTCTTCTTAACCGAATCGACGAGCAGAGTTTCGCGGCCTGTAAGCACGCACAGGGGAATGCCGGGAAAACCGCCGCCGGTACCTAAGTCGCCATAGAGGCCAACCGGCGCATCGTTCACGTACGGCAAGCCGAGCACGCTGTCTTCCAAATGCAGCACCATACCGTCTTCCTCGGAGAGAATGCGCGTGAGGTTCATGGTCTTGTTGATTTCCATAATGGCATGTAGGTCGTCGAACAGGATTTGCTCCTGCTGTTCGGTGATGTCGATGCCGTGGCGCGTGGCCAGAATATCGCGAAGCGTGCCCATGAAAACCTCTCTCGTTGCGCGGTGCGCGTGTTCATTGCCTGCAATTGTACCGTGTTGGCCAAAGCACGCCATAAAGAAAGGCCCTTCTTCAGAAGAAGGGCCTCAAAAGCATGCATATGAGTTTGTTCCCTAGCAGGGGATGATCACCACGTGACGGGCGGCACCCTCACCTTCGGAAGCGGTTTCAACGCCAGGCTCATTGCGCAGGGCAAGATGAACCAGGCGGCGCTCGTAGGGCGTCATGGGACGCAGCTTCACACTGCGATGCTGCGCCTTCGCGCGGCGAGCGGCGGAGTATGCCACCGACTCGATTTTCTGACGTTGGCGGTTCTTATAACCCTCGACGTCGACGATAACCGGGTAACGGAAGCCCATGGTGCGCGTTGTGATGGCGGAAATGATGAACTGCAGCGCGTCGAGCGTTTTGCCATGACGGCCAATGAGGATAGCCAGGTTGTCGCCCGTGATATCCAAAATAAGCTCGCCCTCGTCGCCCTCGTACTCGTCGATGGTGACCTCGCCCACATCGAAGTGCTCGAGAATGCCCTTTAACGCAGCAATGGCGGTGTCGGCGATTTCATCGAGTTCTTCTTCGCTCACATCGTGTTCTTCACTGTGCGGCTCATCGCCTTTGAGCTGGTCTTCAGTGGTATCTTCGACCGCTTCCTCGTTGACCTGATCGTCCATGATTTCGTCGGACATGGTTCAATCCTTTCTGTATATGCAAGCGCGCCAGATGTGGCGCGCGGCATGGTCGGATCGATATTAGTGCTTTTTGGTCGGACGCTTCTTCTTGGCCTTGCGCTCGACGTCAACTTTGACGGGCTCGACTTCAATGCGAGCAGCCTCGGCCTGAGCCTCAACCCTCTTCAGGTGACGCATGGTGAGCTGTTGCTGCAGAATGCCGATAACAGAAGACGCACCCCAGAACAGCAGAACGCCAGCGGGCGAGCTCCAGGAAATCCAGAGCATGAAGATCGTCATAACGCCACCCATGATAAGCATCTGGTTGCGCTGTGCGGAATCGTTCTTGATGTTCTGCAGAACCATAGGCAAAAACGTTGCCAAGGCGAACACAAGCATGAGTACCAAATACGGGAAGAATGCGCCGAAACCGTCAGAAATCACGTTTGCAGGCGTTTTCGTAAGGTCGGTAACCATGCCATAGAAGCTGTATACCTCGTCGGGGTGCGAGTAACCAATCTCACGCAGCGTTTGGAACATGGCCAAGAAGATCGGCATCTGGATGAGCATGGGCACGCAGCCAGCCAGGGGATTGAACTTGGTTTCAGCGTAGAGCTTTTGCATTTCCTCGTTCTGACGAACGGGGTCGTCGGCGAACTTCTTCTGAATCTCTTGCATAAGAGGCTGGACCTTCTGCATTTGGAAGGTCGACTTGATTTGCTTGTGCATGATAGGAGCAACGAGCAAACGGAAGATAACCGTGATAACGATGATCGCAAGACCCCAGTCGCCAAGGAAATTGGCGAAGAATGCGATGCAATCGAATATCCAGTCCTTAAACACGTCCCACATACGGCACTGCCTTTCTAGAGCTTGTCGGGAACAGGATCATAGCCGCCCTCGTGGAAAGGGTGGCATCTTGCGATGCGTTTTATGGCGAGCCAGCCTCCCTTGCGTAAGCCGAAACGTCGAATCGCCTCGAGCCCGTATTCTGAGCACGTGGGAACATAGCGGCAGCAGGGGCCAAAAATTGGGGAAATGGCAGCACGATAGAATTGAATCGCGAGCAAAGCGGCCCGCTTAGGCAGCGACCGCACAAACGCAAACACGGCATTCATCGAATATGCCTTCTTCCACAAACTCCCGCCCGGAGCATTATCGCGAAGCAGGATTGATTAAACCGGCCTTTTCAAGGGCCTTTTCGCATGCGTGGCTCACTTTACTATAAGAAGCCTTCAGAATGGCGGAGCGTGCCGAAATTACGACGTCCCAACCCTCCCACGGGCCCCCAAGATCGCACACGATTGCACGGAGCCGGCGTTTCGCGGCATTGCGCCAAACGGCGTTGCCAAGCTTTTTTCCCGCTATAAAAGCAACACGACCATGCAAACCATGGTCGTGTTGCTCAGTTCTCTTCAGCACAAGCACCGTTGCGAACGGTGTGCTGAAGCGTTTTCCCTGCGAAAAAAGCCGCGAAACGTCGACGCTCGACCTAATTGTCGATTTCACGCCGACCTCCGAGGTTTTTACACGGTCAGACGCTTGCGGCCCTTGGCGCGACGACGAGCGAGAACGGCACGGCCGCCCTTGGTCGCCATGCGTGCGCGGAAACCGTGGGTCTTGGCGCGCTTGCGGTTATTCGGCTGATAGGTGCGCTTCATTTCGACTCCCTTTCACGTTATTGCAGCATGTGTTTCTCAATGAATAGCCGTACAAGTATAACGTAGCGAAATCGGATGTAAACCCCCTTTTCACGCAGTTCATAAAGCATTTTCGAAAGAAAACGGCGCTTTCGGGCGAAAAAACGCTACTAGTAGGCTCGCTTATGTTTTCAACACTATATATAGGTTTCAATTCACGACGAATTCTTCACGAGTGGAAAATGGAACGGAAAACAACGACTTTTCCAACCGCGGAAAACTGCCAGGGCGTCGTTGCGGCTCTTTCCACCGCACGATCGCGGGCTAAATAAGCTCCATTGTGGAAAACCAAGCTTATTCACCGTCTCAAAATGTGGAAAGTGAGGAAAACCCAGGCATTACGCGGTTTTTCCGGTGGAAAACTACGCGGAAAACCGTGAAACACGTTTTGGAAAAATGTTTTCCAGCATCGCGGAAACCGCTTTGCAAAAACTTCAAAAAGTTGTTATGAGCTGGGCTTTTCCGTGTTTTCACCAATTTTTCCAGCATGAATTCAAAACTTGCTCTGGACTTTTCAGGAAAGCGTACAAACTGTCGTGTTTTTCCGTTCTCTCCCCCTTGTTTTCCAGTAAGTCAAGCTGTTTTTCAAGGTTTTCCGCATTGGTTTCCAATCATTTCCACCGTTTTCCACATTCCTTGAATAAAAAGTGGAAAACTCGGAAAACATGAGGTTGATGGCTATGGAAATTTCCACCATGAGTGGAAAGAGTCTTGAAAAACATGACTTTCCACCTCTAGAATGGTGGAACTCATTCGTGAAAAAGTTTTTACAATTTTCCAAGCGAGTGAAAATTAGCGGAAAACCTGGAATAACTTGGGAAAAGCGTTGGAACCTACACTAAACACAGCACAAAACGCACCCGAGCCCGCATCTGGAGTCAACGAGGATTACTCTCGCGCTATCGCGAGCGCACGAATCGCTTGCTATGACGACTTCCGAAGCGCGCCACGCGTGACTGAAATAGCTCCTACCACCACGGCGGAGTTCATCGAGAATCTTGCCTCCACTATCTACACCCAGGCCCAGCAGGCCGGCGGCAGCATTCCCTATACCGCAATTCGCGAGGTCAGCGAGAATTTCATCCATGCCCAATTCAAGGAAATCGTGGTCTCGATTTTCGATAAGGGCAACACGATTCGCTTCACCGACCAAGGCCCCGGCATTCCCCAAAAGGAAAAGGCACAAATGCCTGGCTTTTCGTCGGCCACAAGCGACATGAAACGCTACATTCGCGGCGTCGGCAGTGGATTGCCCCTGGTAAAGGAATATCTTTCGTTCTCGCACGGTCGCATCACGATCGAAGACAACATCAAATGCGGCTCCGTGGTAACCATCAGCGTGAAACCCGAGGAAGATTTCGACGTGCCAAGGGGCGCACCCACGCGCGAGCAGCGCAAACAAATGGTGCCCGCACTTTCCGACCGCGAGAAAGACGTGCTCTATTTGTTCCTGGACCAGCCCACGCTGCGCGTGACCGACATCGTCGAAGAACTTGGCCTTGCGGCGAGCAGCGCCCACCGCGCGCTTAAAAAGCTCGAGGAGGCAGGCCTTATTTCCACCGTCGGAAAAATGCGACAGGTCACCGACGAAGGTCTGCGCGTTATCGACGCGTTGTTTTAATTTCCACACCCCGCTGAAGACACCACAATTGGAGGATTGGCCGCTATAATTTCGATACCATCTACGGAGGGAAGGCGGCTTGAATAAATATGGATCCAAACAACCCCTATGAAACCTGGCAAGCCGAAAAGGTCAAATCGTATGGCACGGTGAATCCGGCACAGGTCGACGCGTTCCTGGGACGCATGCAGCCGCAAGCGTCGAGCGTGGGTTTCCTGCTCGCCACCGTCGATACCGACTTCATTAAAGGCCAAATCGAAAAGCGCTTTCTTTCGCAAATCGAGCAGGCGCTGCGCGATTTGTTCGAAACCGAATACGTGGTAGAAATCGAGGTCGACCCGGGTTCTTCGGCGTTCATGCAGCAAATCGCCACGCAAAATGCCCAGCAAGCGGCACCTTACACGCCGCCTGCGCAACCTGCAGCCCCTCAGGCGGCGGGAGCGCAGACGGGTGCCGCACCCATCGCGCCCGCACATTCCGAACCTGCAGCGCCAGCCACACAACCGATTCAATCCCAGCCCCAGGTCGCACCGCGAGTTCAGCCTGCTGCTGCGACACAGCCGAGCTCCCCGCAGCCGCCGGCGGCGACAAGCCACCTCACCGGTAGCCAAATCGCGCGCGCGAACGGCATGGACACGGGCGCCGCCGCGCTGACCTTTGAGAACTTCATCATCGGCGATTCGAACCGTTTGGCCTATTCGATGGCCGTATCGGTAGCGGAATCGCCCGGCAAGTCGACCCTGAACCCCCTGTTCATCTATGGAAAAAGCGGGTTGGGCAAAACGCACTTGCTACGAGCTATCCAGAACTACATTCTGGAAACGCGGCCCGATATGCGCGTGGTGTATATCGACGCGCAGGAGTTCATCACGGAGTACTCCATCGCCGCGATTGACCACAGCAAAGACAAATCGAGCTTCCAGGCGTTCCAAAGCCGTTATCTCGACGCCGACGCGCTGCTCATCGATGACGTGCAGTATTTCCAAGGCAAATCGGCCACAGTAAATATCGTGTTCCAGCTGTTTAACCGCCTCACCGACGCCGGCAAACAAGTCGTGCTTTCGGCCGACCGTTCGCCGAAGAGCATCGATATCGACGAACGCTACAAGAGCCGCTTCAATTCGGGCGGCACCTACGACATTCAGCCGCCCGAGGTCGAAACGAAGCTCGGCATTATTAAGTCGTTCATCGAGGAATACAAGCGCTCCGAAGGCAGTTGGGATTTATACGTCCCCGAAGATATACAAATGTATATCGCGGAAATATCGAGCTCAAACGTACGCGAGCTCAAAAGCGCCGTAACGAAGGTCATTTCGCAAATGACCGCGTTCGGAAACCCCGACATCACGCTTTCCGACGTGAAATCGCTGCTCGAGAACCATTTCTCGGCCGGCGCGTTGAAGAAAATCACCGTCGAAGCCGTGCAACACGAAGTCGAGCAGTACTATCAGGTGAGCCATGCCGACCTCATTGGCACGAAGCGATCGCGCAATATCGCCTATGCGCGCCACGTAGCGATCTATTTATGCCGCCAGATGATCGACATTCCTTACAACGACATCGGAAAGCGGTTCAATCGCGACCACTCGACCATTATGAGCTCCGTCGAGAAGATCGAGAAGAAGACCAAAGAGAGTCGAGAGCTTCAAGAAGAGCTCGAGATCATTATTAAAAACATTCGGGAAAACTAGTCGAAAACTTGAGGAAAGCGGTGGAAAGATAATATAAGCAATAAAAGCAGTGGAAAGCGGGTGCAGATTGTCAAACATTCTTCAGTCATCATAAACAATGATTGAACAGGTACGATGCAACCTTTTCCACTTTTCCACCGTCCTTATTACTACTACAATTATTAATTATTTATTTAAGAGCAGAAGGGCAAAAAAGTGAGATTCAACATCAACAAGAGCGAACTCCTTAATGCGTTGACCATCGTGTCCAATGGCACAGCTTCGCGCTCTACCATCCCTGTGCTTTCTGGCGTCTACATTAAAGCAGAGGGTATGGGGCTGGTTATGGAAACTACCGACCTAGAACGCTCTATTCGTTACAGCGTTCCTGCTCTCGTTGAAGAAGAGGGAACAACCGTTATTCCCGAGAAGCTTCTTCTGGATATCGTAAAAAACCTACCTGAGGCAGCTGTGGAGTTCCAGACGAACGATTCCACCGTCACAGTATCGTGCGGCAAATCGTCGTTCACGCTCAAAACGCTCGATGCGGCCGACTTCCCCCCGTTCCCCAACGTTGACGTTTCGAGTTCCATCGAGGTGCCGTTCGCGGAATTCTGTTCTATGGTTAAGCGTGTGGCGAAGGTTGTCTCGAAGGACCAAAGCCGTGCAGTGCTCACGGGTGTGCTTATCTCCACGTCTGACGAAGGCTTGCGCATGGTTGCGACCGACTCGTATCGCCTTGCTGTGGCCGATATCGCGCTTGAGGGCGTGCAGGAGAATTTCGAGGCGATTGTTTCTGGCGTGTTCCTTCAGGAGGTTGCCGGCCTGCCGAAGATGGAAGAAAACATTACCATTGGCCTTACGGCGAACCAGATTGTGTTCACCTATCAGAATATGGTGCTCATCAATCGCCGCATCGAGGGCAATTTCCCGAACTATCGTCAGATTATTCCGCAGTCATGGGCAACGAAGACGTGCTTCACTACGCAGGAGCTCATTACTGCAGTGAAGCGCGTGGGCTTGGTGAGCGCGCTTTCGTCGCCCGTGAAAATCGACATCAACGCCGAAGCGGGTAACGCGATTATCAACGCGGCCACGCAAGACGTGGGCTCGGCCGAGGAAGTTGTCGGCTGTGAAGTGGCGGGCGAAAGCATTCAAATCGCCTTGAATCACCAGTATGTGCTCGACGGCCTTATGTCTGTCTCGACCGACCAGGTGTTCTTCGAGACCTCGGCGCCCATGAAGCCCGGCATTTTCCGTGCGGGCGCAGGCGAGAACTTCCTGTATCTCGTTATGCCCGTTCGCGTATCTTAAGGACGTGCTTGCCGTGGCAAACGATCTTCGCATTCAGGAAGTGCGCCTGGCCGGTTTTCGCAATTATCGAAGCCTCGCGCTGGACAACATAGGTGGACTCACGATTTTCGTGGGTCCTAATGCCACGGGCAAAAGCAATGTCGTCGAGGGAATTCAGCTTTTGTGCGCTCATGGGTCGTTTCGTTCGGCCCGCGGCCGCGACCTCATTATGTGGGGCGCGCCATTCGCTCGCCTCGAAGCGCGATTCGTATCCGACTCGCGCGACTTAAGCGTTGCGACGGTGATTGAGCCAGCATCGAGGTCGTACACGCTCAATGGGAAGCGTCGTGCCGCGCAAGATTTGCAGGGAATTCTGCCCGCCGTGGCGTTCTCTCCCGATGACCTTGAGCTTGCGAAGGGCTCCCAAACGCCCAAGCGTTCCGCGATCGATTTGCTTGGCAGCCAGCTTTCGAAGAATCATCGCGTCATTCGCCGCGATTACGAAAAGCTTTTGCGCAACAAGAATGCGCTTCTGAAAGACGAAGCGTCCGATGTGCTCATCGATAGCGTGAATGATGCGCTTATCCCCGTAGCTGCCCGCCTGCACATGTATCGCGTTGCGCTGTTCCGCAATCTATGCGGACGCATGGCTCGCATATACGGTGACATTACCGACGGCGCGGAGGAGCTCTCGTATTCGTACATTCCTTCGTGGCTTCCGGAGGATTTGGCGGAGTTGGCTGAAAGTCGCCCGTACGATGCGGAGATGTCGAAAGACGAGGTTCTTGATGCAACGGCGAATGCGATGTTCTCGCGTCGCTTTGAGGAGCGCGCCCGCCATCGCGCGGTTGTGGGTCCGCATGCCGACCGTATGGAATTTTTCATCGACGGGCGCAATGCTCGCACATTCGCTTCGCAGGGCCAGCAGCGCTCCATTGCGCTTGCGTGGAAAATCGCTGAGGTTGAATTGGTTAAGAAGATGCTTGGCGTCAAACCGGTGCTCTTGCTTGACGACGTGATGAGCGAGCTCGATGCCCGCCGCCGCAGCGCGCTCGTTGATTTGCTGCATGAAGACATCCAGACGTTCATGACCGCCACCGATTTGACGTGTTTCGAGGACGATATCGTCGATCGGGCATCTGTGCTCGATTTGTCGAAGGCGGGTGTTCGCGCATGAGCAACTCCATGAAATCGTTTTCCATGGCCCTTCAAAAGACTCTGCGTGGGCAGGCGTCTTCGGATGTGCTTGCGGCTAAAGCGGCGCGCGCCGCGAAGGTGAAGCGCATGTGGAAGTCGGCGCTTGAAGCGTGCGCTGGCCCTGCTGCTGCGGTAATTCTCGACCACACGAATTCGATTTACATCATTCGCAAGGCCGAAGAAGAAACTGATGTTTCACGTGAAACATCTGAACGGGATGAAACCTCGCGCACCTCGCAGGCCGCCGCTTGTTCGACGGGTGGCGCGTTCATTCGTCGAAAGCCGCCCGCAGGCGAGCTCATCGTGTATGTGGAAGACAGCCTTATCGCGGCGGAGGTCGACGCGCGTCGCGAGATGATTAAGTTGAAGTTCCTTGAGCTGTTCGGCGAAGAAATCGACGAGTTTCGCATTCGCGTCTCGCGCGGCAAGTACAAACTCTCTCATCCTTACCGCGAAGAAGCCGAAAAAACAGCGGCTCAAGAGAAAGCGCCGCGTGTGGCGCTTTCTGAGGCGCGTATAGCCCAGATTAATGAGGAGCTGTCCACGATTCCCGATAAAAAGGTGCGAGAAGCGCTTAAACGCGCCATGATTTCCGATTTAGAGGTAAAAAACGCTGCAGCAGCCAAAAAAGGCGACAATGGGGCCTTGTAGGCCGTGTGGACTATCTTAAATCGCGTGCTGAAGCGCGGTATAAAACCCTGAATATGGTAAAATTCACTAGTTGGATTGCTTGAGTTTTCGCGCCCTCTCCAGCTGACGTGCTCCTCGGCGTCCTGTTTTATGTGAAATTGGCGGTTGAAACGCTTTATGCCTATGGCGCCGGCGTATGTCGGCGCATCCCGATTTGCATCGGGACGGAAAGGAGGAGGCCGTGGTCAAAGAAAAGCCCGACCACTACGACGGCTCAGACATTAAGGTCCTCGAGGGCCTTGAAGCCGTGCGTATGCGCCCCGGCATGTATATAGGAAGCACTGGCTCACGCGGCCTTCACCATATGCTTTGGGAGATAGTGGACAATGCTGTGGACGAGGCCCTTGCCGGCTATTGCACCAAAATCGATGTCACGATTCATGAGGACAATTCCATCACGGTTATCGACAACGGCCGCGGCATCCCTATCGACGAGCATCCGAAAGAGAAAATCCCCACGGTCGAGG
>ERZ857882.4631-NODE-4631-length-11622-cov-7.543615_pt1 | contig 11622 bp, 10 predicted proteins | sample MGYA00519697_ERZ857882 | MGnify/ENA primary metagenome ERZ857882 (study PRJEB31778, sample SAMEA3449373) | human gut metagenome | biome: human gut; feature: human-associated habitat; material: faeces | place: United Kingdom | collected 2010/2012 ... | reverse complement strand
GCGTCCCCCTTTCCACGCAGAAAGTTGAACGCTTTTTTTAAGTATACCATATATAATGAGTCGAATCAACAAAATAATATTTAAATGATGAAAAATATTGTGCGAAAATGTTTTGCGCTTGCACAAATACGGTGGGCGTCGTATACTGGAAACAATAAAAGGAAAGGGTGGAACGCTGATTTGCCGGATTCCAATATCACGAAACACGCCATTGCCGCAGCCTTGAAAGAACTATGCCGCGAGAAAAGCTTTGACAAGATCAGCATTGCGGATATCACCTCCACCTGCGGCCTCAACCGTCAGACATTTTATTATCATTTTGAAGACAAGTATGAGCTGCTGAATTGGATTTATTATACGGAGGGGTTTGCGCGGCTGGTCGACGGAATTACGCTGGAAAACTGGGACAGCCATATCGCAGTGCTGTTCGAGACCATGCGCGCGGATAAAAAGTTCTACGAAAATACGGTGCGCTGTACGCCGGACACCTTTGGAAACTATTTGTTCAAAGTGGTGCGCGCACTTTTCCTGGAGGCCGTCGAAGCTCTGGACAATGGCACGGTACCGGATGCCGACAAGGCGTTTTTTGCAGACTTTTATGCCTACGGAAGCTGCGGAACAGTCAGAGCTTGGGTGGCTGCCGGTATGAAAACGCCGCCGGAGGAGCTGGCCCGCATCACCACGGAGAACGGCAAGCGCCTGTTCCGCATCCCCTGAAAACGACAGCTTCGGCTGTGCAAACAGAAGAAAGAGGACGCTGACCAACTGGGTCAGCGTCCTTTTTTGCTGTTTTTTGTGCCTGTGGCGTCTTACTCCGCGCCGTCAATGACGCCGCCGCCCAGCACCTCGTCTTCGTCGTACAGCACCACGGACTGCCCGGCGGTGATGGCGCGCTGCGGTGCGTCGAACACCACCCGCACACCCTCCCCTGCCAGCGGATAGGCGGTGCAGGGCGCGTCAATATGCTGGCTGTACCGGGTCTTGGCGGTGCAGCGCACCGGCGCTGCCGGTGCTTCACCGGCGATCCAGTTGACGCGGGAGGCGGTCAGGGCGGCGGAGAACAGGTCGGCGTCGTCCCCCAGCAGGATGGTGTTGTCCGCGCCGTTCTTCCGCACCACATAGACGTGCTTTCCGGCGGCGACGCCCAGCCCCTTCCGCTGGCCGCTGGTGTAGCAGGGCAGCCCCTTGTGGCGGCCCAGCACGCGGCCGTCCTTGTCCACAAAGTCCCCCGGCGTCAGCTCTGCACCGTGCTGCCGCAGGAACTGGACGTAATCCCCGTCGGGGATGAAGCAGATGTCCTGACTGTCGGACTTGTCCGCCACATCCAGCCCCGCCTGCCGCGCCTCCTGCCGGATGGCGTCTTTGTCGAAATCCCCCACCGGCAGCAGCAGGTGGGACAATTGGAACTGTGTAAGCTGGTAGAGCACGTAGCTCTGGTCTTTCTTCCGATCCCGGCCCCGCAGCAGCCGCCAACGGCCCGCCGTCTGATCGTAGTCTATCCGGGCGTAGTGTCCCGTGGCCAGATAGTCGTACCCCATCTCCAGCGCGCGATCCAGCAGAGCGCCGAATTTCAGCTCCCGGTTGCAGTCGATGCAGGGGTTGGGCGTCCGGCCCGCGCAGTACTCCGCCACGAATTTCTCCATGACGCAGCGGGAGAACCGCTCCGTCTCATCGAACAGGTAAAAGTCCATGCCCAGCCGCTCCGCCGTCCGGCGGGCGTCCTCAGCGCTCTGGGCGGCCAGATGCGCCACCTCCGGCTCCCGGCACAGACGGAGCATGGCGCCGCCGCAGATATAGCCCTGCTCCCGCAGCAGCGCGGCGGCGGTAGAGCTGTCCACGCCGCCGGACATGGCGATCAGCACACGCTTGGCATCCTTTTTCATTATGCACCTCGCAAGAATCCATAAAATAAATCGTATGTTTATAGTATATTATAGGTATATCGCGGCAATATCCGCCCAGAATAAATCTGCAAAAAGCGTCTCCCCCGCGCCGGGCGGGAGAGACGCGATCGCTGCGATCCGTTCCGCCGTCTGCGGCGGAGCCGCCCGCCGGATGGCGGCGTTTTACTCGTCGGAGTGCTTTTGCAGAAACGCCTCGAAGGGCAGACCGTCCGCCAGCCCCACCAGCGCCGGCTGGAAGCCGCCGGTGTAGTCGAAGGCCACGTCCTCCACCACATCCTCCGCCAGCTCGTCCGGCAGCGCCAGCGTGACGGTGGTGCCATGCCCCACCCGGCTGTTCAGCACCAGCCGCCCGCCGTGACCCTCCGCGATGCGGCGGCACAGCGGCAGACCCAGACCCAGACCGCTGGGCAGCGCGGCCAGCCGCTCCGGGTGGAGATAGCCGTCAAACACCATTTCCATGTCCTCGGCGTTGATGCCGCAGCCGGTATCCGTCACCGCCAGCAGTACCTGCCGCCGTTCAAACCGCAGGGATACGGTGACGGCGCCGCCCTCGGCCGTGAATTTCAGGGCGTTGGACAGCAGGTTCCAGACCGCCTGTTCCAGACAGACCCGGTTGATCGCCGCACCGTGGTGGGCGGCGCTGCACTGAAATGTCAGCGCCACATTCCGCAGGGCGAACAGCGGCGACGCCTGACGGCACAGACCGTCCAGCCACGTTACGATATCGGTATTTTCCCTGGTCAGCGGCGCATCGTCCAGCAGCATGGGCGCGTTGGACAGGTTGTTGGACAGACGCAGCAGCGCATAGTAGTTCCGGTTCAGCAGCGCGGCGTCCCGGTCCAGCGCCGCGTCCGCGTCCCGCCGTTCAGGCGGCGCCAGACGGCTGACCGCGATGTGCATCCCACCCAGCGCAGTCCGAAGCTGGGCGGATACATGAAGCAGCACCTCGTTGAGCAGCCGCGCCTGCGGGACCCGGTCGAGCCGGTCGGGGTGCGCCGGCTGCTCCGGCGTATGGTCATTTCTGGGGGTCTCTATCATATATGCCTTCCTCTCCGGCCTTAGTGTGTCATTTCACGCCGACGCGATACATACCACTTACCGGTCGGTCATCCACACTATACCAAACGGTAAGTGGAAAAACAAGTTTTTTGTCCCTTTTTGGTGACCTGCAAAATTTTTTCAAAAAGGGGGTTGCATTTTTCAAAATAATGCATATAATACTAAACATACCATACATTTGATATATTCCATCAGAGAGGAAGTCTTGATTTATGAGCATTAAAGTCGGTATCAATGGTTTCGGCCGCATCGGCCGCATGGTCATGCGCTGCTGCATGAACCACCCCGAGATCGAGATCGTGGGTATCAACGATCTGTGTCCCGCTGACTATCTGGCCTATATGCTGAAATACGATACGATGCACGGCAAGTTCACCGGCGAGGTCGGCAGCGAGGAGAGCGCCATCGTCGTCAACGGCAAGTCCATCCCCGTGTTTGCAGAGCGTGATCCCGCCAACCTGCCCTGGGCCAAGGTGGGCGCGGAGTACGTCATCGAGTCCACCGGCCTGTTCCTGACCAAGGAGAAGGCCGCAGGCCACATCGCCGCCGGCGCCAAGCACGTGGTGATGTCCGCCCCCTCCAAGGACGATACCCCCATGTTCGTCATGGGCGTCAACCAGGACACCTATACCTCCGATATGCAGTTTGTCTCCAACGCCAGCTGCACCACCAACTGCCTGGCTCCCGTCGCCAAGGTGCTGCACGATAACTTCGGCATTGCCGACGGTCTGATGACCACCGTGCATTCCACCACCGCCACCCAGAAGACGGTGGACGGCGTGTCCCTGAAGGACTGGCGCGGCGGCCGTGCCGCTTCCGGCAACATTATCCCCAGCTCCACCGGCGCTGCCAAGGCCGTGGGCAAGGTCATTCCCAGCCTGAACGGCAAGCTGACCGGTATGTCCATGCGCGTTCCCACGCTGGACGTGTCCGTGGTGGATCTGACCGTGAACCTGTGCAAGCCCGCCAGCTATGACGAGATTTGCGCCGCCATGAAGAAGGCCAGCGAGAACGAGCTGAAGGGTATCCTGGCTTACACCGACGAGGCGGTTGTGTCCTCCGACTTCCTGGGTGACACCCACACCTCCATCTTTGATGCCAAGGCCGGTATCGCCCTGACCGACACCTTCGTGAAGGTGGTCAGCTGGTACGACAACGAGATCGGCTACTCCGACAAGATCCTGCGCCTCATTGAGCATATGTACAGCGTGGATCACAAGTAAATCGCCAACATCCTTTCAAAAAGGTTTTCCTTCTTTTTTGTTCCGGAAACAGCGCCGTCCCACCGGGACGGCGTTGTTTCTACCCATTTGCCAAACAGAGGGAATGCGCGGCAAGGCAGCCGAAATCGTGGAAACACAAAGGTTTTATCAAAAATAGGACTATCTTTCCATTGAATTGTATGGTACAATAGGTACAACTCAGAGGAGAGGGAAAGGGATCCCATACATGGAACAGAATCCGATCTTAAGCGCAAGACTGTCAATGGACAGCGACATTCCCCTGTATGCCCAGCTCGTGGGCATCATCAAACGCAACATTTCCACCGGTGCACTGGCTGTGGGCGATCTGCTGCCCAGCGAGGCGGAGCTGTGCCGCTGGATGAATATCAGCCGCAACACCGTGCGGCAGGCCATCGGCGAGCTGGAGGATGAGGGGCTGGTGGTCCGCAAGCGGGGCCGCGGCACCTTCGTGGCCGACCCCGCCACAAACCGCCGGGGCGTGCGCTACTCCTTCACCACCGAGGTGTCCTCGCTGGGCAAGGTGCCGTCCTCCACCCTGATCGACTTTGACGTGGTGGTGCCCGGGCAGGCCATCTGCGAAAAGATGGAGCTGCGGGAGGGCACGCCGGCATACTGCTTCACCCGCGTGCGCAACGTGGACGGCGAGCCGCTGATTCTGGAAACCAGCTACTACCCCCAGTACATCTATCCCCATCTGACCAGAGACATGCTCCAGACCCACAGCTTTTACAGCCTGCTGTACCATGTGGGCATCGTGCCCTTCGCCGCCGACGAGAGCTACGAGGCGGTGGTGCTGGACAACGAGCAGGGACACCTGCTGGGCGTTGGCGCCGGGAGCTGCGCCTTCTACCATCAGCGCCGTACCCGTACCGAGGACGGGCGCATCTACGAGTACACCAGAAGCTATATCCGGGGCGACCGGGTGCGGCTGGACGTACATATGCAGAAGAGCGGCATGAACTTCGTGCGCACCATCGACTGACGGATACATACAAAAAGGAACGCCTCCGGCAGAGCCGGAGGCGTTCCTTTTGTGCTGTCTTACAGGGCGGCGGCGCCGATGATGCCGGCCTCGTTGCCCAGCCGCGCCGCCTGAATGACGGGCTGGGGCCGCGCATCACCGCCGAAGCAGTTGGCGGCCACATAGCGTCGGACGGGGGCCAGCAGGCGCTCCCCCTGACGGCTGATCCCGCCGCCGATGAGCACCATCTCCGGCGACAGGATGTTCACCAGATTCGTGATGCCGGCGGCCACATAGACGTAGTACCGCTCCAGCACCGCCTGCGCGGCGGCGTCCCCGGCATCGGCGGCGTCGAACACGTCCCGCCCCGTCAGGTCGGGGTACCGGTTCAGCAGGGACGCCGGATGGGCGGCCGCAGCCGCTTTGCCCTGCCGGATCAGCGCCGTGGCGGAGGCATAGGCCTCCCAGCAGCCCCGGCGTCCGCAGGTGCAGGGCTCACCGTCCAGCACCAGAATGCTGTGGCCCACCTCGCCTCCGGCGCCGCCCAGCCCGGACACGATCTTCCCGTCCACGATGACGCCGCCGCCCACGCCGGTGCCCAGCGTCACCAGCACCATGCTGCGGCAGTCCACGGCGGCGCCGGCCACCACCTCCGCCAGCGCGGCGCAGTTGGCGTCGTTGCTCAGGCGGGCGGGCAGACCGAAGTGCTTTGTCAGCATGGCGCACACCGGCACATCGAACCAGTTGAGGTTGTAGGCGCACACCACCACGCCCCGTGCCGGGTCGCAGGTACCGGGCGCGCCCACGCCGATGGAGACGCAGTCCCCGGCGGTGAGGCCCGCCTTGTCCAGTGCCAGCTCCACGGCGCGGCACATGTCAGCCACCACCTGCTCCGCCGGGCGGTGCGCGCCGGCAGGCAGACTGGCCTCCGCCACGATTTGGTGGCGGTCGTCCACCACGCCCACGGCGATGTTGGTGCCGCCCAGATCTATGCCGATGCGATACATACGGATACTCCCTTTCCTCGTGTGTGATAGCGGAAAAACAGCGGGGCAGGCAGACCGCCCGCCCCGCACAGATACGCAGCTCAGAAGTGGGTGACGAAATCGCTGTTCACCGCCACCGTGCGGCTGATGTTGGAGGAGTTGATGCTGGCGAAGATGGTACGCATCACCGTCAGCGCCTCCCGGCCGGAGACCTCCGGCTCACGGTCATGCACCAGCGCGTCCACGAACTCGTCGATAACGCCGGTGCCGTTGTGGGGCACGTCCAGATTGTAGCTGGTGCGGTTGCCCTCCATATCGCTGACGATGATGGGGGAGGACGGCTCGCTGTAAATGAGCATGATGCCCTTGGTGCCGTACAGACAGGTGGACTGGCACTCGTGGCCGTAGATGGTCCAGCTGGCCGCCATGGTACCCAGTGCGCCGCCGGACATCCGCAGGATGCACAGGGCGTTGTCGTCCACGCCGATGAGCTGGCCCTCGTTGTCGCGCTTGTTCAGCGTCACCACCTTGGCGGTGGTCTCAATGACCTTCTGGCCCAGCAGGTACTGGATCAGATCTACCTTGTGGATGCCCATGTCGGACAGGGCGCCCAGCGCCGCCTTGTTCTTGTCGAAGAACCATGTGCCCTCGTCCACAGACCAGCCCTCGGGGCCGGCGTTGCCCAGCACGGCGCGGAACGTGATAACGTCGCCGATAACACCGCGATCCAGCAGCTGCTTGGCCCGGCGGTGCACCGGGTCGAAGCGCATATTGTGGCCGATCATCAGGTGCTTGCCGTTGCGCTCGGCGGCGGCCACCATGGATTCGCACTCCGCCAGCGTGACGGCCATGGGCTTTTCGCACAGCACATGCTTGCCGGCGTACAGCGCCGCCGTGGAGATCTCCGCGTGGCTGCGGTTCTCCACGCAGATGGACACCGCGTCGATGTCATTGCGGTTCAGCAGGTCAAAATAGCTGTCGCATACGTCGCCGCCGTACTTAGCGGCCATCTCCTCTGCACGGGCCCGGTTCTTGTCGTAATAGGCCACGACCTCTGCATGGGGGTTGGCTGCATACTCGGGCAGATGGCGCACCTGCGCGATCTTGCCGCAGCCGATGATACCAACTCGAATCATAGAAAAGCTCCTCCTCTACCATTGTCGACTGATGGTGCTCTATTCTCGTTTAAATTATAACAAATTCAAGGGCGGGTGAAAAGCCTTTTTTTCAGGATTCTGAGAAAATTTACCGCAGACGCAGGGCTGTGGTCAGGGCGCAGCCCCTCTCCCGGATGTGGTCAAGCACCACGCCCTCCGGCAGCGCCAGCCGGCTTAGGGTCAGCAGAGGCCCCCTGCCTGTCAGCTTGAACAGCGCCTCCTTGGCGGTCCAGATCTCCCAGAAGCGGGCGCAGTCGCCGTCGTCGCCTACGCGGATATAGGCCATCTCGGCCTCGGAGCAGACCCGCCGCATGAACTTCTCATCGGCGCTGCGGACGACCTCCACATCCACGCCCACCGGCACATCGGCGGCGGCGCAGACGGCATAGGGCCCGGAGTGGCTGACAGAGACGTACACGCCCTCGGCGTCCGCGGCGGGCTTGCCGGTGTCGTCCCAACGCAGGGGAACGTTATCCTCGCCGCAGCCAAGACGCTCAGCCAGTGCGCGGCGCGCCAGCAGCTCGCCGGCCACAGTGCGCCTGCGGTCATCCTCGCCGGCAATGTCGCTGACGCGGCGGCGGCGCGTCTCATCCATCATGGCCACGGTGCGGGCCATCGTTTCCTCATCCAGCTGGCGGATATCATACCAAAGCAGTTCCATCTCTCCCAGTCCTCCCCGGTCATTTTATTTTCTGAGGTGAGTATAGCACATCGGCGCACAGGATGCCAGCATTTTATGCGCTTGCTTTTCGGAAGGGAAAGGCGTAAACTGTTGCCGTGTAAAGTTTTTATGTAGGAGAAACAACAATGGTTTCTATTGTAGAAGTGACAACAAAGGCGCAGCTGCGCCGCTTTGTGGATTATCCCAACCAGCTGTACAAGGATGTGCCGCAGTTCGTGCCGGCCACCTATGGCGATGATCTGGCGGACTGGGACCGCAGCAAAAACCCGGCTTTTTCCTACTGCGATGCCCGCTGTTGGCTGGCGGAGCGGGACGGGGAGATCGTGGGGCGCATCGGCGCCATCCGCAGCCGCAAGGCCAATGAGAAGTGGGGCGTCAACAGGATGCGGTTCACCCAGACGGACTTCATCGACGATCCGGAGGTGTCCGCCGCCCTGTTCGCCGTGGTGGAGGATTGGGCCAGAGAGTTGGGCTGCGCGGCGATTCATGGGCCGCTGGGCTTTACCGACATGGATCGGGAGGGTATGCTGGTGGAGGGCTTCGACCGCCGGAGCTGCTTTTTTACCTATTACAATTATCCCTACTATATCGACCACATGACGGCCCTGGGCTATGTGAAGGATGTGGACTGGATCGAGGAGCTGATCACCGTTCCTACGGACGAGAAGATCATCCGGCGGTGGGAAAAGCTGTCGGATTTCGTGCTCAAGCGCAACAACCTGCATATCGTGGAGCCGAAAAACCGGCTGGCGTATCTGCCGCTGCTGAAACCGTTTTTCGATCTGGTGAACGTGGCCTACGCCCCGCTGTACGGCACGGTGGAGCTGACGGAGCAGCAGATCAAGAAGTATTCGTCCAAGTTCGCGCCCCTCATCAACCCCAACACCACCTGCTTCGTCATGGACAAGAATGACCGGATGATCGCCTTCGGCGTGGGCGCGCCCAGTCTGGCCACCGCCATGCAGAAGCACCGGGGCCGCCTGTTCCCCACCGGCTGGATCGACGTGCTGAAGGCGTTCCGGAAGAACGACACGGTGGATCTACTGCTCATCGCCGTCCACCCGGACTATCAGGCCCGGGGCGTCAACGCCATTATCCTCAGCAAGGCCATGAAAGGGTGTCTGAAAATGGGCATCAAGGAGGCGGAGACGGGACCCATGCTGGAGCTGAACGACAAGGTGCAGTCCCAGTGGAAGGATTTCCAGACGGAGCAGCACAAGCGCCGCCGCTGCTTTATCAAGGAGCTGACCCCCGCCGCCGGAGAGCCGGAGGAAGCGGACGCGCCCGCCGGCGCCGCCGTATAAACGACAAAAAAGAGAACGCGGACAGCTGCCCGCGTTCTCTTTTGCACTTTTTACAGGTCGTAGACCTCGGTGAACTTCTTCTCCAGATAGGCCACGTAGCAGTCCGGGTCGAACTTGCCGCAGACCGATTCAAACAGGGCCACGGGGTTCTTCATGCAGCCGTATTTCCAGATCTTCTCCTCCAGCCAGTTGTTGATGGGGGTCAGGTCGCCGCTGCGCACCACGGCGTCCACGTCCAGCACCTTGGACAGCTCCAGCAGGTACTGTGCGCCGTAAGCCGAGCCAATGGCGTAGGACGGGAAATAGCCGATGTTGCCGTTGGCCCAGTGGGAGTCCTGCAGCACGCCCTGCCGGTCGTCGGGGACGTCGATGCCCAGATACTCCTTGTACAGCCGGTTCCACTCGGCGGGCAGGTCATGGGCGGTGAGGGTGCCGTCGAACATCCGCTTCTCCAGCTCGTAGCGCACCATGATGTGCAGGCAGTAGGTCAGCTCATCCGCCTCCGTGCGGATGAGAGACGGCTGGGACTTGTTGATCATGCGGTAGAAGGCGTCCTCCGTCACGTTGTCCAGACGGGGGGCGAAATGCTCCTTCAGCCACGGGTAGATGACGGAGCAGAACGCCCGGCTGCGGCCGATGACGTTCTCGTAGAAGCGGGACTGGCTCTCGTGGATGCCCATGGAGACACCGCTGCCCAGATTGCTGCGGGCCAGCTCCCGGCCGGTGTGCAGCTCGTACAGAGCATGGCCGCCCTCATGCACCACGGAGTACAGGGACGAGGCCACCATGTCGGCGTGGTAGTGGGTGGTGATGCGCACATCGTCACGGGAGAAGTTGATGGTGAAGGGATGCTCCGTCTCGCCGATGATGCAGTGGTTCCGGTCAATGCCCATGACATCCATGACGAAGTCGGAAAACTCCCGCTGGATGGGAATGGGGAAATCGGCGTGGAGCGGTGTGTCGTCCACCCGGCCGGCGTGGGCCGAGACCTTCTGGATCAGGGGCACCAGCTTCTGCCGCAGGGCGGCAAAAAACGTGTCGCAGGCGGCGGTGGTCAGCCCCCGCTCGTAGTTGTCCAGCAGCGTCTCGTAGGGGGCCTTGTCCGGCTCCCAGTACAGGGCGAAGCGCTTCAGCGTGTCGAACATCTCCTGCAGATACGGCTCGAACAGGGCGAAGTCGTTCGTCTCCTTGGCGGTCTGCCACACGTCATCGGCCTTGATGGACAGCCGCTGGTAGGCCACGAACTCCTCCTCCGGGATGCGGCGGGTGCGGTCGTAGTCCCGCCAGTACTCCTCCACCTTGCGGCGGGTGATCTCGTCCAGCTCCGTGCGGGCGGCCATCAGCGTCTCCAGCATCTCCACGGTGTCCGGCGCGGTGGTCAGCTGGTAGTCGATGCGGCTCAGCTCGCCGGTGGTGTCGCCCCGGACGGCGGCGGCCCCCTTGGGCGCTGCGGTGACACCGTCGTAGTACAAAAGGCCCATGGCGTGTTTCAGCGCAAAGCTGGTCTGTTCATAGCTTTTCAGCTTTTCCAGTGCTTCGGTAACGGTCATGCTCGTACCTCCTGTTTATAATATAAGGATTATACCATCCCCGGCAGAAAGACACAAGCGGGCAAAATGTATACAAATTCTTAATAGACGGCGGGGAGAAAACGTGATAAGATAAAGGTAATATCTGTTGGAAAGGGCGAGTCGCCATGGATCTGAACAAAAAGACAACACAGCGCATTATGCTGCTTATCGCCTTTGCGGTGCTGCTGTTCTGGGGCCTGTACAACATCTCGGCCATCGGGAATGTGCTGTCCGGCCTGCTGTCCCTGCTGGCGCCGCTGCTTATCGGCGTATGCATTGCCTTCGTGCTGAACCTGATGATGGCGGGACTGGAGCGCCTGTGGGATCGGACGCTGACCAAATGGAGCAGTCGCTGGAACGCCAAGCTGAAGCGGCCTGTCTGCCTGACGCTGACCATGGTGCTGTTTCTGGGCATTATTTTCGCCATCTTCTTCATCCTCATCCCCCGGCTGGAGGAGGCGGGCGCCGCCATGGTGGCCAACACCCCCACCTATGTGGCCCAGATTCAGGCGTGGTGGGCGAACCTCAGTGATTTCGCGGCGCAGCACGGCGTGACCCTGCCGGAGCTGTCCCTCAACGCGGAGAACGTGCAGGACACCATCACCGGCTTCCTGCAGGAGAGGGGCGACAGCGTGGTGAACGCCACTCTGAACATCACCACCTCCATCGTGGGGGCGCTGGTGAACTTCCTGCTAGCGCTGGTGTTCTCCCTGTATCTGATGGCCCAGAAGGAGACGCTTCTGGCACAGTCCCG
>ERZ857882.4628-NODE-4628-length-11627-cov-3.114673_pt1 | contig 11627 bp, 8 predicted proteins | sample MGYA00519697_ERZ857882 | MGnify/ENA primary metagenome ERZ857882 (study PRJEB31778, sample SAMEA3449373) | human gut metagenome | biome: human gut; feature: human-associated habitat; material: faeces | place: United Kingdom | collected 2010/2012 ... | reverse complement strand
CAGAAGTTCGGCAGCAGACAACCGCGGAAAGACATTTCTGCCCGCCCCTGCAACGAAACCGCAAACTACGGAACAAAAACGTAAAAGGGTGTCTCGTGAGAAACCGACAAGCCTTCCTGCAACTCACTCCATCTTCAGCACAGCCAAAAACGCTTCCTGCGGAACCTCGACATTCCCCACCTGACGCATCCGCTTCTTGCCTTTCTTCTGTTTTTCGAGCAGCTTGCGCTTACGACTGATGTCGCCCCCGTAGCATTTGGCCGTCACGTCCTTGCGAACGGCCTTCACCGTTTCGCGGGCGATGATCTTGGCGCCGATAGCGGCCTGAATCGCTATATCGAACTGCTGGCGCGGAATCAGTTCCTTGAGCTTCTCGCACATCTTACGGCCGAAATCATAGGCATGATCGACGTAAGTCAGCGACGACAGCGCATCGACCGGCTCGCCGTTGAGCAGAATGTCGAGCTTCGCGAGCTTGCTGGGCTTATATCCCGTCTGGTGGTAGTCGAACGACGCATAGCCGCGCGATATGCTCTTGAGCTTGTCGTAAAAATCGAACACGATTTCGGCCAGCGGCATATCGAAATTGATCTCGACGCGGTCCTGCGTGATATATACCTGATTGAGCAGCGTGCCTCGCTTGTCGATGCACAGTTTGATGACATTGCCCAGATATTCGGTCTTCGTAATGATCTGCGCCAGAATATAGGGTTCCTCGATCGAGGAGATCAGCGTCGGCTCGGGCAATCCCGAGGGATTGTGCACGTCGAGCACATCGCCCTTGGTCGTATGGACCTTGTACGACACGTTCGGAACCGTCGTGATGACATCCATGTCGAACTCGCGGTACAGCCGTTCCTGAATGATCTCCATATGCAGAAGTCCGAGAAACCCGCAACGGAACCCGAAGCCCAGCGCCAGCGACGACTCGGGCTCGTAGGTAAGCGAGGCGTCGTTCAGATGAAGCTTCTCGAGCGAAGTGCGCAGATCCTCGTACTGGTCCGACTCGACCGGATACAGCCCGGCGAACACCATCGGCTTGACGTCCTCGAAACCGGCGATCGCCTCGCTGCAAGGGTTCCGCTGCGCAGTGATCGTATCGCCGACCTTCACGTCCGCCGAAGTCTTCAGGCCCGATATGATGTAGCCCACGTCGCCGGCGCGAAGCTCTTCGCGGGGATGCATCTTCAGCTTCAGTACGCCGACCTCGTCGGCCGTATACTCGCTGCCCGTATTGAACAGTTTGACGCGCTCGCCCTTGCGGAGCGTGCCGTTGAATATTCGGTAATAAGCGATAATTCCGCGGAACGGATTGAACACCGAGTCGAAAATCAACGCCTGAAGCGGAGCCTGTTCGTCGCCTTTCGGGGCCGGAATCCGCTCTATGATCGCTTCGAGCACCTGCTCGATTCCCTGACCCGTCTTGCCCGAAGCGGCCAGAATGCTGTCGGGATCGCAACCGAGCAGGTCGACGATCTGATCCTTGACCTCGTCGATCATGGCCGAATCCATATCGATCTTGTTCATGACGGGCACGATCTCCAAATCGTGATTCAGCGCCAGATAAAGGTTCGAGATAGTCTGCGCCTGAATACCCTGCGTCGCGTCGACCACGAGCAACGCGCCCTCGCACGAGGCGATCGCACGGGATACCTCGTAAGAAAAATCGACATGCCCCGGAGTATCGATCAGGTTCAGCACGTACTTCTCGCCCTTGTAGACATATTCCATCTGGATCGCGTGGCTCTTGATCGTGATTCCCTTTTCGCGCTCGAGGTCCATATCGTCCAGCACCTGAGCCTGCAGTTCGCGCTCCGAAAGCGTCTTGGTCGTTTCGAGCAGGCGATCGGCAAGCGTACTCTTGCCGTGATCGATATGCGCTATGATACAGAAATTGCGGATATTCTTCATACGTTCCTTTTATTCGTACGCAAAGTTAGTTAATTTTGCGAATTCGTAAAAAACGCCGTTCCCATGAATTGTCTCGCAACCGTCTCGCGCTACGCGTCGCTCGTCAAGTTTTCCCATACGATATTCGCGCTTCCTTTCGCATTGGTCGGATACGTGTACGCGCTGCAGTCCAACGGTCTGCCGTTCGAGTGGCCGGTACTGGTCAAGGTGCTTTTGGCCATGGTGCTGGCACGCAACACGGCTATGGGATTCAACCGTTGGGCCGACCGGCGGATCGACGCGCAGAACCCGCGCACGAGCGGCCGCGAGATTCCTTCGGGTACGATCTCCGCGCGCAACGCGTTGTGGTTCGTCGTGCTGAACGCCGTGCTGTTCGTTCTGGTAGCATGGTGGATCAATCCGCTGGCTCTCGCTCTGTCGCCCGTCGCCCTGCTGATTCTCACGGGGTACAGCCTGACCAAGCGCTTTACGGCCTGGTGCCATATCGTTCTGGGCGTAGCGCTCGGAATCGCTCCGATCGGGGCCTATGTCGCCGTAACGGGACAGTTGGCCGTGTTCCCGATCCTGCTCTGCGGGCTGGTTATCACATGGTGCGGCGGTTTCGACATCGTTTATGCATTGCAGGACGTGGAGTTCGATCGCGAGCACGGACTGCATTCCGTGCCGGCTCGCTGGGGAGTCCGGGGCGGTATCGCGATCAGCATCGCACTCCATATGATAAGCGTCTATGCCGTCGTCGTAGCGGGAACCTACTACGACGCTGGCGGACTGTATTGGGTCGGAGCCGCCCTGTTCGTCGGTCTGCTGACTTATCAGCACATGCGCTTCACGCCTCGGAACCTGTCGCGGATCGGTCTCTCGTTCGGCACCATGAACGGACTGGCAAGCGTATGCTACGCAGCTTTCGCCATAGCCGACCTGCTCGTTCGGTACCGGTAGAGCAGGGGTTCTGCGCCAATGAAAGGGCGCTCGGGCAACTAAATGCTCACCTGACGCTTGGCCTCCATCAGAATCGTGAAAGCGCGGTGAATGTCGCTGTCGCTGATAACGACGGTAAATTCGTTGGTCGTGCTGATGACCTCGGTGATATTGATGTTATCCCACGCCAATTCCTTGAAAATGTAATAGTAGACGCCCGGACAGATCGTATTCTCGGCGGGCAGTTTGACGGTAATGGACGACAGATCGACCGTTTTGGCGATATTGTTCTCATCGGCGAAAATCTCGTCGACCAGCCCGACGATCGTACTGCTGACGACCAGCGTCGTCTCGTATATCCCCTGTGAAAAGGTACAAAATACGTCCTTCATCGTGCGCACGCGGTCCAGCAGCATGGCCTGCCTCTCGTACAGCGTGGGAGAATTCACGAAGGCATAGTCGGCCAAATTCGACCGGACGATGATGTCGCCTATATTCTCGACGACTTTCTTGAACTTCATCGCCGACATCAGCTCGAGCCGGGGAACCAGCCGGTTGAGCGCCATAATGACAGCGCTGTCGTTGACCTCCTTGCCCACCTTCTTTTCGATTTCGGGCTTGAGCTGTCGTGCCAACGCCGAAAGATTGATCAGCCCTTCCACGAGAGCACCTTCGAGAAAAGGCTTTTTCTTAATGACCTCCTCCACCGCGTTCGGTATTGTAAGCATATCGGTATGTAATATATAATACGGTTTAACGATTCATCGGCCGACGTGCCGGCAGAGAGGCCGCCATTAAAAATGTCCGGCACCGCCATGTGCAAAATTCGACGCCAGTGCAACTTGTTGCAAAAAAAATGAAAATATCGGACAAAAACAAACAATTTAGCATACTTTTGTGCAAAAGTAAAAGTATTGTTTGATTTTACAACTTCATGATCGAATTTATATGATTAAGGTGTTGAAGTTCGGCGGGACGTCGGTAGGTTCGGCCGCAAACATGAAAAAAGTAGCCGAGATCGTCCGCCGCGAGCAGGCTCGTATCACGGTTCTGTCGGCCATGTCCGGGACGACCGACTCGCTGGTCAGAATCAGTCGGGCGGCGGCATCCGGAGATCGGAACGCCATCGAGGAACAGCTCGCCATGCTGACCGACAAATACACGCGCTGCATAGAAGAACTGCTCAGGGAACGCAAGCAGCAAGCGCTCGCGCGAATGAACGCAACTTTCGGGTTGATACGCGACGAAGCGGCCGCCTTCGAGGAATATGAGTCCGAACGGAAAATCATAGCACAGGGCGAGTTGCTGACTTCGGCCATTTTCACGGCCTACCTGCAGGAAACCGGACTGAAGGCCGAATGCCTGTACTCGCCCGACTTCATGGTCAAGGATCCCGGAGAAAAGGTCGACACGGAACGCATCGGCCGGGCACTGGCCCGCGTCGCCGGTGACGACAGCACGTTTTTCGTCGCTCAGGGTTTCATTTGTTCCGACTCGCAGGGCCGGATCGACAATCTCGGCAGAGGGGGGAGCGATTACAGCGCGGCGCTGATGGGAGCGGCCGTCGAGGCGGCCGAGGTACAGATATGGACCGACATCGACGGCATGCACAACAACGATCCCCGTTTCGTCGACAACACCCGTCCGATCCGGACGATGAGTTTCGACGAGGCGGCCGAGTTGGCTTATTTCGGTGCGAAAATCCTGCATCCGGCCACGATTCAACCCTGCAAGGATCACGGGATAGCCGTGCTGCTTAAGAACACGATGGACCCCGAGGCTCCCGGCACGACGATATCGAACCGCGACGACGACACGAAGTCGTTCCACGCCGTCGCGGCCAAAGACGGCATCACGGTCATCCGCATCCACTCGGCGCGCATGCTGATGGCATACGGTTTTTTGCGCAAGGTGTTCGAAATTTTCGAGCAATACCGAACTCCGATCGACATGATCACCACGTCGGAAGTCGCCGTCTCGCTGACCGTCGACAACGACAGCCACATCGACGAGATCGTTCGCGACCTGAGCGCGCTGGGTTCGATCGAAATCGAGCGCGGCAACTCGATCGTTTGCGTCGTGGGACGCATGGAACACGGCGACGCGGGTCTGGCCGCCCGTGTCTTCGAGTGCGTGCGCGGCGTTCCGATCAAGATGATTTCCTACGGAGCCAGCCACCGCAGCCTGGCCATACTGATCGACACGGAGCACAAAAAACGGACGCTGCAATGCCTTAACGACGGACTGTTCTGAATATGGGAGCACGCAAATATATCGGACGACTGCAGGAGTTGCCCACGCCGTTCTACTTCTACGACATGGATCTGCTGCGCAGTACGCTCGCGACGGCCGTGAGCGAAGCTTCGCGCTACGGCTATCGGATACATTACGCGCTGAAGGCCAACTTCGATCCCCGCATCGTCGAAACGATACGACAAGCGGGACTCGGAGCCGACTGCGTCAGCGGGAACGAGGTCCGCGCGGCGATCGAGGCGGGCTTTCCGGCCGAAGGGATCGTTTTCGCCGGCGTCGGGAAAACCGACCGCGAAATCGAATACGCGCTCGGACAGGATATCTTCTCGTTCAACTGCGAATCGGCCGCCGAAATGGAAGCGATCAACGCCATCGCGGAGCGAATGGGACGCAGAGCTCGCGTCGCGCTGCGCATCAATCCCGACGTCGACCCGATGACGCACCGGTACATATCGACCGGCAAAGCCGATAACAAATTCGGCATCTCGTACACCGAGATCGACCGCGTGATCGCCTCGTTGAAGCGACTGAGCCATCTGGAAATCGTCGGTCTGCACTTTCACGTCGGATCGCAAATCGGATGCATGGAAGTGTTCGAGCACCTGTGCGAACGGGTCAACGCGATCCGCTCCTGGTTCCGCGAGCGCGGAATCGTCCTGCGCCACCTGAACATGGGAGGTGGTTTGGCCGTCGACTACGAAACCCCCGACCGGGAACCGATACCCGACTTCGCTGCCTACTTCGCCGTCTTCAACCGCCGCCTCGAAACCGAGCCGGGACAAACCGTCCATTTCGAGCTCGGCCGCTCGCTGGTCGGACAATGCGGCGATTTGGTGACGCGCGCATTATACGGCAAGACGACCGCCGCAGGAACCCAAGTCGTCATCGTGGACGCCGGTATGACCGACCTGATCCGCCCGGCCCTGTACGGAGCCCGCCACCGGATCGAAAATCTGACCTCCTCGGGCAAGCCGCGCACCTATACCGTAGTCGGTCCGATCTGCGAGTCTTCCGACACGTTCGCCACAGGCATCGAGCTGCCCGAAACCTCCCGGGGCGATCTGCTGGCGATCCGGACGGCAGGAGCCTACGGCATGGCCATGGCTTCGCGCTACAATCTGCGCGACCTGCCCGGAGCCGTATACAGCGACGCGCTTCCGACCGGACGGCAATGACCGTCCGGTCGGGCATGCGATCTCGCCCCGGACTGAGGCCCGCAAACCTATATCCGACCGAAGTCTTGTAAAATACGAAGGGGGGGGAAGTTGATCTTCCCCCCTTTTCGTATTCCCGTCCCGCATGAAATCCGCCCCGCCGCGAATCAACGCGCCAGAAGTTGGCTACTTGACAAACTTTTCGTAACTTTCGCCACATTTCAACCGGCGACAGCGCCCGCAATCGGCCTTGTACGCACGACGCGCGCGACCGGAACGGAGCAAAAAAACATCAAGCGCTATGAAAATATCATTCAACTGGCTCAAACAGTATATCGAAACCGACCTCGACGCCGAGCAGGCCGCCCGAATTCTGACCGACATCGGGCTGGAAGTCGAGGCACTCGAAAAGACGGAATCGATCCGGGGAGGACTCGCAGGAGTGGTCGTCGGCCACGTACTTACATGCGAGAAGCATCCCGATGCCGATAAGCTGCATGTCACGACGGTCGATCTGGGCGACGGCACGCCGACTCAGATCGTCTGCGGCGCCCCGAACGTGGCCGCCGGAGAGAAAGTGATCGTCGCGACGATCAATTCGACGCTTTATCCCACGGGAGAGCAGAACGGATTCAAAATCAAGAAAAGCAAGATACGCGGCGTCGAGTCGCTGGGCATGCTCTGCGCCGAGGACGAAATAGGCGTCGGCACGGCCCACGACGGAATTATCGTGCTGCCGCAGGACGTGCCGGCCGGTACGCCTGCCCGCGACTATTTCCAACTGGAAGACGACTACCTGCTCGAGATCGGCCTGACGCCGAACCGTGCCGACGCGATGTCGCACTACGGCGTAGCGCGCGATTTGGCCGTTTATTTAAAAGCCAACGGCCTGCCCTGCAAGCTGAAGCTTCCGCCGGTGGAAGCCTTCGCACAGGACAGCGACCGGAAAGAAATAACCGTCGAAGTGCAGAATGCCGAAGCCGCGCCGCGATACATGGGCGTCACGATAACCGGCGTGAAGGTGGCTCCCTCGCCCGAATGGCTCCAGCGACGGCTGCGCGCGATCGGAATGAATCCGAAAAACAACGTGGTCGACATCACCAACTTCGTTCTGCACGAAACGGGACAGCCCCTGCACGCGTTCGACGCGGCGAAAATCGAGGGCGGCCGCATCGTCGTGCGGACCTGCCCCGAAGGAACCCCTTTCACGACGCTGGACGGAGTCGAGCGCAAGCTCTCGGCCGACGACCTGATGATCTGCAACGCCCGCGAGCCGATGTGCATAGCCGGCGTGTTCGGCGGGCTCGACTCGGGCGTCACGGAAACGACGACCGACATCTTTATCGAAAGCGCCTATTTCAACCCGGTCTGGGTTCGTAAAACGGCCAAGCGCCACGGGCTGAGCACCGATTCCTCGTTCCGCTTCGAGCGCGGGATCGATCCCGACATGACGCCCTACGCGCTGATGCGCGCGGCCCTGCTGGTCAAGGAACTGGCCGGGGGAGAGATTTCGTCTCCGGTCACGGATCTCTATCCCGTCCGTATCGAGCCGTTCCGGTTCGACGTATCGCTCGACCGGGTTCGCAGACTGATCGGCAAGGAGATTCCCGACGAGACGATCCGCCGGATCGTCGTCGCGCTCGACGTGCGGATCGAAAGCGAACGCGACGGCATACTGAGCGTTGCCGTACCGCCTTACCGGGTGGACGTGCGGCGCGAGGCCGACCTGGTCGAGGATATTCTGCGCATATACGGCTACAATAACGTGGAGATTCCGCAACGCGTCCACTCGACGCTGTCGTACGCTCCGCATCCCGACCGCGACTGGCTCGTCAACCTACTGTCGGACATGCTGACCGCCAACGGTTTCAACGAGATCATGAGCAACTCGCTGACCAAGGCGTCCTATTACGACGGACTGGCCAGCTATCCGGCCGAGCATTGCGTACGGATACTGAATCCGTTGAGCAACGACCTGAGCGTCATGCGTCAAACGCTGCTGTTCAACGCGCTGGAAGCCGTCCAGCTGAACGTGAACCACCGCAACGCGGACCTGAAGCTGTACGAATACGGAAACTGCTACTTTTACGACCCGGCCAAAAAGGAGGAAGGGGGACTGGCTCCGTACTCCGAGCGGGCCAAGGTGTCGATGACCGTCACGGGAAACGACCGTCAGCCCTCGTGGAACGTCGCCGCGCAGCCCGCCGGCTTCTTCACGCTGCGGGCCATGGCGGAAAAGGCGATGCTTCGTTTCGGACTGGACCTGAATGCGGCCGAGACCGAACCGCTCGAAAGCGACCTTTACTCGGAAGCGATCGTCTGCCGCTGGAACGGAAAGAAACTTCTCGAAATGGGCGTCGTGTCGAAAAAGATTCGCAGCCTGTTCGACATCAAGGCCGACGTATACTATGCGGAACTCGACTTCGACACGCTGGTCAGGATCACGCGGAACCACTCGGTCACGGTCTCGGAACTGTCGAAATATCCCGAGGTCCGTCGCGACCTGGCCCTGCTCGTGGACAAGGAGGTAACCTTCTCCCGACTGTACTCCATCGCCCGGAGCACGGAGAAAAAGCTGCTCCGCAGCGTCTCGCTGTTCGACGTGTACGAAGGCGACAAGCTGCCTGAAGGCAAGAAATCCTACGCGCTGAGCTTCATCCTCGAAGACACGACCAAGACGCTGACCGACTCGGCGATCGACCGCGCGATGAGCAATCTGATCCGCGCTTTCGAGCAGCATGCCGGAGCCGAAATCCGCTCGTAAACTCCCGGCGGAAAGAGCGCAAACGAACCGAAAAAACTTAAACGAGAGAATATGCAGGAAAAAATACTGATTCTGGACTTCGGATCGCAGTACACGCAGTTGATCGCCCGCCGAGTGCGCGAGTTGAACGTATATTGCGAAATCCACCCTTTCAACCGCATTCCGGCGCTGGACGCATCGGTGCGAGGCGTCATCCTGTCCGGGAGCCCCTATTCGGTCCGCGACAAGGAGGCCCCGCGCGTCGATCTGTCAGCGATCAAGGGCAAGCTGCCGCTGTTGGGCGTCTGCTACGGAGCCCAGTACCTCTCGCATTGCTACGGAGGCGAGGTCGCTCCCTCGGCGACGAGGGAGTACGGACGGGCCATGCTGTCGAAAACGGAAGGCGACAATCCGCTGATCAGGGACCTTTCCGAGCGGACGCAGGTATGGATGTCGCACGGAGATACGATCGTCCGGATTCCGGAAAGCTACCGGATCATCGCCAGCACGGAGGACGTGCCGGTCGCCGCGTTCCAGATCGACGGAGAGCAGACATGGGGCATCCAGTTCCATCCGGAAGTGTACCACTCGACCGAGGGCAAGCAGTTGCTGAAGCATTTTGTCGTCGACATCTGCGGCTGCCGTCAGGACTGGACTTCCGCCTCGTTCGTCGAATCGACCGTCGCCGAACTGCGCGAAAAGATCGGGCCGGACAAAGTGCTGCTCGGGTTGTCCGGGGGAGTCGACTCGTCGGTAGCGGCCATGCTGCTGCATCGGGCCGTCGGCCGGCAACTGATCTGCATTTTCGTCGATATGGGACTGCTCCGCAAGGACGAGTTCGAGAACGTACTCAAATCGTACGAGTCGATGGGGCTGAACGTGATCGGCGTCCGCGCCGGCGAAAAGTTCCTCTCCGACCTGAAAGGAGTGACCGATCCCGAGCGCAAACGCAAGATCATCGGGCGGGACTTCATCGAGGTATTCGACGCCGAGGCGCAGAAGCTGACCGACGTGCGCTGGCTCGCTCAGGGGACGATCTATCCCGACGTGATCGAGTCGACGTCCGTCAACGGTCCGTCGGCCACGATCAAGTCGCACCATAACGTGGGAGGCCTGCCCGAAAAAATGAATCTGAAGATCGTCGAGCCGCTCCGACTGCTTTTCAAGGACGAGGTGCGCCGTGTAGGCCGTCAGCTCGAGATACCTTCCGACATTCTGAACCGCCACCCGTTCCCGGGCCCGGGGCTCGGCATCCGCATTCTGGGCGAAGTGACGGCCGAAAAGGTACGCATCCTGCAGGAAGCCGACAAGATATTCATCGACGGACTGAAAGAATACGGCCTGTACGACCATGTATGGCAGGCAGGCGTGATGCTGCTGCCGGTCCAGTCCGTAGGCGTGATGGGCGACGAGCGGACCTACGAGAGTTGCGTCGCGCTGCGCGCCGTCACTTCGACGGACGGCATGACGGCCGACTGGGTCCATCTGCCCTACGATTTCCTCGCGAAAATGTCCAACGACATCATCAACCGCGTGAAAGGAATCAACCGCGTCGTCTACGATATCAGCTCGAAACCGCCCGCAACGATCGAGTGGGAGTAAAGCTTCTCCGATCGACGATACGATCGTCACGGATTTCCCCTGTTCGTTGAGAGCAGGGGAAATCTTTTATACGGTCATCGGCTGTACCGCACTCGTCCCATAGGACTTCGGCGATGGACGACGCAAGAAAACCTGCAGAGACCTCTACATCTCCGGAGGTGCCTCATGAGTGTAATCCAAAAAACGGATACCTTCGGGCAGGTCGCGTTCGATCAGAGTTTTCATTTTCTTGGCAAAAGGACACGGATAACCCAGCGGCGTACCTTTCTGAATGCACGAAGCGAAAACGATCGTGTCGGCGCCTCTCCGGACAAGCTCCCTTGCCCGTAACACCGATTTCTTCGCAGGGCATCCCCCGCAATTGCAAAAACCGACAATATCTATATCCTCGGTTATTCCCTCGAAAACACCCTTTCTTTCTCTAATCATTTTGAAATCGGTCGTTCCCGGGCAAAAATCTTCCGTCTGCATACACCGGATAATCCCAACTTTCATATCGATTCACTTTATAAATTTTGAAATATGACGACAAACGAACATCCCTCCCTGCCAATGCACACCCGTCCGCCCAGCCAACTCGACAGAACGATTCGCCCAATCGCTGCACACAGATAAACCGTCGGGCCTCTCTCGCCCGCTTCCGTTCGCAGACCGGACCGCCTCTACGATCGTTCTACCCGTCACCAATCGATTTCAGCGATTCCGTGATCGCGCAGATAAGCGTTCGCCCTGCTGAAGTGCCGGCAACCGAAAAATCCCCGGTCGGCAGACAGAGGCGAAGGGTGGGGTGCCGTCAGCACGCAATGACGGGAACGGTCGATAAACGCGCCCTTTTTTTGGGCGTAGGCGCCCCACAGCATAAAGACGAGATGCTCCTTACGCTCGTTCAGTTCCCGGATCACAGCATCGGTGAACCTTTCCCAACCACGGCCTCGGTGCGATCCGGCCTGATGAGCCCGCACGGTCAGAATCGCGTTGATCAGCAGAACACCCTGATCGGCCCAGCGCTCCAATCGGCCCGAAGAGGGAAACGGCTTGCCCAGATC
>ERZ857882.4626-NODE-4626-length-11629-cov-3.228789_pt1 | contig 11629 bp, 11 predicted proteins | sample MGYA00519697_ERZ857882 | MGnify/ENA primary metagenome ERZ857882 (study PRJEB31778, sample SAMEA3449373) | human gut metagenome | biome: human gut; feature: human-associated habitat; material: faeces | place: United Kingdom | collected 2010/2012 ... | reverse complement strand
TCTGATCCTGTTCCGGCAGTTGTAGTGATAGCAACAATCGGAAGGGATGGCATTGGCGGCCACTGTTTCTTTCCTGTTCCAAACATTACATAGTCCCACAGATCATCGCTCTCATTGGTTGCCATAATACCGATTGCTTTTGATGCATCCATAACACTTCCACCACCTAAAGCAACGATAAAATCGCACCCATTTTCTTTTGCAAATCTGCCGCCCTCTTCTACAACTGGTTTTGTCGGATTGGAGCCAACTTTATCAAAAATCACATACTCTACATTGCTTTGCTTTAATTCATTTTCAAGCCTGTCTAAATATCCATTTGTACGAGTAGATTTACCATTGGAAATAACAACTAATGCCTTGCTGCCATGTACTGCTCCCATTGGTGTATTAATCTGTGTATGTAGTTCTCCAAGTTTTCCTACTCCGAATAATGCATTTGTTGGTACTGAAAAATTAAAACTCATTACGATTCCTCCAAATATTTTTATATTCTTTTATAATCCAAGACTGTCTATCCATGAACTGATATCTGATTCAGACGCTCCACCATGGAATCGTTCCCCTTCTTTCCAGTCACCTGTTCCTGTCATCTCTTCCAGAAGATTACCGCTGTCACCGATTCCCGAGGTCGCTGCTGTACAGAATGGGATGACTGTTTTTCCTGTAAAGTCATTCTCTTTTACAAAGTTATCTACTGGCCATGCTGCAATTCCCCACCAGATAGGATAGCCAATGTATACCGTATCATATGAATCCCAGTTATCAACTGTTGTAGATACCAGTTCCACATCTCTTAAGCTCTCATCATCATGTTCTCTTGACACCCGGCTGTCATCATCTGTCCAGTCAAGGTCATCATCTGTATATGGCTCCACAGGCTCTATTTCAAACAGATCTGCCTCTGTAATTTTTGCTATCTTTTCAGCAACATCTTTTGTATTTCCTGAAGCTGAATAATATACAACCAATGTTTTTCCATTTCCTGTTGATGTATTTTCTGTTGTATCTGTAGTGTTTTCGGAATTTGTATCCGCTTCTTCATTTCCAGACTGGTTTGTACTTGTAGAATGGCTGTCATTATTAGAAGCAGACTGGTTTGTATTGCTTGCTCCACATCCTGCCATCAAACCGATTGCCACGATGCATGTTAAGAGTACTGCTACTATTTTCTTTGTTTTCATTCTAAGGTCACCTCCTGTCGTATAAAATGTTTGTCACGCTAATTTCTATCGGATGAAATTGGTAAATACAAAATCCGGTGCCTTTGGCATTTCAATTCCCATTTTTGTCGCAACATTTTTACAGTTAATGAAATATGCCATATTGTTTCCAAGGATCTGCATAACCTGCATTCCTTCGAGATCCTGTTTTACTTCATCCGGATTCGTCCCATGTACCATATTCCAATATCTCGATGTAATGATCGGCATCTGCATCAGACCAAAATATTTATTTACCTGGTCCCATGTGGCAGTTGTTCCGGCCCTTCTTGCTGAAATTACCACAGCGGCAGGTTTCAGGCGGAATCTGTCGCCGCCACCGTTTAAATCGGCATAAAAGACTCTGTCCATAAAGGATGTGATTGCACCGCCTGCACCACCCCAGTGTACCGGAGTTCCAAATACGAATCCGTCATAATCCCCTGCTATTTCCAGAAATTCATTCACGATATCATCCAGGATGCATTTATTTTTTTCCTGACATTTTCTGCAGGCAATACATCCTGAAATCGGCTTATTTCCAATCCAGAAAATATCTGTACTTATGCCATTTTCATTTAATGCACTGGATACTTCACAAAGAGCTGTATAAGTACAGCCATTTTTGTGTGGACTGCCATTGACAAGTAATACTTTCATTGATTTTTCCTCTTATGCTTACCAGTTCCTTTTTTCTTTTGAACTGTCATTATTCTTTTTTCTTTCCTCAACCATCTTCACGAACCATTCCACCATATTCGGATCCTGATGCGAGAAGAAGGAGCTTGTCTTCTTGTCCAGTTCTGCAATAGTCTTCATATCTTCATCAGAAAGTGTGAAATCAAAAACATTAAAGTTTTCTTCCATTCTCTCAATGTGTGTTGATTTCGGAATAACCACTACCCCTCTCTGAATATGCCAGCGAAGCATAACCTGTGCCGGAGTCTTCTGATATTTTTCTGCAATCTCTGCGATGACAGGATTCTCAAAGGTGCCTCCTCTGCCCTCACCGAATGGTGCCCATGCTTCTAACCGGATATCATATTTGTCTGCCCATTCCTTCATCTCTTTCTGCTGATTGAAGATGTGGGTTTCCACCTGATTTACCATAGGTTTAATGCGGTTGAAGGATGCAAAATCAACCATTCTGTCTACATAAAAGTTGGAAATTCCGATTGCTCTGATTTTTCCCTCATCGTACAGATCTTCCAATGCATGGTAAGCACCGTAAGCATCTGAAAATGGCTGGTGAAGCAATACCAGATCCAGATAATCTGTCTTTAACTTTTTCATGGATTCAAGAACTGATTTCTTTGCTTCTTCATATCCATAATGTTCAACCCACACCTTTGTTGTAAGGAAGATTTCTTCTCTTGGAATGCCTGACTTTTGGATTGCATTCCCAACCTCTTCCTCATTAAAATAACTCTGTGCTGTATCAATCGCCCGGTATCCAACTTTTAAAGCATCAAGCACACATCTTTCACATTCCTCTTTTGTTACCTGATATACGCCATATCCCAGTATTGGCATTTTTACACCATTATTTAATGAAATATATTCCATTGTCGTATCCTCCTTGTTTTCTTTCATTCATCTTACATTCATACTATAATACTGATAGATTCCTTTGAGAAGTTTCGATAAGTTTTTCAGTCTTAACCTTTCGGTTTATTCTGGTTCTTACTGATTGAACAGCCATCCCATAATTTCTTTGTCACGACAAAACAGATAGCCACCGCCATGCTGATAAGTGACCGGTGTTCCTTCAAAGTAATCTTTATCTTTTACATCCAGTACCACCAGTTTATCAATCTCTGATTCCGATAATCCCTGTTCTTTGTAAAGCTCATGTATCTGCTGGTATGCCTCTTTAAAAGGTTCTGATCCATAGTATTCGTCGCTTTCGCCAATCACAAAATATACCGGCGTTTTCATCTCCACAACCGGCTCATATTCACCATCCCACTGAGAGCTGCACATAAGTGCCGCTGTATATAATTCCGGCTGCTTTGCCAATACCAGTGACAGGGTTTCTCCTCCTCCGGAATAACCATTAATATATACTTTCGATGGATTAATAATATAATGCGTCAGAAAATACTGTGTCAGTTCAATTGTCTGATCTGCTGATGTCTGTCCCCAGTCATTTAACTGTAGAGCTACAATAATCATATCGGTAATATACTTCTGTGCTTCAAATCCAAAATCTTCTGTCCGGATATTTTCTCCCACGCCCTGAAAATATAATCCCTGATATCCGGGTAATGTTACATATAGTGCATATTCCTTTGTCCCGTCATATGCATCCGGAATATATACATTGTAATGAATGTCCCCTTCATTTGGAGAATGAAGAACATTATCCAGGAGGAAGCCCCGGTATTCTTCGCTTCCCGGCGTAACATTTTCCAATTCATCTCCGGATGTATTTTTTTCTGTATTTTCTTTTTTCTCATCTGTCTTCTGCTGTACGGTCTGTACCTGGTTTATTGTTTGTTGATTCTTCTTTTCATCCCTGCCAGGTTTTGAAAAGTAGATATATACCATGATTACCATTGCTAAAATAACAACTCCAATAATTGTAAGTACTAATTTCCGCTTTTCCATAGCATCGCCATACTAATCCACTCATGTGCAGTCTCGCTGAGCAGACTATATGGCATAAGAAGAAGCAAACATATCGTCATTCCTATATCTATCAATATTTTTGCTGTAAATCGTTTATTTTTCATATCCTACCTCTTATCTAAAGCATTCATATTGTCTTCCCATAAAGATATTGCACAATCAATCCATCCTTCTGCTACAGTCCCCTCTCCCAATCCAAATCCATGAGAAAGGCCTTTAAATACTTCTATTTTTGTATTTGGGCCATTTTGTTGTATCTGGGAAATATAATTTTCCATACTTCTGTATGATGCAATTCCGTCACTTGTTCCGACACAGGCATAGGTTGGCGGCTCCATTCCTGTCACCTGGGAAAGTCCTGTATACTGCATAATCACTGCAGCCGGTGCAGGATATTCTTTTTCTCCAAAGTAAGCTGTTCCATAAGAACCAAGCCAGGCCGCCATCCTTGCTCCTGCTGAACCACCCCAGAGAGAATAATCCGTCATATCAATCTGTAGTTTCTCTGCATTTTCATGTAAAAACGCAATTGCTCTGGCAAGATCCTCACAGGCAGTCTGTGCTCCCGGACGATAAATAAGAGCAAATGCATTATAGCCTTTCTTTAACAATTCTAAGGCATGAGGAAAGCTATCATGTATTCCGGCTACATATACAAAGCCTCCTCCTGCATTGATAATCGTTGTTTTTGCTCCTGCATTTCCCCGAAAGAAAAATAAACCTGTATCCTTTTTATCCGCATCTGCCTGCATTTCTTCTTCACTGTATATTGGATAAAAAATCTGCTCACCATTCATTGCCTGATTTTTCATATAATTTACGATTTCTACTGTTTTATCGGTGTTGACTTCGCTGTACCACGGCAAAATAGAGCTGACGTCTTTTAATTTCAGATTGTCCTCTATTTCCATATCTACCGGAAATATGAGTCTGCCATAATCATCGAAAGCTGAATCATGGATAACATCATTTATATTACTCTCTGCATTAAAACTTTCTTTTTCATTCATATTGATATCCTTCTCTGTCACGCTCTCTTGCTCTGTTTTTCCTGTTTCCAGCGTTTTTTCTTCCCCGATTGCCAGGTTCTGGACTGTTGTGCTACACCCACCGAACATGATAACAGTCATGATGATTCCTCCAAGAGCTATCCTCTTTATCTGCATATAGTATCCTCCATTTTCACTTCAGCTAAAGTATAACAAAACGAGACTCCATTAGAAGTCTCGTTTTGTTATTCAGTATTAACCTTTAGGTTTCTACTCGCGTGTATTCAATTTTTATTTTACCTTGTTAATAGCATTTATCAGACGCTTAACCTTAATGGACGGTTTTTTCGAATGAAGAACTCCAAACGGCATAGTATAATCCCACTCTACTGGAATGATTCTGATCAGTGGATGAACACTTTCCCAGCTCTTGAATGCCAGTAATACCTCATTATTGTTTTCGCATCGGTTAAATGCTTCTACATTGTACAGATTAAAGTCTACAATATTGATTTCAGGATGATTTTTCATCATATCATCCCTTAGCATATCGCCATAATAACTCCATCCTCTTTGCATGATCATAAGATTTTCTCCAGCCAGATCATCAAGTGTAATTTTTTCTTTTTTTGCCAGCCTGTGATGAATTGATACCGCCACACAAAATGGTTCTCTTGAAATCTCAGTGCCATCACAGCCTCTGAGTTCAAGCATTGTTTCATCAAAGATTCCAGCTATCACATCAATATTCTTTCCCATATTAGCTAGTATCTCTCTTGCATTCTCTGGTGTATTTTCAAATGTAATCAATTTAAACTTCATCTCCGGATATATTTTCTGTATCTTAGGCCAAAGTTCCACAAAAACTTCCGGTGGCGTCATCGGAGATATTCCAACACGAATGATTTCTTCATTATGATTCATTGCTTCCTGCGCCCGTATCAACGATTCTTTTGAATATTGAATCAGATATTTTGCATCCTGATAGAGCGATTTACCAGCTTCCGTAATAATAAGACCTCTGTGTGTTCTTTCAAATAATTGCAAATTTAAGCTGTTTTCCAAAGAATTTATCTGTTTAATAACCGCAGGTGCACTTATATATAATTCTTCTGCCGCTTTACTAAAACTTCCAGCTTCTACAACGCAGATAAATGTATCAAGTTGTGGATTATACATCATGTAATTCACTCCTCTTTGTGATTTTAAATCATCTGAAATGCTTTCAGTGCCCCAATAATTGCCTCTTCTTTCTCCTTCGGACATTGTGGTTGCTTTGCTCCCTCTGACCTAGGAATATTAAAATTCTCCGCTAATTCAATTCCACACTTTCTCTTCACCTGTGCAATATACAGATTAGATACCTTCATCCCATCATTATACTCTGCAACATACTTCTTTATCTTCTCATAAGTAGCCTTGCTCTCAGACGCCGTTAAATCCATCTCGTACATGTCAAGTCTCACATTCACATGATGCTTCGCTTCGTGGAGTTTGGACAATAAACATACTGTTTCGATATGAACCGTATTCGGGAACTGATCTACCGCTGTAGCTCGCTTAACTTTATATCCTGCTGCCTCAAACACTTCCAGATCTCTCGCAAGACTTGTCGGTTTGCAACTGATATATACCATCTGTTCAACCCCGAAATCAATAATCTTCTGAATCGCTTTTGGATGGATTCCATCTCTAGGAGGGTCAAGTACGATAAAATCTGGCTTATCTTCTAATTCATCCACAACCTTTAATACATCTCCTGCAATAAATTCACAATTATCCAATCCATTTAATTCTGCGTTGACTTTCGCTGCCTCTACCGCTTCCTCAACGATCTCGACTCCAACAACTTTCTTAGCAACTGGTGCTAACATCTGCGCGATCGTTCCAGTTCCACTATACAGATCAAAGATCACTTTATCTTTTGTCTCCCCAACAAAATCTCTGGCAGTCTTATAAAGTATCTCCGCCCCTAATGTGTTTGTCTGGAAGAATGAAAATGGTGAAATCTTGAATTTTAATCCTAAAATTTCCTCATAGAAATAATCCTGTCCATATAAAATATCTATTTTGTCTGCCTGTACCACATCTGCAAGGCTGTCGTTTGTTGTATGAAGAATCCCAATGATCTTTCCACTCAATGGTAATTCTAATAATGCATCTCGAAGTTTGGTAAGATCTGCTTCTACCTGCGATGTCGTTACAATATTTACCAAAATATCTCCAGAACTTTCTGCTCTTCTTACAACTAAATGTCTGAAATATCCTTCATGACGCATCTTATGATAGAATGGCAGCTCCATCTGTTGTGCGATATTTAATGCACATTTTACGATCAGATTGTAATCATTGTCTACAATCTGGCAGTCTGTGATGTTTACAATATCATGGAATGTGTTCTTTTTGTGCATTCCCAATGCTAATGGACCGTCTTTTACCTCATCACCAAAAGAGAATTCCATTTTATTGCGATACCCATGCACTTTGGGACTTCCTTTGATTTCTTCCCATATATCATCATTGACATGATCTTTTAACAGATCACGTACCATTCCCTCTTTGATCTTTAACTGGTTTTCATAAGATACCGTCTGATAAAAACATCCACCGCATATTCCAAAGTGTGGACAGACTGGTTTTGCATCTTCTAATGGAGATTTCTCTAATACATCTAACAATCTTACCACACAGCCACTTTTTCTCTTCTTGGTAACCTGCCCTTTGATCGTCTGCCCATCAATGACACCTTTGACTGTAACTTTCTGATCTTCGCAGATAAATGTTCCCTTATTGGGGAATTCTGTCTTTATGATCTTTCCTTCAATGATATCTTTTTTCTTCATTGTCATCCCTTTCTTATCTTATCAAATCAAACCTATCGCAGAAAAAAGATGGAAATACCACCTACGATACTTCCATCATTCATATTATAGCATTAATTCGTCAAACTGTTCTTTGTAATATCCATGGGCATAATGTGCCTGTCCTTCTTCGTCAATCTCCATGATAAGAAATGTTGGCTTTCTTCCTGGCTGACGAGGATAAGATATACTTCCTGGATTCAAGATCGTTACATCATCCCCAATCTCAATATATGGCACATGAGTATGTCCATACATTACAACATCATATCCATATTCCAAAGCATGTTCTCTTAAATAATCCACACCTGAGTTTACATAATAGCCATGTCCATGAGTCACTAATACTTTATAATCGCCAATTCTCACTTCTTCTTCACTTGGCAGATCTAAGTAGTAATCATTGTTTCCTGCGACCATAACTACTGGACAGTCCGCTATTTCTCGTATGTATGAATCTCCACGTTCCACATCTCCGCAATGGATCATCATATCGATGTCGCCTACCTGTTTTAAAACTCCCTCGATATCATCATTACGTCCATGGGAATCACTGATCACCAATATCCTCATAAACTTTCTCCTTGTTTTATTTACAAAACTTCTCGTATACGTCTCAGTGCTTCGCCTCTGTGACTGATCGCATTCTTCTCATCACTGCTCAGTTCGGCACTATACTTCCCATATTGTGGTAAATAGAAGATCGGATCATATCCAAATCCATTCTCTCCTTTGATCTCATATCCTATAATCCCTTCCATAGTACCACGAATCACCTTCGTTTGTCCATCTGGAAATGCAGCTGCGACCGCACAAACGAATCTCGCGCTTCTCTTCTCTTCTGGTACATCTTTTAATCTTTCAAGGATCACACTGTTTTTCTTCACATAAGAAGTATCTTCTCCAAGATATCTGGAAGAATAGATTCCAGGTTCTCCATTTAGTGCATCAATTTCTAATCCTGAATCATCTGCAAGTGTTAACTGTCCTGTGACTTCCATCACCGCTTTTGCTTTGATCAACGCATTTTCTTCAAATGTTTTTCCATCTTCTACAATGTCAATGTCTACTCCTGCTTCTTTCATAGAAATGATCTCGTATTTGGATTCATCAAGGATCTCTCTGATCTCTTTCATCTTATGTTCGTTGCCCGTGGCAAAGATTAATCTCTGTTTCATTATTTTCTCCTTCTTGGCGGTTTCGGTCCAAGGTACTGGTAAAACTCTCCTCGGATCATTCCATTGTAAACTTTACGTTTCTTTGTTGGTTTTCCAAGATATTTTTCTGTATCCTCATAAGAAGTGATGACATACTTAGACCATGTATCCAAGCGGTCAAATGCTTCTTTCATCTCTGTATATAGCTGTGGGAGAGTCTCCTGATCTTCCAGTCGTTCTCCATATGGAGGGTTAGCAATGATAAATCCATATGGCTTTGGATGTCGTAAATCTTTGACTTCTCTTTGCTGAAAATGAATCAAGTGATCAACTTCTGCATCCTGAGCATTCTGTCTTGCGATCTTTAACATTCTTGGATCTTTGTCATATCCCTGAAGATCCATCTCTATATCATGATTGACCAGATCATTTGCCTCATCAATGGTATCATACCATGCTTTCTTTGGCAGGAAATTGCTCCAATGTTCAGATTCAAAAGAACGGTTCATTCCTGGTGCCATATTCATCCCCATCATTGCCGCTTCGATCAAAAATGTTCCACTTCCGCAGAATGGATCGACTAAGATTCGATCCTTATGCCATGGTGTGAGCATAAGAAGAGCTGCTGCCAGTGTCTCACGGATCGGTGCTTCACTAACCAACTTACGGTATCCTCTCTTATGAAGCGGTATACCTGTTGTATCTAAACTAATCGTCACCTGATCCTTTAAAATAAATACGCGGACCGGATAATCATCTCCATCTTCATTAAACCATGATACTTTGTATTTAGACTTCATACGATCAACCATAGCCTTCTTGACAATTGACTGGATATCCGGTGCGCTAAACAATTTACTCTTCGCTGTTGATGCCTTCTTTACCCAGAAACGTCCATTCTCTGGAATATAATCTTCCCATGGAAGTTTCTTTGTTCCTTCAAACAGATCATCAAATGTATATGCTTTAAAAGAACCTATTTTTAATAAGATTCTTTCTGCTGTTCTTAAAAATATATTCGCACGGGCAATCCCATCTAAATCTGTACGAAATGTTATTCGCCCGTCTTCTACTTTAACAATTTCATATCCTAAGTCCAGGATCTCTCTTTTTAATACTGCTTCCAGCCCAAAATGGCATGGTGCAATCAGTTCAACTGTCTTCACTCAATTCTCCTTTGTATTTTTATTCTGTTCCTATTCTACCGTTTTCCTTATTTTTCGTCAACTGTCAACTTTTGTAACATGCTAAGCCTCTGACTTATTTTGTTCTTTTTCTTTCATATAATAATAGACACCACCGATGATATTATAAACTTCAAATCCATCTTTCCTCAAGTGTCTGGCTGCCATCATACTCTGTCCGCCGAAATCACAATAAACAATGATCTTTTTCCCATCCATCTGTTCATAACACTCTTTTAAGATTCCATAGGGACAGCTGATCGCATTTTCTAAATGCCCTTCTTTGTACCGTTCTTCCTCTCTGACATCCATCAAAATATAATGCTTTTTATCTTTTGAAAGCTTGATCCCTTCTTTTAATGATATATTTTCAAATTCCATAAAAGTCCTCTTTTTGTTAGCATATGCACATCACAGACTCTTGGAACTAACAAGTATTTTCTATAGAAAAGAGGAATCCTTATGCCGATTTCACAAGGATTCCTCTCTTCTAATTAGTACTCATCATTTGCATTTTTGTTGCTGTTTGTTGAACTATTCTGACTTTTGTTTTTATTCTGGTTCTTTGATCTGTTAGATCCTCCGCTGTTGCTTGTATTGGAAGACTGATTTTTGTTACTTGAATTCGAACAATTCTTTGCCATGTTCATTCTCCTTTCTTTTTAGTACAGCATTATTTTGTGCGAAATCTCTTTCATATATACACAAAAAAAATTATTTCTTCAAGCATTTTTACAAGATTCTATAATTTTTTCCTATTTTTGCTCCATTCCTTCCAGTTTCCGTTTCTTATATGCCTTATATTCCCCGGCATCAATCGCATCCCGGATTTCTTCCATCATTGTATTATAGAAATACAGATTATGGAGAACACATAATCTCATACCCAGCATCTCTTTTGCTTTCAGCAAGTGACGGATATAAGCACGGCTGTAGCTTCTGCATGCAGGGCAGCCACACCCCTCTTCGATCGGACGGTCATCCAGTTCATATTTTGCATTGAAAAGATTCATCTTTCCATGGTTCGTATAGACATGTCCATGTCTTCCATTTCTGCTTGGGTACACACAGTCAAAGAAATCTACGCCTCTGTCAACTGCTTCCAGAATATTCACCGGAGTTCCGACTCCCATCAGATAAGTCGGTTTATGATCTGGAAGATGGGGAACAACTGCATCCAGGATCCGGTACATCTCTTCATGAGATTCACCGACTGCCAGTCCGCCAACCGCATATCCATCCAGATTCAGTTTTGAAATCTCATCCGCATGTTTGATACGGATATCTTCATATACTCCGCCCTGATTGATTCCAAAAAGCATCTGATGCTTATTAATTGTATCCGGAAGCGAATTCAGGCGTTCCATTTCTTTTTTACATCGTACAAGCCATCTGGTCGTACGCGCCACAGATTTTTCTATATATTCCCTGTCAGCTACACTCGACGGGCACTCATCAAATGCCATCGCTATCGTAGATGCCAGATTCGACTGAATCCGCATACTCTCTTCCGGCCCCATAAAAATACGATGGCCATCCAGATGAGAGGCGAAGGTCACGCCCTCTTCGCCATAGTTGGCGTCGATGATGGACTCGTCGGAATAG
>ERZ857882.4625-NODE-4625-length-11630-cov-6.654168_pt1 | contig 11630 bp, 15 predicted proteins | sample MGYA00519697_ERZ857882 | MGnify/ENA primary metagenome ERZ857882 (study PRJEB31778, sample SAMEA3449373) | human gut metagenome | biome: human gut; feature: human-associated habitat; material: faeces | place: United Kingdom | collected 2010/2012 ... | reverse complement strand
CATCCTGCTGGGTGAACTGCCGCAATGTCAGGCTGCGGATGCGGGCCTCCAGCTCCGCCAAGTGGAAGGGCTTTGCCAGATAGTCGTTGGCCCCGGCGTCCAGCCCCTGCACCTTGTCCTCCACCTCGCTGCGGGCGGAGAGGATCAGCACCCTTGTCTCACGGTCGGTCTGCCGCAGGGTGCGCAGCACCGTCATGCCGTCCTTGCCCGGCAGGTTCAGGTCGAGAAGTACCAGATCGTAGCGCTCCACACCCAGCAGTTCAAGAGCCTTATCCCCGTCGTAGCAATAGTCTACGCTGTATGCCAGCCGCCGCAGGCTGCGGACGATGGTCTCGCATAGGGCGCGTTCGTCCTCTACAATCAAAAGATGCATAAACGCCCTCCTTTTCGTTTCTTCGCCCTTATTATAGCAGAAACAGATAAGATTTGTGTTAAGTTTTTGTTCTTAACAGGGATTTTAACTGCGGCGTGTTATGATACTGGCAGAAAACAGAAAGGGTGATGAAAATTGAACCATGGAAAAAAGGCGGCGCAGGTCACGCTGCTGCTGGCAGGCGCGGCCATGCTGTGCTTCGGCGTCTGGCGGGGCGAGGCGGCAACGGTGCTGAGCAAGGCCATCAAACTATGTCTGGAGTGTGTGGGCATTGGATAGGAAGTTTTCAGGCGTGTCACAGGCGCTGTCCCGCTTTCGGGGCTGGATACAGGCGGGTGCGACGCTGCTGACCAACCTGCACCTGCCGAATTTCCTCAAGGGCGGACTGTATCAGGGGGCGGGGAAGACCGTCTGCGTGCCGGGACTGAACTGCTATTCCTGCCCGGCGGCCTCCGGCGCCTGTCCCATCGGGGCGTTTCAGGCAGTGGTGGGGTCTTCCAAGTTCAGCTTCTCCTATTATATCACAGGTTTTCTCATTTTGCTGGGCGTGCTGCTGGGGCGCTTTATTTGCGGCTTTCTGTGTCCCTTCGGCTGGTTTCAGGAGCTGCTGCATAAGATCCCCACGAAGAAGCTCTCCACAAAAAAGCTGAAGCCGCTGCGATACCTCAAATACGCCGTTCTGCTGGTGATGGTCTTCCTGCTGCCGGCGTTCCTTGTGAACGATGTGGGCATGGGCGACCCCTTCTTCTGCAAGTACCTCTGCCCCCAGGGCGTGCTGGAGGGAGCCATTCCGCTGTCCCTTACCAATTCCGGTATCCGGGCGGCACTGGGCAGCCTGTTTACATGGAAATTCAGCCTCCTGCTGGCGGTGATCGTGCTGAGTATCGTATTCTATCGGCCCTTCTGCAAGTGGCTGTGCCCGCTGGGCGCGTTCTACGCGCTGTTCAACCGGGTGTCTCTGTTCCAGATGAAGGTGGACAAGAACAAGTGCGTCTCCTGCGGAAAATGCGCCAGAGCCTGCAAGATGGACGTGGACGTGACGAAAACGCCCAACCACACCGAGTGCATCCGCTGCGGGATGTGCATCCGCGCCTGCCCCACCAACGCCGTCAGCTTCCGCTACGGCTTTGGAGACGGTAAAAAAGAACCTGTAAATGAAATAAAAATGGAGGAAACAAAATGAACGTAAAGAAAATCATCACACTGCTGCTGGCGCTGGTGCTGGCCGCCGGTATGATCGCCTGCGGCACAAAGGGCAGCGGTACAACGGACGGGATGAGCAATGAGCCGAAGAACGCCGAGGAAGCAGCTGCCATGCACAAGGAGCTGATGGCCCAGGAAAATGCCATCCTCTCGGAAAATACCGCACTTTGGGAAAAGGTTTTCATGGAGGCCGACAAGGGCATGACCATGCAGGAGGACGGCAAAAACTACGGTGAGTTCCTGCTGGACACCATCGAATCCGCCAAGGATCAGTTTACGGCGGATGAACTGAAGCTGCTTCAGGGAGAAGCGGAGAAGATCCGCGACATTGAAGACAAGCTGACCATGCTGGAGGAAAAATACCCCGATATCGCACAGGAATCCACAGACGGTGACATGAGTGTGCCTGCGGGCAGCGATATGACCACGCCGCCCGACGATGGCAGTATGCAGAAGTTTCCCGCCTTTGAGGGCAAGGATCTGGATGGCAACACGGTGAAGAGCAGTGAGCTGTTCTCTAAAAATGCCGTCACCGTAGTGAATTTCTGGTTCACCACCTGCAACCCCTGCGTGGGTGAGCTTTCTGAGCTGGACGCGCTGAACAAGAAGCTTGCGGAAAAGGGCGGCGCCCTCATCGGCGTCAACACCTTCACGCTGGACGGCGACGAAGCGGCGATCTCTGAGGCAAAGAATGTACTGGCTAAGAAGGGTGCGACCTATCAGAATGTGTATTTCGCTTCCGACGGTGAGGCAGGCAAGTTCACTACCAATATCTTTGCCTATCCCACCACCTATGTGGTTGACAGGAACGGCAACATCGTGGGCGACCCCATCGTGGGTGCTATTACGGAAAAGAATCAGGCGGAGGCACTGCAAGCCCAAATCGACAAGGCGCTCGCCGCCGATATGGGCTGACAAACGGAGGTTTCCCCGCAAGGAGGGATACGCGCCATAAGGCGGCGGACAGGTAATGTCCGCCGCCTTATGGCTATTTTAGATGAGGTGTTTGCAGCTTGATCTCAAAGGAACTGCCTATCGGTCAATCAGCCGTTCTTACGCTTGATGAGCAGCGCGGTTCCACTCAGCGACAGCAGGGCGCTTACGCCGTACAGCGCCACACCGGCGTCAAAGGTCTTGGGAGAGGAGATCGTCGTCTCCGGCGTATTCGGCTTCTCCCGCCGGATCGGGGTAGTGCTATATGTGTAGATGTTCTCGAAGGTCATCTTGTCTACCGGATCGCCCTGAACATCATCGTACGGATGAATCTCAAAAGGCAGCGGCGTTCCGTTCTGATCCTCTCTGGGGTCAAAGTTAACATACCACCTGGCAGTGGAGTACATGCAGCCGCTATCGCCGCCGTCCACCTCATGGACAGAAATACCCTCACTGATATATTTCTGAACCTGGTATTCCGGGCCGCCGGCAGGCATAGGCTATGGCGATTGCCGTACATACGAAGACCGTTGGCAGCAGATGCTTGGTGGTTCCTTTCAAGAGACAAGGCCCTCGCTTTCTTCAGGCTATGCCCGCAGACATGCCTTAATATATAGCACAAAACGCCGCCCGCCGCAATTCTTTCCTGCCGGACGGGAAAGGACGCGGAGGGGCGCTCCTGAGAGCGCCCTCCCGCAGCAGGCCCGTCAATATGTTCTTTATGGCGGCGGGAGGCTCGCTCCTTAAGCGAGAGGCGGGGCATCATGACGCAGAGGTGAACTCATAGTTCACCCTTTTCCTTCCGCTCCATAAGCCAGACCGTCATATCCCACAAAGTCTCCTCCATTGGGCGCGGCTGATACGCGAAGCATTCCGATGCGGCGGCATGGCTGAATTGCCCGTTTGAGGCGAGGACGGCAACGGAATAGGGTGTGAAAAACAGCGGCTTTCGATCCTTCAGGCTTCGGCGTTCGTAGTATGGGGCTGCCAACTTTGCAAGACTCAATGGCAGACAGATGGGGTGATACTTCAGCTTTGCGGCCTTTCCGACAAGCTGAAGCATCTTGCGAATTGTAATATAATGGCCGGACAGAATGTAGCCCTTGCCGGGCTCTCCGCTTTCGGAGCAGGCCAGAATACCTTTTGCAACATCCCGTACATCCACAAAGTCATACCCGCCGCGAACAGCAAAGGGCAACTTCCCGGCCAGAAAAGACTTTGCCATTGAGGTGAAACTCCCTCCCTGTATGTCGCCTGGGCCGATGATGCCGGAGGGAAAGACAATGCTGGCATTCAGCCCACGCTCTGCCGCGTCGAAGACCAGTTCGGTTGCGGCCGCCTTGCTCTTTGCGTAATCGCCGTCTACAAGACCCGGGGAGAAGTCACAGCTTTCCGTGATAACGCAGCCCTCTGGTTTTTCCGGTATGGCATGGACGGAGCTGACATGGATTAACTTTCCCACATTGTGCTCTAAACATTGCCGGAGGATTCTCCATGTTCCGCCCACATTGACCTGATAGAGTTTCGGGCCGGGTCTGGACGCGACAGAGACGATACCCGCGCAGTGAATCACACAGGTACGGCTATCGGCATCCACAAAGAAGTCTGCAAGTGAGTTTTTATCACACACATCGCCGACGATGGTATGGACTTCCTTCGGGAGCAGGTTGATATAGGGGTCGTTATGCAGCACAAGTGCACGCACCTGAGCGTCGTGGTGTACCAGCTCCTCCACAACAGTTCTGCCGAGAAAGCCGGTGGCACCTGTAATGAGATATTTATCGTACATCTAAAAAGTCTCCTCTCAAAATAGGCATACAGATGTTGATTATCTTTCATGAGTATAGTATACTTAAAGTGAAAAGTAGAAACAATCAGCACTTGCCGTACAACTGAAATAAAATCAACACAGCATACCAAAGTGTTGATGAACGTTATAATCTTTTTGAAGGAGATTTCCGGATGGCGAAACTAGATGCGAGGAAACGCTATACACAGATGATACTCAAGCAGTCTTTTTTGAAGCTGCTGAAGGAGAAACCGGTCAATAAAATCACAGTAAAGGAGCTCTGCGAACTATCCCAGATCAACCGGGCTACTTTCTATACCCATTACAGCGACTGCTTTGCACTGCTGGAGAGCATCGAGAATGAGCTCATTGATGAGTTTGAGAAATCCCTTCGCTATGTCAATTCCTTTGATGTGACGGCTCTAATTGAAGCCCTCTATGACATGGTCGATCAAAATCAGGAAGCCTGCCGGACACTCGTTCTGGGGAATACCAGTTCGACTGTCATTGCGAAAATGATTGCTTTGGCGAAAACCGACAGCCTTGCTTATTGGCACAGAGAATTGCCGAAGGCCAGTGAAACCGAGTTGGAGATGATGTATACGCATCTTTCCAACGGCTTGATGCATGTTATTGTAGAGGGCTATGACAAGTACAGTAAGAAGGAAATGATCTACTTTGTCAGTCAGGTAGTGAAGGTTAGCCTTTTGCTGTTCCGATAAAAGAAGGCGCGCAGGAAAAAAATCCTCAAGATTGCTTCATCCCGGACACGGAAAAGAGCGCAGCATCAGCTCAGCCGCCATCCACCCGCTATGGAGGGCCTTTGTCTGGTGTCTCGGAGGGCAAAATTAAAAAGGGAGGGCAACAAGCAAATGGTAAGAGCAGAATTCCGAGCCGTACTTTGTAATGATCCATATGAGATACAGCTCATGCAGAACCTCTATGATTCCTCTGTAAAGCAGTTGTCGCTGAAATTTGAAATACTGAACAATGAGTTCAAGGTACTCTATGCAAGAAACCCCATTCACCACATTGAGGGACGCGTAAAGTCTGTGGAAAGCCTTGCGGCCAAGCTGCTGAATAAAGGGCTGCCGCTGACCATTGAGGCAGCGCGGGAGCACATCAATGATATCGCCGGTGTCAGGGTAGTGTGCAGTTATATCGACGATGTGTACCGGGTGGCGGAGATGCTGGAGCTGCAAAAGGATGTCAAGATCATCAAAAGGCAAGACTATATCCGCACGCCAAACTATAACGGATACCGCTCATTACATCTGGATATCCGGGTGCCGGTGTATCTGTCAGATAGGACGGAGCAGGTAACTGCGGAAATTCAGATCCGCACGATTGCTATGGACTTTTGGGCCAGTCTAGAGCACGATATTCGGTATAAGGTAGATAAGACAAAGTTGCCGGAGGGCATCAACGAGGAAATGCTTGAATGCGCGGGCAAGATCGCCGAAATTGACCGACAGATGCAGGAGATGTATCGGAGGATCAAATCCGCTCAAGGAAATATGGATTGTTAGGGGATATCAAATCTTTAATAAGCGACATACGCAAAAAGGCACTGTACCTTTTCAGTGATGCTTGTACAGTGCCTTGGTTACTTATAGAATTCTATCATGATTCTCTACTGGGGCGGCTTGAGTGTCACGGCGCAGAGCCGCCTCGCGCAAAATGATCTCTCGCTCGGAAAACGGAATCTTCTCGCCGTTGATTAGCTGATAGGTTTCGTGACCCTTTCCGGCGCAGAGAATGATGTCACCCGTCTCTGCCATGTGTACTGCTGCACGAACGGCGTCTTTTCTATCCTCAAAAAGCAGATAGGGCTTCGTTTGATCGTAGTAGGACAGAATCTCCCGGTTGATCTCATTGGGATCTTCAGTGTCCGGATTGTCTGCCGTAATGATTGCGAAATCGGCGTATTTTCCAGCCGCCTCACCCAGCTCTTTGCGGCGCTTTTTTGTCCGGCATCCGACAGAGCCGAGCAAACATATCAGCCGATGGGGATGGTATGTCCGAAGAGCCTGAAGCGCATTTTCAAGGCTGAACCCATTGTGCGCATAGTCAAGGACAAAGGTCACTCCCGGCAGTGCGTCCACCACCTCAAAGCGTCCGGGGACGGAAAGCGCCTGTAGAATCTGGGCGGCGTCTGCCGCTGACACACCGTAAATTGAGGCTGCCGCAATGGCGCCCAGCCCATTATACACGGAAAGCTCTCCGGGAGCGCAAAGCCTGACGGCGGTATTCCCACCCTGTGAAACACAGGTAAAGTCGATGCCCAGCGCTGCTTTTCCGCGAAAGGGACGGGTTTCCGCGGCAGTGAACCGGCAATGGTCGGACAGGGGCTGGTGCAGAGAAAAACCAATGAAATCCGTGTTCTCGCCCAGATTCCCAACGACAGCCCTCCAATGGGAATCATCGAGATTGCAGACAATGTGTTCCGGCGCAAAATCGCGGAACAGTCGTGCCTTCGCCGCTCGATAGGCGGCAAACGAGGGATGCTCCACCTCTCCTATATGGTCATCTGCCAGATTCGTAAACAAGCAGGTATCGAAGCGGACGCCCTCCACTCTGTGTGTGGCCAGCGCTTGCGAGGAAACCTCCATTACCACATGTGTGATGCCACGATCCACCATCATGCGAAAATAGCGGTGAAGCTCACTGCTTTCCGGTGTCGTGTTGACGGTATCAAACCAATCCTTTTCCATCAGCACGCCATTGGAGCCGACATACGCACACGGAAAGCCGCAGCCAGAGAGAATCTCCCGCAGGAAAAATGCCGTTGTTGTTTTGCCCTTGGTTCCGGTAATGCCGATAACGGTCAGCTTCTCCGCAGGGCGGCCATAGAATGACGCCGACAGACAGGCTAGCGCGTGGCGCGGATTCTCCACAAGTATCTGCACCGCGTCTTCCGGGAGCGAGACAAGCCTATGGCTGCATACAAAAGCACGGCAGCCGGCGGCATAGGCAAGCGGCGCGAAGCGGTGTCCGTCCGCATGAGCGCCGGGCAGGCAGAAGAACAGAGAACCGGCAGAGACGCGGCGGGAATCGTAGTCGATGGAATGAATCTGCTGCTCCATTTGGCCAGACAGAAACGCCTCGGCAATAGGGCGGTCAGAGACAGAAAGAACAGGGTAGTCCTTGAGTATGGAGGAAAGCTTCATGGTTTCAAATCCTTTTGTGTGGCAGGGTTGGCTTACGAACAGACAAGCTTTAGAGCTACGGCTTGGTACGAAGCAGATATATACGCCCAAGGAAATCAGGCGCCCTCTGTAATATCGGTGAAATATTGCCTTTTCCGGCATATCAAAGATGGTGACTTGATGTGTCTTGCTAAGTATTCTAAGTCTATCAGCTTTTTCTTATCCCGTCAATCGCTTTTGAAATCAGCCATCCTTGGCAAAGCTCAACAATCACGGAACTTCTCATGTAGGTTTTGTGAAGATACAGTCCGCTGAAAAAACGTGGGAACATGGAGACACAAGTATCCGTCCAAAAAAGTAAAAGAATCTCAAGCATAAAAAGAAGGTGTAAGAAAATGAACTATGGATAGTTCTATAAAGACACCGATAAAGGCCAATCAGGACCAACTGATAATGGGCCATCTTCTGGAGCCGATTGCCGCCTATTGGTATCAGCAGAAAACCGGCAATACGGTCTATGACGATACCAATTTGTATCAGCACGCAGATCATCCATGGGCGCTTGCGGATTTTGACCTCCGCTTCGTGCGAAAGGAGGATTTGCTTTCTGCGTTCAGCAAGGACATCCGTCTGTTGATGCTGAACTGTCCGCCGTGCCATATCCAGCAGCTCCCCGATCTCTCGGTCGCTCATGTCCATGAAGTAAGACAGCAGGATCACGTCGTGCTTCTCCCGCAGGAGCTTGGCCAGCGCCGCCGCAAGGCGGTCATCGTTGACGGGGATGTGGTATCCACACACTTCAAATTCAACGGAGTGAACGTCCTAGCAGCAAAGCTTCGCAAGAAGCTCCGAAGGCAGCTCCGAGAAACTGCACTCCCGCACCCTATGGCGCACCTCTGACCGCTGCATATCCACGTTTTCCTGACGCAGTATCTTCTTACAATAGCTGTCGAATATGTGCAGAACGCGCTCTTTCTGGTTCCAGGGAAGCTTCAAAGCGTCATCCTCTTTTGCTGCCGGGAAAGGGCTCTCTCTTTCCCTCTTACTAAATACTCCGTTTGAAGTGAGCCGTTTTGGCCAACTTTTTGAAAATTTTTCTTCTTTTTCACGGCGTTTTTCCTCCATTTCGTCATTTTGAAAAATTCGCAAATGACGGAAACGGAGGGCTACGGCAGCGAGGGGAAAAATGGCAGCTTTGTGTGACTTGAGTATGCAGTACTGCGGTAGATAGATAAAAGGAGGCATGAAAACTTCACGCCTTCTTTTATACTCGTAAGTTTATCACCGATTGCACAACGGCATCCCCTGTCAGCTCACTGGTTCGGTAAATCTTCTGGCAAAAGGGCTCCAAGCTGAAACCCATGCCAGCTCGTCCTTTGTCCAGCAAAATACCTGTTACCGTAAAATGATGCGCGGCCTGCGATGCCTGCAATTCCTGCTGACAGCCATCGGACAACGCGCATTCGCCATCTGTGATGAAAACCACATCGGCCTTTTCAAAGCCTTCCGACTCCATCAACCGGATTGCCTCCCGGATGGGGCGTTCAAAGTTTGTACCGCCGCCGAGAAATGTCTCCGCCGCAGACAACTTATCCTCCAGCGTATATTCACCCGGGCGGAATATGTCCACTTGACAACTGCTGCTTCCGGCAAAATGGATCAGCGCAAAGCTCCGGTGGCTCTCCGCGGCGATCTCCAACAGGGTCATGGCCACCGCCTTACCCCATGCCGCAGCTTCGCCTTCGGTGGAACCAGACTCATCCAGACAGCAGATAATAACTGAGGTCATATTCAGACAGACATCGCAGATCTGCGGACTGACCACCAGCAGAAAAGAAAAGACGAAGGTGCGGGTGAACAGCAGCTTGGGATCGTCTGCCTCAAAGCCTACACCGGCCATCATGCTGCGGGTGGCCTGAAACACCAGATTGCCCAGCAGCAGCGCCCAGCCCACACCCAGCATAATCTGCCGGATGGTTGTGATGATAGGCATGTGCGTTTCCAGATAGCCCTACTTGTTGCGATTAAGAAGAGCATCTGCGATGGAATAAAGAAAGAGAGATAGCATGGTTAGAATAGAAGTTCTGAAACCTGGATTCGTGGCTGTTTCTATCGGTCAAATGATGGTTCTGATGCGACTGGAACGGATGCTACTCCAGTCACCGTACCAGTCAGTACGCCATTCACCACTGTCTTTGCTGGCTAGATAAAAGGCCCGACACCCTACAGTATCGAGCCTTTCATATTAGAATTATCGTAATTCGACCAGTTTCAAGTCGCACCCCAGTGCCTCGGCAACTTTCATCAGAGTGTCGAGCTGGGGCATTGCTCTCTTGCTCTCAAGCCTTGCAATAACGCTTTGAGTAAGTGATGCAGCCTCGGCCAGTTCTTTCTGCGTCATGCCTTGATTGTGACGCCGTTCAATCAGCATATCAATAATAGCAGCACATTTTTCAGGCACGGGCGGTTCCTCCTATTGGAACGCTGTTGATATAACAGCTATCCGGACAAAGGTCTACCTTGTTGTTCCAAACCGTCTCACTATCCACGGCAGGGTCAATATCCCACGATACACAATGCTGTGCATCCAGATATACTCTTTTGAAATTGGCAATGTCACAGAACGGCTCGAATACCGTTCCTTTCATAAGCATGGGTTTTACGTCCAGTAGCCGACGTTCTCCGTTATCAAAGCTGAGTATCAGCGTAAAATCATCATTCGGTGTTACGCTCACAATTTTGCGACGTCCATTTGCGTAATACTTGGCTGTGGGCAGATCAAATCCCTTTGACAGATAGTATTCTTCGGTTCTCGCCATGCTTGCCACCTCCTAAAACTTATTTAAGCGGCTCGATTGCAAACAGTTCCTGCTTCTGTTTAGCTAATTCCCAGTTTTCCTTGAGTTCTTCCTGATGGAACGCTGCCCAACCCAGCAGCATCTTCAACTGCTTGGACGGCATTGAGCCTTCTAACACTTCGATTTCATTGATAGAGACCAAAACCTCGTCACCGCCGTAAAACGCATGGAAGTGCGGCGGAAGGTGGTCGCTCCAATAGATACAAATTTTGATTCCTCTGAACGTACAGATTGTAGGCATCTGCTATCATCTCCTTTATAGTTTGAGTATAGCGCATTCACTATACTTGGTCAATAGCGAATATGCTATTAGAGACATTCTGGCTTACTGCGAATTATCAAACACAATGTTGTTGTAAGGCTATAGGTTAAAAGCGGTGGCTAGGCGCACATCCCGGCCTGACGGATCTGTTTCTCACGCAGGCGCGGCATGAGCAGCAGCTGCGCCAGCTCCTTACCGCCGACGAGATCAGAACGGAGGCTGCACGGCTGCTGGGTAAGCTGCAAGAGCCTGTGCAGCCCAACAGCCCCGGCGGTACGCACTTCATCGCAGAGCTTTCCCCGGACTTTGCGGCAAGGGCCAACAGCCGCGACACGGCGGAGCTGCAAAAGCTGCTGCCCTTCCGTTCCCGCGCCCTCTCCAACCTGAAAGACCGTAAGGGCGTGTTTGCCGTCATCTCCAAGGAGGAGGACCGCACCCGGCCGCTCCGCAGCCGGAAGCCCTCCGTCCGCTCCAAGCTGCAACAGGCGGCGGATGCGCAGAAGCCCCCCGCTGCCAAGAGCAGGGAGCCGGAGCGCTGATATGGCGAAGCAGAAGCGGGACGTGCTGCTCAAGGTCCGCGTGACGCCGGAGGAGCAGGAGCTCATTCGTCAGAAGATGGCGCTGCTCGGCACGGACAACATGGCGGCGTACATGAGAAAGATGGCCATTGACGGCTATGTAGTAAAGCTCGACCTGCCGGAGCTGCGGGAGCTGGTTTCGCTGCTTCGGTATTCCTCCAACAACCTCAATCAGCTTGCGCGGCGGGTGCATGAAATAGGGCGCGTTTACGCTGCGGATATGGATGATATACTCCAAAATCAGGAGCGGATCTGGCAGGTGGCAAGCGGTATCCTGTCCCGCCTTGCTGGCATCCGATAATGGGGTATTTATCCCATGTGGGGGCGGCTTGCTGCGAGGTAAGCCGCCCCTGCTTTTTTTGCGGTTCGGCATCCTTGCAGGGCAAGGCAGCTTCCTGTATGCTGAAATCAGAAACAAACAAAACTGGAGGGATATTGATATGCGTTTCCTTTTGAAAATCCTCTTTGCGCCCATCCTCGCGGTG
>ERZ857882.4624-NODE-4624-length-11633-cov-22.516497_pt1 | contig 11633 bp, 10 predicted proteins | sample MGYA00519697_ERZ857882 | MGnify/ENA primary metagenome ERZ857882 (study PRJEB31778, sample SAMEA3449373) | human gut metagenome | biome: human gut; feature: human-associated habitat; material: faeces | place: United Kingdom | collected 2010/2012 ... | reverse complement strand
ATGACCATGATACGGGAGGAAAGTATATGAACCGACTATTCGCGGCGCTGATGGCAATATTGCTGCTTGCGCTGCCCATCGCCGCTTTTGCTGAGGGAACGGAAACGCCGCCCGCGGAGACCCAAGCGCCTGTAACTACGCCGGAGCCCACGCCGGAGCCTACCCCGGTGGCGGACAAGCTGATAATAGACAGCTGGAACCTGTACGACGGCATGGATAAAACATACCAGCAGGGCTATGTGCCCCGCATAGTGAACGGCTGCTGCTACATTATATTCCCGCTTATCGGCGAAACCTATGACGGCAAGGTGACTGTAACGGCCGACCTTGGCGCGACGGCGGACAGCCCCTTCGTATTCGGCAACTATTCCCAGACCGCAGCCGGCTGGGGACGGTATGTGTTCATGTTTGAAATACCGCTTGTGAAGGGGCGGATAAACGGCTCATATCCGGTGACGCTGAAGGCGGACTACCTCGACGTGCTGGGTCAGCAGAAGCAGCAGAGCTTTACCGTGTTCGTGACGGTTTCAGACGGCAAAAAGCCCAAGGACCCCGACGCCAAGGAGGCAGCCGAAAAGCCGGAGCTTTTCATATCCGCCTGCGAGATAACGCCCGATACCGTCGGCGGGGATGGGGAGTTTTCCGTTAATGTCAAAATAGACAACATAGGCAGCATACGCGCAAGAAGCGTCAGGCTTACATACGGCAGCGAAGCCGAGGGCATACTGCCCTACGACACCAACAACGCCATACTGCTCGATAACATAGCCTCCGGCGAAGGCGCCGAGGCCGCGTTTAAAATGCGCACCACAAAGGACGTAATAGCGGGGAGCAGGGCGTTTTTCATAACATTGGATTACGTCGATCTTTACGGCGGCGTTTACACCGCCACGCGGCAGTTCCTCGTGAACGTCACCCAGCCTGCGGAAATGACATACGACTCCATATCCCTGCCCAAGAGCGTCACCGCGGGCGAGACCTTCACCCTGCCCGCCAACGTGTTCAACATAGGCAAAAGCACGCTCAGAAACGTTACGGTGAACCTGAGCGGCGCGGGGCTTTTCCCCACGTCAAGCGTGTTCCTTGGGGATATACAGCCCGGGCAGGCGGGCTACGGTGAGATGAAGGTATTCGTGGGTATGCTCTCCATGACCGAGGGCTACACCGAAAGCTACGGCAAGACAAGCGCCGTCTACACCGTTACATACATCGACGACGCGGGCGAAGCCCACACCGCCGAGCAGCAGCTTTCCACCGAAATAAAGCAGCCCATATTGGATGGCGAAAAGACCGACGCCGAGAAAAAGGCCGAGGAGGAGCAAAAGCGCGCCATGAGCCAATGGTGGATAAGCGCCCTTGCGGCCTTCGCGGCTATCGCGATAATAGTCGCGGTTATTGTGGTGAGTAAGTTTGCAAGGATGATGAGGATGAGGTAAGGGGTAGGGAGGAGGGGAGATTGGTTTATCGGATCTTAATTGCCATTGCTCATTTTAGATTATAATGGTAAAATTAATTTAACCTCATTAAATAATAGGAGATATGCCATGGAAGTAAAAGAGCTTGTAGGCAGCAATGTGAAGCGGCTTCGGCTTCAGCATAAACTCACACTCAAACAGCTTGCCGACCTTGCGAACCTCACCAGCGGTTACCTGTCGCTCCTGGAGCGCGGATTGACGTCGGCGTCTTTGGATACGCTGGAACAAATAGCTAACTGCCTTGACACTGGCATATCTACTTTGTTTATAGAGGAGGCAGCAAATAAAACACCCATAATTATCAGAGGCTATGACTACCTCTTTCACAAACTTGACTCACAGCGTTTTGAAACCAGCCTTACCCACTTTGAACATTCAAACATAATCCCTTCAATGCAAACTGTTATCCCGTTTGGAGGCGTGCTTCCGGATACGCTGTGCCATGATGGAGAGATGTTTATCTATGTAATCGACGGAATACTGACCTTAGATATAGGTGGGGATATACAGGATCTATACCCAGCCGACTCGGCGCATTTTATGTCTTCAAAGTGTTACAGGTACTGGAATGAAACTCAATATACAACAAAGATATTCGTTGCAAAGCTGATGGCCGATGCATCGCGCAATGATAATGCACTTTCTGCTTTAGAGGTTATCCAATGAATTTAGGAATAGGGAAAAAAGTAAAGGAACTTCGCCTTGCGAAGGGGCTTACATTAAAAGACATCGCTGCAGCAACAAACCTTTCTGTGGCATATCTTTCTCAGTTTGAGCGTGGACAAACTCTTATTACGGTGGAGTCCCTCGATAGTGTTGCGGAAGCGCTAGGGGTAAAACTCACATACTTCATAGGGGCGCCCACAGCCTCTGGCGACCCTGTCTTGCGTAAATATCAGCGGCGGGTAGATCTGGCAGACGAGAGTAATTATGTACACTATAACCTGAGTAATATTGAAAACGAAAGCTCCTTTCTCCCAAGGTACATAGAGCTTCTGCCGTTAAAGACAGGCGGCGGCGAATCGCTGGCGTATCCCCATGAGGGAGAGGAATTTGTTTACGTTTTAAAAGGAGTTCTGACGTTGTGGGTAAATCACATAGAGTATCAGCTTAATGCAGGCGACTGCGCTCATTACAGTTCTACGCTTCCTCATAAGTGGGTGAATAACACGCCGTCAACAGTCCAGCTTTTGGCAATCAACACAATTAACTTTTATACACAGGAAAAGAAATATTAATAATGTCAAGAGGAAACCTACGATAGGTTCCCTCCGATTTCACTAAGAAAGAATAATGAAATGTTGTTTGTCTTTTGTGTGTGCATCTTATGCACACATTTTCATTATTGATTATCAAACAAGTGGCAGCATACAAAATGACCAGGGGAAACTTCCTTCATGCAAGGCTGCTCCTTGTCACATATAGGCAATCTATCACGGCAACGCATATGGAATGCACATCCCGGCGGTACATTGACAGGCGAAGGTATTTCACCCTCTGAGAGTATCTTTACCGGCTTCATATCCTCTTCCTCAGCAGTAGCAACAGGTATGGAGGATAGCAGCATTTGCGTATAGGGATGCAAGGGTTTCTCAAAGAAATCTGCAGCTGGCGCTTGCTCACAAAGACGGCCCAGATAGAGTATGGCTACCTTATCCGCCACATTACGCATAAGGCTAAGGTCATGAGTAATAAAAAGATAAGCCAGATCTTTCTCATTTTGCAATTCTATTAACTTGCTTATAACCTTTGCCTGTATGGATACATCCAATGCGGAGGTGGGCTCATCCAGTATTATAAGCTCCGGATCAGTAGCAAGAGCCCTGGCCACCGACACAAGCTGGCGTTCACCGCCGCCCAAGGTTCTCGGATATTTATCAAAGAATTCAGCGGGAAGACCAACCTCTTCAAGCAATTCCTTACCTCTTGCTATGCGTTGCTCCTTGGTTAGCTTGGAATGCACTTCCATTGGCACCATAAGGCTCTGACCCACTGTGCGCTTTGCGTTGAGAGATGATCCGGGGTCTTGGAATACTATCTGTATCTCACCTTTCTGTTTTTTTGTGCGATGAAGACCCGTTTTTGCTATGTTTGTGCCTTTGTATATCATGTCTCCGTCGGTTGCTTCATACATACCAACAAGAACATAGGCTATAGTGCTCTTACCGCTGCCACTTTCGCCCACCAATCCGAGGGTCTCACCCTTATGTAACTCAAGCGATACATTGTCAACCGCTTTTACCACTTTGCCGTTTTTAAGCGGAAAGTACTTTTTGAGCCCCTTTATCTCAAGAATCTTTTCTCTTTTATTCTCAGCCATAACTATTCCTCCATTAAACCATAGCAGCATACGAAATGCCCGGAAGACACCTCTGTCTCAGGCGGCTTGCTTTCAAAGCACTTTTCTTTGGCACGTGGACAACGCGGTGCAAACCGGCAGCCTTTTGGAGGATTCTGATAGTCTGGCACCCTTCCTGGTATGCCTTCCGACACACCCTCGCCTGTAAGTTTAGGTACGCATTTCATAAGAGCTATAGTATACGGATGCTTTGGGTTATGAAACACGTCATCCGTCTTACCGCTTTCTACTATGGAGCCTGCGTACATTATGTTTACTATATCCGTTGTTTCTCTTATTACACCCAAGGAATGCGATACCATTATTACAGATAAATCCTTCTCCTCGACAAGCTTATTTATAAGGCGAAGTATCTGATCCTGTATAGTAACATCGAGCGATGTGCCTGGCTCATCAGCTAATAGGACCTTACGTCCCGCAGCTATAGTTATGGCTATACAAACCCTTTGACGCATACCGCCAGAAAGCTGGAAAGGATAAGAGCTCATTATGCGCTCCGGATCCGGCAACATCACGCTTTCTAATGCCTCTATTGCAATTTTCTGCAACTCAGATTTTGTTTTTGTTTTATTATAAGCATATTTCAGTGCAGTGAGGAACTGGCTTTCTATGGTGAATACTGGATTTAAAGCGGAAGATGGATCCTGAAATATCATGCCAACACCAGTTTGTCGCATATGTGCAAGTTTGTCGGCTTTCATCCCATATATGCTATTACCTTCAAATTCAATATCACCGCTATCTATTCTGCCGTTCTTGGCAAGCACCCGAAGTATAGCTTTCAAGGTAGTGGTCTTGCCACAGCCACTTTCACCAACCAACCCCACGCGCTGCCCTTTTTTTACTGTAAAGTTTATGCCGTCCAACACATAACTCCTTAAACCGTATACATCAAAGGATACAGCAAGGTCTTTTATGTCCAATATATTTCCACTCATGTCAGCAGAAATGTTCTTTTTTACATTTTCCATCAGTTTGCCTCCGTTCCCAGCATATTGCTTATGCCGTCGCCCATGAGGTTAAAGCCCAACACTATAAGTATTATTGCAAGAGCCGGGAATACTGTGAGCCACCACTGATCCGGCATATACTTTACGCCGGAACTTATCATACTGCCTAAAGCGGGGGCTGGGGCCTGCTCTCCGAGTCCGGCATAGCTTAGCGTGGCACCCATAATTATTACATAGCCCATATCCAGTGTCATCTTGGTAAGAACAGAGGATAAGCAATTTGGTAGTATTTCTCGGAATATTATGTGAGGCAGGCTTGCGCCGGCAAGTTCTGCATAAATAATGTAATTCTCTGCTCTGAGTGACGATGACACACCGTAGGAAAGACGAGCATACCACGGCCACCACATTATAGTTATTGCTAACATGGAATTTGTAAGGTTGGGCTCCATTACCGAAGCTATCGCCATTGCCAAGACCAATGCTGGTATGGACAGGAATATATCCGTTATACGCATGAGTACCGTATCTATCATGCGACCTTTATTGTAGCCTGCTACTACCCCTATTACGAAACCAATCGGTACTGATATTACCAATACCAGCACACCCATTATGAGCGTATTATGGAAGGAGCCTATTATGCGGCTAAAGAGATCGCGGCCCATTAAATCGGTACCGCAGAGATGCTCAGCACTGGGTGGTTGGCTCGCGCTCGCAAAGTCAGTAAAGGCGCCTATATGCTCAGGGTATGGAACTACAGACTTACCTATGAAAGCAAGCAGTATAAACAACAGCACTATGACGAGACCGAATACAGAGCTTTTGCTTTCCGAAAACTTTAACCAGTATCTTTTTGCCGTTTCCATATTCTATGTCCCCCCTTACTTAGACCTGGATTGACGCATTCTGGGATCCAGTATCATCACGACGATATCCACTATCATATTCGTAATAACGAAAACAGAACCCAATACAAGGACTACACCGCATACCGCATTTATATCTTTGAAAGTATGGCTGACATGCAGTAACGGGAAATGCCGGGCCAGTTGAATATTGTTTCGACTAAAAAAGCATTGCCGAATATGTTGGCTATGTCAAGCCCGGTTATGGACACCGTAGGTATTACGGAAGGCTTAAGCAGAAATTTGCGATTGATAAGCCCCTTTGGTATGCCTTGGGATTCCATCATAACGATGTAATCCTTTTCTGTATTTTCCAGCATATAGGACCTGGTCAAGCGGGCTTCCTGCGTGCAGTGACCAAGCGATAGTGCTAACGCCGGTAGCAAAATGTGCATAAATGCATCCCCCGCAGCAGAGAACTGTCCTTGTAGCAATGAATCTAGTATAACCAATCCAGTAATATTGTTAACCGTTATACCATAAGTAAGTCTACCGCCTATGGACGGCAATATTGGTATCCAGTAACCGAACACCAGTAACAACAGCGCAGCCAGAACGAAAGTGGGTGTAGCTATGATGGCATAGCTTGTAAAACGTATGATATAGTCGATAGGCCTGTTTTTGTACATTGCTCCGAGCACACCGAGCAAAAGCGACAGCAGTATAGGTGGAAATCCTGCCCATATAACCAATTCCAATGTTGCGGGAAGAAATTCCTTCATGTCTGTAGTAACGTTACGCTGTGTTACGTTAGACATTCCGAAGTCACCCTTTAAAACTCCTTGAAGCCAGTAAAAGTACTGCTTTATATATGGGTCGTTATAATGCATCTTTTCTCGGTAAGCCTCCACAACCTCTTCTGGAGCAGAGGGTCCGAGAGCGAGCCTTGCTGGATCGCCGGGGATTATGCGCATAAGCGTGAAAATCATTATGGAGAGACCAATCAAAACCAACAGGGCCTGTAATAGCCTTTTTATAGTAGTCTTGAGCATTGGGGACGGTGTGCCTCCTTTTTCTTCTTTTGAGTATGGCCGCCGCACTTTGCGGTGCGGCGGCTCTTATTATTTTGTTTTGGGAATTTCTATCGTCAGGAAGCAGGATGGACGGCTATATCTCTAAGATAGAATGAATAACCGGACATAGGAATGCTGGGTGCAAGGTCCACATAAGAATCCTGATATACAAGACGTTCGGGCGTCTCGTTGATTGGAACGAATACCACCTTTTCAGCACAGTACTTTTGGATTTCCGCATAAGCCGTGGCACGCTTATCTTGATCTGCTATGGCGAGGGAAGCAACTATCATCTTGTCTAAAGTAGAGTCGTTGACCCAGTTCATGTTTTCCCAAGTGCCTACTTCTTTGGTTTGAAGCATTGATACAAATTGCGTGCCAGAGTCGCCAGTTACAGGGGTAATCTGGCATATCGTCATCTGCGGGGAGGTATCGACATTTGTTGCATTGGCCACTATTGTGGACCAAGGTAGTTCTGTAATTTTTATGTTGACACCTATCTGCTGTGCAGCAGCTTGTATCATGAGAGCTATCTTCTCACGATCTGCGGTTTCAGAGTTCCACACAAATTCTATCTCGTAATTGCCTATGGTATCGGCATATTTCGATTCGGCTATACAGGCCTTGGCTTTTTCGATGTCATAGGTGAAATCGAATACTTCGGTGTAACCCAAGAGGCCGGAAGGAACTATGCTCTTTTTATATACAGAGTCGGGAGTGATTATTGTGTTGACGGTATTGTAGTCGATGATGTAGCCAAAAGCTTCTCGAATCTTAGGATCGTCGAGGGGGGCTTTCTGATTATTGAACCAAAGATTAGACCCGCCGCCGGTATAATTGTAGGCTAATTTCAGAGAAGAATCGGCTGCCAGCATAGACGAAATATTTTCTGCGGTTTGGTAGCTGTCCGCAGCTTCTAATTCTTTACGCAGCATTTTGGTTTTTACGGTCACGGCGTCATTAGATGCAAAATGTATGAAAGTTTCGGGAGCGTCATCTGGAATGCCTGCCCAATAGTCCTGGAATTTCTTGCCAGTAACAGAAATGTTTGTTTCTACTTTGGTAACGGTATATGGACCCGATCCTGCGTCATGCTCTAGGAGGTAGTTTTTCCCATAGTCGCCATTCTCACCGTAATCACCCTCAGCTTTTGTGTTTGCTTTCATGAGTTCTGAATCCAAAATGTACAAACGAACAAGGTTTGTTAACAGTGGGCCGTACTCCTGATTACAGTTTAGCTTTACAGTATACTCATCTACCACTTCAGTACTGTCTATGTACTTGTAAAAAAGGTAGGCATAGCCTTCACCTATATTGCAAAGACGATCCACGGTATATTTAACATCATTTGCCGTAAGCGGATTGCCGCTATGGAATTTGACGTCATCTCGGATGTGGAACGTCCACACAAGGCCATCATCGGATACTTCCCAGGTTTCGGCTATCCAAGGTTCTACGCTACCGGTTGCGGTAGGAAAAACTAAAGGATCGTAGCAATTGGTATGAATCGTGTTGCTGGACATATCGCTGCCGCAATGAGGATCCAGTTTAGGCATAGCAGCCTGAGTAAAACGGAATATGCTCTGGGTAGGAATGGAAGCAATAGTTGCTCCATTGGGAGAAGCGGATTCGGACGCTCCGGAAGAACCCGGATTAGTATTTGCACAAGCCGTAAGAGGTAGCATCATGCAAAACATGAGAATGTAGGCTGTCAGTCTCTTCATTTCTATTCTCCTCCAATTCTTTATTATTTTTTAATGCAGTACTTTGCTGCAAACATAAGCATCAATATCCTTCTACACCCAGCTCGGCACAAAGCCTTCGAGCCACGGGATCCACATATATACCGTTTTCTTCCAGCGGCCTGCCGTCGAGGTAGATGGAGGGGCGAAGGAGTATACCGTCGGTGTGAGATGCGGCATCCCAGTAGGATCCTCCTATGCGCTTGCCTTGAGAGCCTATGCCGAATTCCATGCATCCAAACACACGCTCATCCTCGACTATACGACCAGTACAATGGGTGACTCCGGGATTAAAACCTTGAGAATAGTGTGCAAGCCGGAACATATTCGGATCATTGAGCCCTTTGAGCCACTCGTCAAACATCTTAGCTTCCTGCCCGTCACCATAGATTTTCTTTATGCGGCCATTCTCGAAGTCTATCATTATTTTATTTTGCAGTATGCCTATTTCTGGAGGGAATAGTGCGCCGTCAAATACCAGTGTACCATTTATGGTTTCTTCTATTGGACACCAGCTGGTTTGACCTGGCATCATGACCGGATAGCCCTTCATGGAGGCTTTGATTCCAGAATGACGCACATTGCGTCCCTTTTGATGTGCAACAAGGTGGGTGCCGGATTCACTCTTTACTATTATCTCGTCACTCTCTTCAAGAGCTTTTTTGAAATATTCACCTAACTCGATTACTTTATCTATGTTTACTTTTTCAATGAGGTTTACCAGCATTTCGACATCAAGACCGGTAGCACATACATATCTTGCGCCATTTATATCCACCGCCTGACGATAGGGCTCACTGTGCATTATGGGCGCATAACTCAGTTCAACCCATACGTCGGCCGCCGCAACCGCGGCGGAAAGAGGCGCAGGAGGATTGGCCTTGCCGTAAAACCCCTTACCTGTGGAGGTATACACTACTACCGGAGAGGCATCAAGTGAATATGTGGCCTCAGCAAGCGCCTTTACCACGCGCTCATCAACGCAGGTATCGTAATTGAACACTACGTTTTCCCCGGGTTTGACCAACATAAAATCCCTCATGAACTTTAATGCACCGCGAGCGGTCTCCAGCCGTTTATACTCGTCGCGCATCTCGATACCAATTTTGAAGTCCATAAATAAAAGCTCCTTTCGATTATGTAGATACGATTTGATAGAAGATGATAACCCGATGTCGTTTTTTGTTGAAGTGATTATACCATGCAATATTCGGTTTCGCAATACTAAATTTATAGCGACGCTATTTTTGGATAAATAAAAAGGCATTTTATTCATATCTGTGTTTGTAATATATCATTGCGCTATTGGAAAGCGGCACCAATGCAGCAGCCACTGACCATCCCCTTGCTTTTTGGTAAAAAAGATGCTATATTATATTTGACACCGGTTTGAAGGTAACATGGCAAACTCCGTATTTATCCTTCAGTTTTCAATAGTTTATACCAGTAAAAAATGGTTGCATTTTACTCACGGATAAGTTTAATGACATAAATATTTTATCACAATATTCACTACGAAAATATGAAAGGGTTTTTTCAATTATGAAAGAAGTTTTGAACCGCAGGATAGACGAGATGTTCGATGATATGGTGAAAGACGTTCAGAAGCTCGTCAGGATAGACAGCGTGCTGGATGAAAGCACCGCATCAGAAGCAGCTCCCTTTGGCAAGGGGATAAACGAGGCGCTTAATCAATTTCTGAGCATCAGTAAGGAATTAGGCTTTGAAACTGAAAATTGTGACGGCTATGCGGGATGGGCGCAGCTCGGCAAGGGCGGGAATGAAGCGGGTATACTCGTACATGTAGACGTGGTTCCGGCTGTCGGCGATTGGAAGTACCCCCCATTTTCCGCAATGATTGAGGATGGTAAAATCTACGGCCGTGGCGCGGTAGACGATAAAGGCCCTGCTATTGCCTGCCTGTACGGCATGAAAGCCATAATGGATGCCGGCCTGCCCATGAATAATCATGTGCGTATCATAGCCGGTACAGATGAAGAAACCTTTGCGCGCGGCATACATTATTACCTCGAAAGAGAAAACGCCCCTGCTTACGGTTTTTCTCCCGATGCGGAATTTCCGATCATTTATGCCGAAAAAGGCATTATACGTTTTGGTTATCGACTGCCCCTGGCCTTGCCTGATAAGAACATATTGAGCATACACGCAGGTACGAGGCTGAACGTAGTTCCTTCCCTTGCTGAAGCCCGGATTGCCGGCATAACAGCAGAAAAAATCGAGTCGGTACTCGCTGTACGTAAAGACAAATCGCACTTCGAGGTTTTGCCGGACACGGGGGTTGTTAAAATCCTTTCCCATGGCGTACCATCTCACGCAAGTTATCCCAACGAAGGCTATAATGCCATACAGGGCCTGCTATCCCTGCTGTCAGCCATCTTTCCAAATAGCAATGACCCGCTTAAATTTTTCCTACACAAGCTGAACGACAGCTTTGCAATGGAAACCGATGGTAGCTCTTGGGGCATAGCGTGCAAAGACGATGTATCCGGCGCTCTTACCTGCAATATGGCAATGTTAGAAGCCGACGCAAGCGAAGCAATTGTAAAATTCGACATCCGATACCCGGTCACCCACGACAGCAATAAGCTTACGGCAAGACTGGAGGCTTATTCGCATGATCTTGGCCTGAATACCAAATATGAACTGGTGCAGCATAAAAAACCGCTATATGTAGAAAAAGATCGGCCGTTCATTAAAAAGCTTCAAAAAGCTTATTCCGAGACCACAGGCGAAGATGCGGCTCTGCTTTCAATAGGCGGCGGAACTTATTGCAGATATCTCAAGAACTTTGTATCCATGGGGCCTGTTTTCCCCGGTCAAAAAGAACTTGCTCATCAAGAAAACGAGTTTTTAGCTTTAGATGATCTGCGCCGATTTGCCAAGATATATGCACAAGCTATATACGAACTGGTGAAGTAACAATGAGGATTGCAGGATACGCTACCCTGCTTACCAACATAAAATAACATTGTGAATTGTCGGTTCCGTGGAACCTGAATGGGCATAACCCCAAAAAGAAAAAGGCTCTGAGTATGATCTGCACCCCATTTGTTAGACATGTGGCAGCCGATGGCAGCAGCATCCCGCAGGACGGCCTGATCGAGATGGTATCCTTGAATAAAGACGGAAAAGCGACGTGCAAGACGGATCTCCCCTTTGGACGCT
>ERZ857882.4619-NODE-4619-length-11642-cov-3.161388_pt1 | contig 11642 bp, 10 predicted proteins | sample MGYA00519697_ERZ857882 | MGnify/ENA primary metagenome ERZ857882 (study PRJEB31778, sample SAMEA3449373) | human gut metagenome | biome: human gut; feature: human-associated habitat; material: faeces | place: United Kingdom | collected 2010/2012 ... | reverse complement strand
ACTGCATTTCTGTTTTTGTCAAATAAGTAAGTGATGATCTGGTCTTTCTCGGCTAATGCTCCGCTTATTTCACTCATAACTTCGCGATAAACCTTACTTCCATCTCCCTGTGGAACAAGCATCAAGATCGCACCCTTGATTGGCTGCCCATCTTCAATGATCTCATCATTTAAATAGACAAAACCAAATCTGCAATGTCTGATGGCTTTTGTTTCACAATGTAAAAATAATGCATTCATACTCGGAATAAATGTGCTTGCGATATTCTCGCGTTTGTTTAATGCAAAAGTAATCTCTGTTGCTGTCGTTTCATTTCTTGCAAATAATTCTCCTGCATATTCGATCAATTGTTTCTTATTCTTAATGTTTTCACCTGTTGATATTTTAATGTTATCTAATACCTGTAAGATTTCTTCTCCAAGAAGTGTCATATACTCGATGTCTTCTCTTCCAATCCTTTTGACTGGTTTTACAGTCTTTATGGGATTTTTTCTTTTCTTCTTGTCGATATTTTTGATCATGGCATTGATCATTTTCTTATCTGTCTCTGTTAAAATAGAGTTCACATAGACATTTGGAAATGTCAGATTTAATTTTGCTGTGGAAACGATAAAATCAATTCCTTCTTCGATCAGCTCCTCTTCTTTGATCTCTGCTGTCGAGATGATCTTTTGTACCATCAGCTGCGGAAATTCTTTTTTCAGATGAACGGCTAGCATATGGGATGTCCCAACTCCATGTGGGCAGGCAACATAAACAGATAACTTTTCTTCTTTATCTTTTTGCTGTTCAACCGCTACACAGAAGTATAATGCGATAAACCCCATCTCCCCTTCCGGGAGTTTTTTTATATGTAATTCTTCTTTTAAGAACTCACACGCTTTGATCGTTGCCACATACACTTTGGAATATTTTTCTTCTAAAAAATCAATGTATTGATTTTCCGTAAATACACCTTGTTTCATTCGATTGATCGCTGGTTTCATATGATTACATAATCCATCGATCAACACTGCATTCTCAAAAAATTCCATTTCTAAAAGTATTTCCATCTCAGCAATGATCCGCATGACCAACTGCCTGACTTTAAAACTTTCTTCATCGATCTTATTCTCACTTTTGTTTTTCCAGATCTTCGCTGCCAAAAGCTGCATTGCTATGTTATATACTTCTCCTTGTGAGAGCTGATGTCTTTCAAAGTTGCTTAACTTGCCTCCCAGCCATTTTGCAATCTGATATTCTGGTAAATGAGTGATCGATTTGACGTCTTTCTCTTCTTTGATCTCATGTCCCGTTCTTACCCTGTTTTGTGTGATCAATAAATACAAGCTTAAATGCCTAATGGAATGATCAGTATATTCTATATCTAACACTCCCTGCATATTTTTAATGATATCTTCAACCGTTTTTTTAAACACAGGATTTTCGTTCATTCTGTCTTCGATAACCTCAATTGAGTGGTTTACGGTTGAGTGCGTTTTGCCGTTAAATACGTTTCCTATATCCACAAGCTTCATTCCGGTAATTTCGCGGATTATGTACATTGAAACCTGCCTTGCGTCTTTGATATTTTTATCGCGCTTGTCGGACATTATGTTTTCGGGCGATATTCCGAAAGTGTTTCCGACATTGTTTATGATATTGTTTATGGTGACGGAAATGGGCTGATTGAAGTTAAGCACCTCTTTTATGGCGTCACGGGCTATATCTATGGAGGGTTCTTTTCCGGCAAGCCTTGTTAGAGCGTTGATTTTATTTACCGCACCCTCAAGCTGACAACATTGTATTTTACCTGCTCGGCTATAAATTCCACTATGTTATTCGGAAGCTCAAGACCGCGGCTGTCTGCCTTGCTTTTTACGATAGCCATTCTCGTTTCGAGATCCGGCGGAGTTATATCCGCCATCATACCCCAGTTAAAACGCGTTTTGAGTCTGTCTTGAAGAGTGGGTATTTCGTCCGGCGGATTATCGGACGTCAAAACAATTTGCTTATTTACCTCGGTAAGAGCATTAAAGGTATGGAAAAATTCCTCCTCGGTACTCTTTTTATTTGCTATGAACTGAATATCGTCTATTAAAAGGGCATCGACATTTCTGTATTTGTCGTGAAATTCGCCCATATTCTTTTTTCCGAGATAATAAATCAGGTCGTTTGTAAAATTTTCACTCGTTGTATATAAAACGTTTGCCGACGGATTTTTTTCGAGCATACGGTTTTTAATTGCCTTTAAAAGATGGGTTTTGCCGAGTCCGCTCTTGCCGTAAATAAAAAGGGGATTGTATTCCTCGCCCGGATGCTCTGCGGCATTTAAGGCGGTTGCATATGCAAATTTGTTTGTTGAGCCGACTATGAAATTTTCAAACGTGCTTGTGCTGTCACGCGAGGACAGGTGATTTTTTTCTTCACTCTGCTCCTTTTCGTCATCGGTTTCCTGCGGCTTAAAAAGGTAAATAACCTCTATGTCGTCAAAACCCATAACAGCCGTCAAAGCTTCTTTTATAACGCCGTCGTATCTCGTTGTGATTATCTGTATTTTATATGATGTGGGGCAGGTAAATTTTGCTGTCTGCCCGTCAAAGCTCTCCGGAACAAGCGGAGATATCCACAAATTAAAGGCAACGTCGCTGACATTAAGTGCTTCTTTCATATAATCGCACGCTGCGGACCATATCTCGGAAAACGAGTCCATATTTTCACACTCCGAAAACAAAATAAAAAAATATCAAATTTACCGTTACAGCGGTACAATCGGATTATTTTAACATTTTAGGTGCTTTTAAAGTATTAACACATAAAAACCGCAAAATTAAATTACGGTGCTTACAGGCAATAATTTGCACAATATGTATATTAGCACATTTTTAATATTTTTTCAATATTTTCTTAAAATAAATGGAGTAATTATAAATGTATATATATATATAGGGCTTTTGAAGAAGCGTAAATATTAAAAAAAAGTTGACAACAAGCCGGATTTTAGTATATAATAACTTCTCGCAGATTATTTCAGAGTAAAGGAGCGAAAAAATAATGCTTAGAACTTATCAGCCTAAGAAACGCCATCGCAAGATGGAACACGGTTTCAGAAAAAGAATGGCCACCAAAAACGGCAGAAAAGTGCTTGCAAGACGCCGCGCTAAGGGCAGAAAGCAGTTATCTTATTAAAAGGTAAGCATTTTGAAAAATACGGTAACACTAAATCGTAACTGTGATTTCCTCCGCCTCTACGGCAGAGGAAAGGTTTATACGGATCCTGCACTGGTTATTTATTTATTAAAAAACCGTGCGGGAATTTGTCGTATAGGTATAACCGTAAGCAAAAAGACCGGCAACGCCGTACAGAGAAATCGCTCAAAGAGGATAATCAGAGCGGCGTATTCGGCTGTTGAAGAAAGTATTTGCGGAAATTGGGATTTTGTTTTTGTTGCGCGAGGCAAAACAAAATACCTGAAAAGTACCGATATTCAAAAAGTCTTGACAGAACAACTCCTAAAAGCGGGAGCCATAAAGAAATGAAAGAGCTTGCAATTAAAATGATAAGATTTTATCAGCGTAAGATCTCCCCGCTTTTTCCGCCGAGATGCAGATATTACCCGACCTGTTCGCAATATGCCGTTACGGCTATTGAGAGATTCGGTATCATTCGCGGCGGTTTACTCGCAGTATGGCGTCTTTTAAGGTGCAATCCTCTGTTTCCGGGAGGACTTGACCCTGTTCCCGAAAAACGAAATAAGAAAAAGGGCTAAGTTTGATTAAGCTTTTACTCCCTTCGGAGGAATTTAATGAACACAAGTAAAATATATGAAATTCTCGGAATTCCTTTCGGCTTTGTGATTTCCCTGTTCTATGCCATGACGGACAACTATCTTCTCTCGATAGTTTGCCTTATGATCATAGTAAAGCTGTGCCTTCTTCCCTCTTCCGTAAAGCAGCAAAAGGCTCAGGCTAAGCAGGCAAGGCTTCAGCCGAAGCTCAGACGTATTCAGAAAAAATACGAGGGCAATCAGCAGAAAATTCAGGAGGAAACACAAAACCTGTACAGCCGCGAGGGCTTTAGCGCCATGGGCGGCGGCTGTATGCCGATGATTATACAGCTTATAGTTATGACCGGTCTTTTCCAGGTCAACTATCACCCCTTCTCAATGGTTCTGAATATCAGAGGCGATGTGCTCTCTTCAATTAAGGAAGCCGTTATGCCCTTGCTCACCGAGACGGAGGCAAAGGGTGCTTCGTTCAGAATAGAGCTTTATGCTCTTCAGCATTGGAGCGACATTCGTAATTCCGTTGCGGGTCTTACTCCCGAGATGATATCAAAGGTTGATTTATTCTTACAGAGATTTACCGTTTTCGGACTTGACCTTTCGCACACTCCGAATTTCAGGGTATTTGACGTTTATTGGGCAATACCGATTATAACCGGCGTTTTGTCGCTTGCCATGAGCGTTTATTCCCTTCTTCGTCAGAAAAAATTAAACCCGGAAATGTCAAAAAATCCGACAATGGGCTGCATGATGCTTTTCACACCTGCCATGCAGATTTACTTTGCATTCCTCTTCCCGACTGTTGTCGGCATATATGTAATTATGTCTACCGTTGTTTCCTTTGCGCAGATGGTGGTTCTCAATATAACCCACAGTCCGCAGAAGGTTCTCGCAAAGCTGATGGTTGAGGAAACCGTTGAGCGACGCTCAAAAGAGGCTAATATCAAAAAAATAGCCGAGATGAAATCTTAAAAAAGAATGGTGTATATAAATGATTAAAGAATCGGTAAAATCCGCGTCCACCATAGAGGACGCTAAGGCCGCCGCCCTTTTGGAGCTCGGTCTTACAGAGGACGACGTATATAATATAGAAGTTTTACAGATGCCGCAGAAAAAGACCTTCGGTATTTTCGGCGGAAAGCCTGCCGAGGTAAAGGTTTGGGTTGACGTTCCCGAGAAAAAGGAAAAACCCGTTTCCGAAAAGAATACGTACAAAAAACCCGCTTCGGCTCCCAAAAAGGTCGAAGACAGAAAAAAGGAAGCCAAAAAGGAAAACACCCGTAAGGTCGAAAAAGAAGAAAAGACCGAAGAGGAGAAAAAAGCTTCTTTGAAGGAGACAAACGAGTACGAAAAAACCGCTTCTTATATAGCGGAAATCGTCAAGGGTCTCGGACTTCCCGAATGCAGCGTTAAAACCTTTGCAGACGACGAGGAAATTGTTTTTGAGCTTGACTGCGGCGATGATTACGGCATAGTAATAGGCGGCGAGTCTCTCGACGCTATACAGTACCTTGCAAGAATGGTTGCAAACCGCGGTGTTTCGGGCTATAAGCGCGTTTCCATAAACATCGGCAATTACCGTGAAAAGCGCAAGGGTGCTCTTGTTTCTCTTGCCAAAAAGGACGCTGCAAGAGCCGTTCGTACAGGCAGAAATATAACCCTTGAGCCGATGAACCCCTATGAGCGCAGAATTATTCATACTGCCGTTCAGGAGGTTGAGGGTGCAACCTCGTTCTCGGTAGGGCAGGACCTTGACCGCAGAGTTGTAATTGCTCCCGAAAACGGCGGCAAGGGCAGCTACGGCGACAGAAATTATCGCAGAGGCCGCGGCGGAAGAAATGACCGCAGACCCAAGCGCGAGCCCTATGTTCCGCAGGTTGCTCCGGACCGCGAACAGAAGAACGACGCTGCAGGCGTTTCGGTTTACGGAAAAATCGAAATTAAGAAAAATACAGAGGAATAATTCTGAGTTTTCTTCATTATCGAAAGAGTTTTAGACATTTGAACCGCATTTTTGTCGAAAACTTCGTTAACGAAACAAATAATCAGATTTTAAGAGCACCGGATATGCGGACAGCATGTTTCGGTGCTTTTGCTTTTTAAAATATCAAAGCCGAGCTCTGAGAATTTATTGATTTTAAAGGCGGCGCGGCGGGCAGGATTTTTTGCCGGTTCGCAGAAAATACAAAGCCAAACAGATAAAAGTGGTGATTTTATGAGTACAATCGCGGCTATTTCAACAGGTCTTGCCGCAGGAGGCATAGGAATAGTCAGAATTTCGGGCGAAAACGCCCTGAATGTAGCCGATAGCATCTTCAAAACCGTACAAGGTATCGAATTAAAAAAACTGAGCGGCTACAAAGCGGCGTTCGGAAGGGTATTTTTTGACGGAAAACCCATTGACGAGGCCGTTGCGCTCGTATTCAGAGCACCGAAAAGCTATACGGGCGAGGACGTTGTGGAGATTTCCTGCCACGGCGGCCTTTACATAACAAAGCAGGTTTTAAGAGCGGCACTCAAAAACGGCGCGGTTCCTGCGGAGCCGGGAGAATTTACAAAGCGTGCGTTCTTAAACGGAAAGACCGACCTCACAAAAGCAGAGGCCGTTATGGGTATTATTTCGGCTCACGGCAAGGAGGCGGGCGAAGCCGCTTTTTCGGCACTTGAGGGTGCCCTTTACAAAGAAATACACAAGATTACCGATGTCCTTTTAAAGATAAATGCGGCTCTTGCGGCGTGGGTGGATTACCCCGACGACGAAATCGAGGACCTCACAGACGAGAGCATTTTAGATGCAGTTACCTCGTCAAAAGCAGCTCTTAAAGAACTTTTAAACCGTTTTGACGCAGGTCAGGCGATAACCGAGGGAACCGAAACGGCGATAGTCGGCAGACCGAACGTCGGCAAATCAACTCTTATGAATATGCTTACGGGAACCGAAAAATCCATAGTAACGTCGGTTGCCGGCACAACGCGCGACATAGTTGAGGAAACCGTTACGATAGGCAATGTCACGCTTCGTCTCGCGGATACGGCAGGTCTACGCGAAACAGATGACACCGTTGAGAGCATAGGCGTTGAGCGAGCCAAAAGAAAAATCGCCGCTGCAAAGCTTATCATTGCCGTGTTTGACTCGTCCTGTGCGCTCTCCGACGAAGATAGGGAAATTTTCGATTTGTGCTCCGGCAAAAGCTGTCTCGCCGTTATAAACAAGACGGATTTGGAGCCGAAAATCGACGAAGATGAAATAAAACGCAACTTCGAAAATGTAGTTTATATATCCGCAAAGGATAATTCGGGACTCGATTTACTTCGTGAAACAATCGAAAAAATACTCGGAACGGCAAATTTCGACACGACCGCGGCTCTTTTGATGAACGAAAGACAGCTGTCCTGCTGCGAAAAGGCTTATTCGGCACTCTGTGAGGCGGAAAATGCCGAGAAAACAGGCGTCACAAGAGACGCAATTCAAGTCTGCATAGACTCCGCAATAGAAAATCTTATGGTTTTGACAGGCGAAAAAGCCACCGAAAGCGTGGTAAACGAGATTTTTTCGCAATTCTGTGTAGGCAAGTGACGGAGATAAATTATGGAATATTTTGCAAAAGAATATGATGTTGCCGTTATAGGCGCCGGTCACGCCGGTATCGAGGCAGGTCTTGCCTCGGCTCGGCTCGGCTCAAAAACAATAGTTTTTACCATTAACCTTGATTGGATAGGCAATATGCCGTGCAATCCGTCGATAGGCGGCACTTCAAAGGGCCATCTTGTAAGAGAAATAGATGCTCTCGGCGGCGAAATGGGAAAAGCTGCCGACAAAAACGAGATACAGTCGCGTATGCTCAACCGCGGAAAAGGACCGGCTGTTCATTCGCTGCGCGCGCAGATTGACCGCAGGGAGTATTCAAAATATATGAAGCACGTATTGGAGCTTCAGGAAAACCTTGACGTTAAGCAGGCGGAAATAGTTGATTTGTCACGCGGCAAGGACGGCCTTTGGAGATTAAAGACGCGACTTGAGGCAATTTACAGTGCAAAGTGTGTTGTTCTTGCGACAGGAACATTTTTGGGCGGCAGAGTTTACATAGGCGACGTCTCCTACGAGAGCGGCCCCGACGGAATGTTCCCGGCAAATGAGCTTTCAAAGGCACTTTATAATATGAAAATTCCGCTCAGACGGTTTAAAACGGGCACTCCGTCGCGTGTAAATCGACGCAGCGTGGATTTTTCGGTGCTTGAAAAGCAGGAGGGCGACGAAACAACAACTCCGTTTTCGTTTGACACCGACACTCCGCCCGTAAACAAGGCGGCTTGCTATATAGCGTATACAAATGACGAAACAAAAAAGGTTATTCTCGATAACATACAGTATTCGCCGCTTTACAGCGGAAAAATTCACGGCGTGGGGCCGCGCTACTGCCCGAGTTTTGAAGACAAAATTATGCACTTCCCCGATAAAAAACGCCATCAGCTTTTTGTTGAGCCGTGCGGACTCGACACGGAGGAATTATATTTGCAGGGAATGTCCTCGTCACTCCCCGAGGCGGTACAGCTGAAATTTTTGAGAACGATAAAGGGACTTGAGCACGTTGAGGTTATGAGAACAGCGTATGCTATTGAATATGACTGTGTGGATCCGCTCGCACTCAAGCCGTCGCTCGAATTTCTCGACCTCGACGGACTTTTCGGCGCAGGGCAGTTCAACGGCTCCTCCGGCTATGAGGAGGCCGCGGCGCAGGGTCTTATAGCCGGTATAAATGCCGCGCGAAAGGCTCAGGGTAAGGAACCCTTTATACTTGACCGCGCATCGTCGTATATAGGCACGCTGATAGATGACCTTGTGACAAAGGGCTGCTCCGACCCGTACAGAATGATGACCTCGCGTTCGGAATACAGACTTTTGCTGAGGCAGGATAACGCCGATATGCGCCTGACACCTCTCGGCTACGAAATCGGACTTGTCTCCGAAGAAAAATACCAACGGCTTCTTAAAAAGCAGGAGATGATAAGAGCGGAACGCAAAAGGATTGAAGATACTTCGATTCCTCTGACTGACGAGCTGCAGCAGCTGCTTGTTTCACGTGGAACATCTCCCTTGCCGCGCGGCGTTAAAGCGGTTGAGCTTTTAAAGCGTCCGCAGATAACATATGACGATTTGACCCCGTTCGACGTAAATCGACCCGATATTCCGCGTGAGATATTTGAACAGGTTGAAATTGAGCTTAAATATGAGGGCTATATTGTGCGGCAGACGGCACAGATAAACGAAATGCGCCGACTCGAGGTGAAAGCTATTCCGCCCGAAACCGATTATAATAAGATAGACGGACTGCGGCTTGAGGCGAGAGAAAAGCTCTCTAAAATACGGCCTATGAATGTGGGTCAAGCCTCAAGAATAAGCGGCGTCTCACCTGCCGACATATCGGTTTTGCTCATTTACCTTGCCAAGGAGGGCAAATAATGTTAAACAGAGATTTGCTTTACAAAACAGCGGAAAATATGGGTGTTAAAATCGACGATGACGCCTTTAAACGTTTTGATATTTACGCCGAACTGCTTTTTGAAACCAACAAAAAATTTAATCTGACGGCGATAACCGAGCCGGACGATATGACGGTGAAGCATTTTGCCGACAGCCTTTCCGTATTTAAATATGTCGATTTCAAAGAGGGCGCAAGGCTTATTGACGTCGGCACGGGGGCAGGCTTTCCGGGACTTGTGCTGCTCCTTGCAAGACCCGACCTTGACGTAACCTTCCTTGACGGAACGGGTAAAAAGCTTGCCTTTATAGAAAGCGTCCTCTCGAAGGTCGGCTTAAACGGCAATATTCTTCACAGCCGCGCCGAGGAAGCCGGAAAAGACCCTCTGTACCGCGAAAAATTCGACTTTGCAACGGCGAGGGCTGTGGCGTCTCTGCCCGTCCTTTGCGAATATTGCATACCTTTTATTAAAAAGGGAGGCTCTTTCATCTCTATGAAATCGGCTTTTTCCGATGACGAAATTTTCTCTGCGTCGGCTTCTCTTCGTATTCTCGGCGGCAAAATAGAGTCGGACAATGTGTTTGATTTGGTTGAAAACACAAGGAGAAGAATATTGATCATAAAAAAGATATCGCAAACTCCGTCAAAATATCCTCGCGCTTCGGCAAAAATTTCTAAAAATCCTTTGGGATAATGGGTTTTAACCGCACCGATACGCGATTTTAGACGAACGAATTTTCTTTACAAGTACACCTTCACGGTGCTATTCTTTAAGCAAGGACAAGCACTGCGGAGGTGATTTTTTTGAAGTCAAAAGACAAAATCAAAACTGCGGCACAGGTGCTACTGCTGCCGCAGGACAGTATTTTGCCGAACCCCGATCAACCGAGGAAACGGTTTGATTACGACGAGCTTGAGGGTCTTGCGCAAAGCATACGGCAAAACGGAATACTTCAACCTGTAACGGTTCGCAGAAGAACGGACGGTAAAAACGTGAAGTTTGAACTGGTTGCCGGTGAGCGCAGGCTCCGTGCGGCAAGGCTCGTCGGACTTACAAAAATTCCGGCAATCGAGACGGACGCAGACGAAAAAAGCTCTGCCGTTTTATCTCTGATTGAAAATCTGCAGCGGCAGGACCTCAACTTCTTTGAGGAGGCCGAAGCGGTCCAAAGGCTTGTTGAAAAGTATTCAATGAGCCGCGAGGAGGCGGCCGATAAGCTCGGCAGGGCGCAGTCCACGCTTTCAAATAAGCTGAGACTTTTGCGGCTCCCCGAGGAAATGCGGTACACAATCGAAAAAGCCGGGCTTACCGAACGTCACGCGAGGGCATTGCTTACTCTCGAAAACGACGTTCAGCGCGAGAGGGCGCTCGAAATTATCACCGACCGACACTTAAATGTTCAGGAGAGCGAGCGCCTTATCGAGCAAATGCTCAATCGCAGGAAAAAGAAAAATCCCATTAAAGGCATACGCGACATAAGAGTTTTTATAAATACTCTCAATCACGCGGTAGAGGCGATACGCAGGGCAGGTATCGACGCGGACGCAGCCAAGAGCGAGACGGAGGAGTACGTTGAATACACGGTGCGTATTCCGAAAATCGAGCAGATAAGAATTTCTCTGCCCGGAGACGGCGAAGCCGTCTGACAATCTTGTAAAATGCGCCGAACGGTACTACCCCTGCCGTTCCGCATTTTAAATACCCATATCCTTCTCTTTCACACCCCACATCCACAAGCAGAACGGCGGCCTTTTCGGTCGCCGTTTTGCTTTGCGGCTTTTACCGTACGGAAAACGCATATTGTTTCACGTGAAACAATATGGCAAAAACAACGAAAATGCAATGTTCCACGTGAAACCTTCGATGACTTTCGGAAAATATCACCGAAAATCTGACACAATAATAAAATACCTCTTTGAATTGGGCGATGTTTGTGTTATACTTTAAATAGTGTATTCAAACGGGGTATAAGCCTCTGAAACAGGAGTGATAAATAAGGTATGGCAAAGACCGTTTCCGTGATAAACCAAAAGGGCGGCGTAGGCAAAACGACCACGGCTGTCAATCTTTCCGCCGCAGTCGGCGCTCTCGGCAAGCGCGTTCTGCTCGCCGATATAGATCCGCAGGGCAATTCCACAAGCGGCTACGGTATCAGCAAGAGAAACATTGAAAATTCAACATATGATATGCTCATAAACGGCGTAAAGGCTTCTGAAGTCGTTATGAAAACGAAATTCCGCAATGTCGATTTGCTGCCGTCGGATATGAACCTCGCCGGTGCCGAGGTCGAGATGATAGGTATGGACTCGCGCGAGAGTCTTCTCAAAAAAGCTCTCACCGATGTCTGGGAGGATTACGACTACATTTTTCTTGACTGTCCGCCGTCACTCGGGATAA
>ERZ857882.4618-NODE-4618-length-11643-cov-5.679065_pt1 | contig 11643 bp, 10 predicted proteins | sample MGYA00519697_ERZ857882 | MGnify/ENA primary metagenome ERZ857882 (study PRJEB31778, sample SAMEA3449373) | human gut metagenome | biome: human gut; feature: human-associated habitat; material: faeces | place: United Kingdom | collected 2010/2012 ... | reverse complement strand
GTCGTCATTGGCAAACACGACGGGCTTGCCAAGCAGTTCGGAGAGGCGCACGGCGACGGGCGCGAGACTGAATTTTTCCTCGGGACCGTTCTTGGGCTTACCCAGATGGCTGCACAGAATGACCCGGCCACCGTTCTCGATCAGCTTTTTAATGGTGGGCAGAGCGGCCACGATGCGGTTGTCATTGGTGATGACGCCGTCCTTCATGGGGACGTTGAAATCGCAGACCAGAACGTTTCTGCCCTTTACCTCAATATCTTCAACTGTCTTTTTGCCAAGAGTGCTCATATGCGTAACTCTCCCTTTCCTGCGGCTTTTTGATTGTCTTTCGGTCTTGCGCGGGCAATATGCCGCGTCTTTTCTTATTATAGTATTTTCCCGGCTTTTTCGCAAGCATTCGGCTGATATTTAATTAACAAATCGGCGCGTGCAAACTGCATGCAAACGGGCTGTAATGCACAAAAAACGCCCCGGCGCAAAGCCGGGGCGAAAAGTGCCTGAATTTTAGAAGCAGAGCGTGACGATGCGCAGCACGAACAGCGCGAACACGACCCACATCACGGGGTGGATGTCCTTGACCTTGCCGCGGAAGATCTTCAGGAACATCCATGTCAGGATGCCGAACATGATGCCGTTGGCGATGGAATAGGTGAACGGCATCATGATGATGGCCACAAAAGCGCCCAGCACGTCGGCCATATCGCCCTCGAACTTCACCTTCAGCACGCTGGACATCATGAACAGGCCCACGATGATGAGCGCCGGAGCAGTGGCGAAGCTGGGGATGGCGCCGAACACGGGCCACAGGAACAGCGAGAGGATGAACATCGCGGCCGTGGTGAGAGAGGTGAGGCCCGTGCGGCCGCCCTCGGCCACGCCGGCGGAGCTTTCCACATAGCTGGTGACGGTGGAGGTGCCCAGGCAGGCGCCCGCCACGGTGCCGATGGCGTCGGCCATCAAAGCGCGGCCCACGCGGGGCAGCTTGCCGTCCTTATCCAGCATGTTGCCCTTTGCGGCAACGCCGATGAGCGTGCCCACGGTGTCGAACAGGTCAACGAACAGGAACGCGAACACGATAACTGCAAATTCAACGGTGTTGTTCAGCATGAAGCTGAAGTCGAATTTGAACGCGGTGTCGCCCAGCGCCGCAAAGTTGGGCAGGAACGAGCCGGAGGGCAGCAGCGAATACACGCCGGCCTCGGGGTTCACCGCATACCAGCCCGTGAACTGCGCAATGATGCCCAGCCCCCACGTGATGAGGATGCCCCAGAGAATGGCGCCCTTGACATTGAAGTACAGCATCAGGCCGATGATGATCACGCCGATGAGCGCGAGCGCGACCTGCGGCTGGGCGATGTCGCCCAGAGCCACCTTCGTGGAGGCGTCCGCCGCGGCGATGCCGGCGTTCTGCAGGCCGATGAACGCGATGAACAGGCCGATACCGGCGGAGATCGCGGTCTTGACAGCGGCCGGGATGGCGTCGAAGATCATCTTGCGCAGGCCGGTGACGGTCAGCAGGACGAAGACGATGCCGTCAACCAGAACGAGAACCAGCGCGTTTGCGTAGCTCAGGCCGAAGGTGAAGCAGACGGTGTAGACGAAGAATGCGTTCAGGCCCATGCCGGACGCCTGCGCCAGCGGCAGGTTGGACAGCAGACCGATGAGAACGGTGCCGATGACGGCGGAGATGGCGGTCGCGATGTAGATCGCGCCGTAGCTGACAGTGCCGAGGCTGGAGAACATACCGGCGTTGACCATCAGAATGTAGGCCATTGCCATGAAGGTCGTCACACCGGCCATGATCTCGGTGCGCACGGTCGAGCCGTGCTCCTTTACCTTAAAGAAATTGCTCATGTAGGGAAACCATCCTTTCTTTTTCTCGCGGGCGGGCAAAAGTTTTTTAGCCCGCCTGACTTTCTGACAGATTGATTATAGAGGAAAGCGCCTATAAATACAAGAGTCGACACCGACAAAAAAGTTCACGGAAAATTCACACTACTGCACAAAAAATGTGTCGTTTTCGCCAATGGCGAAAAAAACAGGACGGAAGAAGGAATTGACAAGCTGGCGTTTGGCCGGTATAATGTTTTTTTGGGAACGACCCGACGCATGTAAGGATATGAAGGAGAAGATTCTGCATGAAATATAGAATGAACATTGCCGGTCTTGACCGGGATCTGCCGCTGTGCAAGGTATCCGACGATCTGTATATCGGCGCGTTCGTCATGTTCGGCGACGCGGAGATCACCGTCGCCTGCGCGCGCGAGCTGCTGGCCAGAGCGCCGAAGGACTATGATTATCTGCTCACGGCTGAGGCCAAGAGCATCCCCCTCATCCACGAGATGGCCCGCCAGTCCGGCGCGAAGGAATATTTCGTCGCCCGCAAGGGCCTAAAGGTCTATATGCCCCGCCCGCTGCACGTGACGGTCCGCTCCATCACGACCCAGCACGATCAGGACCTGTACCTGTCCGGCGAAGAGGCCGATAAGATCCGCGGCAAGCGCGTGCTGATCGTCGACGACGTGATCTCTACCGGCGAATCGCTTCGTGCGATGGAGGAGCTGGTCGAAAAGGCAGGCGGCACGGTCGCGGGCCGCATGGCCGTCCTCGCCGAGGGCGACGCGCAGGCGCGCAAGGACATCATCTACCTCAACAAGCTCCCCGTCTTCAACGCCGACGGCACAGTCAAGGAATAAGTACATATCATATCGCAAAACCCTCTGCCGCTTAAATGCTGCGCAGAGGGTTTCGTCTGTTTTCAAAGGCTCTGCTGAAAGGGGAGGCCAAACCGTGCGGGGGCCTACTCAGCCTCTTCTGCCAGATCGATGCCGTTGAGCTCGACGCCCTCGTCGGCCTTGATGAGGATGTACCGGACGCCGCCGAGCGTGCGCGTCTCGATGAGATCGGGCCGCTCGGGGTTGACGGTGATGGACACATCCGGCGTCTTGACGACGCACTTTTTCACGTCGATCAGGTTCCGGGGGTTGAGCACCGCGCCGCCGCCGAAGGATTCGTCGAACTGCGCGCCGAACTGCATCCGCTTGTCCTCCGACACGCCGCAGCTCTCCAGCACGTCCTTCAGCTCGTCGCCGCTGACGACCAGCGGATCGTCGCTTTTTGCCTCCTGCCACGCGTCGATGCGGTCCTTGATCTCCTGCCGCACCTGCTGGACGACGGCAAGCGAGCATTCGTCGTCCAGCGCATTGCGCAGCACGCCGCTGAAGGTGTCGCGCTGCTCGTCTGCGGGCATCGGCGGCTGGACATGGAACAGCGCGTCGATGAGCGGCTGATTGTCCGCGCCGGAGGAATGCGTGTAGAACAGGCAGTTATACAGATTTGTCCGCCGTCCGTCAAAGGCGGGGAAGAGGAAGCCGGCCTCCGGCATACCGGCGGCCCAGCCTGCCGAGCGGTTGTGAAAGGTTTTTTCCTCGGCAATGTAGCTCAGAAGCTCCCTGCCCGGCTTGACGGGGCAAACGGCGCAGACAAAATAGGAGAAGACCTCGCTGCCGTCGTCGAGCTTCGCGCCGTCTTTCGCCTTGAACGGCACGTCGTAGCGCTCATGCGCCAGCAGGATCAGGAAGTTTTCTTCAAAGCTGACCGCGCCGATGATGGTCTGGAACAGCTTCTGCCGCGCCTCCTCGTCGTCCAGCGCCGTCTCGCGCAGGCGCATGAGCAGCCGGTGCTCGTCGGAATCGGCGACCTGCTTTGTGGTGAACGAGAGGTCGAGCAGGTTCTTATCCGGCGTGCCGGACAGCGCGCGGCGGAAGATCGCCAGATATTTTTCCCTGTCCTCCTCCGTCATCAGGCCGAACGGCTCCCGGAACGTGGACAGAACCTCGCCGCTGGACGCGACATAGCAGCCGTAAACAGCGGTCAGATTGGTGCGGTCAGGCTTCATGCGGCGCCGCAGCTCGCCGATCTCTTTGTTTGTCATGGGAAAAACTCCTTGTGCTGAAAGTCTATTTATTATATCATAGATGAAAGCTGATTTCCAGCCGGAACTCTTTTGCACAGAATTCGTCCAACCTATCAGAAGGGAGAGACTACCATGATTTTTTATTTAAAAGAGGAATTTCTGTCGTTTGACCACTTTGATATCTGGGACGAAAACGAGAACCTTGTCTACAGCGCGAACCGCGAGTTTTTCAATTTCGGCAAAAAGCTGATCGTGCAGGACGCCTCCGGGCGGCAGGCCGCCGCCGTGCAGCACGTGCCGTTTTCGCTGCCGTGTACCTATGCGCTGACCATCGGCGGGCGGGAATACGACCTGACGCGGAATTTTGCGTTCTTTTCCCGCAGCTATTCTCTGGACGAGCTGGGCTGGGAGATTGAGGGCGACTTTATGAGTCTGGACTACGAGATCACGCAAAACGGCCGCCGCGTCGCGGCCATTTCCCGCGCCTTCCTGACCCTCGGCGACCGTTACGCACTGGAGGTATTCGACCCGCAGGACGCGCTGATCGCCCTGTGCACCGTCCTTGCCATCGACTGCTGCGACGAGGAGCACAGCCGGTAACGGACGCGTGCGCATCCGCTGAAAGGCAGCTCCCCGTATCATGCAGGCCATGATACGAGGAGCTTTTTCCGCGCTGCGCGCGAACGCCTTATTGTTTGCGCACCGGGTAGCAGGCTTCGGTGACGAATTCTTCAGGGTTCTGTGTTTCGTGCGGGCTGACGTGGTAGATGTTGAACATCGGGCCGTCGCATTCATAGCCGTTATCCGCGATCCACGCGGCGATGGCCGCGTAGACCTCGCCGATCCTTTCATACGGGCCGCGGAACGTGCAGCTTGCGACGGTAACAGCGGGAAGCGTTCTGAATTTCACGTGCGCTGTATCGGGATAGCTGCCCTTGACGGTCTTCCACGCTTCGATCTCCACGTCGCGTTCCTTGTATTCCCCGTCGAGGAACGTCACGGCGCAATAGCACGGCTCGTCCGGGACGAGGCGCATCACGTCCGTCTCCTCGCAGAGCGTCTTCCAGACGCTTCCTTCCTCCGAATAGCGCGGGATGATCGTATGGACACAGGCCGCATAGCGTTCGGGGATGGTCTTGATGGTCACATTGTACTGCATGATGTCTTCCTTTCCCAGCCGGTTTCGGGCTGATTCCAGAAGCAGCAGCTGCCACGCTGTTTTTGCCGCGTCGGCTTCCAGCTCGCGCCGTCTTGTCTCAAAGTACGGTGCGAGCTTTTCCGCGTCATGGCCGATCTCGGTCATGCGGCACACGTCGGCGAGGGAAAAGCCCATGTCCCGCAGGGCCGTGATCCAGCCGATCTGCGGCAGCTGATCCTCGCGGTAATAGCGGTAATCCGATTCCGGATCGATATACGCCGGGTGCAGCAGGCCAATCTCGTCGTAGTAGCGCAGCATACGGATACTGACTCTGGACAGTTTTGAAAATAATCCGATTTTCAGCATTACGGTACCTCCATGCTGTTTTTTGAGCTCCCCGACAGCATACAGCCTGACACAGTGTCAGAGTCAAGTGCTTTTTATTTCTTTTTTTCGCCCTGTCCGACCAACCGCAGCACAGCCATTACGGCGCCGTACAGGATACCCGCGATCGCCCAGATGAACCAGCTGTATTTTGCCTGCGCGTTGCCATACGGCCCGAAGGTGTAAAACATGAAAATGGCTGTCACGACCAGCCAATAGCAGACACTGACCGTCCCAATCAGGCGGCTTTTGGACTTTCTCTGGCGGGTGTAGTCGCCCTCTTCCAGCAGCTTTTCCATCGCGGCAGTCTGCGTCCCGGCATAGACGAACGCGAGGCAGGCCAGCGCGACAAAGCCCAGAAGCAGGCACACCGCGCCGATGTACATGAGATCCGAGCCGGAAAGGCACATCGCCAGAAACAGCGGCAGGACGGACATGATGCACAGGATCGTGCCGATCGTGTTCAGACGGTTCGCCGTGGGCTGGAAGTCCTGCTGCCGCTGCCTGACCATGCCGCTCACGCCGTATTCCGTTTCAAACGGCTCGGTTTCCAGAAACGAGAATGCCTTTGCCTTTGCGCCGCACGTCAGGAAAATTCCGACCGCGGCGGCGACCAGAACGATCAGTACGCTGAGGCCAATACCAGCCGCTGCATTTTCCGTGATGTGGGCGGTATATTCGCTCAGTCCGCCGAGCAGGATCAGCGCAATGGGTGAGATCACGCACAAAAACGTGGCCAGCGCCAGCCTCGGCGCGGCAGCGCGGCGCAGTTCCAGATAACGCGAGGCCTCCTCCATGCTCACGCGGCGGCGCTGCGGCTGCTCGGGAAGGCTGGGCACAGGCTCCTGCTCTTCCAGTTCATCCTTTAATAAGTAATCTGTGCTGACGCCGAAGATGCGGCTCAGCTGGACGATTTTATCGAGGTCGGGGACGGACTGCACGCCCTCCCATTTGGATACGGACTGCCGCGAAACATTCAGTTGCTGCGCAAGCTCCTCCTGCGACCAGCCCTCCTTTTTCCGCAGGGCGATCAATTTGTCTGCAAAGATCATGGTTTTCTTCCTCCTGTGATTTGGGATCGATGCCGCTATTCTACGAGATCATGCGGTTGCACGCCAGCAAGTTTGCCGGAAAATCTGTCAACTGCCGGTTGCAGCTGCGGAATTTCAGGATTTCTTTATACTTCGTTTACAAACTGTTCACCACAAACCGGCCAAAATCCGGTATCCTTGGAGCATAAGGAAGCTGCTTCACGGAAATCTTCGTGGAGAGCCAACAGCAGCCTTTTAAATAGACATTCATCCATTTCTCCTCTCTTTTCTCTTTTTCTCTCAAGGAAAGCCGCCGGCAGCCATGCCGGCGGCTTTTCGTCGGTCTGTACAGGCGCCTCTGGGCAAATCCGTACTGCCTGGCCAGCCGAAAAAATGCGCCCGGCGGCTCCGTCAGGCGCATTTTTGATTATATGGTTTCCAGCTTGATCGTTCCGTCCTCACAGGTCGCTTTGATAGAGCGGAAGGGGTCGACATAGCTTTTGATGATACGCTCGGCGATGGGGTCTTCGAGGTCGGTCTGGATGGCGCGGCGGAGGTTGCGCGCGCCGTAGGCCACGGAGTAGGACTTTTTGACGAGATAATCCTTGACGCTCTCGTCCCACGTGAATGCAATGCCGCGGCCCTCCAGCGACTGCTGCAGCTCCGCGAGCATGATGTCCGCGATGCCGCGGAAATTGTCCTCGCTCAGCTGGTTGAAGCAGACGATCTCGTCGACACGGTTGATGAATTCAGGGCGCAGGAACTCGCCCAGCGCCTTCATGGCCTTCTCCTTCGACTGCTCGGTCAGACTGCGGCCAAAGCCGACGCTGCCGCCCTTCTGGTTGGAGCCTGCGTTGGAGGTCATGATGATGATCGTGTTCTCAAAGTTGACGACCCGGCCCTGCGCGTCGGTGATGCGGCCATCATCGAGAATTTGCAGCAGGATATTCAGCACGTCCGGATGGGCCTTTTCCAGCTCGTCAAACAGGATGACGGAATACGGGCGGCGGCGGATCTTTTCGGTCAGCTGTCCGGCCTCGTCATAGCCGACATAGCCGGGAGGCGAGCCGATGATCTTCGAAACGCTGTGCTTTTCCATGTATTCGGACATATCGAGCCGGATGAGCGATTCGACCGATTCAAACATCTCGCTGGCAAGGCGCTTGACCAGCTCCGTCTTGCCGACACCGGTCGAGCCGACGAAGATAAACGAAACGGGGTGCTTTTTGACCTGAATGCCGACGCGGGAGCGGCGGATGGCGGACACGACGGAGGCAATGGCCTCGTCCTGCCCGACGATGTGCTTTTTCAGCTCCGCGTCGAGGTTCAGAAGCTGCTCGTATTCCTGCGCGCGGATCTTGCTGGCGGGGATCTTCGTCCAGAGCTCGATGATACGGGCCAGATTGTCGATGGTCAGCGCGGGCTTCGGCAGCTTTTCCAGCTCCGTGATCTCGGAATCGAGCTGCAGGTTGCGGCTGCGCAGCTCCGCCATGCGGGCGTAATCGTCCTGCGTCTTTTCGGCGTTCTCCGTGAGCATGGAAAGCTCCAGATCATAATCGGCGTGCTCTTTTTTGAGCGCTTCGAGCCGGCCGATGTTCTTATTCTTGAGGTTCACGTCCGAGCACGCCTCGTCGATGAGGTCGATGGCCTTATCCGGCAGGAAACGGTCAGTGATATAGCGCTCGGAGAGCAGGACGGCCTGCCGCGCGATCTCCGGGGAGATCACAACGCCGTGGAACGTCTCATAATAGTGGCTGATGCCGCGGATGATGGCAATGGATTGTTCAATGGTTGGCTCGGCGACGGTGACGGGCTGGAAGCGGCGCTCAAGCGCGGCGTCCTTTTCGATGTGTTTGCGGTACTCGTTGAAGGTCGTCGCGCCGATGACCTGGATCTCGCCGCGCGAAAGCGCGGGCTTGAGGATATTGGCGGCGTTCATGGAACCCTCTGCATCGCCTGCGCCGACGAGATTATGCACCTCGTCAATGACCAGAATGATGTTGCCGAGCTTTTTGACCTCCTCAATGAGGCCCTTCATGCGGCTTTCAAACTGGCCCCGGAACTGCGTGCCCGCGACGAGGGCCGTGAGGTCCATGAGATAGACCTCCTTGTTCTGAAGCTTATACGGAACGTCCTTGTCGGCGATCTTCTGCGCAAGGCCCTCGGCGATGGCAGTCTTGCCGACGCCCGGCTCGCCGATGAGGCAGGGGTTATTCTTCTGGCGGCGGTTGAGGATCTGAATGACGCGCTCCGTCTCCTCCTCGCGGCCAATGATGCGGTCAAGCTTGCCGTCACGCGCTTTCTGCGTCAGATTCTGGCAGTAGGTGTCAAGGAATTTATGCTTCTTGTTCTTGGGGTTCGGCTTGTCGCCGGAGCGCTGGCGGCTCTCGGTTTTTTCCGGCTCCGGGACGGCAGGCGTGTTGTCCTGCCCCTGACCGGCGGCGCCAAAGAGCTTGTTGAGGAAGGGGAACGTGGCGGTCTGGCTGTCAGACTCGTCGTCCTCGCTGACGTCCTCCGCGTCATGGCCCTGACTGAGCAGGCTCTCAAGGCCGTTCATGGCCTCGGTCATTTCGCCGTTGAGATTTTCGAGGTCGTCCTCTGAAAGCCCCATGCGTTCGATCATATCGTCGACGGGCTTGATGCCCATCTCCTTTGCGCATTTGAGGCAGAGGCCCTCGTTGACGGTCTTTCCGCCGTCGATTTTCGTTATAAAAACGACTGCAAGATTCTTTTTGCATCTTGAGCACAGGGTCGGTTTCATAAAAGGCTTCTCCTTATCGTGTTTCCTTCTGCAAAGTATATCACAGGCAGGCCGTCGTATCTTTGCAGAATTGTAAACGTTTTTTGGAAAATTATTTACGGGACATACAGCGTCCCATGGCCGTTGGCCAGGAGAATGGCAGAGCCGTCCTCGCGCATGACGGCGCTGGACGCGCCGGTCGTGTTGTCGGAAACGTCGTATTCCGTGAGATTCTGATCGTAAATGGAAAGCGCGCCGCTCGTCAGGAGGGCGAGATACTTGCCCGAAGCGGAAATGTCCAGAATCTGCTCGCTGATTGGAAGCGTGCCGAGCACTGTCCCGTCATACCCGACGGTCAGGGCGGTATAGCCGTTTCCGGCCTTATAGAGATTCATGACGAGCGTGACGAAGCCGTTTCCGTCCAGCGTGTAGTCCTTGAGATAGGCGTCCTCAAAGGCGTAGCTGCCGAGGCACTGGCCGTCCAGCTCATAGAAATACAGCGCGTCTTCACACAGGACGCAGAGCGTGTTTCCGGGCAGGAAATGCAGATCGTAGATCAGGGCATTTCCGATGGGGATGGTGCGGAGAATTTCCTCCGAATCCGTCCGGAAGAGGACGACGGAGGACTGGAACATCCCGTCCTCCTGCCCGAGGGCGGCAGCGGCGGCGTATTTTGCGCCGGAGGAGACGGTGCAGCGCATGAAATACTGGCTCGACGAGAGCCAGCGGTAGATCAGCGCCTGCTGGCTGTTGTAGACATAGAGCACGGCGCGATAGCCTGACTCACTGGATAAATAGCAGATGCTGCCGTCAGACGCAATATCCGCGTCCAGAATCGGCTTCTGGGATGAAACGTGCAGGACGGAGCCGCGTTTCTGGCTGGCGGCCTCCAGCGTATTGCCGCCGGTGTCGTAGGCCAGCGCGAGGTCACCGCCGGTCTTTAAAACTGGCGCGGACATGGACGCCTGAATGGAGGCTGTCTCCACGCCGTCCTTATCGTAAAGACTCAGGCCCGTCGCGGAGGCGACGGACAGCCCGCCGGACAGCCCGGCATAGCGGTTGGAGTTGCTTTCGTCGTAGACGAATCGGCCCGTTTTGCTGTCCTCGGAGACGTTCAGATAGCGCACGTAGCGCTGCAGCGCGTCCAGATTCAGCCGGTCGCGGAACACATAGGCCGCCACGCCGCCCGTGACAAACACGAGCAGGACCGCAAACACGGCGATCCGCTTTCCTAGGCCCGGATGCTTCTGCGGATGCAGCTGCGAGATATTATCCGACATGGAAAACCGCCTTTCCGTCATCATACCAGAGCTGCGTCATGTAAAGCCCGCCGGGCGGGACGGTCGGCCCCGCCGCCGTGCGGTCGCCGTTCAGGAGGATCTGCGCGACGGCCTCCGGCGGGAACTTTCCTTCGGCGGCATAGACGCAGGTGCCCGCCATGGCGCGGGCCATATTATAAAGAAAGCCGTTGGCGCTGACGCGCAGCGAAATGAGATCGCCGTCGCGCTCGACCTTGTAATCATAAACCGTGCGCACGGTGGATTTGACATCCGTGCCGACCGAGCGGACGGCGGCGAAGTCGTGCGTGCCGATGAAGCAGTCCGCCGCGCGCTGCATGACTGTCTCGTCCAGATGCTTGGGGTAGAACCATGCACGGTTGACATAAAACGGATCGCGGATGCCGGAATTATAGATCAGATACGTATATTCCTTTTTGACGCAGGAGCCGATGGCGTTGAAGTCCTCGTGCACCTCCATCGCGTTTGTCACGACGATATCCTCCGGCAGGTGCGTGTTGAGTGCATACGGGATGCGGTCACACGGAATGCGGGCGGAAGTGCGGAAATTGGCGACATAGACGCGTGCGTGAACGCCTGCGTCCGTGCGGCCGCAGCCGGTCATATGCACCGGATGGCCGACGACGGCCGCCGCCGCCTCTTCCAGCGTCTGGCCGACGGTCGTGACCGTCTTCTGCACCTGCCAGCCGTGATAGGCTGTGCCGAGATATTTGAGCGTCAGGGCGATGTTGCGCATAGGATACTTCCTTATCATCTGAGTGTGAGCGGTGGAAATAGGAGAGCGCTTGTAGGGGCCGATGCCCACATCGGCCCGGCGGATTGCATCGTTTTTACGGTAATCTTCGGCGAATTCGTAACTTCTCATCGGGCCGATGTGGGCATCGGCCCCTACAACTCATTGGGTAGATACAGTACGGATTCGCATCGGGCCTTTGCTTTTTGTGTCTGCCTGCTGCAACCTTTCAGGGGAGCCTTTTGTTACAGGCCAAGCTGCCGCAGGACGATCATGACGGCGAGGAGGGCTGCGCCGGAGAGGTAGGCGAGGTAATCGCGCTTCTGATAGTGCAGCTCGGAGAGCTTTGTGCGGCCCTCGCCGCCGTGGTAGCAGCGGCATTCCATGGCGGTCGCAAGCTCGT
>ERZ857882.4615-NODE-4615-length-11646-cov-3.523941_pt1 | contig 11646 bp, 10 predicted proteins | sample MGYA00519697_ERZ857882 | MGnify/ENA primary metagenome ERZ857882 (study PRJEB31778, sample SAMEA3449373) | human gut metagenome | biome: human gut; feature: human-associated habitat; material: faeces | place: United Kingdom | collected 2010/2012 ... | reverse complement strand
AAAAAAGCTTACACATTCTACAATATCCATTCTTTCAGAGAAAAGATTTTCAATCTTTCTTAAACACATATTGCTCATCGCCTGCTCTACAGGATAGATCATCACAGCTCTATATTTTGAATAGATACTTATTCTTTCATAAGCTGCCCCTAGATGTAAAGCAAGAAAACCTATTTCATCTTCAGATATTTTCATATCCAAAGTACTTTCCATTTGTCTTCCAACACGAACAGCCAATTCAAATACCAGCGGATATTTACGCTTCAGTTCCTGAAGATAAATATTAGAAATATCCATATCGCGATTGATGCGTTCCATTACGCCTTGTAAATGCACTGCCAATCCATTTTTCAAATCTAAATCTTTAGAAAAATCTATATCAAATTCATCTTTGATCATCTTAATGATATCTTCAATAAATTCATCAACATTCATTCCTGTCTTTTTGACTACCAGATCACTTTGCACATCTATCGAACGTTTCCCCATTAATTGCAAAGCAAACAAAATAACTTCATCTTCCTTAACTTCGATAGGCATCTTTTTAGACAGTTTTGTGAAAAATTCTCTTGAAATGACGTATTCTTTTCGTTTCTTTAAATCCTGTACATTACGTGTTGTTTCAATATAGTTATGGCGAAACATACGTTCAATTGAAATACCTACATGAATCATCAATAAAGGCATTGCCATTTCACGAACATGATAATTGTATTTATCTAATGTCTCTTCTAAATATTCTTTTACTTTCAATAAATCAAAATCCACAAACATGCTAGATAATTTATTTAAATTCAAGAAATTTCCTTGCGTTTCCTGCGACAAGAGTTCTTTATATAGTAATCGTTTGCTCTGTTCACTGCCTTCTAAACGAATACAATTTCTAGAACGAACCAGTTTTAAATTATCATAAGGTTCCAACATAATTTTAATTCGTTTTATATCATTATCTATTGAATATCCACTAATAAAGACCTGATCCTGCAGATCCAATAAATTAATTTCTTTTTTTTCAAATAATAATTCTTGTATGATATACACACACCTTTCCTGTGGTGTCTGAGGAATTGCTGAATTTAATTCAATAGGTAGCGTAACAAGAACATCTGCATTGATACGATATCCACTTCGTAAATTGGATTCGATCAGCTGTTTATCATAAAATCGATTAATATTCTCTATATCACTTCGAATTGTTCGATCCGAAACGTTCATCAACCGTGAAATTTCCTTTCCGGTGATCCAACTTTTCGATTCATCCAGCAACATGATTATCTTCTCCTGTCGCTTGTTTAACATATTTTCATTATCCTTTCTCTATATAATTAATATGGCATTATCAGCTTATTCATTATAACTTACATTCATTCACTTTGTTTGCCTTGCCATTTCCTAATATTAGGAAATGGCACTTTTCCCAATGCTTAGGAAACAATCTTATAATCATATTTTCAATTTATCACTATAATATCATTTGTGTTTAGAGGAGAGTTATTATGGCTAAACAAATAAAAAAACTAAGAAAATATAAATGGGTACGCTTTGTCATTTCAGTCATTATGACCATTGCCAGTTCTTTATTGCAGGTATATACGATCCAGGTTTTTATGGATCCTTGCAACTTATTATCCAGCGGTTTTACCGGAGTCGCTATTTTACTTAATAAAATAGGTACTTTAGTTGGTGTCAACATATCTACATCTCTGGCAATCTTGGCACTGAATATACCAGCCGCTCTATTGTGTTTTAAAAGCGTGTCCAAACGTTTTACTTTTCTTAGTTGTTTGCAGTTTGGACTAACTTCTCTATTCTTGCAGACGCTTTCCTTTGATCCATTCTTCGATGACCTGGTACTAAATGTCTTCTTTGGTGGAGCTCTTTATGGAATGAGCATCGTACTCGCTTTAAAAGCTGATGGATCAACTGGAGGAACCGACTTTATCGCACTCTATATTTCAGATAAACTTCATAAAAGCATATGGGATTATGTATTTATCTTTAATGCCTGTATGATCATTATCTTTGGAGCTTTATTTGGATGGAAAGCCGCTGGATATTCAATTATCTTCCAGTTTATTTCTACCCGCATGATTTCCAGTTTCCATCATCGATATGCACAGATCACAGTAGAGATTACCACAGATGATCCAGAACCTGTAACAGAAGCCTTTATATCTAATTTTAGACATGGAATGAGTGTAGTAGATGCTTATGGAGCTTTCAGCAAGAAACACTTTTATATTTGTAAAGCTGTCGTAAGTAGTTATGAAGAAGCCGACGTTGTTGATTGTATAAGAAGTATCAACCCAAATGTGATCATCAACTCTTATAAAACCAATCACTTTTATGGTAGTTTTTACCATAAACCCATTGAGTAAAGTTTTCTTCTTTCAATAAATCTTTATTGCTCAATATCACTTGGTACTTCTTAATTAATGAAAAACATCAAAAGATGTTTTTTTCTTTTTACTAAAAAATAAAGGAGGCCGAATGGTCTCCTTAAATTCAATTTAGTCTATTTTCCCGAACTTCCTAATAATCCTGACATCCGTTTAGACTCCATTTTTTGCAGTTCTTCATAAGAAAGCTCTTCACTTTCTAATTGTGGCATCTGCAAAAGTACTCCCTGGCATAAAGCCTTTTCATAAGGATAAATAATATACTCTTCTTTTTTCTGTCCGCTCCAAGATTCCAATGCCGCTTCTTTAATAATACAAATCGGTTTATCATTTACATTTGTGACTGGAGCCATATATTCACCCCGATATCCTGAGTCAATAACCCCTGAACGTTGCGCAATTCCTTTAGTTCCTGTAGAACCTCTTTCTTTTAAGATCATAACGTAATTAGAATCAAACGCTGTAGCCACACCTAATGGTATTAGACGTGTATGCAAAGGTTTTATTTCTAAATAATCTTCTTCAAAACATGGATAAAAATCATATCCTGCATCTTCAATGCGCTTTGTAGGAATAATCGCATTTTCTTTTACTTTAGCCCAATACAATTTACTCATTTTTCAAAACCCTTTCATATATATGAATCAAATCTTCCAACCTGAACTTGGCATTTGCCGCCGATGTAGACGGACATACAATTGTTTTATCAATTAATTGTGGAAAAAAGCGACATAAATTTTTATAACTTGTTGTCCCATTACAAATAATTTTTTGAATTGATGGATTTTCTTTTAACAAGCTTTCAACATCATTTGCTTTTACATCTCGAATTTTTGAGTCTGCACTGTTTTGGCGAATACACGAATGACAAATATCCCATAACGCAATATGTGCATATTCCAATAGATAAAGTTTTTCTTCTAGCACATCACTTGGCTTTTTATAAATGCTTGTTAACATCTTCCAAAAACGATTTGTTTTATTAGCATAATACATGCTTTGTCTTAGACTTTCTAGACTTGGCATAGAGCCTAAGATCAATATCGTATCATCGCCATGAACAATTGGCTCAAAGCCTACGATTCTTTCCATATCCCGTATAGATCATATTCTTTTGCATCCGTAATCTCGACCTGTACAAAAGAACCCATATCTAGATCTTCATCACATGTAAAAATTACCTGTCCATCAACTTCATCTGGCGCATCCGCTTTCGAACGTCCACGATAACGATTTGTCAATCCTTCTTTTTCCTCTACAAGTACTTCAATTACTTTACCGATCTTTTCTTTATTCTTTTCAAGCGAGATTTCTCTTTGAATTTCCATCAAAGCAGATAACCTTTCATTTTGTATATCTTCATCGATTTCATCAGGATAATCATAGGATGGGGTATCTTCTTCTTTTGAATAAGTAAAAGCACCCATGCGATCCCACTTCACCTCTTTGATAAAATCAATCAACTCTTCAAATTCTTCTTCCGTTTCTCCTGGGAAACCAACAATCATTGTCGTTCTTAAAGTGGCATCAGGGAACATAGTGCGAATCTTATGGATCAACGCCAATACATCCTCTTTCGTTCCTCTTCGATTCATGCTTTTAAGCAAACGATTATTGGCATGCTGCATAGGAATATCAAAATATGGCAGAACACGCTTGCTTTCACGCATAGCTTCCAAGACCTTATCTTCGATTTCATCTGGATACATATATAAAATACGAATCCAGTGGAAATCTTCGATCTTATCCACCTCTTTGATAAGTTCAGCCAACTTTAACTCATTGTAGTTATCCAACCCATACTTTGTGGTGTCCTGAGCAATTAAAGTTAGTTCTTTTACCCCAATTGATGCAAGATATTTTGCTTCTTCTAGAATATCAGAGATTTCGCGACTTTTTTGATCTCCACGAATCAAAGGAATAGCACAATAAGCACAACGATTAGAACAGCCATCACTGATTTTTAAATACGCATGCCATGGTTTTCCACTCAGTAAACGTTCGCTCTTATAAAAATTTCCTTTTCCTTCATCATGTAAAAGTTCCTGTAAACGATTTGCCAATTCGCTATAATCACGAATTGGAATAACCGCATCAATTTCAGGAATTTCTTCAGTCAATTGTGAAGTATAACGCTGAGCAAGACATCCACAAACAATTAGTTTTTTTAGTTTATCTTCTTTATATTTTGCCATTTCAAAAATCGTATTTATAGATTCTTCTTTTGCCGATTCAATAAATCCACATGTATTAATGATTATAGCTTCCGCCTGTCTTGGATTCGAAACAATCTGATGATGATTTTCTTTCAACATTCCCATGATCATCTCTGAATCAACTAAATTCTTACAACATCCTAATGAAACAAATCCTACTTTCATTTTGAACCCTTTCTGTGATAAATCATTCTATTTTCCAACGCAAAAACACGAGGACCAAATTCTCCTGGCACGGTTTGATCAAGACTGTTTTTCATCATGACAATACGTGCATCTAGATTGTCGACCAAAGAAAGAACTTCTGCTTCAGGAATCATCGGAAGAACTGGAGATCCAAATTCCATTTTTCCGTGGTGTGACAAGATCATATGTTTTATCAATATCACCGATTCTTTATCTTGAATATTCAATTGATGCGCTACTCGATCCACTCGAGCAGACATTATTGAAATATGTCCCAACAAATTTCCTTCTATCGTATATTCTGGCAAGACAGCACTGGATAACTCTTCAATTTTCCCAATGTCATGCAATAGAGTACCTGAAATCAAAAGATCCTTATCCAGCCATGGATACTGTTTGGCAATCATCAAACAAAGTTCAACCATAGAAATGGAGTGAAAAGCCAAACCACCTACAAAATTATGGTGATTTCTTACCGCTGCAGGATAATTAAAAAAGTCATCTTTCGATTCCTGCAATATCGTTTTTGTCAAAGTCTTTATATCTTCATCTTTGATCATGGTAATATATTCATTGACTTTTGCTTCCATCGCATTTCTAGTCATTGGAGCACTCCTTACATAAGCACTCAAATCATTTTCTTCTACAATTTCCATTTTATGCACACGCAACTGGTATGCATTTCGATGCAATATTACATCACCTTCAACGGCTACAACCATTCCTACCTTATATTTATTTACTTGTTCATCTGTCAAATTCCAATATTTCGTATCAAGAACCCCTGTATTATCTTCTAACGTCAATGAAAGATAAGGTGTATTTTTCTGGGTCTTTCCTTTATCACACTTTGTGATCAAAGCTTTGATAGAAATCTTGCCTTCACTGTTAATTTCATTGATTTTCAACTAATTCACCTTCCAATATTTCATCTATTTGGCTTGAAGTATAGCCTTTTCTTAAACAATATATACGAATCTTATTGCTACGCTTTGGTTCTTCAAAAGACGCATACAATCTTCTCGCCTTTTTAATCGTTAACTCTAATGATTTTGAATCATCTTCATCAAATTCAAAAGATTCAGATACTTGTTTAGCAACATCCAAAGAATATCCTTTTGTAACCAGTTTATTCGTTAAGGTTTGACGTTTCATTCGATTTGACTGTTCTTTTAAATTATGTACGAGTCTTTTAGCAACTGCATAGGCATTTTTGATTTCCGTTGTCTCTTCTAAAGTAGAAATTGCTTCCTCAATCAAGTCTTTATCTACTCCTGCTTTATACAATTTATTGCGTATCTGAGCACTATTTTGTCCGTATGAATGCCAAACTTGTGCTTTTTCCATAGCATATTGTCGATCATTGATCAGACCTTTTTGTTCCAATTCCTGCACGATCGTTTGTGCATCTTCAGATGAAACATCCAATCTTCTTAAGCAATATTCTTCTATTTCATGTGCTGTACAATCCACAGACAAAGCCCTTGTTTGTGCCATTTTTAAAGCCTTATAGAAATCTTGAAGTTCTAAATAATTTTCAACAAGATACGCATCTAGAATCGTATTGACAGAAATCTTTAAATCAAAGAAATCATCTAATGGAATTAAAAACTTGATAGGTTCTCTATCGCTATCTCTTTGAACTGTTAAACGTACATAATCATCAACCATTTTGATTTTTTCAACCACAAATGCCTGCGAAAAATCATCAATTGCCTGTTCATACACAGCCAAAGCTTTATGAGCGAACAATTCAGTATCAAATGGTTCTGTCTTGGCAATACACTCATTCACCATCATTTCTCTTTGTTCTTTTGATTTAGAAAAAAACAAATCAAACTTTTCAACCAGTTCATTCTCATCATCAAAATAATATCCTGTTTTATCTTCAAACACGAGATCGTTTAAGACCTCATCACGACGACCAAATACACAAAGACCACTGGCCAAAGCTTCAATATATGTCATTCCTTGAGTTTCTGTCATCGAAGCAGAAACAAAGCAATCAAATGCTGCATAATAATACGGTATTTTTTCTTTAGGAACTCTTCCTACAAAGTGAACACGATCATTGCAATTTTGTTCATCCACAATTTCTTTGTAATAACCTTCATCTGTGCCGCCCCCTACGATTACAAGATGTAAATGCTCATCTTTGCTCTTGGCAACCGCACGAATTGGAATATCGATTGATTTTTCTTTTGCGATACGCCCTACAAATACTACAACATGATCTTCTTCAGTTAATCCTAATGAAGAACGAATCTCCTTTACTTTCTTTGCATCCAAATTATTACGGTCAAAACTAGATAGATCCAATCCCGTTGGAACCACATAAATCGGTGTATTAACCCCATAGCTTATCAAGGTGTTACGAGTTTTCTCACTTGGCGCTATCACAGCCTGTGCTCCATTCCCCAATATCTTTGATAAAGAACGGATTGCAAGCTTCCCCATGTGCTCCACGGTTTCCAAATCCATTGGATTGATATAGTGTGTATAGTCTTCATAAGTTGTGTGATATGTATAAACAAGCGGTATATTAAAGTTCTTTGCGCATTGTCTGGCAAACATACCAACTCCAAACTCTGTTTGTACATGGACAACATCTAAGTCCATATTGCGTACATATTCAAACGCTTCAAACTGAAAAGGACTACTCATTTTATATCCGTAAAACTTTTTTAATTCTAATCCAGGAAGACGTAATACATGGTCTTCTAAACTGATTTTAGAACTTTTATGATTTGAAATAACAAAGACGGTGTGTCCCAGTTCTTCTAACGCCTTTTTTAATGTGACAACACTGGAAACCACACCATTTATATCTGGTAAATAAGCATCCGTAAACAATCCAATTCGCATTCTTTCACTCCTTATATTGTTCTAAATCTATATTTGATATTCCTTTGCTCTTTTTTTCATAATAATTCTTTGCCAAAGCAAATGTGATTCCACCAATCAACAGGATAATATGATATGTAGAAAAACGCCATAAGATCATAACTGCACCCGTAACAGAACCCATCAACGATCCAAACAACAGTGTAAACACAACTTCTGTTCCACCACTGGCACCGGGGATCGGGATAAAACTATTAGCCATTGTAACAAAGCTGGAAAGTGTAATTACATCAATCATTTGTTCAGGTCTCAAAGGAATATTTAAAGCTTTCCCAATAAAAAATGGTAAAGAATATAACAAAGTTAAACGGATCACATTTACCAAAGAACATGTAAGAATACTCTTTTTATCTTTAGAGATATTGCGAATTTCCGTGGTAAAACTTGTCATTTGCAACGTCCAGGACTCCAATGTTTTTTCTGGATCTTTAATAAATTTTATCTTTGCCAGGATCTTAACCAAAGTTCTTGAAAGACGGATGTATGCCTTTGGAAACAAAGCCATAGTATATAGAGCCAGAATCACAATTGCATTAATTAGATATCCGACTAGAATAATCATAAACCAGCCAGACTGCGCACTATAATAAGAAAAGCGTAACAAGAACAATATGGTCACATAAATCATCATCGTTGTTTGATAAATGATAAAATCTGCCCATAACAAGCTTGCACCATCGCTGACCTTAATGCCTTGTTTTTTCATTATATATGCTTGGGCAAATTGTCCTCCTGTACTACTTGGTGTGATGCCAGAGAAAAATGTTCCCACAAACGATATAACAATACCATTAAACAAAGAGTACTGCTTATTGTATTTTCGTCCTAAAACCAGGTATACAAACCCCCATACTGCCGTATACAAAACGCCCCACAGCAATATGATTACCAAAGACATCCAATTCATTTGTGAGATTGCATCTAGAATTTCCTTATAATTATCTTTGAGCGCAAACCATAAAACCGCTATTGTCAAAAGAAAAATTACAAGAAAGTTCAATAACATTTTTTGCTTTTTCATTTTTAACCTACATTTCTATTATTTACTCTTTTTCTTCAATAATTTATCCTGCTTTTCTTTATATGCATCTAAATAAAAGTCGATCCACATAGATAAAACATTTTCTTTCGAATAAAATTCACTTATTTTTTCACTTTCTTTAGCATAGGTTTCATATACAGATGAATCTTCTTTTAGTGTTTTGATACATTGAGCAAATCCATCATTGCTAATATCTTTCATATAATGATCAAACAATATATTCTTATAAAGATCCAAATCACGTAAAACAAGTGGAATATGAATGTTGACAGCTTCAAGAATCGTCATTGGAAACAACTCATTATAACTTGGCATAAACAATACATCAGACATATTATATATATCAATCATCTCTTCACGCGGTATGATTCCAATAAAATGTACATTATCGGGATGATTCTCCTGGATTTTCTTTAATTCCTCATATCCATCCGTAATACGACCAAAACTAAATCCTCCAGCCCATACAAATTGAACATCTGGACTCTTTTTCGCTACATCGACAAAATCAAGAACGCCTTTTCGAGTTTGTACCTGTCCGGCTCCTAACACGACAAAATCATCTTCTTTTAAGCCATACTTAGCACGAATTGCGACCCTTTCTTCATTGCTTTTTTTATAAAATTTATCTTTTGAAACATAATTAGGAATATAGTAAATTTTCTCTCTCTCTATTCCATATTGAACCAATTCATCGATAAAAATTGGATTAACAACAACTAAACGATCTGCAGCTTTATAAAAAGAAATAACATAGCTTTGGAAAGTTTTCATAAAAGGAGCAGGTATATTGATACTGCCATCTAATGTATCAGGCAAAAAATGACAATATACGATACATGCAGCTTTAGGATCTTGCATTTTTAAGAAATAAAATGGATCCAAAGTATGGAAATGCTGAATATCTGGTGTTTTGATCCAGTCATTGATTTCTACATCAAATAAATCGGAAGCTCCCTCTTTGATTAAATTTACTTGTTCAAGATAAGCACTTCCAACCCCTTGACCATCAATCTTGTCAGCACTTGAATACATAATAATTCTAATTTTTTCACGCATATAAATCCCATCTTTCGTCAATATTATATCAATATACTTATTTTATGTCCATGACAGGCAACCCATATAATATATTGTGCTTTAAAATGAAAATCTAGAAAGAAAAAAGAGAAATATGACTTTAATTTATTGTCATTTCCTCATTAATAAATGCTATTTTTAAATTTTCATCAAATTCTATAGAGAATGAAATATTGGCTTCATTTTTTCAAAAGTGCAATATTGTGTAAATCCAATTGATCTTAACAATTCTTTTCCCTCTTGAATATAAGCTCCTAAATGCTCAGGTTTATGTGAATCAGAACCTATTGTTATAATATTTCCACCTAAATTATAGTATAATGTTAAAATATCACGACATGGTGTAGAATTAGATAACCCATATCGTTTACTAGAGGTATTTAGTTCTATCCCTTTTCCATCGCTTATAACAATTTTAAGAATTTCAGTAATTTTATTCTTAATTTTTTCAAATGAATAAACACCATCATTATCATAACGTGTAATCAAATCCATATGAGCAAGTACACTGTAATTTTTATAAGATTTAACCAATTGTAACATTTCATCATAATACCCCTCACTGTATTCTTTTTGCGTTTTACCTCTTTGATAATCTTGATTCCAAAACTCTAAATCATTTACTTGGTGAATAGACAAAAGTACAAAATCTAAATCATATTGAGAAAATAGTTTTTCATACAGCTTAATTGTATGCATCTGCATACCAAATTCCAATCCTGACTTTATTGTTATTTTGTTACCATATCTTTTTTTCATTTGTTTGATAGTTTTCATGTATAGTGGATAATTGCAATTCACACAAGGTTCTCCATTTCGGTACACAATTTCCTTTCCACTATCCCAATCCACCTTAATCCCATAATCGACATGTTCTGTAAAACAAATTTCATCTATCTTTTTTGAAATTGCATCTTGAACCACTTGTTCCATAGGGTAGATTGAATCATCACTAAATGCAGTATGTACATGATAATCAGCAAACATTCTTAAAACCTCCACTTTCTTAATGAACTTTTATCTATTCAATTTAAGATGTTTTTATTATCTTGCTTTACATGAAAAATACAAGAAATATTTTTTGAATTTGCCAAAAAAAGAAAAGAAAGCTTATAGTGATTTCCGTAAGAATCTGCAGCGTGATGGCTTTACCATGTTTCAGTTCTCTATTTATGTGCGACATTGCGCCAGCCAAGAAAATGCAGAAGTACACATAAAACGAGTAAAATCATTTTTACCAGAACACGGGCAAATAGGAATAATGTGCATTACAGACAAACAATTTGGGAATATTGAGTTGTTCTATGGGAAAAAAGTACAACCTCCTAATACACCCGGCCAACAATTAGAGCTTTTCTAGAAATAATAAATCCCGTCATAAAACGGGATTTATTACATTGGAAACTTTTCTTTTTTATTTTCTAACCATTCTATCATCTAGTTGATATACAGCATATAATACAGATTAAGCTGTTTCCAATGGATCAAAGATACTAATTTGAAAGCAAATCACAACGTATTTTATCCAATACCTTTTTACCATTATGCTGTTTCCAATGGATCAAAGATACTAATTTGAAAGCAAATCACAACATGCTATCACTGAAATGATTGAATTTCTTAGCTGTTTCCAATGGATCAAAGATACTAATTTGAAAGCAAATCACAACACACTACGAAAAAGGGACTGGGAGCAATCAGCTGTTTCCAATGGATCAAAGATACTAATTTGAAAGCAAACCACAACGACACGGGTTATGTGAACGGCCAGCGTGTGGCTGTTTCCAATGGATCAAAGATACTAATTTAAAAACAAATC
>ERZ857882.4610-NODE-4610-length-11651-cov-3.827440_pt1 | contig 11651 bp, 7 predicted proteins | sample MGYA00519697_ERZ857882 | MGnify/ENA primary metagenome ERZ857882 (study PRJEB31778, sample SAMEA3449373) | human gut metagenome | biome: human gut; feature: human-associated habitat; material: faeces | place: United Kingdom | collected 2010/2012 ... | reverse complement strand
CTGGGGCTTAAGGCGCCGTCCACGATGGACGAACTTCTGGAGGTAGCCCGGGCATTCCGTTATGACGATCCGGACGGAAACGGACAGGATGATACCTGGGGAATCGGTTTCCAGAAGGATATTGTGAAGGATGACGGAGCCAGCCCCGGAGGCTATGAAGGCTTTTTTGCAGCCTACGGCGCATATGCCAAGGCCTGGGTGAAGGATGAAAACGGCCAGATTTCCTATTCCGGCATCCATCCGGGAATGAAGGATGCGCTTGCACAGCTGAATCAGATGTATGAGGACGGCCTGATCGATCCGGAATTCGGCGTTAAGGATACCGTAAAGCTGGGGGAGGATATCGCAGCAGGAAAGGTGGGTATGTTCTACGGCCTGGAAGGAATGCCCTGGGGCGCCTGCAAGAGTAATATTGAAAATGATCCGGAAGCGGACTGGCAGTGTTATCCCATCGTATCCGCCACGGATGAACCGGCAAAACCTATCACTTATGTCAGGATTTCCCGTTACTATGCGGCAAATGCCAAATGTGAGAATCCGGAAGCCCTGGTAAAAATTGCGAACGTATTCCAGGATAAAATCAATTCCCTGGATGCCACGGAAGAAACGCTGAATACCTTTGGCGTGGATCCTTCCACCGGAATTAACTTCGCGGAATATGCTGCTTTTGCTATGGATCCCGCTATTCAGAAATGCAACACCTATTATAAAGAAATCAAAGATACCCTGAACGGTGAAAGCAAGGTGGAGGATATCCATCCGGAAGCTGCCAGATATTACAACGTAATCAAAAATTTCCTGGACAACGGCAGTAATAAAGGTACGGATTCCCTGGGATGGAATTACTATAAATTCATCGGGCCACAAGGCAGCTGGAACACTATCATCAATGATTACAAGGCAAATGACAAGCTGGTGCAGTCCGTATTCTTCGGCGCTCCCACCCCTACCATGAGCACCAACCTTTCCTCCATGGATAAAATGCAGGCGGAAACCTATGTCAACATTATTATGGGGACACAGGAGCCGGATACCTTTGATGATTTTGTAAAGAGCTGGAAGGAGCTGGGCGGCGATCAGATTACAACGGAAGTAAATGACTGGTATCATACCACCTTCGGCGATCTGCAGTAGGCAGTGATGGCTCAGACCTGTCAGGAATGCAACAGTAAGAAAAAAACGCAGCAGCTCTGTGCAGAGTGGGCGGCTGCAAAAAATCGGGCGGCTGGTTTTTATACGACACCCCGCCCGGATAAAAAAAGGATTATCATCCGGGAAGGCTTGCGATATGAAAGGAAATTACAATATATTTTACACGCCGGAAAAGCAATATCCGGGAATGCCCCATGGCGAGATGTGCGGAGACTTCATGCCCTTTTACTGGCAGGGGACCTACTATCTGTTTTACTTGTATAAATACTGTGTCTATGCGGTGGAAACAACGGATTTTGTAAGCTTTGGACAGCCCTTTCTGGTTCTGCGGAATGGATCGCCCGATGACCAGGACTGGCACATCGGAACAGGAAGTATATTTGCCCATGACGGCCTGTTCCTCTTCCATTATACCGGCTTCTGCGAAGGCAACCAGGATGTGGACGGCAAAAACGAGCAGGTGGTCATGCGGGCCACAAGCAGGGATTTAAAACATTGGGAAAAGGATACGGACTTTTATTTCCGGCCCGACACCAGATATTACGGAAACCTGCACTGGAGAGATCCCCATGTGATCTGGAATGAAGAGCTGGGGAAATTCTGTATGCTGATTACGGCAACCGAGAAGGAAGGGGCATATCTTCGGACTGGCTGCACCGCTGTTTACGTATCGGAGGATGTAAGAAACTGGGAGCATTATAAGACGCTCTATGCGCCCCGGACCTTTATTACTCATGAGTGCCATGACTGCTTCCGTATGGGGGATAAATGGTATCTGACCTTTTCCAATTATTCCCGCTGGTGGGAGACCAGATATCGTGTCGCTGACAGCTTTGACGGTCCCTGGCGGGTGCCGGCTGAAGACGATATGTTTGACGGAAGGGAATTCTATGCGGCAAAATCTGTAACAGACGGGAAGAAACGCTATATGATTGGCTGGGAATCCATACGGGAAGACTGCCGTGACAATGGACGGCATCTCTGGGGAGGCAATCTGCTGGTGCATGAACTTGTACAGAGAGAGGACGGAAGCCTGGGAGTCCGCCTGCCGGAAACGATAGGGGATTCCTTCCGGAAAGAGCTTCCTGTGACGCTTTCACCCAGACAGGGAAGCTTTGCGGAGGATAAGGAAGGGCTCACCGGCAGTGTCCCTGACGGATTCGGCTGGGCTGGATTAGGAATGCTGAAGGAAACCTGTCTCCTTCAGACGACTCTTTCCTGGAGCGAAGGCACAGAAGCCGTGGGACTGATGATACATACGGATGATGAACTGAGGAAGTGGTGCCAGCTCCGCCTGGAGGTGCGTCATGGGAAAATCCTGATGGATCGGTATAACCGTGTGGATGGTGACCAGTATCATCTGGATGAGAGGCCTGTGGCATTCCGGGATAACAAAGCGGAAGTAAAACTGATCGTCAGCGGAAATATTATGCTGGTATATGTGGATGATGTTGCGCTTGCCTGCAGATGCTATGAGATCGGGATCGGTGAGGTGGGAATTTTTGTGGAATACGGAAACGTGCGGTGTACACAGACGCGGCTGCTGGAGCAATAAGAGAAAGGGAATCCCATGTGATCAGGGGATTCCCTTTCTCTTATCTGCAAAATAGGAAATAAAGCATCCGATTAAAAGGAGAATATCAGCGTTTTCCCATAAATGCTTCAATATCATCTATGCTTCTCGGTGTCACTTTCGAAAGATTTTCACATCCTTCCGGTGTAATCAGGCAGTTATCCTCCAGACGGAAGCCGATACCCCATTCTTCGTGGTAAATCCCTACATCCACACAGAAAACCATACCCGGTTCCAGCAATCTGTTTCCATCATCCACATTTACCTCATCATGGACATCATATCCGACGTGATGAGCGCCTCCGTGCCAGATATAAGTTCCTACATCTTCAAATTTTTCACATACGCCTATTTCCTTCAATTGTCCGAAATTGTATTTCCTGATTTCCTGATCCACAAAGGACATGGGAAGGCCGGGACGCAGGATGCTGAACATATAATTGGATGTATTGTAGGCACAGGTATACAGAAGGCGCTGTTTTTCACTGTATTTACCGTTGACAGGCCAGCCTCTGGATACATCGTTGATTTCATTGTCCCAGCAGGCACCTACGTCGTTAAGGATCATATCACCGTCATGCGCCTGGCCTTTGCAGGAATAGTAGTGGATACAGAAATTATTTTTCCCTGCCGATACAATGGAAGGAAAGCCGGGGGAAAGAACACCCCGTTGGGCCAGGGCATAATCAAATTCCGCTTTATACTGGTATTCATACATTCCATCATGCGAGGCACGCATCATAGCCTGAATCCCTTCACAGGTGATAGTTTCCGCATAGCGCATGGCCTCGATTTCACATGGTTTTTTAATGGTTCGCTGCGCTTTAATTTGATTATGAATATTAGTCAGCTTCACATAGGGATAATCAGTACGCAGTTTATCCGCCAGTACGAATGCCTGGCGTACCGGTTGTTCATCCGTCTTTTTCCTGTCAAAATCCAGGTTGATAGTACAAATGCTGCCTGATGAAAGCTGTTTGTCCAAAAAGGAGAAAAAATCCGTTAGATACCGGAAATCAGATATACCGGAAATCTCCTGCGCTTCCTGTGGACTGAGACGTTTTCCGGTCCAGCGTTCCGCGTGGGCATCTGGAGGCAGCATAAACAATATTTCCTGTACACTTTCTTTGTCGATAAGAGCAGCCAGTATACTGTCCTGCTGTTCGATCCCGGTATAGTATACAAAGCTGCGATCCGCGAAATAGGGATAATCTTCATCTCCGGTTTTGCGGGGAGCGCGTCCGCTGAAGAGAAGCAGCAGGCTTCCGGGCGTTAGTGATTGATAAAGTTCGGCTCTGTTATCCTGGTGAAATTCTTTTTTCATTAGCCCTCCTTCTTTACTATTACCATGCAGCAGACGGCTGCAGGCTAATCGTATTGACATTTTATATAGATTTCATTATAATGAAAAATAAAAATATAGTCAATATATTATTCATTTTTATGAAAAAATGTATAATTATATTACTGTTGTGAAAAAATGCACAAAGAATAGGAGGGCATATGACGGACAGAGAGATTGTGAGGCAGGATATGGAAGGACTGTATCTGGGAAATCTGGGAACTGTGGAATTTGATTTGGAACTGCCTGAAAACGGAATACATGGTTCGAAAATAAGCTGGCATTCCGATAATCTGAATTTAATGGATCATTCGGGACATATATTTAGGCCTTCCTATGGAAGAGGAAACAGGGAAGTTACCCTGACTGCATGTTTCCGGTATGGAGAATATGAGGATGAAAGGTCATATACGGTAACGATATTGGAGGAAAATAATCGGATTGAGGTGGCGGATATTTACCCGGTAAGACAAGTGGCAGTCAAGGGCGAAACGGTTTGTCTGCCCTGTGCCTGTGCAGTAAAGACGAAGGATGGACGTGTGATTGCCCATTTTGTAGATTGGGATAGGGGACTGGTTCACTGCTGGGAACAGCCAGGATGCTATAAAGTACATGGCAGACTTAAAGACACAGCTATACCGGTGAACGGCTGTGTGGAAGTGTGGGATGAAAAGGATGGAGATATAGCGGCGGTTCCGGTTAAGAAAATCAAATGCTGTGCAGATGATACGTCACTTCTTCCGGGAAACGATTTTTATAACGCACAGGAGCGGATGCACAGCTATCTGCTGCATACAGATGAAGATCAATGGCTGTATAATTTCAGGTGTGCCGCGGGGCTTTCAACACGGGAGGCATCCCCTATGACAGGCTGGGATTCCCCTGAGGGGCTGCTTCGCGGGCACAGTACAGGCCATTATTTATCCGCTCTCGCTTTGTGTTATCATGCGACGGGGGATGAAGAGATATTAAATAAAGCAGTTTATATGACAGATGCGCTTTGGGAATGCCAGGAAGCATTCGGGAAAAAGGAAGGATATCATAAAGGGTTTCTTTCCGCCTATTCAGAAGAACAGTTTGATTTACTTGAAAAATATACGCCATATCCGAAGATATGGGCGCCCTATTATACCCTGCATAAAATACTGGCAGGATTGATTGATTTGTACAATTTGGCCGGAATTCAGAAAGCAGCAGAAATAGCGGAGGGTATAGGTGATTGGGTATATGGCAGACTTGTCGCGCTGGCACATGAACAGAGAGTGAGGATGTGGAGTATTTATATAGCTGGTGAATATGGCGGAATGAATGAATCCATGGCTGAGCTTTATCGGATTACCGGAAAAAAAGAATTTCTTGAGGCAGCGCGCTGTTTTGATAATGATCGCCTGTTTTATCCATTGGAGCAGGGATTGGATGCGTTGGACGGAATGCATGCCAATCAGCACATTCCTCAGATTATTGGGGCGGTGAAAATGTATGAGATGACAGGAGAAAAGCGGTATTATACGATTGCCTCCCTGTTTTGGAAAATAGTGACACAGTCCCATATGTATGCCATTGGAGGTACAGGGGAAAGCGAGATGTTCCATGAGGCAGGAAATATTTCCGGACTGCTGACCAAAAGTACCTCTGAAAGCTGCGCTACCTATAACATGCTCAAACTGACAGGAGAATTATATCAATACCGGCCGGATGCTGTATATATGGATTATTATGAAAGGGCTGTTTATAATCACATTCTTTCTTCTTGTGACCATCAACCTACAAGCGGGAGCACCTATTTTCTGTCCATGAGGCCAAGAGCTGTGAAAAGCTTTGACCTGACGGAGAACAGCTGCTGTCACGGAACCGGCCTGGAGAGCCATTTTAAGTATGTGGAAAATATTTTTGCCATAGATAAGGAGGCTGTTTTTATAAATCTTTTTATTCCGTCTGTACTCAGCCTTCCGGAAAATAAGTTGGAAGTGACAGTGAAGACAGTGGAAGAGAATCCGGGTAGGATATTTGTGCAGATAAAAGCTGAAGGACGGCAGATATTTAAAATACGCAGGCCGTATTGGGCGGAGGGTAAACCGGAAATTCTTGTAAACGGCGAAAGATATGAAACGCAGTTGCAGGAAGGATATCTTGTATTCGATGAAATGTGGGGAGGCAGCACAGAAATAGAGATTAACTGGCCTTGTTCACTCAGATATGAAGAGGCTCCGGACAGAAAAAATTATTTTACCGTTTTCTTTGGCCCTTATATTCTGGCGGCACTTACAGAACAGGAGGAACGTGTGGTACTTCATGCCGGAAAAGCAGAAGAGGATTTTGAACGGGAAGCTTCCAGGCCTCTGGCTTTCCGTAGCAGAGAAACCGGCTGCCTGTTTATTCCATTGGAAAAGGTTTGGAAAGAAGAGTATCAGGTATATATGAAAAAGGCATAGAGATATAGAGGCTTAAGCTGACGGAGGTTAAATCCTTTGGCTTAAGCTTTTTTTGTTAAAATGGGGGAAAAAATATGTATAAGGTTCTGTTGGTAGATGACGAACGGCTGGAACTGAACACTCTGAAGAATTATGTGGATTGGAATAAAATGGGGATCGGCACGGTTTATACAGCAAATAACGGGCTTCAGGCATTGGAAACGGCGCAGTACAAAAAGCCGGATATCGTATTTACGGACATCAGGATGCCGGTTATGGATGGAATCGAATTTGCCAGACAGCTTAGGGAAAAGGATAAGAGAGTAAAAATTATTTTTCTGACCGGTTATGATGAAATGGATTTTATCAGGCAGGCCTTCAGGCTTTCGGCTACAGACTATATATTGAAGCCCTTTCTCGTAGAAGATATTGAACGGGTGGTAAAAGGAATTCTGACATCACTGGAACAGGAACAGACGGCAGATCATTCTCGTATACATGCGGAGCGTAAAATAATAGACAATATTTTCAAAGAGGATACTCAACAGGCAGAGGAACTAATCCGCCAGTTTTTTGCAATGGAAAATGGGAAGGAGGATCAGTTCCATTTCAGTGTAATCGGGCTTTATGGAAAAAGTGGGAATCCTCCCGAAAAAACTTTTTTTCAAGAATTTCCGGAGGTGTTTTATTATGTAGAGCTTCAGGATCTGAATCTGCTTCTGCTGAAGACAAGTGTGGAATGCAGGCATGTAGCCGAGAGTATGGCAGCTTATCTGTACAGAAATCAACTTAATCTTGGTGTGGTTTATCTGGAAGGACAGCACAGACTTACAGAAGCCGGGCAAATCAGAAGCCGATTTGAAAAAGCAGCGGATGCCGCTTTTTATCTCGACAGCCTGACACCCATCTCTTTATCTACATTGCTGAAGGTGGAGAAATGTGGAGAACTAAAGGAAGAGGAACGAAAGAAACTGCATATGCTGCGTAAAGATATCACGGTACAGCTGTCTCATGGTGACAGTCAGCTGTGCTTCGAGCGGCTTGAGGATTACCTGAATATTTGTATGGAAGCACGTCCGAGTATTTATAAAAACAGTATTATTCGTTTGTATAATCATATCAATGATGAACTTGTGATTGAAAATGAGGAATTGGCCAAACAATATCCGGCTATGCGTTTTCAGGGGAAAACAATTTTACAGTTGGCAGAGGAAGCAAATAATGACAGTCAGATAAAGGAAGGCCTGATTCAATATCTGAATGTCATTTTAGCCTGGTATTGTTCTCTGCAGGAAAATGCGAATTACAGAGTCGTAGTGTATGTGGAGGACTACATCGAAAATCATTATATGGAGCCTATATCGGTGGAAATGATAGCTTCTGAAATAGGACTTTCACCTAATTATGTAAGAAGCATTTTCAAAAACGGCAATGGGATGACTATAAAAAATTATTTGTCTGAGTATCGGCTGGATAAGGCTTGTAAATTACTGAAAAATACCTCAGCCAAGGTGAGCAGGATAGCTCAAATGGTAGGATATGATAATGTGTCTTATTTTTGCGCAATCTTTCAGAAACGCTTTGGGAAAACACCAAACGAATGGCGGAGAGGCTTGTAGCTATGGAAAAAAATAAAAAGTACTGTAGTGTTGGAGTCAAGCTAGTTGGATTTTATGTTGTTTTAGGCCTGATTCCATTGATAATAGTCTATCTATATACGTTTTATGTCCTTCGTTCCGTATTGGAGGAAGATGGCTACAGGTATATTCGTCAGGAATCCGAGCAGGCGGGAAATCTTATGGATGCCTGGGCGGACAGATATGCCGCCATAATAGACAGTATCTATATGGATTACTATACCAATGCGTATATTATGGCTGATTACAGCAATATGGGGTTCGAGAGTATGTATCCGTATATAGATAAGGCAATGCTGAAGCTTATTCTGCTTTCTCCGGAAACAACAAAAATCGAATTTTACAGTTTTAATGAAACACTTCCGGAAGACGGAAATTATTTCCGAAAAGTAGACCAGATGAAGGAAGGTTGGTTTCAGAAGGCTGTGGATGCGAATGGATTTACTGTTGTGGCAGGAGTGGAGGAGCGTAAAGAATATGGTTATGAGAGGCCATATATCGGCATGGTAAAGCTGCTGAATTATTTTAAAAATGGTTCTTTGCAGAATGTCCTTCAGGTACAGGTGGATGCGGTTAGCGTATGTGATTTGATATATGATGAAAATGAGGCCTGTCGTAAGTTTGTGTTAAGTGAAGACGGTACGATACTGGCATCCTCGGAACGCGGGGATTTGGGAAAAAATGCTGAAGAAGTCTTGAAAGATTCCGTGATTTGGGAAGATATAGACTGGGGGAAGCCGGGAAGCCTGATGGAACAAGGAAAATACTATATGGTGACAAAGGATTGTCAAATGAAAATGAAGGTTCTCGTTATTGCAGATAAGACCTCAGTTCTCGAAAAAGCGAATCAGACGGCGGAAAAAATCCTGTTTCTTCTGGCACTTACGGCAATTATGGCTTTTGCCGCCATTCTTTTATACGGAAGGAATTTTACACAGAGAATCAACCGGATTGTCTATGCTACCGGACGGCTGAGAAGAGGAGACTTCAGTTATTTGGTGAGAGAAAAAACAAATGATGAGATCGGCAAGGTGGCTGATGCAATGGATGATCTGACGCGTCAGATGGAGATCCTGATTCATGATAATTATCAGAAGCAATTACGGCTCAGGGACAGTGAAATAAACCTTCTTTATGAACAAATTGATCCTCATTTTCTATATAATGCCCTTTCGACAATTTCTTCCCTGTCGATTATGGAAGGAGACAGACAGACTAACAGATGTGTGAAAGCGCTGGGAGAATTTTACCGGGTTTCACTGAATAAAGGAAAAAGGATATTATCAGTTCAGGAAGAGGTGGAACTCCTTAAGAGTTATATGGTCATCCAGAAGTTCCGTTTTGATGACTGCATTAGTATTACATATGATATTTCCAGGGTAACACTGCAGTACCGCTGTCTGAAGCTGCTTCTGCAGCCGGTGGTTGAGAACTCTATAAAGTATGGTATCAGAGATAATAACGGTAAAGTGCTTCATATAAAGGTTAAGGTATATGAGGAAAATGAGATGGTCTATTTTGTTATTGAAGACGATGGTACCGGAATGGAACGGGAGAGACTGGAAGAGGTGCAGGCTGCAGTAAACAAAGGAAACGGAGGATATGGGTTGAAGAATATTGACATCAGAATCAAATTGCAGTATGGCTCCCAATATGGACTTCATCTGGAGAGTGAAAAAGGGATTGGAACTAAAGTTATTATCGGAATTCCACGTGTGTGGAAGGAAATAGAGGAAGTGGATTGCATGCCGGATTGAGATCCGGCATGTTTTATTATACAAAGGATAGTCCGCAGGTATGAGTTATAAAAATAGCAGTATTGTGTGAAATATATGAAAAAAATAATTTATATGTGAAAAATCTATATGATTTGTAAACTAATGACAAAGAAATAATCATATATATGAAAAATTGTTGTTTTGTGATAAGTATTATTAAAAATTATTGTAGAATATGAAAATCTCTGTTGTTACAATAAAGACAAGAAATCAGAAGGGGACAGGAACCAATAACGAGAGGAAAGAACTACTGTTGCTGCTGTTTCGATTCTGAAAGTTCAGGAGGTAGAAATGAAATATAGTAAACGGACAGAAAACGCTCCTGCAGAATATATTCCATTCAGCGGGAAAAAGAAGCTGGCATTGAAGGCGTGGCGGCAGAGATATCTGTTTCTGATGATGCTTCCGGCACTGATTTGCGTTATACTCTTCAGCTATATTCCTATGACGGGCCTGTATATCTCTTTTGTTAATTATGTACCGAGAGGAGAGGGCTTTTATCAGGATATGATGGCCGCCGATTTTATAGGGCTGGACTGGTTTACGTATTTTTTCTCGACTGATTTTGCAGTCATTATGAGAAATACACTTTGCCAGAGCACTTTGACACTTCTTTTTTCATTTCCGGCTCCTATACTGTTTGCTATCTGCTTGAATGAAATCAAGAACAATAAAATAAAAAAGGCGGCTCAGACAGCTTCTTACCTTCCTTACTTTATTTCTTGGGTTATCGCGGCAAATATGTTTATTACGTTCCTTTCAGGGGACGGAATTATCAATGACATTCTGCAGGCACTACATATTACAAATAAAGATATTCTGTTTATGCAGGAGGGCAAATATTTCTGGTGGATTCTGGCATTGGCAAACACCTGGAAAAATATTGGGTATGATGCCATTATTTATCTCGCCGCCATATCCGGTATTGACCAGGAAATGTATGAAGCGGCAGAGGTGGACGGAGCTACAAGGACGCAGAAAATCTGGTATATTACACTTCCCGCTTTAAAACCCACGATTATTATACTGCTGATCCTGGCAATCGGCGGCATTCTCAACACAGGCTTTGAGCAGCAGCTATTGATGGCTAACGATTCCATTTTGGATTATTCCGACGTACTGGATACCTATGCATACCGGTACGGTCTGAAAAACGGGATGTATTCTTACGGTACCGCAGTGGGTCTGTTCAAATCGGTGGTTTCTTTTATCCTGGTAATGGGAGCAAACTCTCTGTCCAAAAAGTTCGATGACGATAACAGTGCATTATTTTAAGGAGAGATAGAGATGAAATCAACAACCAATGTATATAAAAAGAAAAGACCCGCTTCCGACATTGCGCTGGACATTTTCAAGGTTTTTTTTCTGGCGCTGGTAGTAATTCTGTGTGTATATCCATTCTGGAATATTTTTATTATTTCTATCAATGATGCTACGGATGCCATGCGCGGCGGTTTATATTTCCTTCCCAGAAAACTAAGTTTTGCGAGCTATAAGGATATTCTCACCCGCTCCACGTTTCTGCATTCCATTCTGGTTACACTGGCCCGTACGGCGGTGGGGACGCCGTTGGCTGTATTGGCTACCACCGCTCTGGCCTATGTGCTTTCCAGAAAGGAGCTGCTGTGGAAAAAGCCGATTACACTCTTATTTATTTTCACCATGTATTTCGGCGGCGGTCTGGTCCCTTATTATATGGTACTTAAAAATCTAGGAATGCTGAATAACTTTATCGTATTTATTTTTCCCAATCTGGTG
>ERZ857882.4608-NODE-4608-length-11655-cov-3.171983_pt1 | contig 11655 bp, 9 predicted proteins | sample MGYA00519697_ERZ857882 | MGnify/ENA primary metagenome ERZ857882 (study PRJEB31778, sample SAMEA3449373) | human gut metagenome | biome: human gut; feature: human-associated habitat; material: faeces | place: United Kingdom | collected 2010/2012 ... | reverse complement strand
GCACTCGAGGGTCTCAAACTGCTTTGCAGCGCGCATTTTGCGGTGCTTTTCCTATACTTAGAAAATTATGTTTTTATGAAAATGGGGCATCGATCATTTAGTTGTGATCGGTGCTTTTTTTCTGCCATGACGAGGGAGGTGTGTGCAGGTGGCAAGCAGGATTAAAGGAATCACGGTCGAGATCGGAGGGGATACCACTGGTCTTGACAAAGCCCTGAAAAATGTAAATGCAACGATCAGGACGACGCAGTCCTCGTTGAAGGATGTCAATAAGCTGCTGAAACTGGATCCGGCAAATACAGAGCTGCTTGCACAGAAGCAGAAACTTTTAAAGGATGCCATCGGTTCTACCAAAGAAAAACTGGATGCTTTAAAAACAGCACAGGAACAGGCAAAGCAGCAGATGGAGAACGGGGATCTGGGACAGGACAAATATGATGCCCTTCAGAGGGAGATCATCGAAACGGAACAGGAACTCCAAAAGCTGGCACAGGAAGCGGTAAATTCCAATGCTGCCCTTGCGAAAATCGAAGAGGTCGGTGGGAAACTGGAGTCAGTCGGAAATAAGATATCCGGTGTCGGAACAAAAATGCTTCCCGTTACAGCGGCAGTTGCAGGTCTTGGTACGGCAGCAGTGAAGACTACGGCAGATTTTGATTCTTCCATGAGCCAGGTACAGGCCACGATGGGAATTACGGCTGATTCCATGTCAAAGGTGGATGGACAGTCCGTAAATACGATGGATACCCTGCGTACCCTGGCGAAGCAGATGGGAGAGAAAACAGCCTTTTCTGCAAGTGAGTGTGCACAGGCACTTAATTACCTTGCTTTGGCGGGTTATGATACACAGCAGATGTGTGATACGCTTCCAACGGTACTGAATCTGGCAGCCGCAGGAGATATCGATCTTGCATCTGCATCGGATATGGTAACGGATGCCATGTCAGCCCTTGGCATGCAGACGGATGAAGCCAATACAATGGTCGATCAGATGGCAAAAACAGCATCGACCACGAACACATCCGTGGCGCAGCTAGGGGAAGGAATCCTTACCATTGGTGCAACTGCTAAATCCGTAAAAGGCGGTACGGCAGAATTAAATACAGCCCTTGGTATTCTGGCCAATAATGGTATCAAGGGAGCAGAGGGCGGAACACATCTTAGAAACGTGATCCTTGCATTACAGAGTCCGACCGATAAGGCAGCTGCCTGTATGGAGAGTCTCGGTCTTCAGGTTTATGATTCGCAGGGAAACATGAGGAGTCTGAACGATATCCTTTCTGACCTTAATAAGTCTATGGATGGCATGACCTCTGCCGAGAAGAATAATATCATCAGTACGATCTTTAATAAAACGGATCTGTCATCCGTAAATTCCCTGCTTGCAAATACCGGGGATACCTGGGACAGCCTTCAGAAGTCCATTATGGAATCCGGTGGTGCTGCACAGCAGATGGCAGATACACAGCTTGATAACCTGTCCGGTCAGATCACCATCTTAAAATCAGCGGTGGAAGGTCTGGCCATTTCTTTTGGAGAGGCGCTTATGCCTGTGATCCGGAGTCTTGTCTCAAAGATACAGGGATTTGTAGATAAGCTGAACAGCATGGATGAATCCCAGAGAAACCTGATCATCCGTGTTGCAGCGGTGGTTGCAGCCATCGGACCGTTCCTGATCATTCTTGGAAAAACAATCTCAACCGTAGGGACAGCGATGAAAGGCTTTTCTTCCCTTGCCAAAGGGATCGCAAGTCTTGGAGTAAAGATCGCAGGAAGCAGCGGTTCGGTAACCGGGCTGGCAAGCGCACTTGGGGCGGTAGCAGGACCTGTGCTGGCGGTTATTGCCGTGGTGGCCGTTTTAGTGGCTGCATTTAAACATCTGTGGGATACCAACGAGGAATTCAGAAATGCCATGACAGCGATCTGGGAAGGTATTGTCAAGAAGATACAGGCATTTGTTGAAGGAATCAAGGAAAGGCTGGCAGCCCTTAATATTGATTTTACTGCAGTGGCAAATACACTGAAAAAAATCTGGAATGGTTTCTGTGAACTTCTGGCACCTGTGTTTGAAGCAGCATTCAGTATCATTTCAACAGTTCTTGGTACAGTACTTGATGTACTGACGGGACTGCTTGATGTGTTTATCGGACTTTTCACGGGAAACTGGGAGCAGATGTGGTCAGGGATCAAGGAGATATTCTCCGGCATCTGGAATGGGATCACTGGAATCTTTACGGCAGCATTGAATCTTATCCGTGGAATTGCGGATACAGTCCTTGGATGGTTTGGGACAAGCTGGAATGCAGTATGGACTTCCGTATCTACGTTCTTTACGAATATCTGGAACGGGATCACGTCATTCTTTACCGGAGTATGGGAGACCATCAAGAATGTGGTACAGGTAGGAATCCTGTTTATTGGTTCGCTTTTGGAAGCAGCATTTAATATCATTACACTGCCGTTCCGCTTTGTATGGGAGAACTGTAAGGAGACCATTATTTCCGTATGGAATACGATAAAAAGCACGGTTTCGACTGTGATCAATGCCGTGGCATCGGTGATCTCTACAGTCATGAATACCGTAAAGACTGTGATCAGCACAGTCTGGGATGCAGTCAGTACAAAGATATCTACCGTGCTGAATGCCATTAAGTCAGTGGTAACCACGGTATTCAATGCAGTAAAAACGGTAGCGGTTACGGTGTGGAATGGAATCAAAACCGCAATCAGCACGGTCGTTGACGGCATTAAAAGCAAGGTGTCTTCCGTATTTGAGGCTTTGAAGAATACACTTTCTTCTGTTTTTAATGGAATCAAATCGACAGCGGTATCTGTTTGGAACGGGATCAAGAGTGCAATCGTTACACCGATTGAGGCAGCACGGGATACTATTAAAGGAATCGTGGACAAGATCACGGGGTTCTTTAATAACATGCATTTGTCGCTTCCGCATATCAAGTTACCGCATTTCAGTATCAGTGGGAAATTGTCACTTGCTCCGCCAAGTGTACCGCATCTGAATATCGATTGGTACAAGGAAGGCGGTATCATGACAGGACCGACCATCTTTGGTATGAACGGGTCGAGTCTTATGGCAGGAGGGGAAGCCGGAAAAGAAGCGGTTCTTCCACTGAAAGGCTTTTATGAACAGCTGGAAAATATCCTGACAAACAGGCTGAATACTTCAGCAATGGAGCAGTATCTGGCTGTGATAGCAGAAAACAGCGGAAAGGGCATCTATCTGGATGACGGAACGCTGATAGGAAAACTGGCACCCGGGATCAATCAGAAACTGGGCATGCAGAAATTTAAAGCAGAAAGGGGCATGGTCTGATGAGCGAATATACAACCGCAGGATTTGGGGCAACGATCAATGGAAAGCACACATGGAAAGATTATGGTCTTGTGATCGGCAATACGGATATCGTAAGTGAGCCATCCCCGAAAACTAATTATATCGAAGTGCCTGGAAGCAGTATCAGAATTGACCTTACGGAAACACTGACAGGGCAGGTGGAATATGAGTCCAGACAGCTTAAGTTCTCTTTAGGAAAAATGGAAAGGGAAGATTTGTGGCCGGTGTTTTACCGGACATTTCTGAAGGCATATCAGGGCAAAGAAGTACGGGTTGTTCTGGATCAGGAGCCGGATGTGTATTATCACGGACGTGCAGAAGTTTCGGGGTTTTCCAGAAATGGAAGGCTCGGTACATTTACCCTGACGATAGATGCGGATGCGTATAAATACGAAATTAATGTGTCAAGTGAGGATTGGCTGTGGGACGTATTGAATTTTGAAACAGGGATCATCCGTGATTACCGTGGAATCAGCGTCTCTGGCAGCAGCAGTAAACTTCTGGAAGGAAGCGGTATCCCTGTTGTGCCAGTATTTTACGTCAATAATCTTGATGAGAGTGCGTCAAACTACATTACTTTTAATGGAACGAGATACACCCTGCAGCAGGGCAGAAACCGCTTTGCAGATTTGGTCATTCCGGTCAGCGGAGGCAGACTTTATTTTTACGGGACATATACAGTGAGTATTGAGTTCCGGGGAGGGAGTCTGTAAATGTATAAAGTATTTTGTGACGATCAGCTTTTGTATCTTCCAGGAGATCAGGAGCTGGTCATTTTTAATACCAAACTGGAACTGGCGGATAATAAATCCGGTTCATTTGAGTTTGATATCCCGGCAGTGAATCCGATGCATGACAAGATGAAAAAGCTGACTTCTGTCATCCGGGTGGAAAAAGACGGGGATAGTATCTTCTACGGACGCATCTTCAGTATGGAGAAGAATTTTTATAATACCCAGACAGTGGTGTGTGAAGGGGAGCTTGCATATCTTCTAGATTCAATACAGGAACCGAAGGCATACCACAGCTATACTGTGCGTAGTTTCTTGAACGCATTGCTTGCTGTCCATAATATGCAGACAACAATGGAAAAACGGCTTGCTGTCACATTTAACTCCAAATGTGCAGGAGAAAGCGGTTCTTTTGATAATCTTTCCCTCTTCTTTAAGTCTGGAAGTACGGTATATGCCGTTTTTACAAAGAAAAGGGCTAATGATGTGGCAGGGAAAACATTTATTGTACCTGCAGGAGATTTTTATGTGTACTGGCATACGGATGCATCGGTTAATAACTATTATGGATTTTCCATAGACAGTGTGGAGTTTACAAGCGAAATTTCAGGTACGGCAACGGTATCATCACTTCCATCTTATACGGCAGTGGAAACGAAGAAAGTTTCTGATATGCAGAGTGCCCATAATCCATATGCTAACAGTTCCAATCTTCTGTGGCATTACACCCATACATTCGACAGGAAAGACCTGTATCCGAAAATGTTTGTTACTGGGATGGTGACGGTGGAAGATAGCAATGACAGCATCTACCGCTACACAAACTGGGAAAATACGCTGGATGATATTCAGGATAAGCTGGTAGATCGTCTTGGCGGACATTTACGGATCCGGCATTCTGGCACGACCCGTTATCTGGATTATATAGCAGACTATGATAATACCAATACACAGGTCATTGAATTTGGCAGCAATTTGCTTGATTATACGGAAAATGCGGATGCATCTGAGATTGCAACCAGGGTGATCCCGCTTGGGAAAAGGTTAGAGGAAAGTTCGATTGAAGGACTGGAAGAGTATACCACGATTAAAAGTGTGAATAATAGTGTCCCGTATATAGAATCCACGGATGCCGTAAAAGTGTACGGTGTGGTGACAAGGACTGTGAGTTTTGAGGATGTCGGAGAGCCGGCCAATTTGAAGAAGAAAGCAGAGAAATATCTGTCAGATATTCAGTTTGAGAACCTGTCTTTGACCTGCAATGCCGTGGACCTGAACATGGTGGATGTGGATATCGAACGGATCAAACTGGGGGATTCCATCCGGGTCGTGTCAAAACCACACGGAATGGACCGGTATTTTCCGGTTACTGCACTTACCATTGACCTGCAGAATCCACAGAATAATACGGTAACGCTTGGAACAAGTGTAAAGGCAGGAATTTCAGAACGTACAACAAATCAGAACGACTCGCTTGTACAGAAGATCCAGTCACTGCCGCCACAGTCTGATACCCTGCGGATGGCGATAGAAAATGCAACAGCCCTGATCACGGCATCAACCACGGGGCATGTGGTGACAAGACCGGAAGAGATCCTGATCATGGATACTGCAGATAAGGATACCGCAAAAAAGGTGTGGCGATGGAATTTAAATGGTCTGGGATATTCCAGTACGGGATATAACGGGACGTTTGGAACAGCCATTACGATGGATGGAAAGATCGTAGGGAAATATATTGCTGCCAGAAGCATTTATGCAGATTCCTTTATTGCAGGAGAACTACAGACTGCGTGGAATGGAATCACGGATTATATCCAGCTAAAGAACGGGGAACTGCAGGTATTTAATACTTCTGATCAGCTGGTGTCAAAGTTCAATTATAATGGGGAGCATTTTTACAGGGACGGCACTTATGTAGGTAAGATTGGAACTAACAAGTGGTCAAGCAATGCAGCACACAAAGGGCTGGTGTTTGATCTGGAATATACCGGAAAGTATATGGCATGGTGTTATCAGAAAACAAGCGGAGCTTCATCCTATACCACGATGCTGTGTTTTTCACAGGGAAACAGTATCTATACGGAACAGGGGCTGCATCTGGGCTGTGATTTTTATGGGGAGTGGAATACGCTCTACAACATTAAACTTTCGGGTGTTTCTTCTGGCGGATACAGTGCATTTACTGGAACGATCCCAATCATCATGAATATTACGGATAAAGGAAATGGGGCAATCAGCTGGACTTACAGTAAGCTTCAGGTAAAAAACGGCATCATAGTCGGATACTGGAATTAAGGAGGTATAAAGTGGAAAAAGAAATCGAACTGGAACTTCCCCGTGGGGAAAAGCCAAAGGAAGGAAAAACAGAAATGGCAGAAAAAACAGTGGAACTGATGTCTGGCTCACCGCTTGAAATGAAGCTGGAAGAAGTTTTAGGTAAGGTTACTGCTATGGAATCAGCTATGACAAAAATGACAGCATTGTTTGAGGGAGGTGCATTTAGTGGAAAAGCAGGAAAAGAATAAAACAGAACAGAATCCCATGCCTCTTGGCATGATTCTGGATCATGCAAGGGAGGACATGACAAAATCAGTGGTTGCACTGCAGCAGAAATACGGGCTTCCGGCAAGTCTTCTTGATGTGATCCTGACAGGCGTGCTGTCAGAAGTACGGGAAATGAAGTGTATGGAGTACAGGCAGCTGAAGGAGGGAGAAAAAGATGGCAAATGTCACAACGTATCTGAATAAGATCCTGTCTGCGGTATATGGAAAAGATGTCAGGCAGAGTATTTATGATTCCATCAACGCAATCAATACACAGGTGGAAGGGTATGTATCTGCTGAGAAAAGCCGTGTGACAGCGGAAGCTAATAGAAATAGTGCTGAAAAAATCAGGGTATCAAACGAGAACGATAGGGAAGCCGCTGAAGAGGAACGTTTAACAAATGAAGCAGAAAGGCTGGAGATATATGATGATCTGTGCTCTCAGGTAGCTGATATGCTGGATGAATTGAAGAATGTGGCAGAGGGGAAAATTACATTTTCTGCGATTTATCCTGTGGGTAGCATTTATATGTCCGTGAATAATACCAGTCCGGCATCCTTGTTTGGCGGCACATGGCAGTCATGGGGAAGCGGACGTGTTCCGATTGGCGTAAACACATCGGATTCAGAATTCTCTACAGTGGAAAAAACAGGTGGAAGTAAGTATCTGCAGAGTCATACCCATACTTTTACCGGAACAGCGGTCACGGTGACAGGTGGGTCACATTCCCATACGCTTCCATATCCTGTTCCTTCAGAACCGGGTTATGATTACGAAGGAGAATCTTATAATGCTCCTTTTGGTACTTATAGTCCGCAGAGTGAACTGATAGAGGAGACAGATTCAGAAACCCACAGCCATACTTTTACGGCAAAAGGTACACTTAGTTCAACCGGAACAGGAAACGGTCAGAACCTTCCGCCTTATATCACCTGCTATATGTGGAAGCGTATTGCATAATTTTAGTAACTGGTATCTCTTCGGAGGTGCTTTTTTTATACCCAAAAATCAAAGGAGGAACTCATTATGAAGGAATTTTGGAACACGGTACAGCTTGTTTTTACAGCAGTAGGAGGATGGCTTGGATATTTCCTTGGCGGATGCGATGGCCTGATCTATGCACTGCTTGCATTCGTTGTGATCGATTATCTCACGGGAGTGATGTGCGCGGTCAGCGATAGGAAGTTATCCAGTGCAGTAGGTTTCCGTGGGATCTGCAGAAAGGTCCTGATCTTTCTGCTTGTCGGAATTGCCAACATCCTGGATGTGCAGGTGATCGGTACGGGCAGTGTGTTACGGACAGCGGTGATCTTTTTCTATCTTTCCAATGAAGGCGTGAGCCTGTTGGAAAATGCATCGCATCTGGGACTTCCTGTGCCGGAAAAGATCAAGGAGGTTTTGGAACAGCTCCATGACCGTTCAGAGAAAGGAGAATAACCGCTATGAACAAGAAAGAATTTATCACAGCGGTTGCAGGATATGTGGACAAGTATGCTTCAGCGTATGGCATTCTTGTCCATTCTTCTGTTATTGCACAGGCAATTTTGGAATCCGGCTGGGGGAAAAGCACCCTGGCTGCGAAATATCATAACTATTTTGGATTGAAATGCGGAACAAAGTGGAAGGGCGGTTCAGTCAATCTTTCAACTAAAGAAGAATACACACCCGGAACACTGACGTCAATCCGGGACAATTTCCGTACCTATTCTTCGATGGAAGAAGGAGTAAAGGGATATTTCGAATTTATCCAGCTTTCCAGATATCAGAACCTGAAAGGCATTACGGATCCAAGGAAGTACCTGGAAACTATCAGGGAAGACGGTTTTGCGACCAGTTCTGATTATGTGAAGAACTGTATGGCTCTGGTAGAGCAGTATGAGCTGAGAAAATATGACAATGCAAAGGAGCGAGAGACTATGGCAAAAACAGCAGCAACATTGATTGCACAGGCAAAGGCATGGGTCGGATGCCGTGAGGCAGACGGATCCCATAAAAAGATCATTGATACTTATAATGTACACAGACCATTGGCAAGAAATTATTCGGTAAAATATACCGATGCGTGGTGTGCCACGTTTGTATCAGCATGTGCCATTAAGACAGGTATGACGGATATTATCCCGACAGAGTGCGGATGCGGTCAGATGATCGCCCTGTTCCAGAAGCTGGGGGAATGGGACGAAAATGATGCAAGAGTTCCAAGACCGGGGGATATTGTTTTTTATGACTGGGATGATTCCGGTAAAGGTGATAACACCGGATGGCCGGATCATGTCGGAATTGTAGAAAAGGTATCCGGCAGTACGATTACAGTAATCGAAGGAAATAAAGGAAATGCAGTAGGAAGGAGAACCCTGCAGGTAAATGGAAAATATATCCGTGGATATGGAGTACCGACATACAACAGTGGATCTTCACAGAATACTTCTTCTGGGAATGCTGGTGGGAGTAGCAGTTCTGGTGGTATCAATAAAACACCGAAATGGGTAGGGAAGGTTACGGCTTCATCCTTAAATGTCCGCAAATGGGCAGGAAAGGAATATGGCAGGATCAAATCTTATCCATATCTGTACAGAGGGAATCTGGTAGATGTCTGTGATACAGTAAAGGCGGCAGACGGAAAAGCGTGGTATTATATCCGCATTGCAGGAAAATACTATGGATTTGTTTCCTCGGATTATATCGTGAAGGCATAGGAATATGGCTGATGGTCAGTAATGGCTGTCAGCCGTATTTTTTTCAGTTTATGCCAAGGAAAGAAAGGTGAAAGGGTATCCAAGAAAACACTTGCTATTATTGGCTTTCAGAGTGATATATAGACTACCAAAACGGAAGGAGGTATGGCTTGTGGAAATTCAGATCAGGGAAGGCAGCAGGGAGCAGAAAAGAAAATTAAAAGTCTGTGCATACTGTCGTGTATCGACAGATGCGGATGAACAGGAAAATTCGCTGGAAAATCAGGTCAGGCATTATGAGATGGTCATAAAAGCCAATCCGGATTATGAATATGCCGGAGTTTACAGTGACTTTGCCATATCGGGATTTAAAGAAAAGAGACCCGGTCTGCAGAAGATGCTTGCCGATGCAGAAAAAGGTAAGATAGACCTTATATTAACAAAATCGGTATCACGTTTTGCAAGAAACACCTCAATCGTTCTGGAAGCTACACGAAAGCTGAAAGAACTGAATGTAGGTGTTTTTTTTGAACTTCAGAATATCAATACGCTGTCAGGGGAAGGGGAGCTGATGCTTACGATCCTTGCAGCATTCGCACAGGCAGAAAGTGAAAGCGGAAGTGCTGGTGCAAAGATGGTTTACCAGCGAAAGTACGAGGCGGGAATTCCCGTACAGTACCTTGAGCGGTCTTTCGGTTATACAAAAGACGAGAGAGGAGTATTTGTTGCTGATGAAGCAGAGGCTGTATGGGTAAGAAAAATCTATAAGATGGCGGCAGAGGGATATACTCCTGCATCGATTAAACGATACCTGAATGAAAATGGGATAAAGACGGTAGGCGGTATGCAGTGGGTAGACAGTACCGTGTTCCGTCTTCTTGAAAACGAGATTTACAAAGGCGATTACATCATGCACAAGCATTTCGTGAATGAAGAGAGAAAACTGGTCAGGAACAGGGGAGAAGTGGATGCATGGTACATCGAAGATGACCATGAAGCTATTGTTTCCCCGGAACTCTGGCAGAAAGCACAGGATGCATTGGCTGCAAAGAGGGATTATCTTGCGGAAGGCTCGGTGATAGAGGAGTTCACAGAAGAAAATTATCCTTACATGAATAAAATCTATTGTGCTAAATGCGGATATCCCCTTTACAAGCGAATCTATAGCAAAGGCAACAGACTTAACTGGGGGTGCAGTGGAACAAAAAGATATGGAAAGACCTTCTGTGATGGCATTAATATCCCGGATGGTGTGCTCCGGAGTGCGTGGCATTTTAAAGAAAACACATATATTGCTGAGAAAGCATCGGATAAGGGAGTGAAGGAATTTACTTATTTAAAAGAGCAGTCATGGAAAAGAAGGCATAAAAAGAAGCAGCCGCCAGCAATTCCAGAAAATACTGAAGTAGAGTATCCTTACAGAGAGAAGATATTCTGTGCATTATGTGGAAGCAGACTTGTAAGATATGTAAATCCCCAGAGTCATAAAGTCACGTGGGTATGCAGCAGAAGAAAGCGGAAAGGAAAAGATGCCTGCGATGGAACCAGGGTTCCGGACACCATCATAAAGGGATGGGGAGAGATCAAAAAAGATATTTATATTCAGAGAAAGGATGATAAGAATGGCAAGAAGCGTTACAGTTATACCAGCAAGAAGCCAAAAGGTGCGGACAGGGCATAAGGCGGTACAGGAAAAGAAGATAAGGGTGGCAGCCTACTGCCGTGTGTCAACGGATCAGGAAGACCAGCTCCACAGTTTTGAGGCACAGGTCGAGTATTATACAAAATATATCAACGAGCATGAGAATTATGAAATGGCCGGCATTTATGCAGATGAGGGAATCTCTGGTACGAATACAAAGAAAAGGGAACAGTTCAAAAAGATGATCGCAGACTGCGAGGACGGTAAGATAGACCTTGTCATAACAAAATCCATCAGCCGTTTTGCAAGGAACACGCAGGACTGCCTGGCATATTCCAGAAAATTAAAGAACCTAGGGATCGGCATCATATTTGAGAAGGAAAATATCAACACACTGGATTCTACGGGCGAGCTTCTGTTTACCATCCTAAGCTCCCTTGCACAGGATGAATCAAGGAATATTTCAGAGAACTGTAAATGGGGCATCCGCACGAAATTCAAGAACGGTGAGATGCATCTTAACACTTTCAAGTTCCTCGGATATGATAAGGATGAGAACGGGAAGCTTGTCATCAATAAGGAACAGGCAAAGACAGTGAGAAGGATATACAGGGACTTCCTTATCGGAATCAATCCGGCACAGATCGCAAAGGAACTGACGGAAGAGAAAGTTCCGGGGTGTCTCGGGCAGACAAAGTGGTATC
>ERZ857882.4602-NODE-4602-length-11661-cov-8.784939_pt1 | contig 11661 bp, 9 predicted proteins | sample MGYA00519697_ERZ857882 | MGnify/ENA primary metagenome ERZ857882 (study PRJEB31778, sample SAMEA3449373) | human gut metagenome | biome: human gut; feature: human-associated habitat; material: faeces | place: United Kingdom | collected 2010/2012 ... | reverse complement strand
ATTCTGGTCACGAAGCAGAAAGACTTTGAAACCAGAAACCGGAAGAAATTCTGTGCCCGAATCGCCACCGGAGACTATGACGCGGTCTATATAGCCCGACATCGCGGTAAGCTCCTCAAAGTCCGCGTCCCATATCCATGAGACATCCGTGCCGTCCGCTCCGCGGTCGTTGAGGCAGACGCTGAGAATGAATTTTTCCTTGATATTCTCCAGAAACTCGATAACCTGGTTGCAGCCCGCGGGGTTTTTGACAAGCATCATCTTCGTCCCGGCCTTGCCGAGGTCGAACTGCTCCATGCGCCCAAAGCCGCATTTGAAGTCCGCGATCGCGGATATCGCCGCCTCGGTGCCGAGTCCCATCTCCGTCACAGCGGCGACAGCGCCGATGGCGTTATAAATATTATACATGGCCGGGAGATTCACTTCGGCCAAGTATTGGCTCCCATTGACCATCAGGACGACGCTGCTGCCGTTTGCGCGCTGCTCGACGACGTTCGTGACGGCATATTCGGCCTTCGGACGGTGGTAGCCGCAATGGGTGCAGCGGAAATTGCCGAGATGGCCGTAGCTTATAAAATCATATTCGTATTCACTCTTGCAGTAGATGCAGTGCGACGCGTCGGAAAGCTCCGTCTTGGGTCTGGAAGGCGCAGCGCCCTTATCGATGCCGAAGAACACGGTGCGGTTCGGAAGGTCGTTTGCCAAGGACGCGGTGAGGGAGCAGTCGGCATTGAGGCAGAGCGTCGCTCCCGGAGCGCCTTTTATACCCTCGCGGATATTTTCAAGGGTATGCGTCACTTCACCGTAACGGTCAAGCTGATCGCGGAAAAGATTGGTGACGACGATGACCTGCGGCCTGAGCTGGGAGAACACCTTGCGCGCCGCAGCCTCGTCGCACTCAATGACGGCATACTCCTTGCGGCACTTGCCGGACAGGGAACTGTTGATGACAAACTCCGTGGTTATGCCGGAAATGAGGTTAGCCCCCGAACGGTTGGCAAAATAACTTTTGCCCTGCTCAAGAAAGGCCTGCTCGATCATGCGGGAGCTGGTGGTCTTGCCGTTTGTGCCGGTGACGGCGACGGTCCTGACGTCCTTCGCCAGAAGGCTCAGCAGCTCCGGATATATTTTGAGCGCGATGCGGCCGGGCATCGCCGTGCCGCCGCGGTGCAGGATACGCGAGACAAGACGCAGCGCCTTGCACACCAGCATTGCCAATACTGCTCTGAAATTCATAGGCGGACTCCTTGCTGTAAAGATAGTTGCGAAAACAACTTGTATAGTATAACACAAGTATATTCGCTCAGGCAAGAAATTTGCCTGAGCGAATACTGCTTACGTTTTTTTATACACCGTTACCGCTCTGTCAGCGGAGAGGAAATAGAGCACGCACTCCTTGACGGGCTTGGCGCAGATTCGGTACAGGGCTTCGGCGTAGGCCATGAGCTGGCCGCGGTAGAGTTCACTGCGGGCGGCGATGTCTTCCTCGGTCTTGGCGCAGATGGGAATGCACTCGGCCCCCTCGCGCGAGGCCAGCGCTTTCACGGCCTGGTAGTGGGGGTTTGCCTCCATGCCGTCCATCAGGTCGTCCTCGCTGAGGTTGGCGGCGTAGATCACCGGCTTTGCGGTGAGCAGCCCCATCTCCTTGAGCTGCAGGGCCTGGTCCTCGTCGCCGTCGTCGAAGGCAAAGGCGCGGGCGTTTTTGCCCTCGCCCAGGTGGGCAGCCAGCGCCCGCAGCCATGCGGCGGCGGCGCCGGCCTTTTTGTCGCCGGTCTTGGCGGCCTTTTCAAATTTGGCGGCCCGGGCCTCCACCACCTCCAGATCGCTGAGGATCAGCTCTGTGTCGATGGTTTCAATATCCCGCAGAGGGTCCACCGCGCCCTCCACGTGCACGATGTCGGTGCCGTCGAAGCAGCGCACCACATGTACAATTGCCTCGCACTCGCGGATGTTGCCCAAAAACTTGTTGCCCAGCCCCTCGCCCCGGGACGCGCCCTTTACAAGGCCCGCAATGTCCACAAACTCCACAATAGCGGGGGTCTTTTTATTGGTGGCCCAGATCTCGGCCAGCTTGTCCAGCCGGGCGTCGGGCACGGCCACGATGCCGGTGTTGGGGTCGATGGTGCAGAAGGGGTAGTTCGCCGCGGCCGCGTTCCGGGTGCTGGTGATGGCGTTGAACAGGGTGCTCTTGCCCACGTTGGGCAGGCCCACGATGCCTAGTTTCATTGCTCGGCTCCTTTTTCCATATCGGGCGCGGCGCACCTGGAAAAGTGCGCGGCCCGTTTTTCTGCGCCGCGGAAGGCCTGCCGCGCCGGGCGGCGCCGCAAAGCCTCGCAGCTGCTTTTATACCACCCTATTATAGCGAACTGGGCCGGCCAAGGCAAGAAAACCGGCGATTTTCGGGCCATATGTTCTTTTTTTATCCACAAATGTACAGTATAATAAAAGCGATCTGCCGCGCCGGGCTTTGCCTGCGCCGGGCAGCACGGGCAAACGCGCCGTGTGATTTTTGAAACAGAGAGGGATGTTTTGCAAAATGCCCAGTGAAAAAATATTGATCGTGGACGACGACCAGAATATCTGCGAGCTGCTTCGGCTGTATCTGGATAAAGAGGGCTACCAGACCCAGATTGCCCATGACGGCGAAACCGCCATTGCCACCTTTGAGAGCTGGCGGCCGGGCCTGGTGCTTTTGGATGTGATGATGCCCAAAATGGACGGGTGGGAGGTTTGCCGCCGCATCCGCGCGCTGGGGGATGTGCCGGTCATCATGCTCACCGCCAAGGGCGAGACCTTTGATAAGGTTCTGGGCCTGGAGCTGGGAGCCGACGATTATGTGGTGAAGCCCTTCGACACCAAGGAGGTGGTGGCCCGCATCAAGGCGGTGCTGCGCCGCTGCGCCCCGGCCGAGAACGGCAGGGAGGGCATCATCCAGTTCGAGAACCTGTCGCTGGATATGGGCCGGTACGAACTCAAGGTGGGTGGCAAGGTGGTGGAGGCCCCGCCCAAGGAGCTGGAATTGCTGGCCTACCTTGCCGGCCACCCCAACCGGGTGTTCACCCGCGACCAGCTGCTGGACGAGGTGTGGGGATTTGAGTATTACGGCGACTCCCGCACCATCGACGTGCACATCAAGCGCCTGCGTGAAAAGCTGGAGGGCGCAAGCGAGCAGTGGTGCCTGAAAACCGTGTGGGGCGTGGGCTACAAGTTTGAAGTAAAGGACTGACGTGTTTTGCGCAAGAGCATCAGTTCCATGTATTTTGCCACCACCGCGGCGCTGCTGATCGCCAGCACGGCGGTGATGGGGCTCATCCAGATGTATCTGGTCATGGGCTATTTTAAGAATGACAAGCGTGAATCGCTCACCGACGTGGTGAACATCGCCTCCACCCAGTTTCAGAGCGAAGCGCAGCTGCGGGAGGCGCTACTTCAGAACCCGGACCTGGCCCAGGCGGTGCAGAAAAGCATGGCCCTGATCAGCGAGACCAGCAGTACCACCATCTTTTTTACCGACAAAGAGGGAACGCTGGTGCTGTGCAGCGAGGGGGCCAAAAGCGCGAATCTGGGCAAAACGGTGCCCGCCTCCGCGCTGCGTGCCGCCGAGAGCGACAAGGGTTTTTTTGAAACAGGCACCCTGGGCGGGCTGTACCCCGGCCGGTACTACACCGCGGGCGGCGCCGTGCGCGACGGCAGCGGCGGGGTGCGGGGGTATGTGTTCGCCTCCACCAGCGCCGAGAGCCTGGGCGTGTTCGTGAGCGATATGTTTTCCAGCTTTATCCTGGCCGCGGGGCTGATGCTGCTGGCCTCCAGCGTGCTGGCGATCTTTTTCACCACCCGCCTGACCACCCCGCTGCGCAGGATCAGCGAGGCCGCCCGCAAGTTCGGCGGCGGCGATTTCAGTGTGCGGGTGCCGGTGGACGGCGACGACGAGGTGGCCCAGCTGGCGATCACCTTCAACAACATGGCCCGCAACCTGGAGACCATCGATTCCAGCCGCGCCAGCTTTATGGGCAACATCGCCCACGAGCTGCGCACCCCTATGACCAGCATCAAGGGCTTTATCGACGGCATGCTGGACGGCACCATCCCGGATGAGATGCGCCAGCATTACCTGGGCCTGGTGAGCCAGGAGGTGGGGCGGCTGACCCGCCTGATCCAGAACATGCTGGATATCTCCAAGCTGGAGGCGGGCGAGTATCAGGTGCACGCCCAGAGCTATGACGTGTGGGAGAGCATGACCGGCGTGGTGTTCAGCGCCGAGCAGCGCATCGAGGCCCGCCGCATCGATATCCAGGGCCTGGCCCCGCAGAAGACCATGGTCTACGCCGACCCGGATCTGGTGTACCAGGTGGTGTATAATCTTTTGGACAACGCCATCAAATTTACCCCCGAGGGGGGCTTCATCAAGTTTGGCGTGCAGAAGAGCGGGGGCTTTGTGACCATATCGGTGCGCAACTCCGGGCAGGGCATCTCGGCGGACGCGCTGCCCTATGTGTTCGAGCGGTTTTACAAGGAAGACAAGAGCCGCGGGCTGAATACCCGCGGCAGCGGCCTGGGGCTGCACATCAGCAAGGTGCTGGTGGCGCTTTCGGGCGGCGAGATCTGGGCGGAAAGCGAGGAGGGGCAGTGGTGCCAGTTCAGCTTTACGCTGCCCTGCGATGCGCCCGCCTCGGGCGAGCGCCGCAAAAAGGCGGCCGGCCGGTAGGGCCCGCCGCAGCTGTGGAGATCCTTATAAAAAGGGGCGCTTGCGAAAAGCGCCCCTTTTTGTGCAAAAAACGTGAAAAAGAATGCCGCCTATTTGCTTTTTGGGCCGCTTTAGGATAAAATAATTAATGTATATTTTTAAAGTGGCGCAGTGCGGCTTTTGGACCTGCGCCGCGCAGGGAGGACGGGACCCCTATGACCCAGCTCAGCCCCTCGATCCTGGCGGCGGATTTTGCCGCGCTGGGCGCCCAATGCGCCGCAGCGCTGGCCGCCGGGGCGGACATGCTGCATTTCGATGTGATGGACGGCCATTTTGTGCCGAATATCAGCTTTGGCGTGCCGGTGCTGGAAAGCCTGCACAAAACCCTGCCCGGGGCGTTTTACGATGTACACCTGATGATCAGCCGCCCGCTGGACTATGTGCAGCCCTTTGCAAAGGCGGGGGCCGGCTGCATTACCTTTCACCTGGAAAGCGAGAGCGACGCTGCGGCCACCATTGCCGCCATCCATGCGGCGGGGTGCAAGGCGGGCCTTTCGATAAAGCCCGGCACCCCGGCCCAAAGGGTGCTGCCCTACCTTGACGAGCTGGACCTGGTGCTGGTGATGAGCGTGGAGCCCGGGTTCGGCGGGCAGAAATTCCAGCCCGGGGCGCTGGACAAGCTGCGGATGCTGCGCGCGGAATGCGCTGCGCGCGGCGTCCGCCCCTGGCTGGAGGTGGACGGCGGCGTGGACGAAACCACTGCCCCGGCCTGCGTGGCGGCGGGGGCCGACCTGCTGGTGGCGGGCAGCGCGGTGTTTGGCCGGCCGGATCTGGCGGCTGCGGTGGCCGCACTCAAAAACCTGTAACGCCCGGGCCGCCAAGGCCTTTTGCGGGGCGTGGAAAGGAAACCATGAGCACAAAACCAAAACAACCGGCCCCGATCCACGAGGATCTGGGCATGCACACCGACCTTGTTTACATGTGCCTGCCGCTCATTGCCATGGCCGTTTGCTTTTACGGCATCCGGGTGGCGCTGCTGTGCGGCACGGCGGTGATCACCGCCAACCTTTGCGACCGGCTGGTGGCGCTGCTGCGCCGCCAGAAATATGAAAAGGGCGAGTGGAGCAGCGAGGCGTTCGCCCTGCTGCTCACCCTGCTCATGCCCGCCACGGTGAGCTATTATGTGGTGATCGTGGGCGTGCTGGCCGCAGTGCTGCTGGCAAAAGAGGCGTTTGGAGGCTATGGCGCCTACCCGTTCCACCCGGCGGCCGTGGGGTATGCCGTGGTGGCCGTGAGCTGGCCGGAGCAGGTGTTCGCCTACCCGCAGCCCAACCTTTTTGCCAGCCTGCCGCTGGGCAGCACCAAGGGGGTGGCCCTGGTGGAGGGTCCCTCGCACATCCTGCGCAACGGGGGCCTGCCCACCATTTCCACCATGGATCTGGCGCTGGGCAACTACGCGGGGCCCATGGGCGCCACCATGCTGCTGGTGATCCTGGCCTGCGCGCTGTTTTTGCTGCACCGGCGGCGCATCGGCGTGGCCGCGCCGCTGTGCTTCGTGGGGGCCTGCCTGCTGGTCGCGTTTTTGTTCCCGCGGCTGGGGGACGTGGCCTGGTCCATGCCTTGGAGCCACCTGGCCGAGCGGCTGGCGGCGGCCAAGTACGAGGTGGGCAGCGGCGGCATTTTGTATGCGGCGGTGTTTTTGATCAACGACCCGGCCACACTGCCCAAGAACAAGGTGAGCCGGGCCGTGTACGGCCTGGTGCTGGGCGTGGTGGCCATGATGTTCCGCTATTACGGCAGCTACGAAACCGGCGTGTGCTTTGCGCTGCTGGCGGTGAACTCGGTGTCCGGGTGGATCGACCGGGCGATCCTGCGCGCGATGAACCGGAAAGGGGTGGTGCGCCGTGAAGCTTAAAAAAGCGCTGTATCTTTCGGAAAACATGGACCGGATCGCCCGCAGGGACCGGGTATTCTTAAACAACCCCGTGGTTATGCAGGGCATGGGCCTGGCCCCCCTGGTGGTGGCCGCCACCACCGGGCGCAACGCCCTGATGCTGTGCGTGGCGGTGCTGATTATGCTCACCCCCACCCGCGTGATCGCGGCGGTGCTCAGCCGGGCGGCGGTGTACCGCTTCCGGGCGCTGACCTATTGCCTGACCAGTTCGCTCACCTACATCGCGGCGTATTATGCGGTGCGGGCGCTGTTCGACGTGGAGTATTTGCAGCTGGGCATCTACCTGCCTATGCTGGTGGTGGAGCCGCTCATCATCAAGCGGTACGAGCGGCCCCAAAAAGAGCGGGTGAGCGTGGCCTTTAAAAAGGGCCTGCGCATTACCTGCGGCTATGCGCTGATCCTGCTGCTGATGGGCTGCCTGCGGGAGGTGCTGGCCGCCCGGGCCATTTTCGGCATGCCGCTGGAAAGGCTGCCCTGGGCGCTGCTGCCCATTGCCAGCCTGCCCGCCGGCGGGTTTATTCTGCTGGGGGTGGTGTGCGCGGTCTGGCGAAGCGCGGTAAACGCATATAAAAAACATGTGAATATGGAGGCGAAGCGCGGCGTATGAGTAATGTGATCGAGGCCTGCGGCGTCTTCTTCTTTTACGCGGTGGCGGCGGTATTCGCCCAAAACGCCGTGTTCAGCCGCGCGCTGGGCGTATCGCGCCTGGTAAAGCTGGTTGAGGACTCGACCGTGGACACCCTGACCTTCGGCGGGCTGATGTGCCTGATCCAACTGATTGCGGCGCCCCTGGCGCACTATGCCAACCGGTGGATCCAGCCGCTCCCGTTCCGGGGGGCGATCCGGCCGCTAGTGTTCGTGCTGTGCAGCACGGCGGCATTTTTGGTGGTGCTGGCGCTGGTGCTGCTGGTTTTTCGGCTGCAAAACGCAAAGCAGGTGGTGGCTGTGCTGCCCATGGCCACCTTTAACAGCGCGGTGATGGGCATGCTGCTGATCACCGCCACCCAAAGTTTTACCCTGCTGCAGACCCTGGGGTTTGCCCTGGGCAGCGGCGTGGGTTACATGATGGCGGTGGTGATTGTGACCGAGGGGCAGCGGAAGCTGCGCAGCCGGTCGGTGCCCGCGGCGTTCAAGGGGCTGCCCGTTACCCTGCTGTACATCGGGATCCTGTCGCTGGCGATCTACGGCTTCACCGGGCACAGGCCTTCCATCTGAACGGAACACTGCAAAAACGAAAGGCGGCGAGGCGGTCATGGCAAAAAGGCGCAAAAATCTGGGCAAGGTCAAGCGGTACCGGCGCAGTTTTTACTCGGGGCCCCAGCGGGCGAAGCGGATCGCCGGCGGCGCCGTGCTGTTGGCCGCGCTGTTTTTGGCGGGCTGGCTCATCGGCCCGGCGGTGATCGACTTCGGCACCAGCACCTGGTACTGGCTCAAACGCGGGGGCGAGCCCGCGCCCAGCTCGCAGCCGGCCGTTACCCCTGCGCCCCAGGCCACCGCCAGCCCGGAGCCGACCCCCCAGGCGACCCCGCAGCCCATGCAGGCTGTGGGCGAGGGCGGCTGGGCTTTTGTGGGGATCACCGGCGTTAAGGACGCCGCGGCCGCGGCTGCCACGGCGCAGCAGCTGGCGCAGCAGGGGATCAAATACGCCGTGCTGCCCTTAAAAGACAGCCAGGGGTATGTGTATTATCCCAGCGGGGCGCCGGCCGCCCAGGGCAGCATTGCGGCCACCACTTTTGACGCGGCGGCGGCCGCCGCGGCCCTGCGGGACGCGGGCATTACCCCGGTGGCGTCCATCTGCGCGTTCCGCGACCCCATTGCGCCCAATGCGAACCGCACCATGGCCGTTCGCTACCAGGACACCGACTACTTTTGGCTGGACGCCGCGCGGGATGCGGGCGGCAAGCCCTGGCTGAACCCCTATTCGGACGAAGCTGTGGGCTACATCGGCGCGCTGATTGCCGAGGCGCGGGGCATGGGTTACGAACAGATCTGGCTCACCGGCGTGCAGTTCCCCGGCGTTGCAGGCCGCGACAAGGCAAACTTTGGCGACACGGGCGGCCTTTCCATGGGTGAGCGCCTAGCCCAGGTGCTCAGCACATGGCAGGAGGGCGGCGTGTGCTGGGTGGAGTACCCGCTGGAGGTGGCCGCCGCCGGCGCTGAGAGCCAGGTCCTGGGGGCTTCCCCCGCGGAGCTGGGAGTGAAGAATCTGGCGCTCAGGGCGGACACGGCCCCGAGCGAAGAGGATTCTGACCGGCTGGCTGAAACGGTGCGGGCCGCCAAAGAGGGCGGCGTTTCCAATGTGGCCGTGGTGCAGGGCGACACGTTCGCCCTGCAGTAAAAAGGGGAAGGGACCGGAAGATGGAGCTTTGTTTTCAGCCTGGCCGCATCCTGCTGCCGGGCGAGGAGATCCGTGTGGAACAGTGGGCCTGCCTTGCCTGCGACCAGTATACCAGCCAGCCGGATTACTGGCAGGAGGCCGCGGCGCTGGCGGCGGGCGGCCCCAGCGCGCTGGACATCGTGCTGCCCGAGGTGTATCTGGACAAGGTGGACACGGCCGCCCGGATTGAAACCATTCACAAAAACATGGTCCGCTGCCGCGAAACCGTGCTCACCCGGCAGGTGGAGGGCTATCTCTACCTGGAGCGCACCCTGCCCGGCGGCGGAGTGCGCCAGGGGCTTTTGGGGCTGGTGGATCTGGAACAATACGACTGGCGGCCCGGCGCGGCGTGCGCGGTGCGGCCCACCGAGGGCACGGTGCCCAGCCGCATTGCGCCGCGCCTTGCGGTGCGCCAGGGCGCATGCCTGGAAAGCCCCCATGTGATGATGCTGGCCGACGATGACGGCTGCACCCTGGTGGAGCCGGTGGCGGCGGAAAAAGCGCGGCTGCGGCCGCTCTATTCCGGGCCGCTTGCCATGAACGGCGGCTCGGTGGCCGGCTGGGCGGTGGAGGACGAGGCGCTGATCGCCCGCATCGGCGCGGCGGTACAGGCGCTGGGCAGCCAGGCCGTGTTTGACGCAAAATATCCCCTGGCGGCAGGCGCGCCGCCGCTGACCCTGGCCTCGGGCGACGGCAACCACAGCCTTGCCACGGCCAAGGCCTATTGGGAGCAGCTGAAGCCGACCCTGAACGCCGGGCAGCGGGGCTGCCACCCGGCCAGGTTCTGCCTGGCCGAGGTGTGCAACCTGCACAGCCCCGCCATTCAGTTTGAGCCCATCCACCGGGTGGTGTTCGGGGTGCAGGGCCTCACCCTGCTGGCCGAGTTCAAGGCCTGGTGCGCCGCCCACGGTGCCGCGGCGGACGGGCCCGACGGCGAGCAGTGCCTGACCCTGGTGTATGGAGCGTGGCGGCGGCAGGTGCGGGTGAAAAACGCCCCGGCGGCGCTGGCGGTGGGCACGGTGGAGGCCTTTTTGGCCGACTACTTAATGCTGCACCCGGCGGCTGCGGTGGATTACATTCACGGCGAAGAGGCGGTGGCCGAGCTGAGCGGGGGCGGCAACACCGGCATTTTACTGCCGGATTTTGAAAAACGCGATCTGTTCCGGGGCGTGGTGCTGGGGGGCGTTCTGCCCCGCAAGACCTTCAGCATGGGCCACGCGCAGGACAAGCGTTATTACCTGGAATGCCGGGCCATTGTATAGCCCCGGCAGAATATTTGGAGGATTATGGATTTCAGCGAATTGAAACTGGCCCGCCCCCTGCTCAAGGCAGTGGGGGAGCAGGGCTACGAAAAGCCCTCGCCCATTCAGGAGAAGGCCATCCCCCCGGTGCTGGAGGGGCGGGACCTGTTGGGCTGCGCCCAGACCGGCACCGGCAAGACTGCGGCCTTTGCGCTGCCCATCCTGCAGCGGCTCGCCGCGGGCCACCCGAATCACAAGGGGGTGCGGGCGCTCATTTTGACGCCCACCCGCGAGCTGGCGCTGCAGATTGACGAGTGCTTTGAAAATTACGGCAGATACGTGAACGTGAGCCATGCTGTGATTTTTGGCGGGGTGGGGCAGGCGCCCCAGGTGGCGGCGCTGGGCCGCGGGGTGGAGGTGCTTACCGCCTGCCCGGGCCGCCTGAACGATCTGATCGGCCAGGGCTTTGTGGATCTTGCGCACCTGGAGGTGTTCGTGCTGGACGAGGCCGACCGCATGCTGGACATGGGCTTTGTGCACGATGTGAAGCGGGTCATCAAGCACCTGCCCGCCCAGCGGCAGAACCTTTTGTTCAGCGCCACCATGCCCAAAGAGATCGAGCAATTGGCGGGCAGCATTTTAAAGCGGCCTGTGAGCGTGAAGGTGGACCCGCCCGCCAGTACGGTGGACAAGATCCGCCAGAGCCTTTATTTTGTGGAAAAAGGCGACAAAAAGCGCCTGTTGGCCTTTCTGCTGGCGGACCCGGAGGTAAAAAACGCCCTGGTGTTCAGCCGTACCAAGCATGGGGCCAACGCCATCGCCGCCTTTTTGATAAAACAAGGGGTGGGCGCGGCGGCCATTCACGGCAACAAGAGCCAGTCCGCCCGGGTGGCGGCCCTGGAGAGCTTTAAAGCCGGAAGGATCAAGGCTCTGGTTGCAACCGACATTGCGGCCCGCGGCATCGACATCAGCGAACTGACCCATGTGTTCCAGCTGGATCTGCCGGAGGTGCCCGAAACCTATGTGCACCGCATCGGCCGCACTGGCCGCGCCGGGGCCGAGGGCACGGCCGTGAGCTTTTGCAGCGCGGAGGAGAGGGAATACCTGCAGGGGATTGAAAAGCTGATCAAAAAAAAGATCCCGGTGGTGAAGGACCACCCCTATGCCCCCGGCGCCCCGCGCCCGGCACAGGAAGAGGAGCAGGAAAGGGAGCCCCGGCAGGCCGCGCGCCCCGCGCAGCCGAAAAAGGAGCAGAGTGCCCGGCGGGCGGGGCAAAATGAGCGCCCGCAGATTGTAAAAGGGGAGGAACCAACGATGGAAGAAAAGCAAAACCAGCCGGGCGAGGGCCTTTCGGCCAGCGCCAAGCGCCGCCGCCGGCGCCGCCGGGCCACGGGCAAGCCCGCGG
>ERZ857882.4599-NODE-4599-length-11666-cov-7.017914_pt1 | contig 11666 bp, 9 predicted proteins | sample MGYA00519697_ERZ857882 | MGnify/ENA primary metagenome ERZ857882 (study PRJEB31778, sample SAMEA3449373) | human gut metagenome | biome: human gut; feature: human-associated habitat; material: faeces | place: United Kingdom | collected 2010/2012 ... | reverse complement strand
GACGTGCAGCGCGTGAAGATCGACAAGGAGGCCGTCTGCGTCGGCGAGAAGTACCAGTTCGCCGTGACGCTCGACATCGCCAACCTCCGGCCCGAGGACATCGGCGTGGAGATGGTCGTCGCGCGGCAGATCGTCGGCGGACAGTCCGTCAACGTCACCCGCACGATCCAGCTGGAACGCACGAAGGCCGACGGAAGCCGGGTCACCTACTCGCTAGACTACACGCCCGACGAAGCCGGCACGTTCGACGTGGCGCTGCGCATCTACCCCTCGAACCCGCTCCTGCCCCACCGCATGGACTTCGCGCTGGTGAAGTGGGCCTAATGCCAATAGAAGGTATTAAATTTGAATAATTAACAATAACAAGTTGTAACTGTTCGAAAATTTCAATATCTTTAAAGGACGAACCGTATTTTTTAGCGATATGTCAGCACTTACTTTCGACAAAAGCGAATTGGGCAATCTGGAGTACTCGCTCCAGCGCGAAATGCTCGCAACGGACCGTATCGGCGGCTATATGAGCACGACCATCGTCTGCTGCAACACCCGCCGTTACCACGGCCTGATGGTGGCCCCGATCGACGACAGCGACCGGACCTACGTCCTGTTGTCGGCGCTCGACGAAACGATCATCCAGCACGACCAGACGTTCAACCTGGCGCTGCACCGTTTCCAGGGGACCTACGAGCCGCGCGGCCACAAGTACATCACCGATTTCGAGTACACTCCGACCCCCACGATCACCTATCGCGTAGGCGGCGTGATCCTCAAGAAGGAGATGCTCTGGATTCACAAGCGCACGCAACTGATGATCCGCTACACGCTCGTCGACGCCCATTCGGAAACGCGCCTCCGGCTGCGCCCGTTCCTCGCCTTCCGCGACAAGCATGCGCTGACGCATGCCAACATGGAGGCCGACGGGCACTCCTATCCGGCCGTCAACGGCGTGAAATGCCGCCTATACGGTTCGTTTCCGTGGCTGTATCTCCAGACCAGCAAACCCGGCGCGGAGTTCGTGCCCGCGCCCGACTGGTACTACAATTTCGAATACCGGCAGGACATCGCCCGCGGCTACGACGGCTACGAGGACCTGATGACCACGGGCTATTTCGAAACCGAGCTGAAGAAGGGCGAGAGCATCATCTTCTCGGCGTCGCTCGACGAAATGGGCTCGACGAAAACCATCGAGGAGGTCTTCGGCGGCTCCATCGCGCGCCGCACGCACAAGATCGACTTCATCAGCTGCCTCGAACACTCGGCGCGACAGTTCGTGATCCGCCGCCCGGGCAACCGGACGGAGGTGGTCTCGGGCTATCCGTGGCACGGGGTTTCGGGCCGCCAGACCTTCGTCTCGCTGCCGGGCATCACCCTGTGGCAGAACCACAAGGAGGACTGCATCGACGCCCTCGACACGCAGGTGCGCGGCATGCAGGACGGCATGTTCGCCGGGAACGCTTCGGCGGCAGCGGCAGCGGACGCCCCGCTGTGGTTCTTCTGGACCCTTCAGCGGCTCGAAGCGCAGATCGGCGCGAAAAAGATCTGGAAACACTACGGCGAGGCCATGAAACAGGTGCTCGAGTCGTACAAACGGGGCGTCGCGGGCCGTGTCGCGCTCAACGACAACGGGCTGGTGTGGGCCTCGTCCGACGAGGTTCCCCTCACGTGGATGAACTCCGTGATCGACGGCCGTTCCGTCACCCCGCGCAACGGCTATCAGGTGGAGGTCAACGCCTTGTGGTACAACGCCGTCCGCTACGCTCTCCGGCTGGCCGGCGAGGCGGGCGACACGAAGTTCGTGAAGGCGTGGGAGAAACTGCCCGAACGCACCGCGGCGTCGTTCAACGAACTCTTCCGCCTGCCCAAAGGCTACCTAGCCGACTGCGTGGGCTGCGACGGCGCCAACACGGACATCCGCCCGAACATGATCGTCGCCTGCGGGCTGCCCTACAAGATGCTCGACGAGCAGACCCAGCTGGAGGTGATCCGCACAGTGCGGCAGCACCTCCTCACGCCGAAGGGCCTGCGCTCGCTCTCGCCCCGCAACCCGCTTTACAAGGGTTCGCAGGAGGGTACGCCCGCCGAACGCGACTTCGCGGGCAAGAACGGGTCGGTATGGCCGTGGCTGCTGTCGTTCTACGTCAGCGCCTGCTTCGACATCGACGGCGACGCCTTTCTGCCGCAGGCCGAGGAGATTCTCGCCGGATTCGAGGAGGACATCCAGACCTACGGCATCGGTTCGATCGGCGAACTGTTCGACGCCGATCCTCCGTTCGCGCCGCGCGGAGCCATTTCGCAGGCGTGGAGCGTCGCGGCCGTGCTGGACATCTACGGCATGATCCTCGCACGCAAACCGAAAGAGACGCCCGGAAAGTCGGAAAAACCCACAAAAAAAGCGAATCCGAAGACTGCGAAGGCCGCAAAAAACGTTGGTAAGGAAGAGGTTGCCGTGAAGGCCGCGAAGGCCGTGAAACCCGCGGCAAAGGCCGCCGCGAAGAGGACGGCCGCCAAAAAGACAACGGAGAAGAAAACGACGGAAAAAACGAAATAACGAATACGGCCCGGGCGCACAATGTGAAAGAGAGTTGTGCCGGATGGCGAGACTCCTTCCGAGGGGAGGGATTCGAAGCGGAATCTGACTTACGGACACGGCCGGGCGCCGTGAAGGGATGCGGAGAGGAAGCGCACAGGCGGCAAAATGAAACAACAAAAAGATAAGGTATGAGAGTTTTAATGTTCGGATGGGAGTTTCCGCCCCACATTGCAGGCGGGCTGGGAACGGCCTGCTACGGAATGACCCGCGGACTGGCGCGCAACGGCGTAGACGTCACTTTCATCGTCCCGCACGCCTACGGCGACGAGGACCAGCGTTTCACGCACGTCGTGAACGCCAGCGACGTGGAGGCCTTGTACGGTTCGACGGGCAGCGGCGCGGACGACATTCTGGAGAAGATGTCGTTCATCCACATCGACTCGAACATGGTCCCCTATATCTCCCCCGAGGAGTACGAGTCCTACCACGAGCAGTACGTCAAGTCGGGGCGGAAGACCTGGTCGACGACCGATGCCTGGAAACAGCGCTACACCTTCTCGGGCAAGTACGGCGCCAACCTCATGGAGGAGGTGGCGCGCTACGCCGTGGTCGCCGCGCAGGTGGCCAGGGACCTCGAAGGACAGTTCGACGTGATCCACGCCCACGACTGGCTCACCTACTACGCGGGCATCGCCGCCAAACGCGTCTCCGGGAAGCCGCTGGTGGTGCACATGCACGCCACGGAGTACGACCGCTCGGGCGAGAACGTCAACACGCAGGTCTACGCCATCGAGCGGGCCGGCATGCACGCCGCCGACCGCGTGATCGCCGTTTCGAACCTCACGCGCAACATCGTCATCAACCGCTACGGCGTTCCCGCCGAAAAGATCGTCACGGTGCACAACGCCGTGCGCTTCGCCCAGAACAGCGGCAAGGTTCCCGAGCGGGGCGTCACCGACAAGGTCGTGACCTTCCTGGGACGCATCACCTACCAGAAAGGCCCCGACTACTTCGTCGAGGCGGCCGCCAAGGTCCTCAAGCGGGTTCCCGACGTGCGGTTCGTGATGGCCGGCTCGGGCGACATGATGAACCACGTCATCCGCCGCGTGGCGCGACTCGGCATCGCCGACCGTTTCCACTTCACGGGGTTCCTCCGCGGGGAAGACGTGCACAAGATGTTCCAGCTGTCGGACGTCTACGTGATGCCCTCCGTCTCGGAGCCTTTCGGCATCTCGCCGCTGGAGGCGATGCGCTCGAACGTCCCGGTGATCATCTCCAAGCAGAGCGGCGTGGCCGAAGTGCTGGACTACGCCGTGAAGGTGGACTACTGGGACGTGGACGCCCTGGCCGACGCCATCTACGGACTGATCAAATACCCCGCCCTGTCGGGCATGTTCGCCTCGAAGGGTCTCGAAGAGGTGACCAACCTCAAGTGGAACGACGCCGCGGCGAAGATCAAATCGGTGTACGAAGCCGTGATCGAAGAGAATAAGAAACAATTAAAATAGCAACCCGCATGAAAACCGTCTGTCTTTATTTTCAGGTGCATCAGCCCTGGCGTCTGAAGAAATACCGCTTCTTCAACATGGGCAAGGACCACAACTACCTGGACGACCTCATGAACCGTTCGATCATGCAGAAGGTCGCCCGCCAGTGCTACCTGCCGATGAACGCCCTGCTGCTCAAGCTCATCAGGGAGAACAAGGGCAAGTTCCGCTGTTCGTTCTCGATCACGGGCATCGCCATCGAACAGTTCCGCGCCTTCGCCCCCGAAGTGCTCGACTCGTTCAAGGAGCTTGCCGCGACGGGCTGCGTGGAGTTCCTCGCCGAGACCTACTCCCACTCGCTGGCCTCGCTGGCTTCGAAGGAGGATTTCACGGAGCAGGTCAAACTGCACACGAACCTTATCAAAAAGGAGTTCGGGGTGAAACCCACCGCTTTCCGCAACACGGAGCTGATCTATTCGGACGAGATCGGCGCGACGGTCGCCGGCATGGGCTTCCGCACGATGCTGGCCGAAGGAGCCAAGCACGTGCTGGGGTGGAAATCGCCCAACTACGTCTACGCCAACGCCATCGACCAGAAACTGCGCCTGCTGCTGCGCAACTACAAGCTCTCGGACGACATCGCTTTCCGCTTCTCGAACAAGAGCTGGGACCAGTGGCCCCTGACAGCCGACAAGTATGTGCAGTGGCTCGCCTCGGACGAGACGCCGGGCGAGGTCATCAACCTGTTCATGGATTACGAGACCTTCGGCGAGCATCAGAACGCCGACACGGGCATCTTCGAATTCATGCGCGCGCTGCCCAAGGCGATCCTCGCCAGGAAGAACGGCCTGGAGTTCGCCACGGTGACCGAGGCCGCGAAGAAGCACCAGCCCGTCGCCGTGCTCCACTGTCCGCACGTGATGTCGTGGGCCGACGAGGAGCGCGACGTGACGGCCTGGCTGGGCAACGAATTGCAGAACGAGGCTTTCTCGAAGCTCTATGCCCAGAAGGAGAAGGTCGCGGCGCTGAAAAATCCCGATTTCGATTATGTCTGGAGTTTCATGCAGACCTCCGACCATTTCTACTACATGGCCACCAAGTGGCTGTCGGACGGCGACGTGCACTCCTACTTCAACCCCTACGATTCGGCCTACGACGCCTTCATCAACTACATGAACGTCCTCTCGGACTTCATCATCGAGCTGGACAAGGCGGTGGCTGCCAAGGCGGCGAAAAAACGGGCCTGACGCCCCGACGGACAACCGGAAAACGGGTCTCTGCGGAGGCCCGTTTTTTTATTTCGCAAAACGGCGCGCGGCATGTACAACGGATGCTTTATTTGCTTACATTTGGCGCATCGAAAACACACATGCATGAATAGCGTCTTCATCCTGCTGAACAGCCTCAACGACTGGAAACCCTACTGCGAAACCGATTCGCTGATGACCGTCACCGACTACCTCGAACACCGTTACGGGGAGCGGACGCCCAAGCTGGTCATCAACTTGAGCGACGAATACGGCTACAACTCCGAAGGCTACTATTGCTCGCTGCTGGCCCAGGCCCGGGGACACCGGGTGCTGCCGGGCGTCGAGACGCTCAACAAGCTCGAATCGGGCGCCGGAATCCGCATGAACCGCAACCTGCAACAGCTCTGCCAACAGTGGATCGAACGCAACCGCATCACCGACGAAACCTGGCAGCTGAACATCTACTTCGGAACCTGCCGCGAGAAGGGTCTGGAGAAGATCGCGCGGTTCATCTTCGACCACTACCCCTGCCCGATCCTGCGCGTGACGATGAATAACCACGCCCGCAACCAGATCGAGTCGGTGCAGGCCCTTTCGCTGCGCCAGCTCTCGGAGAGCGGGCAGGACGATTTCGCCAATGCGCTCGACTGCTTCAACAAGAAGGTATGGCGCTCGCCGCGCTCGGCCAAGCCCGCACGCTACAACCTCGCCATCCTCTACGACCCGGACGAAAAATTCCCGCCCAGCGACAAGGACGCCCTCAACAAGTTCCTCGAAGTGGCCCGGAAAATGAACATCCACGCGGAGCTGATCACCGAGGAGGAAGCCACGCGGCTGATGGAGTTCGACGCGCTGTTCATCCGCGCCACCACAGCGCTCAACCACTACACTTTCCGCCTCGCGCAGCGTGCCGCGATGAACGACATCGCCGTGATCGACGATCCCGAGTCGATCATCCGCTGCACGAACAAGGTCTACCTCTGCGAGCTTTTCGAAAAGGCCCGCATCCCGGCCCCGGCCTCGCAGCTGCTGTTCCGCAGCAACGAATACTCCTTCGGCGAGATCAGCGAACGCCTCGGCGCGCCCTTCATCCTCAAGATTCCCGACGGATCGTTCTCGGTGGGCATGCACAAGGTGGCCAGCGACGAAGAGCTGCGCGCGGCGCTCGACGAGATGTTCCGCCACTCGTCCGTGCTGCTGGCCCAGGAGTTCATCCCCACGGAGTTCGACTGGCGGATCGGCCTCCTGGACGGCGAACCGTTGTTCGCCTGCAAATACTACATGGCCAAGGGCCACTGGCAGATCTACAACCACGCCCACGACGACACAGGCCGCAACCTGTGCGGCGCATGGGAGACCGTACCCATCTACAAGGCGCCGCAGAAAGTGCTCGACACCGCCGTAAAGGCCGCGGCGCTGATCGGCAAGGGATTGTACGGCGTGGACCTGAAACTCATCAACGGCAGGGCCGTGGTGATCGAGATCAACGACAACCCGTCGATCGACCACGAAGTCGAGGACGCCGTGCTGGGCGACGAACTTTACTACCGCATCCTCAACCACTTCGTCCACTGCCTCAACCGCCTCCACGCGCAATGAACCCCGCAGTCGGAATACGTCCCGCGACGGCCGGGGACCTCGACGCCGTGGAGTGCGTCGAGCGGCGTTCATTCCCGGAAGGGGAGGCCTTCACGCGGCGGCAGCTGCGCTACCTGCTGACGCATGCGCAGGGAGCGTCCTACGCCGCCACCCGCGACGGTGCGGTCGTCGGCTACATTTCATTGCTGATGCGGCGCACGGCGCAAAACCTCCGCATCTACTCCGTGGCGGTGGACCCCGCGGCGCGCGGCTGCGGAGCCGGACAGGCGTTGCTGGACGCCGCTATCGCGCTGGCCCGGCGGCTCGGGCTGCGTGAAGTGACGCTCGAAGTGCGCACCGACAACGACTCTGCCATAAGGCTTTACGCCCGCAAAGGCTTCCGCCCCGGAAAACTGCTGCGCGGCTACTACCCCGACAGCACGGACGCCCGGCGGATGTCGTTCAAGACCTCCTGCGGCCGTCCAGAATAGCCTCCTTGTTCGCCTCGGCCCATTCCACCAGTCCGAAAATATGCGGCAGGAGACTCCCGCCCCGCTCCGTAAGACGGTATTCCACCCGCGGCGGAACCTCGGCGTAGACTTCGCGGCGGATCATTCCGTCGGTTTCGAGCATCCGCAGCGTGACGGTCAGCATGCGGTGCGAAATGTCGCCCAGCGTGCGGTGGATCTCGCTGAAACGCATCACGCCGTTGGCATTCAACGTCAGCAACACCAGCATCGACCACTTGTCCCCCAGGCGGCACAGCACGTCCCGGACCGGGCAGGAACCCGTGGGCGTGAAATTTTTCAATTTTTTCTCCGGCTCCATCCGTTTGGTATCCAGCAATGGTTACACGTATGTAACCATCTCATTTTTAAGTGCGTTATTGTTTTTACGGGCTGTTTGCCCTATCTTTGTACGCAAAGATAATAAACTTACCGAAAATAACCATTGTACCACTAAAAGAATTGCAATCATGGCAAAAAAAGCAGCTGTCGTGGCCGTGAATCCCGTGAACGGGATGGGCCTGTTCCAGTATCTGGAAACGTTTTTCGAAAACAAGATTCCCTGCACCGTGTTCGCCGTGGCCGAAAGCCGCGAGATCCGCACCAACTCGGGCATCGGCCTGACGGCCGACGACGTGATCGCCAACCTCAAGGGTCACGAAGAGGAGTACGACGCTCTGGTGTTCGCCTGCGGCGACGCCGTGCCGGTCTTCGCGCAGCATGCCGGCGAGCCTTGGAACAGGGACCTGATGGAGGTGCTGAAAACCTTCGGGGAGACGGGCAAACCGATGATCGGCCACTGCGCCGCAGGGATGATGTTCGGATTCGCAGGCGTCGCCGCCGGACGGCGCGTCGCCGTGCACCCGATGGCCAAGGCCGCCGTGACGGGCCCCGTGGCGACGGACGCCCCGTTCGAGATCGACGGCAATTTCTTCACCGCGCAGGAGGAGCACGCCATCCCGGCGATGATCGGCCGCGTGGTCGAAGCGCTGAAATAGCGGCGTGTCATAGCGGACACCCGCGAGCCGCCACCTGAAAAACAAGGTTCGGTTTTTTGATTTTAGAGGAGCGGATTTTGTCCTGACACAGTTCGACCCGGACGGGACATACAAACGTATTTTCCGTTCGGGCCGGACAAGGCAGGGCGGAAGAGGCCCTGTAAAATCGAAAACTATCCTTTCCGCTTGTAACGCGAGGGCGAGGTTCCGGTGTGCTGTTTGAAATACTTGCCGAAGAAGGACTGCGTCGAGAAATTGAGGTGGTAGGCGATCTCCTGAATGCTCATTCCGGAATACTTGAGCAGGGCCTTGGCTTCGAGGATCACCGACTCGTCGATCCACCGCGCGGCGGTCTTGCCGCTCACCTCCTTCACCACGGACGAGAGGTATTTGGGCGTGATATTGAGCTGCTTGGCGTAGAAGCTCACGTTGCGCTCCTTCTTGTTGTACTGTTGCAGCAGCGACATGAACTCGTCGAACAGCACCTCGCAGCGCCCCTGCTTCATCTCGCCGGGCTGCTCGCGCTGGTTGATCTCGGTGATGATGTAGAACGCCGTGGTGAAGAGCGTGCGGATGATCTCGTGGCGGTAACGCTCCTTGTCGCTGCGCAGCATGGTCTTGATGAGCTGGAACAACTGGCGGATTTCGTCCACGTCCTGCGGCGTGACCTCCAGCACGGGGGCCTTGCCGAAGCGCATGTAGACCGGCAGCGAGGTCGAGAGGTCGATCTGGATCTCGTTGACGAACGATTTCGAGAAGGCCAGCAGGTAGGCCGCGGCGTTCGACGAACACTTGATTGTGCGGATGATCGAATCGGGGTTGAAAAAGACGATCGTGTTGGGCTTGATGCTGTAATTCTGCATGTCGATCGACACGGTGGCCTCGCCCGTCATCATAATGATGGCCGTAAAGCCGTCGATCGAGGTCGGATAATCGGCCGTGGTGTTCTTGTCGGCCGTGAGTGCGGAAATCACCAGATCGTCCGAAAGGTAAAAGACGTCACTCATCTCCTTCTTGATCCGGGAGATGGAGACCTTGCGCAAACTTTCGCGTCCTCCGCTGCGCGCCGTTTTGCCGTTATCCGCCATATCGTCGTAATTTTTCCGACAAAAGTATGAATTTTCGCAGAATCAAACAAGCCGGACCGTAAAAATCAGAAATTGCCCGAGGCCTGTTTGGCGCACATCACGCGCAGGCCGCCCGCCAGACACTCGATGTGCAGCGGGAATTCGGCGCCCTTCTGCCCGTCGACGTCCGTGGGTTCGTTGACCGACGAACGGATGTCGATCCGCCGCGCCCGGAGGTGGCGGACGATCTTCGGGCTGCCGCCCGCCAGATAGCGGCACATGGCCAGCGTCGAACGAAAGAAATTCTTCTTCTCCAGCAGGATGCAGTCGAACAGCCCGTCCTTGATCGACGACCGCCGCGCCAAGTGGAAACCGCCCGCCGTCTCGCCGTTGAAGATCAGCACCATCAGCGACCGCAGGTCGAACCGCTCGCCGTCGGCCTCGATCTCCAGCGGCACGGCGTGCATCGTGCGGAACTCCTTGACCCCCTCGATGATATAGGCCAGCTTGCCGATCTTGTGCTTGCGTTCGTCGGGCGTGCGCTGCGAGGTGGTCGTGAAGATTCCGAACGAAAAGATATTGACGAAATACAGGTCGTTCACCCGGCCTACGTCGACCCGGTCCACAGCCCCCGACGCGATCTGTCGCGCCGCTTCGAGCGGCTCGCGCGACATGCCGACCGCCCCGGCGAAATCATTGGCCGTACCGGCCGGAATCACGCCGATGGGAATGTCCAGCCCCTTGCGTTTCATGGCGTTGACCGCATAGTTCACCGTGCCGTCGCCGCCGGCGACGACCATCAGGTCGATGGTCTCGTTGCCGTCGAACGGATTGGCCGTAAAGTCGATCCGCTGCGGCGTGACGTCGTAGCCGTAGGCCTGAAAAATCGTACTGATGCACCCGACGTTGCGGGCGATTTTGCCCTTGCCCGATTCGGGATTGTAGAGGAATACCGCTGTTTTCATTTATCTCGCTATTTCAGAATCAACGCTTCCATGGCCGGCGAGACGTACTCCTCGTACTCTCCGCCGTCACCCGCCAGGATGAAGTACGCCTTCACGCCGGGCATCCGTTCCACGGCCGCCAGCGCATCGTCGGCGCCCATCGCCAGAAACATGGTCCCCAGCGCGTCGGCCTCGGCGCAGGTCGGAGCCGCAACGGTCACCGACAGCAGGCGCGACAGGGCGCTGCGCCCCGTGCGGGGGTCGATGGTGTGGGCGACCTTGTTGCTCTCCCCGTCGAGGTAGAAACGGCGGTAGTTGCCCGAGGTGGCCAGCCCGCCGCCGGTCATCTGAATCCGTTTCTGGAGGTATTCACCGTCCGACATGTTGCCGTCGAAAGGCGTTTCGACGCCGATGCGCCACGCCCGGCCCTGCCGGTTGAGTCCCCGGCAGCGGACCTCGCCGCCGATGTCGACGATGTAGTTTTCAGCCCCGTATTTCTCGACCAGTCCGGCCAGCAGATCGACCGTATAGCCTTTCGCCACGGAGTTGAAGTCCAGCTGCACGCGCGGATCGTCCTTCACCAGCCGCCCTCCCTCGACACGGACCTTTTCGCGGCCCACGAATTCGAGGATCGAATCGACGTTCGGGTTTTCGACGCGCTCCCGGCCGGCGAAGCCCCACGCCTCGACCAGCGGCTTGACGGTCACGTCGTAACGCCCGTCGCTCAACGCGCCGATGCTGTCGGCCAGATGCAGGTTGAAGGCGATATGACGGTCGACGCTGTCGGTCTCGTTGCGGTTCAGACGGCTCACAAGCGACGTCGAATCGTAAATCGACATCGACGCCTTGGCCTCGCGGTCCAGCTCCATGACGGCCGCATAGAGACGCTGCCGCGAGACGCCCTTCACGTCGGCCACCACATGCAGCGTCGTGCCGAGCATCGTCCCGTCGACGGTGACGAAATCCGGCTCGCTCCCGCAGCCGCACAACACCGCGGCGACAAGCGCGGCGAAAGTTCCGCGCACACCCGTTTTCCCCATAATTTTCACTTGTTTAGCCGCAAAAATACGATTTTCTCGATTAATTTGTTATTTTTAGACGCCAAATTGAAAATAATTGTGAATTATGAATTATGAATTATGAATTATTTCGTACCTTTGCGGAACGCTCTGGCGTTATCCACGGTAAGGGGGATGCGTCGTAGAGTGGAACGTAAAATAAATTTACACAATGGCTTATTTAACAGCTGAGAAAAAGCAGGAGCTTTTCGGCCAGTACGGCAAGTCTAACACCGACACGGGTTCGC
>ERZ857882.4597-NODE-4597-length-11668-cov-2.773357_pt1 | contig 11668 bp, 5 predicted proteins | sample MGYA00519697_ERZ857882 | MGnify/ENA primary metagenome ERZ857882 (study PRJEB31778, sample SAMEA3449373) | human gut metagenome | biome: human gut; feature: human-associated habitat; material: faeces | place: United Kingdom | collected 2010/2012 ... | reverse complement strand
GCACTCGACACACCGCCATACGCGTTCGCATGGCTGTACCCGCGATAGACCACACGGACTGTAGCGGTGCTTATCCAGTACATGTCGGTATAGTAGGTGGAAGATGATCCGTTCAAATTACCTACCGGAACCATGTCCATATACTTGCCGTGCGCCACGCCTGTAATCCACTGACCGCTGTCCTTCTTGCCCTGTACCATACGGATACTGCCGTCAGGCATCCAGATGCGCCATTTGCCCTGGTTGCCGCTGTCATTCGGCAGATCCACGCCGTCCATCATGTCATACTTGTTGCCGTAGATGTCCTCGTAGCCCAGGCAGCAGATATTGTTCACCTGCACCACGGTCGCCTGTCCGTATTCGTCCCGGCTCTTATACCAGGCATACTGATGCACCAAGCCGTCAATCAGCGAATTCGTGATTTTGTTGTTGATGACATACGCTTCGTCATAGCCGATGGTGTCTGTCATTCCATGGTCGGCCGTTCCACCCGTTGTCCGGTTATTGTTATGCTGACCGGCACCGCATTGTTCCTGCATGTCCCTACGCCCGTACTTTGCATAGCTCAGGTTCGCGATGCGGCTGTGCATCAGGGCATCTATCTGCTGCATGCCACGCTGCTGGCTGTAATAGTGGAAGTCCGTCCATGTCATGCTTGCCGTGGTCGAAGCTCCGGTTATGCAGGCACGCAACTTGCTGCCCACTACAGAACTGCCCACAACGGCACACAGATGTTCCTCATTGGCCACCCAATCCGGTTCCATGTCCTCTATCTTGTCGCTGTTGCTCAGCACCACGCAGTCAAACTCTGCCGTGTTCAGAATGGAGAAATGCAGGGCTGTAGCACGTTCCGGAACGTCTGCTATCAGATACATGCCGGCTTCAAATTTCAAGCCGATGGTCGGCACCACAATACTCTTCAGGATGTTTCCCTCCGCATCAGCAAACACACTGCCGATAAGCCCTGTTCCTGGAACGCTCGGGAAGCGGACACGTCTGTAACCCGACACGTCCACTTTGCACACGGAATAAGCCTTGTCCGTCGTATAGGATTCCATCAGCGTGGGCTTGCCGCGCATGATCTTGCGTTCACCCAGCCAGCCGCCCTGTGTCTCCTTGATGGCATCCAGTGTCAGTACTGTCGCATCTGGAATCGGGGGCATTTCGTCCTCCGGATAACTGCTGTAGCAGGCGTACTTCTTGTTGTTCAAATAATCGTTGATGCCTTTGCTCCAGTAAAACGGCTCATACATCATCCAGTCTCCCTCGCTGCCGTCCAGCTTCGCCACCGTGCAATCGTTCATATCCTCCGCATCGGCATAGAAGTTCGAGCTTTCGTCATGCAGGGGGAAATAGGTCATCTCCCCGTCCGGGTTGTTCACTTCCACCTGCTGCCCGGCTATCTCCACCTTCCGACTCGTGGGCATCCTGGTCACCTTGGCCAATACGCGGTGGCGCTTGGACAGGATGGCATTCACATGCCCGCTCATTTTGTACGTATTGCCGAATTTGTACCCCGTCTTGTTGTCCAGGTTCGAAACATTGGCATCGTCGGCCACGCTGTCGTCAAACTCGATCATCGTATAGGGCGGCTGCTTGATGGTCAGTTCCGGATAACGGGCGGCATACTTCTCCAGTTCCTCATCGGCCAGATACTTCGTCAGGGTCAGCTTGCCCCTCAGTCCCGAATGCCGGTCATCCACGGCACCCGTCTGCGTATACGTTCCGTAGTCGTAATACTTCTTCAGCAGGGTTCCGTCGTCTTCCCGGTCTATCTCCAGCACGAAGCGCTCCAGCTTGCCGCTGCCGTTCAGTCTGGCCTGGTGCAGGCGTTCCAGCATAGCGAACCCGTCGATGCCGGGGCAGTTGGTGTAGCGGTAGCCCCGCACATTATTGATGCCTTCCAGTATCAGGCCACTGTCGGACAGCTTGGTCAGATATTCCAGGAACAGTTCCTCAATCGTGTCCGGCAGGCATAACTGCACAACGGGCGCACCGGTGGCCAGTTTCACACGGGTCAGCCCCGTACCCCTCACGTCCAGTTTCTTCAGGCGGCCCTGCCAGCTCAAGTCCAAAGTAGCCACATTGCCGTTGTCCCCGTTCCGGGCCAGCCGGTTGTTCCGCATGTTCACTTCTTCCAGAAGCAGCATACCATTGGTCGAAGCCATGAACGAGCCGTTCCGGTAACCGCTGGCTTTCTCCACGCTCATGTCGAGTTTTACCAGTGAGGTCAGCAGACCGAAGTTGAAGCCGATTGCGAACGCATCCTCGTGCCATACCAGCTCCTTGATTTTGGCTGCACCGATAATCTTCAGCGGGTCGTTCTCACCGAAGGCACGGGTCAGCTGCAGGGAATGGAGCACGTCCGCATCCACCACGCCGCTGTCGGCCTGCACGCCGTTGCTGGTGGAAAGCTGCACACGGTACGGGATGGTCAGCCGGTACTGCATCGGCTTCAGTTTGTATGCCTTGTCCAGCGATGCCGTACTCTGGTAGAACTGGGCGCCCAGCGTAGAGACATAACCGTACTCCACCTGCTTCAGGTCATACCTGCGCTGGATGAAATAGTTACGGTGAGCTTTCAACGAACCCTTCAGACCGTAGATCTGCGGATACGTCTGTTTGGCACCGTCAGCCCCCACCGGCATCTCGTTCAGGAACGGATACACATACTTGAAGATGCCTGATTTGTTGTACAGCCGGCTGCACCACTTCTTCATCTGCTCGGTGTCGAAATGGTCAACGGCCTTCTGGATGCTGAAGGCACTCATGAAGCTGGTACCGCCGTTCACACCCCTGGTCATCACTTCTTCCAGCAGATTGCCCATATTGCCCAGTATCAGGTTCCACAGCCAGCTGTTGTGTCCCTGCATCACATAGGCCCCGTCTCGCTTCGTCTGCCGGTTGTCGTCATACTTCCCGGTCAGGAACGACTTGTTGTCCGAACCCAGCTGGCAGTCACCGTCGTAATAGGTTATCCACCACATCACGCCGTCCCATGTCCGCACCAGCATATTTTTCGCCAGCTGGTCCACACCCAGGTTGAACTGTACATACAGGTAGTAGGCGGCCAGGTTGGGAAGGTTGAAATACTTCCCGGCTTCCGCCTTGAAGGTCGGGCTCACCCATTTGGCCGTCGGGAACTTGTTGCCGTCATCCTCATAGTCCACCCCGTCAAAGGTGTGCGTCTCCTTGTTATAGGCCAGATTCTTGCCGGCAGGCGTTTCCCTCACGCATTTATAGAGGAAACTCATCATGCGGTCAAGCGCCTTGTACATCTTGTCGTACTTGTCACCGGTGCCCAGGTGTTCCTTGATGTTCGGTTCTTCTTCGGCATCGCCTCCGCCATCGTTCCAGAACACGTCTTTCGGATGGTTGAACTCGAAACCGCCGTCAAAGTTGAAATCCATGAAGTCCGTATGGTCGGGCTCCGTGGACGGCAGCCAGCGGAACAGGCACAGGTCGTTCGAGTTGTTCAACGTCTCGATGCAGATGGGCAGGTATTCCTTCGGCCGGTCGCCGTTCGCCTGCAGGTAGTTCAGCGTATCACCGGTCCCCCACTGTTCTTCGCCGATGGTCTTGTCCTGGCCGAATATCGGGTAGCTGTCGCTCTTCTCGTTGTTCATGTTGTACTGGCCGTAGTAGGTCAGATCCTCATCCACACTCTTTGCCACAAACAGGTCACAGGGCAAGCCGTCAATGGCCGAGCGTATGTCTTCCTTGCACGTATCCGCATGGTCGGCGGCATACTGCTGGGCAGGGGTCAGGATACCCATTTCCTTCATGCCGTCATGGATGAACTTCGCGCCACCGGTGTTGGTGGTCATGGAGGAGTCCGAAAAGTCACACTTCGCACAGGCGAGTTTTGCCCCCACCGAGTTGTCCCGCAGTCGGAACAGGTTCTTCTTACCCTCCGTAGCTGTCGGGTTGCTCTGCTGCCCGTTACCGTCTATCTCGCCGTAGCTCATCCGTGCCGTGTAACCGCTGGCTGTCTTCTGGAAGTAGAAGCGCAGGTTCTTGCGGGCATAGTTCACCGAACTGGTACCCTGGATACGCAGATAAATGTCACGGGCTATCCAGTCCAGCGCCCGGTTCTCACCGTTGTAGAATCTAACTTCCCGGCACAGCTTGTTGGCCTTCTTGTTGTTCAGCTGGGCCAGCGCATCCATCACGTTCAGCGTGTCGCTCTCGCTTGGCACCTCACTGCCCACGCTGCCCGTGCCTATCAGTACCAGGATCGAGTTCCGCCGCTTCTTCATCAGTCCCATCAGCTTCTCCATGCTCACCGTGTCCCCCTCGTTCAGCACGCGGTTGTCCTCATCCAGCGAGCGCACGCCCGGTTCCCCGTCGGCATCCTCCAGGTGGTTGCGGTCCACGATGTAGTTGTTAAGCACCTCGTCCGAGGTCAGCGCCTTGTTATAGATGCGCACGCTCTTCACGTTCAGATCAGCCCCCTCCGATTTAAACTCCAGCTGGCTCCGGATGTCGAAGTTCACCTTGTCCAGCCACTTCGAGGCGGCCGACTCCTCCCCGTTCACATAGAAGCCGATCAGCGTCCGCTGCTCGTTGGTCTCCACGTCCGGGTAGAACACGTAAGTGATACGGATATTCTTACCGGGTTCAAACTTCGTACCCACCGAGTCCTCATAGCGCAGGACCTGACCGGCATCCATCGCCTCCGTCACCACGCCGGTAAGGAACTTCGCCTCCTCCGGGGTCACCACCAGCCCGTAACGGTTGCCGTTTTGCAGGGTGCCCAGACAGGTGATCAGCTCCGCGTCGGTGTCAGTCACGTTGGCCGTGCTGTATTCTATCTCCAACGTCATGCCCACGTCGCGGATGGCAAATCCCTCGGGCTTGTCCGCCTCATTGAACGGGCGGTACCCTCCGTCGGCGGTCAGGGTCATGCCCGCACCGCCGGCCAGCAGCAGGCGGTCCTTGTGCCAGCCGCTTCCTGCGCCGTATTCGTTCACACTCCACAGCACATCACGGAATTCCATCCGTTTGTCCCCGCTCACCCAGCTTTCCGGGTTGTTTTCCGTGTTGCTTCGCCCGAAGGCATCGAACGTGCACACGGCATCCGGTGCCAGCGTGGCTTCAATGTCGGGGTGCGATGTGGTGTTCACCTGCACCTCAAGCACGGCATCACCGCACGACACACGGTAATCCAGCGGTTCCACGTTCACGTTCGTACGCCCGTAGCTGCCGGTCTCACCGCGCTGCAGCAGGTCTTCCTTCACCACACTGCCCCGGCTGGTCACTTTCACACGGGCCGTGTACGCATCGCGGTCATAGCCGGCATACGTGAAGTTCCACGCCGTGAACTGCTCTGCCTCCAGTACGGGGTGCTTCCAGTCACGCTGGAACCCTGCCGCCCGGTGGTTGAACATCATGCCGGCATAGGCCGTCACACCTTCCCCGGCTTTCAGCAGGGTCAGGTAGTGTATCTCGCTCACCACGCCGGAGTTCTCGTGCAGCGCATAGGCTTCCACCACGTTCATGCCCTCCCGCATTTCACTCAGCGCAACGGTGACGTTCTTCTGCTGGACACCGGAACCGGCTGACAGGCCAAGCGTATAGGGCTGCCCGCCGTTGATACGGTAGTAGATGTTCTTCTCGCCACTCGTTCCCTTAGCTGTAAATGGGATGTTCACGTCGTTCCGGTATCCCCCGTCAGCCAGTCCGTTCCCAACCGAATAAGTGGTACTTAGTTCCATAGCCACCATCGTCACTCTGGCGGTAGCGGTTTTCATCAGCGTACCGCCATCATAACCGGCCTGCGCCTCCACCTGCACGGTGTAGGTCGTGGCATCCTTCAGGTAAGGCGACGCGTCAAAAGTATAGCTCTGACCGGCCGTAACGCCGACAAACTCCGCATCCTGGAATTCCGAAAGGACCGTGGAGCCACGTTTTACGACCACCTTGGCCTTCAGGTCGCTGTAGCCACTCACCTCGCCGCCACCGGCCGTGCCCACGCCAACGGCATATCTCACCACGAAACCGGTACCCAACGACAAATACTGGGAAGCGGGCAAGGAGGAACCCGAAGCATCGGTCAGGTCTATATTCACCACCACCTTGTCATCGTCGCTATACTTGGAAAAGCGCACCTCCCTGTCGCTTTCTCCCCCTTCGCCATCCTTCTGCGTGACTGTCATCACGTACTGAGTGCCGTCCTCGCTGTCCGTCACGTCGATATTCGTCACGGTACCCACCAGCGAGGCGAACACCGCGCCGCTCGTGGGGGCTTTCGTCTCACCGGCGGCCAGCTCCTCCGTAGGGGTGGCCTTGTCATCAATACTTTTGATATAGTTCTCCACCAACCGGCCGCTCACCGGAAGATTACCCGTGGATTCGTCACCGGACCAATCGGTCTTCTGCATATCCAGACCGTCCTCGTCATACACTTTTTTCGCCATATCGTTATTCTTTAAAAGTTATTTCATCCGTTTCCAGCCATCCGTTCGGCTCCAGGGTTTGTCACCGCGCCAAAAGCCCGCGCCGAAACAGCTCCGGATGGCTTGCCAAACCAGCCTGGCCCCTATATAGACCGTCGCCACCACCCGTTCGCCTACACGGATGGCCGTCACCTCTTTGTTTCCAACACTTATCATACCTATTCCTCCTCGTAAATCAGGTAAATGGTCTTGCCGTCCTTTTCCGGGAGACTTTCAAACTCCTCCTCACTCATCTCCTTATGTTTGTAGCCTTGGGCTATCGCATCCTCGGCCTTCTTCGCGGCCGCCTCCGCCTTTGCCGCCGATTCACCCGCCGTTTGAATGGCCTTTTTTGTCTCCTGGGTGGCCGCTTCCATTTCGGGAGCCAATCCCTCCACCCTTTCAGCGGCCTTGATCGCCCGGGCCGCCGCGTCATCGGCTGGCTTGCTCAATAAGGTGATCGGGACGTTCACCAGTTTGTCACCTTTCTGTCCCGGCAGGGATTTGACCCCGCTCAGCGAGCCGACCGTCTCAAGGGATTCGACACTCTTCGATTCCGCCTTGACCGCCTCCAAAACCTGGGCGATATCCGATTCTGTCAGTGCCATATCAAACCCCTCCCTCTATCAGTTCATAAACCTGGCCGTAACCGCCGGCCGTCAGGCTCTCGCCGCATACCTCCTTGATAAGCGTACCCTCCTCGGTGGTGATCTCCAGGATTCCACCGCCCTGGATGATACGCTGGCACAGGACGTAAGCCTTGAACTTCTCATCACGGCCTACCGGTTTGTCTTTTCCGTAATTGAACAGGGCCTCCGCCACGGCGGTGGCGATGTTGTCGCCGCCAAGCTCGTTCCCGTCAAAGCCCCTGAATCTCCTGTTTAAGTCAACTTTCATATCTCTTTGGTTTTAAATGTTTATTCCCCTGTATAGCCGACAATGATGCCGCCCCTCACGATAAGTCTTATTTTATCAAGGTCGGGATTCTGGGCGGCACCATCCCCCCAGTTCACACCCTCGTTATACACGTATGTACCGTTGGAATTGCGACTCTTGATGTACCGGAACCCTTTCGACGCGCAAACATCACTTGTCAATCCGTTACCGGTATCCCTTACATCTACCGGACCCACAAAGAACCCGGCATAGGTCATACCGCTGGCCGGATAGGTTAAGGAGCCTATCGATGCGTATATAGCGGCCCCACCGGATGTCGCCCCGACTGATTTTACGCCAAACCGACCACTGGTAGCGCCATTGAAGGCCACGTCCACGATCCCCTCCGTCGAGGAACTCGAGACTCCCAGTTTCAAACTCCGGGAATCGTTTCCGAAATAATCGCGGCTCTTCCAATACAGACGGCCGGAATCGATGGTAAAGCCGCCGATCTTACCGCCGCTCGCCTTGACGGTACCGCTGATGTTCGCGTTCCGGGTCTCGATACTCCCGTCCGTGAGGACCTTGAAATAGCCGTTAGCCGTAACAAGCCCCTCCAGTTTGATTTGGTCGGCTTTAATGGTAACACCGGAAACAAGATTGCCGAACTCGTCACGCTTGACATAGACATTCAGTTCCGCCTTCTTTACAAGCCCGTTGCTTGTAACGCCCTCAGCGAACAGCTTGGAAAAATTGGCGGTAGTCACCAACCCGGATTTATTCCGCAATTCCCCGTTCTCATCGAAATGGACAGAAATCAGCCTGTTATATTTGGCCGTCGTGATAATGGAGGATGCCTCCAGCACATTGCCGTCCTTATCGAAATTCGCCGCCGCGATTCGGATCATCTTCTCCGACTGGTCGAAGAACGTGGCATACTTGTACGCCAGGGCATCCGTCCGGTCTGTCGAGAACACCAACAAGGACACTTGGATAACACCCGTGAACGACAGCTTGAAGTCACCGGTCCCGTTCCACAGCCCGGAATGGTTGAATACCTTCTCCCCACCGACCGGCAAATCACCGTCGTAAGCGAACATGTTGAAATTCTCGTATCCGTTCTTGTTGGAATTGACAAACTCGATACGCAGGTGTCCGGCCTCGATCACCTTGTAATGGAAGGACAGGTAGACATAGCCCGGAATGCGAAGCCCGTCCCCGTTCAACTCCTTGAAATCGGGAATCGTGCGGAAATCCCCGTTCTTCTGCATGATATAGCTGTTCGTTATCCTGACGTAAGGAACCTTGCCGGTCTTTACGACCTCCACGTTGCCGTTCTCGCTCGATGCTAACAGTTTGTTACCGGCAAGAATCCACTTGCCGCCGAAAGTCAGGAACGCGGCCTTGTACCCGCTTATCCATTTACTCATCCCCTCGGTAAACGTGGTGTTGTCGAAAAAGCTCTGCTCCTCCCTCACCTCGTCACGCAGACCCTCCACGGCTGATTGTATCTTACCCTCCGTAATTTCAAATTTCGTCAGGATATCCTCGCCGGTCATGAGGACGAACGTACCTTTCAAATATACGTTGTCGCCATAGAGACCGTTCCCGTGTGGTTGGCTATTCGCCGGGAAAGCACTGTCCTTGATACCGTCAAGATTACCCACCCGGCAGCGCAAACAGCCGTTGAAGTTTTTCGCCATCACGCCATCCAGTATGTCAACACGTGGCTGCCCGTCCTCGGTAGCTGCTATGCTGATCAGGTTCTGCCGGAGCGGGTTTTCCGTGTTACCCATAAGTACACACTCATCGCCCGCCTTCGGTTCCGTCCCACCAAACTCCCTCTGGGGTACCGTTATCCCTTCCGCATCGCCTTCCGACACTTCCACCCAGTAACCCCGAATCTCCGCCCCCGTAAAAACGGCACAGCGCATCAGGTCGTGCGCCACGAACGTGTTCTCTTGCTCAAAGGAGATGCGGTAATTGTTGCCCTCCTTGGCCACGGTCTTGATCTTACCGTTGGCGGCGGAGACAACCAGCTGCCCCCTTACGCTGCGTACCGTTTCTATGAGCAGCTCCAGAGCCACCAACGTCTGCCGGATGGTCGCCTTGTCTATCGTGAGATTACTCAGCCCCGTTATTTTATCTATCCATATCTGCCAGCCCTCGCCGAACATACCGTCCACGAAACGGGTGCTCCGGAGCAGTTCCCGGATGACCGCCGTCAGAAACTCGGCGTTCCCGTCACCGTCAACATTGCCTCCGGATTCCCCGGCTTTGTAATCCCCAAAATAAGCCCCTTTCAAAAAACCGATCACCTCGGCCGCGGTATCCCGATGGCGTTTGCTCAGGAACTCCCTTTGGCTTCTTTTCGCAGAGAAAAGGTTGTTGTCCGTGGGCAGAGTGTTGTCGAAGCTCCGGATGATGTCCGGGAGCCCGGAACTTTCGGCCTTGGCTTTCGTATAGCTTTTCAATTCCCCTATGCTGTCGTTTACCCTGTCGAATTTCGATACCTGCAGGGCGTCGCTGATCTCCAGGTCCATCTCCCCGGGAAGGTTCACCTTACGCGTGATCTTCGTAATGCGGCTCCTGCGGTAACCGTCTTTCGGGAAATACTCCGAGCTCTCCAATTTTACGCGCCGGCCGACAAACAGCTCGGCCTCCTGCTGCTCGATCCACACATGGTCGGTCGGAGCTTTGTAAGCGGCGATATCCAGCCAGTGGTCCTTGTTATAGTCATCGACGGCTTTCTGGAACTCCTCCTCTGCCAGCCGGTAATACTTATCCGGCATCCGGATGTTCCAAAGGACATAGGTGTCCCCGGCCTTCGGGACGAGCTTGCCGCCCGGAAGCTGCGTGTCGTCGCCGTAAGGCCAGATCGTGATGATCTCAAACTCACGGGTGGCGCTATCGAAGTTTACCTCGAAATAATGATCGTCCCCCTCTCCCAGCCCGGAAAGGTCACCGCTCTGGAAGGAGACGCGTTTCGTCTCACCGGCCAGTTCATAATCGTTAGGATCGAAATCCATCCCGCCATCCTTGAAGTAATAGACGGTAAAGGTCTTACCCTCCTCATTCGTCACCTCCTCACTGCGGACACTGCTTACCGTTCCCACCCGCCGGGGATAGATACCGCTGAAGGCGGCCTGCTCGTAGTGGTCATAGATACCGTACTCGTCCACGCCCACCTCCACGTACTTCTTTTTTCCGGGGAGCATCAGACGGGGGCTGCCGTACTTCTCGGCATCGATGTTCCGGCTGCTCCCGATCGGAAAAAGGCGCGTGTAAAACTTCGCCGTATTACTCGTATCCCGCTCCAGGGAGGTCAGCCCCTTGCCGTATCCCAACGTGATCTCCTCGCCGTGTTCGCAACGGCACACGTTCACCGTCTGCCCCTCGACCCACCATGCCGGCGATCTCCTTCAAAGCCTGGTCGCAGTACATACCTTCATAGTCGATCACGATAAGATCGGTACCGTCCACCTGCCCGACTTTCCAGTCGGTAATGTTACCCATGCCGTCGTTGATGGCCTTCACTACCATCGCCACATGGTCCCGCGGCGTGGCCGTCAATGTAAACAGGGGATTGGTGTCGCCGTCCGTTGTTTCCAGCACAAGAAAACGCCTGATCAGGCTCTCGATACCGTACAGCTTCAGGTTATACTCCCACTCACTCCCGCTTTTCTCTTTCGGGGTGTACCGCTCCGTCAGCCAGTACCGCTCGCCCATGTAGTCCGTGAAGTCGCCTACATCAAGGGGGATATGGGCATAATGCGTGAAGGAGAGCGCCAGCACGTTGTCGCCCTGCACCTCCTTGCTCTGCGTCGAACTGTCACTTGCAGCCACATCCGCACGCTTGGCCCCGGCTTTATCGTATATCGTTAGAAGCATATTCGAATCGTCTTTGAATGGTTATATAATCGGTACCGGCTCGCGGAACTTCACCTTGAATTTCCCGGCGTGGACCCCTTCCTTCCACAAATAGGTCAGTGGGGTGAACTTCGGACTGTCCGTGTATTTCACGTGCAGGGTCAGATCAAGCTGGGGAAACGCGATGTCGAGCCACCCGTCCTTCCCTTTCTTCAGAAAATTGATGAACGCGAAGTATTTCCGCAGCCATCCCTCCTTTGTCTTGTTATACAGGGCAAAGTGCAGCGTCACGTCACGCGCCTCGTTCCTCGGGGTAAGGACCGCGCTGTATTTCTCCCCGTCCTCCTCCCGTATGTCCACGGCCGTCTCCTTCTTCGTCTTGCTCGGGGTCAGGATCGCCGAGAGGTTATCCATGCCACCGCGCCGGTCCTCCACCAGGAACACGCCGTATTCCGTCCAGATGTCCGTGCCGTTCACCAGCACCA
>ERZ857882.4596-NODE-4596-length-11668-cov-2.833635_pt1 | contig 11668 bp, 12 predicted proteins | sample MGYA00519697_ERZ857882 | MGnify/ENA primary metagenome ERZ857882 (study PRJEB31778, sample SAMEA3449373) | human gut metagenome | biome: human gut; feature: human-associated habitat; material: faeces | place: United Kingdom | collected 2010/2012 ... | reverse complement strand
GATCATGCCGATGGGATAGCAGCGCACCAGCGTCAGCGGCAGGATGCTCTCCTGGCACAGCACCAGCACGTCCAGCGGGTCGCCGTCCCCTGCATAGGTGCGCGGGATAAAGCCGTAATTGGCCGGATAGTGCGTGGCCGTGTACAGCACGCGATCCAGAATCAGCATACCCGTTTCCTTATCCAGTTCATATTTGTTTTTGCCGCCCTTGGAAATTTCAATGCAGGCGATAAAATCTTCCGGGGTAATGCGCGAGGCGGAAATATCATGCCAAATGTTCATGCTTGTTTCTCCTTTCATTGGGCAAGCATATTTTACCACAGAACCGCGCATTTGAAAACCCCGCAGGCAATATACGGCAAAAAGCTCCTTTCAGCTTAAAAGCCGAAGGAGCCAGAAGGCAGCACGCTTATTGTATTGTGCAGGTGTAACAATCAATCAGCCCTCGCGGTTGTAGTGGCTCGCAAGCGCATTCATCGCATCGGCCACCTTGGCAATGTAGACAAACGGGCCTACCAGTAGCAGGATGCCCAGCACGTTCCAGCCCCAGAAGGTCTTGGCCGAAATGCTCTGCTCCAGGCCGCGGCGCGCCATTTCATCGCCGATGCGGTTGCAGAGCTTATGATTCCACACAAAGTAGCCAATGCCCAGCGTCAGCGGATTTACCACAAAAAACAGCAGGCAGTAGTGCATGGTCTTCTTGCCGTCATAGCGGCTGGCAATCACATTGATGTCATTGGAGATGCCAGACCAGAAAACGATGGGATAAATCCCCAGCGTAATCAGCGACAGGAAAAAGAGCTTCCAGAAGCCGCGATCCGTCTTCAGCTGTCCCACCGGCGAGGGATTATGCGTGCGGACGAAGGTGTTTGACTCGGACATATTGCTATCTCACTTTCCCGTATTGCCGGGGAAACGCCCGCACAGCAGGCGTTCCCCCGGGCATGATGTGTTACTCCGCCAGCGTCTTGCCGATGTGCTTGAGCATGCTGTCAATCAGCTCAATCCACTCGGTGCGGTACGCCATGAAGGCATGGGTGTACTCGTCAGTATGCATGGCCTTGTTGCACATGTACAGCAGCACGTCGGTATCGCCGCCCAGATCGTTGGCGATGCTGTATTCCACGTCATACTCAAAGCGGTTTTCAATCTTCTCGGGCTCAACGGTGGTTACGCTGTCGTAATCCGGGAAGAAGGTGAAGTAGGTGTACTCATCCTTTTCGGTCACATTGGGAATGCTGTACTTGTAGCTCACCTTTACCTTGTCGCCCTTTACAAGCACGGCCACGGTGCCCACCAGGTAATGATCGCCGGAGATCATATCGAACATCTGTAGGCCATCCTGGCTCAGATCAACGGGCGTGAAGCGGAACCACTTGTCGGTCAGTTCCGGGCTGATATCGCAGAAGCGCGGGCCTACCGAGCGGATATTGTTCAGCTGCCACTTGCGGCGAAGGACGGGGATGGGTTCTCCGTCAGGACCATCAACGATCTTGATGATATCGGAAAGCTTGCCGCCCTTTTCGATAAGATTGTACGTTCTGCCGTACTCATCGAAATAAGCTCTGGTAAAATTGAAAGCAATGGTTTTAAAATCTTCACCCAGCAGGTAAAGAACCCATTCCTGCTTTTGACCAGGATGCGCTTCGCACCATTCATCGGCTGCCGCCTGGCCTGGATAGTTCCCAACTAAAACTGCATCAGCCGTATGCATTTTAGAATTATCATATTGAAATTTTCCGCTTTCGTCCTTCCACACGCTCATCCAACGAAATTTCGATCCATTATAGGTAACATTGAAAATAGGTTCTTGTGTTCCATAGTACACTCGTTTCGGCAAGTGATCAGAAAGTATCGGCGCGGCGGCGAGGGCGGCGGTGCTGCACAGCAGCAGCACAAGAACGGCGAGAATGCTTACGATGCGTTTCATGGGAAAGTCCTCCTTAAATTTTTTACAGCCTGCCCGGCTGTTATCAGCATTGAAGCTTCTGTGCGTGTACAGAATATGACGATAGCGGGAACCATGGTTTTCCTTCTGCCTGTCACCTCTTTTGTTTTTCCCAGTCGGAGCGCCGCGGACTCTCCCTTGAAATATGCCCCGCGCTTCTTATGGCGGACGAGTGAAGAAGCGGTCTTCCATACTGGTTATGCTCATTATATATTAACTACCAATAGTTGTCAATAACTACTTTTAAGTTTTTGAAATAAAAAATCTTCAGCATAAACTTAAAATGGGGGTGAAATGCTGAATGCTTGAAAGATTAAGGATGCTGCGTATACGCGACGGTGTCAGTCAGAAAAAGCTGGCGGACATGATGCAGGTCAGCCAGCAATCCATCAACAAGTATGAAAACCACAATGTTCAGCCTGATCTGCAAACGCTGATCAGATTTGCCGATTTTTTTCATGTATCCGTTGATTATTTAATCGGATATTCGGATATCCCAGCGCGTCTTGACAGCATGGACGAAGGGACTGAAACGGAAGACGAGGCTCGCACGCTAACGCTTTACCGTCAGCTTACCCCGCAGGAAAAGCACAGCATTAAGCTGATTTTGCAAAACTACTGCCGAAACAAAACAGGCTCCGCCGATATGAATCAGCAAAGCCTGATTGAAGATGAATGATTATTCGTCCAATATCTGCGACTGCATTTTCAGGTAATCCTCGCGGGTAATCAGGGTGCGGCGGGGCTTGGGGCCCTCATCCTGGGATACGATGCCCATGTTGGCCATGGTATCAATCAGCTTGCCCGCGCGGGAATGCCCCAGTCCCAGGCGGCGGCGCAGCATGCTGATGCTCATCTGCCCGCTCTCCACCGCCATGGCGATGGCGCGCTGCAGCAGCTCGTTTTCAGTATCCGCCTGGAATTCCGGTTCATCTGCATGCCCATTCTTGCTATTGGCTGCCTTTTCCTCCTCAGCCGTCACGCGCTCCATGTGCTCGTCGATGCGGTCGTCATACAGCGCGTCGTTATGCTCCTTGATATAGTCGGTAATCTCGGACACCTCGTTATCTGACACAAAGCAGCCCTGCACACGCAGGGGACGGAACTCGCTGCGCGGGAAGTAGAGCATATCGCCCTTGCCCAGCAGCTTTTCCGCGCCGACAGAATCGATAATGGTGCGGCTGTCCACGTTGTTAGCCACGGCAAAGGCAATGCGGCTGGGGATGTTGGCCTTGATTACGCCCGTGATGACGTCCACCGAGGGGCGCTGCGTAGCAACGATCATATAAATGCCCGCGGCGCGCGCCAGCGCGGCCAGGCGCTGAATGGACTCCTCCACGCTCTTGCGGCACTGCACCATCAGGTCGCTGAACTCATCGATAATGGCCACGATATCGGGCATTTTGTCGTTGTCGTTGGTCATTTTCTTGTTGTAGCCCGCGATATTGCGCACGCCGGCCTGCTGGAATTTGCGGTAGCGGTCGCCCATCTCCTGCACCAACCAGTCCAGCGCGGCGGCAGCCTTCTTGGGATCGGATACCACCTCGGTCAGCAGATGCGGAATGCCGTTATAGGGCTGCAGCTCTACGAGCTTTGGGTCAATCATGATCATGCGCACCTGCTGGGGCGTAGCGCGATAGAGAATGCTTTGAATGATGGCATTGATGCACACCGATTTACCGCTGCCGGTAGCGCCGGCAATCAGCATATGCGGCATATCGGACAGCTCGCAGATGATGGGCGTGCCGGTGATATCTTTGCCGATGGCCACAGCCGTGGGTGAGGGATTGGCGCGCATGGCGGGACTGTCCAGCACCTCTTTGAGCGTCACCATGCTGACCTTCTGATTGGGCACCTCGATGCCCACCAGCGACGTGCCAGGGATGGGGATTTCAATGCGCAGACCCACGGCCTTCATCGTCATGGCCAGGTTGTTGGAGATGGTGTTAAGGCGGTTTACGTTTACACCGTCAGCCAGGCGCAGGGCAAAGCGCGTAATCGCCGGGCCATGCACCACATACTCCACGCGCGCCTCGATATTAAAGGAGGCCAGCGTATGCTCCAGCAGCTGCGCGCGGCCATTGTCCTCGGCGGAGGTATCGGTCAGCTGACGCTTGGGCTCCTGCATCAGCGTCAGCGGCGGGAAGGCATACTTGCCCGTAACGGCGCGGATGGCCTCGGCCGTGTGCTTCTGGGCAAAGGGATCCTGCTTAGGCGCGTTTTCATTGCGCGGCGTGATAGGAATACGCTCGCCCGTCAGTTTGACGGCAGGATCGGTATATACCTGCTTGACCTCGCCCGAAACATGCCGCCCGCCGCTGACCGTGCTGGCGCTCATCGGAATCGGCACAGGCTTCATGGATGCGGCCGGAATGCGCTGCTGCTCTACCTGTGTATCATCGATAGGCGGGATATCCTCACTGCGCTCATACCAAGGCAGCTCATCCTCGGACTCCTCCGGAGGCTGCTCATCGGGCTGCGGCGCGGGGGCGGATTGATCAAAGAAGCTGCCAAAAGGCGCGGGCTGCGGCGTGTCGCTCGGCTCCGCAGGCTGTGTGGCAGGCTCCATCTGCTCCGTCTGTTTTTCCGCCGCGCGCTGACGGCGCGTTTTGCGCGCAGGCTCGGCGGCCGGCTGCGCATAGGGCTCTCCCACCGGGATATGCTCCTCGTACAATACGCCTGATTCCACCGGCACAAAGCCGCGCTGCATCATGGGATCGGGCTGTGGCTCGGCCTCCGGCTGCATCATGGGCGCATCGTCCGGCACCAGATAGGAAGGTTCGGGATCGCTCTGCACGCTGGTGGTGGTATAGTTGACCGTCTGCGGGCGAATGAGCGGCTCCACGGGATGCTGCTGCGGCGGCTGGGGCGCGCTTTGATATGCATCGGTCTGCGGCGGCAGATCCTGCTGCGCCAGCTCCTGCTCCTGCTGGTGGCGCTGATAGCGGCGATCGCTCATGGAGGTGATCAGCTCCGCCGGGTTCAGGCGCAGCAGCACCAGCAGCAGCACCAGCTCCAACATGATCAAAAGCGTCGCGCCGCCCACGGTGTTGAACACGCTGTACACCGGATAAGCAATCAGCAGGCCCAGCAGCCCGCCGCCAGCCAACTGGCCGCCGTTAAAGCCGCGCAGATTATACGCGCCCGTCAGGTACGCGCTAAAGGAGGTATTATCGATCAGTCCCAGCACATTTTTATTGTTGTTGGCAATATAATTCATCAGCGTGTTGCCGCGGCTGGACACGCTGGTGACCAGCGTCAATATGCCCAACAGGCACAGGTACATGGCCAGCAGCAGCAAATAGGCGCGCGGGGATATGCGCCTACGCGCGGATACGCACAACATCGCCCCGCCAGCCAGGGCAAACACAGGCAGCAGCGGGCACAACACGCCCGCCAGGCCGTTGGCCGTATCGCGAAACAGCCGCAGCGTGTTCCAGGCCGATACCGTGCTCATCACCATGGCAAACGCCCAGCCCAGGCCAATCGCCAGCAGCACGCCGCCCAGCGCCAGGCGCAGGGGGCCGCCGCGATCGGTTGTCAATATCTGCGCATTCTTTGCTTTCGCCTGCGCCATGAATTCTATCTCCTTATCAGCGATTGTTATGGATTGGTCGCGGCAATTTCCGCCGCGTAAAGCAGCTGCGTCTCCGTATCAAAATAGAACGTCAGCGTGTATGCGCCGCATGCATATTGCAATCCCTTTCCCACAGGCAAGCGATTGTATTCCGCCGTCTCGGCGCTGATTTCCACGCTTGCCTGCGGCTCTCCCAGCAGCGCGATAACATCCTGCTGCGCAGCCGCACCCGTGCTCAATCCGCCCAGGCAGATTTCACGGCTGCGCACGGCGGTGATCAGGGCGGCTTCGTCATCCTCCGCGCCTCGGGGCGCGACAGCATACGCACCATAAAACAGAGGGGATTCAAATTCGAAGATTTCGCCATCCTCGATATAGTCCGGCTCAGTCAGCGTACCATAGGCAGTCAGCGCCGCGTGCAGGCTTTCCCCCACGCGTAGCTCGGGCATCCCAGCCAGGTATCCCTGCGCCGCCGCATCGCGCACCTGCTGGGCCAGCTGCCCGGCCGTCAAGCCATCCTGGGGCGATACGCCCGCGGGCAGAAGGTCTGCCAGCAGATCATACCGAATCAGTACCGCGCCGCTGTTGCCCGAAAAGAAGCTAAAGCGCTCCGCCGGATAATGAATCAGCAGCCCTCGGGGCGTAAAGCACACGCTGTCCAGCGGCACGGGCAACAAGTCGTTTGCATCCAGATAAGTGTTCAGCTGCTCCTGATAGCCCTCCACACAGGCCGTCAGGCGCTCCTCCAGCACCGTCTCATCCAGGATCAGCGCGTCCAGCGATACGCTTTCGCCCGTATCCAGATTGATCAGCGCCGTGCGCACCTGCTGGCCATATCGGCCGAAGCGAATGCTGCCTGAGGCCGTCAGGCACAGGCTTTCCAGCCGCGCGCCGTCCGCAAGGGTAAACGCATAGCGCTGCGTCTGCAGCGTTACCCCTTCGCCCAGCGCCAGCAGCTGTGCGGATTGCTCCGCAATCCATTGCGCCGAAAAAGCGTTGTCCTCCGTCTGCGTTATCTCCGCGCAGGCCATGCCCAGCGGCAGGGTCATTAGGCAGGTCAGAATGATCGCAAGCATTTTTTTCATCATGCGTTTACACCTCCGTTTCTACGCTTTATTGTACCGCAAAGGGCTTTTGCCTGTCAAACGCCGGGGAAGATTTTACAGTTTGGCTGTGAAATCGCACAGGCTTTCGGCAATATAATCCAGGTTTTTCTGGTCCGCCTGAGTGTCGCGCCTGGTGTGGATATCGGTGGTATAGAAGCCCATGCCCTTCTTGCGGCGACAAGCCACGATGACCACGCCGCAGCGGAAGGCCTGATGATCGGAATTGCACACGCTGCCCGTGACGCCATAGCAATGCGGCTGCAGGCCGTCGCGGGGCGTAAAGCTCTGCTCCAGCAGCGCGTACTCCGCCTTGGCGCGGGCATAGTTTTTGCCAATCACCAAAATGTGCTCGCCAACGCCCACGCAGTCCATGTTGATCAGCAGCGTTTGCTTTTTGATCTTGGGATTAGCCGCCGCGAAGGCGCGGGAGCCCAGACGGCCCTTTTCTTCATTATCAAACAGGATGAACGCGGCCTTTTCGCGCTGCTCCTTGGGTATGCGCGCCATGGTTTCCATCACCGCGGCCACGCCCGAGGTGTTGTCGTTCACATTGTTTGGGTTAGCCGGCCCGGCAATCATCAGCAAAAGCAACGCATAATAGACCACCAGGGCGATGATCAGCGACAGGCTTGCATTGCGCATCAGCAGCTGCGCGCCCACAAAGGCAATGACGGCAATCAGCAGCAGCGCCAGGATGATCCCCAGCTGATACAGGGCAAACATGGGGATATTGCGCGGCGTCATCAGGTTGGGAATGGGCAAGCGCGCCGGGGTATCATAGTGGGCGGTATAGATCACCTGCGCATGCTCGGGGCTGCCAAACACCACATTGCAGTGCCGTCCGCGCGCCAGCTCCTCCACCCGCGCGGAATAGCCCAGGGTCTTGCCCTGCGCTACCGCCCATTTGCGAAACGCTTCTTTTTCTTCATCGCGCTTCCGGACCGGAAAGCGCGCCGTAATATCCTGCAAGTAGCTCATTTTACTCTCCTATAATTTATAAAGCGTGCATTTTTCATTATAATGGGCGGCAAAACGGATGTCAATTGTGCGCACATCAAAAGCCCCCCGGAATTTTCCGGGAGGCTGATTTTCGCTTGAAAAGGCGATTAGGCCTTCTTGGCGATCTGCGCCAGCTGGGCGAAGCCCTCCGCGTCGTTGACAGCCAGATCGGCCAGCATCTTGCGGTTGACCTCAACGCCCTGCTTCTTCAGGCCGCTGATAAGGGTGGAATAGTTCATGCCGTTCATGTGAGCGGCGGCGTTGATGCGGGTGATCCACAGGCTGCGGAACTCGCGCTTGCGCAGCTTGCGGCCGGTATAGGCATAACGCAGGGAGCGGCGAACCTGCTCGCTCGCGGTGCGATACTGCTTGGACTTCGCGCCAAAGTAGCCCTTTGCCAGCTTGAGCACCTTACGACGCTTCTTATGGGCGGTAACAGCCCTCTTAATACGTGCCATGGTAAATCCTCCTTGCCGGAAATGGGCTTATTTGTACGGGATCAGCGTGCGGATGGTAGCGGCTTCAGCCTTGTTCTGCAGCACGCCGCCCTTGCGCATATGACGGATGCGCTTGGTGGTCTTCTTGTTGAGGATGTGGTTGCAGTTCATGCTCTTATGCTTGACCTTGCCAGTCTTGGTCAGAGAAAAGCGCTTGGCTGCGCCGCGATGCGTCTTTTGCTTAGGCATAGGGGTTCCTCCTTCCAGGAATGATATAAGGATTATTCGGCGGCAGGCGCGCTTTGCGCGGCCTTGGCCTTGTCACCCTTGACAGGTTTGTCCGCCTTGGGGCCCAGGATCATGATCATGTGCCGGCCTTCAAGCGAGGGACGCTTTTCGACTACGGCGACGTCCTTGGTGCGATCAACAAAATCCTGCATCACCTTCAGGCCGATTTCCGTGTGGGTAATCTGCCTGCCGCGGAAACGAATGGAAACCTTGACCTTATCGCCGCCCTGAAGGAACTTAATGGCGTTCTTGGCCTTGGTCTGCACGTCGTTTTCCTCGATGGTGGCCGAAAGCTGCACTTCCTTGACGGAAATGACCTTCTGGTTTTTGCGCATTTCACGCTCGCGCTTGGCCTGCTCGTAGCGATGCTTGTCATAGTCCATCAGCTTGCAGACAGGCGGCTGGGCGTTGGGCACAATTTTGACCAGATCCAATCCGGCCTCCTCGGCCAGCTCCAGCGCGCGCTGCGTGGGCAATACGCCCAACTGGGCGCCGTCCGCGCCGATTACGCGCACCTCGCGGTCGCGGATTTCTTCGTTGATCATCAGTTCGGCAGCTATGTCGATGCACCTCCATCATGATTCCGGTTTTGAAATAGAAAAAGCCGGCGGATGAAACCACCCGCCGACGCGCAAATAACATTGCAGATCGGATTGCCTGCACCGGGCGAAACGGAATTCGCGGGGTGAGGAGCGGGCGGCTCCTGCTTAACGCAGTGACTATTATAGCAGGGATAGCGCGCAGTGTCAAGGGTTTTTTCCAGCTTTTTCGTCCGGTTTCCATGCGCCACGCTTGATTTTTTCGCGTTTTGCATCGTATAATAGCAATAAGAACGGAGGTTTGCCGCATGAAAACCTTGATTGAGCTGTATGATGAGCGCCCGCTGGAAAATGTGCTGAGCACCGAGGTATTCTCCCCCGAGCGCACGGTGTTCATCTGCCCGCCGGAGGTAGGACGCGATACGCGTCTGCAGCAAAAGCTGCGCGAGTATTTTTCCCATCGCGGCGTGCAGGCCGAATTGGAATTCGTCACCGCCAGCCTGCTGGACGCCTCCACCGTGGCCAAGCATCTGCGCGAGGTGGTAGCCCGCTATCCCGACTGCGCGCTGGATATCGCCGGCGGCACGGACGCGGCGCTGTTTGCCGCCGGGCTTTTGTGTGCCAATGTCGATATCCCCGTGTTCACCTACAGCCGCAAGCGCAATACGTTTTTTGATATTCGCGGCGCGGCCTTCGCGCGCGATCTGCCCTGCCAGGTACGGCTGCGTGTGGAGGATTGCTTCCTGATGGCGGGCGGCGCGATGCGCACCGGGCGCGTGGACAACGCCGTGCTTGCGCGCTATGCCGAGCTGATCCCCCAGCTGTATCTCATTTATATGAAGTATCGCCGGCAATGGAACGGTATCGTCACCTACATTCAGCGCATTTCGCAGGGACAGGAAGTCCATCCTACCCTGCTGGCACAGGGCGCGTATCAGGTAAAAGCGCCGCAGGGCGGGCGCGTGCAGGCCAACCCGGACGCACTGCGGGATATGCAGTCCGCCGGACTGATCGACGACTTGTCTATCAGTGAGCAGGAGGGCGTGCGTTTCTCCTTCCGCGATGCTCAGGTGCGTGCCTGGCTGCGCGATGTTGGCAGCGCGCTGGAGCTGCATATTTACCAATCTTGCCGCGCGTTGGGCGTATTTGATGACGTGCGCACCAGCGTGGTAGTAGATTGGCAAGGCGGCAATCAGCCTGACGCCGTGACCAACGAGATCGACGTGATGGCCACCTGCGGCGTGCGCCCCATCTTCATCAGCTGCAAAACCTGCGATGTGAAGACCGAGGCGCTCAACGAGCTGGCCATCCTGCGTGATCGCTTTGGCGGGCAGATTGCCCGCGCCGCCATCGTCACAGCCGAGCGCGGCCGCGCCCCCATGCGCCACCGCGCCATGGAGCTGGGCATCGATGTGATCGACCTGGAAGACCTGCAAGGCCCCGACCTGGCGCGCCGCCTAAAGGCGCTGAGCCGGTAAAACTGTTTAGATCGTGTTCACACTATTGGCAATAAAGAAATATCTGATATAATGGAGCCATGCAGATAACGCAGGAGCAGTATGAAAAGATAGCGAAGTATCTCCCGAGACAGCGTGGAAACGTCAGCATGAGCAATCTTCAACTGATCAATGCGATCCTGTATGTCACGGAAAACGGCTGCAAGTGGAGGGCGCTGCCGGAAGCCTATGGAAATTGGCATACGATCTATGTTCGCATGAACAGATGGAGCAAGAACGGAGTGCTCAGCCGAGTGTTTGCTGCGCTTCAAACGGAGGGAATCATCCAGATCAATGTAGAGGTAGTATGCCTTGACAGCACGACTGTCAAGGTTCATCCGGATGGAACCGGAGCTTTAAAAAAAGAGGAAAACAGGCGATCGGAAGATCACGCGGAGGACTCACCACGAAGATTCATATGGTTACCGCATCTGACCGATCGGCTGTCAGCTTTTCGCTCTCCGGAGGAGCAAAACACGACTCGCCGGAAGGAATGAAGCTGCTATTTTTTACCCCGGCCTGCCGTATTGGACAGTCGCTTCTCATGGATCGCGCGTATGAGGGAGATAAAATGCGCGCTGTAGCCAAGAAGCTGGGTTACAATCCGGTCGTTCCGCCGAAGAAGAATCGCATCGATCCATGGGAGTATGACAGGATACTCTACAAACGCAGAAACGAGGTCGAGCGTTTCTTTCGAAGAATCAAACGCTTTCGGAGAATCTTTACTCGCTATAACAAACTCGATATTGTTTTTGCTGGTTTTATCCTGTTCGCCATGATTTTTGATTCTTTAGTGGGAACAAGCTCTAAAAAGAAGGAGCTGCGCCCCTTCTTTGCTTCCCGGCTAAGTTTGCCATGCTTTTTGACAATCAAAAAACGAGGATGTCACAGACACCCTCGTTTTTATACCCGAACAACAGGAGCTTAGTCGCGGCTGACGTCCTTGATCTTGGCGGCCTTGCCCTGCAAACCGCGCAAGTAATAGAGCTTCGCACGGCGCACCTTACCACGGCGGATGATCTCGATATGATCAACGCGGGGAGAATGCAGCGGGAACGTGCGCTCTACGCCGATGCCGTAGCTGACGCGGCGAACCGTGAAGGTTTCGCGGCAGGAGCCGTTGCGGCGGGCGATTACAGTGCCTTCAAACGCCTGAAGACGTTCGCGGTTACCTTCAACAACCTTTACGAACACGCGCAGGGTGTCGCCAACGTTGAAGTCGGGCCGATCGGTACGGAGTTGCGCCTTTTCGATGGACTTGATGATTTCGCTCATTTT
>ERZ857882.4588-NODE-4588-length-11683-cov-3.337891_pt1 | contig 11683 bp, 20 predicted proteins | sample MGYA00519697_ERZ857882 | MGnify/ENA primary metagenome ERZ857882 (study PRJEB31778, sample SAMEA3449373) | human gut metagenome | biome: human gut; feature: human-associated habitat; material: faeces | place: United Kingdom | collected 2010/2012 ... | reverse complement strand
TACTGTAATCATAAACTACACCTCTATTTCACCAGACATTAGCTTTTCAAGCAGTACGTCTCTCAACTCGGCTAAAAGTATATTTTGCTTGTTGTTAAGATACATAATATGAGCTTTCCAACTGTTGATAATCTGCATAATCAACTCTGATGCAATCTCCTTGTCTTGCTGTTCGATCTTGATTTCGTTTTTATTCTTGCTGACACGTATAAAGTGTTCTTCGTCAACTGCTATTCCTAGATGTTTGACTGATTCATTCCATTCTCGCATCATCTTATTACTTCGTTCTTGCAATTCGTATATATCATACATGCCGATGCCTTTCGCAAGTGATTCATTGATTGTAATTTTGGTTACATTCTTGTCTCTTACATTATTATTTATGTCATTGACAATATCTTTGATATCACGGTGGATTGTTTTATATGCAATGTCTATATATCTGCTTGGCATCAATATGTAATCCAATGATTCGATGTCTTTTATAGATGGGTGACTATAAAATTCTGTAATCGGATCAGCGGCTTTTATGGCATCCAGACATCGCTTGATGTTATTTGGAGTAAAGACATTGAACTCTTTTTTATACACTCTGTTTGTGTGCGAATTACTGCCGTATTGCCCTTTTTGTTCTCTTACTTCCTGTGCGCATTGTTGGCGCATGTCAACCATATGCACTTTGTTGCCTTTTCTCTTTTTGTCCAGGATAACGATACACGTAGGTATGGATGTTGACACAAACATTTTATCTGGCAAGGTAATAACCGTATCTATGATATTACCGTTTACCATCTCTTTTCGGATACCTTGTTCTGGTCCTCCTGCACTTAATACTCCATTTGGCAGTATAAAAGCGCATCGTTCTGCCTTGTTTAATGCGTTTAGCATAAAAGCATAATTCGCGTTGTTTTCTGGCGGTACTCCATACTCCGCAAATCTATTGTCGAATGCCGCGAACATTGGATGCTGCCATTTGATGTTATATGGCGGATTACTGATGCATCCGCTTATGTTACTGTAATCGACATCGAGACGGTCTATTTCTGATACCATCGAAAACCTTTCACCTTTTGTTAATTTATAACAGTGGTATGTCTCGTCAGCTAAAATATCCTTTAACACTACATATCCTTTGATATTCCGCACCGACAAATTAAACAATAGATACGGCATGACATTTTCGTCCAATTCTTCACAGATAAATTCTGTATCCGGATGTTGCGACCAATACTGTATTGTCAACGATCCGCTTCCTGCGCATTGATCATATACTTTGCTGCATTCGCCCAATAACTGGCATAATAAAACACCGATTGTTTTCGGTGTGTAGTCTTGTTTCTTATCTTCTCTGTCTGCCTCGTAGTATTGGTATATCATTTGCAGCCAATCTGTTTTTAAATCACCTACAATATCCACGAATGACTTATGGTATTTGAAATCGTTGTTTATTGAAACATCTATAAGACGATCAGTTAGTTGCTTTGTGTCATTGGCATTAAAAAGCGTTTTGATTTTATTCAATAATTCCGTTAGTTCCATGTCATCATTCCTTTCTGGTAAAATAAAAAGCACGTTTTCTCCTGTATCCCTTATAACGGGCAGTTCTACGTGCTTTGTTTAACAGGCGTTCGGTTAATAGCATACGTCTATGCATCCTTAGCCTCTATAGAGTTATCTGTGCCACATTGTTAAGAGGTGCGATAACTACGTTTTAATTTTAAAGCGCCCTTTTCAGACGCTTTACGCTGGTAAGTCCGCTTAGGATTCCTTACCGCTTTTTCTTTTGGTTATTCCGCCACCAGGGCAACCAATATATCTAACAGGTTTTCTCATTAGTATGAGGTCCTTCCCTGTTTTGATATTTTTTTAATTGTGACATACCGCCGTTAAGCCGTACCTACCCACGCATATGCCACTGGCGATTATTTGTACGAACAATCACCTTTAGGAAAGGTTGTTTAGCGATGCGTGCGTACACTTACATCGCAGGCCGTTTTTTTTGAACAAGAAGTATCTTCCTGTTCTTTCCATGCTATCATAATATCACGGAAAACCCTTTACTCAGTAAAGACTTTTATTTTTTCAACTGGCTTAGGACTGCTCTATTCATATCTGAATACATAGTAGGCTTACTTCGATTATGATTATACGCTATATCATCATGCTTTTTGTTTCTATCAATGTAACACTCTGTAATCATGTCGACCACCTCACCGTCAGCAATATTATTCAGCACTTTGTTAACAATCACTGTATCGTACAACAATGCAGCTCTCTCCAATAAAAGCTCATCCTTCTTTTCAACCAGATAGTGATCCCATACATGACTTGGGTCACCGGCATTCTCCATGATGACATCCTTCATCACGACTGAGCTTACTCCATACATGTCATTCATTATCTCATCATACTTCAACCGATTCGCTTCTATCTTAGACAAGTTTCTATGATAGTTCTGGCATTTGTTATAAAAGTCCTTGCAGATTTCTTTATCTTTCCGCTTCTCTTTCTTCGATTTCATCAATACACCTCTTCCAGATACTGCTGCAGCTCTCCGATTGTATAAAACAATAATTGTAGATTTTCTTCATGCAGCACATATGCGCTTTTTCCTGCAATTCTGATTTCATCAATTTTAACATTATATACTTTTTCTAAGGTCGTTCTCCGCATTTTTCAACCTCCTCACTGCCATCCGGAAAGCAAACCACAACCTGCTGTTTGTATGTATACGGCCGTCTATGCTATTGTATTTTTTCATCGGTTACCTCCCTGCGGTAGAAACGGTTTTCTTCAAAGTCCATATAGTAACCTTCTACGCTGTTTGTTATGATATGACTTGCATACCTAATGCCTCTTACCGGTTCCCATTCTAATGGTTTAAATATGTAGATATATGACTTTGTTTTATCATCCCAAACCCACATACCTTCATGCAAATCTTCAAATTTTAGAGGCGGATTGTTTGTGCGGCTCTTATACTTTGTATACACGCCGTTTTTAAAGCATTGTTGTACTCCTATATAGCACATTTTATCTTGCTGTATGCCAATGGCACATAAATCACATACGCATCTTACTTCACTCATCACCATTACCCCATAGCTCTTTCATTTTATTAAATTTTGCAGGAACGCTTTTCATACATTCCACGAAGTCGTCAGACGGTATCTGGTCTATGCACCCCATAAGAGAAGCCTGTACAAAGAGAATTTCTTTCTCTGTCAGGAAGCATGCAGCCATTTTAGCAAATGTGAGAATAACTCTTCAAGTGTTGCGAATGGTTCAAACACAACAGCTTGACCATTTTTCTTATATAGCTTAATTTCAATATCACCTATTATTGAAGCTTCTTTCAAATCTTTTACACTTCTTAATGATTCGCTGCCTTTGTATGCTAATTCTGTAAGTTTATTCATATTCATACTCCTTAAAATGGTAGATCATCACTGGCGATATCCAGTGTACTGCTTGTAAAGTCATTAGAGTAGGACTGGCTGTTGTCACTCTGGTAGCCATGATTGCTTCCCTGCTCATAATCAGGTACATAGGCATTGCTGTTCGCATTGCTTGCAGCTGCGCTTTTGCTTTCCAGAAACTGTACGCTGTCTGCGACAACTTCTGTTACATAAACACGTTTACTGTCCTTATCATCATAGCTGCGTGTCTGGATTCTTCCTTCCACGCCTACCAGTGAGCCTTTATGTGTATACTGCGCTACGATGTCCGCTGTTTTGTTCCAGGCAACCGTGTTGATGAAATCAGCATCCGGCTGTCCCTCCTGCTTGTATCGGCGGGTACAGGCCAATGTAAAGCTTGTGACGCTGGCTCCGTTTGCAGTCTTACGCAGCACCGGGTCTTTTGTAAGCCTGCCGACTAATACCACTCTGTTGATCATAAGCTCACAACCTCGACGTAATCGTCCTTATTGTTGTTAAGATATTCCATCAATGACTCGACGTCTTCGTCTTCAATATCTTCATATTTTTCATCGTACACAATATTAAAAATTATCATACTAATCTGTCCATATGTAAGTTTCATTTACTGTCCTCCAGCATATCGTCGATAGTTGCCCGGATTTCTTTTAAAACGGAAACAGCGTATTCTCCGCTGTGTTTCATGCTCCATTCATAACGTTTTATATTAAGAGCTTCTTCTCCAATGTCCACAACGATATGATATAAAACATCCTCTAAAACCTTTAAATTACTAAAACGTCTACCATCTGTATTGGTTTCTCCTACAGCTTCAATACTTCCGATATATTCATTCATTACTTCGCGTATTACTTCGCTGCGATGCTCGATTAGCTGTTTTTCTTCTGACATTTATATTCACTCTCCTTCATTGCTTCCGATTTGCTGATAACCTCAAAGTCATAGACCCAGGCATAAGGGTTGGCATCCCATCCATATCTAGTGGCATTCCCTACAGGTTCGATATACACAGTCTGTCCAATGGTTAATTCACTTCTTTTCATTCTTCTCGCTTCCTTCTGACTCATAAAATTTACACGCTCTATCGCTCAACCGGATATCTGTGGATTCACAGCTGCTATTTCCAATTTTTTCACATTTATGATAAATCCTTTTACGACTTCCACAATGTTTATACGCATGATGATGCTTACAGTCAGCGCATGTATGTTTATCGTTATATCCCGCTACATCACGGAATGCTTGCTTTATAGTCTTTCTGCCTCTTTTTTCATATTTCATTGTCGAAAGATCAACAGCTCTTCCAAATAAGCTTTCTTGTTTCAAAAGTACACCTACTTTCTATATTCTCACAAATATCCCTGAATCATCGGAAACTGCTTAAATATTGCTTCCATAACAGGTACACAGATGCTGTTTCCGGCAAGTGCTGAAATCTGAATATCAGTCAATCCATTTTCAGCCATCCGCCAGTAATCTGCATCATCGAATCCCATTAAACGCCAATGTTCAAGCGCTGTCAGCATCCGTAATTTTCCGTGATAGTAAATGGCAATTCTTGGATGGGTAGTCAATGTAGGACACACTTTCCGGCCTACTCTCCCTCTCCTTGTCTTACTATTCGGAAATTCAACATTAACTGTGTCAAATTCCTCCACAATCTTATATCCAAGCTTCGTAGCTTCCCTTACACATAATTGTCCATCTTTTCGAAAAAACAATTTTTTCTCATTCTCAGATAAAGTATTTAATTCAAAGTCTGCTTCATAATCCAAATAATACCGGATATCTTTCTCCAATGCCTGTGGTTCCGGAAATTGATATTTAGCATCAAGCATGCTTACTGTATAAAGTCTATCTCTTGCTTGGGCAGAACCATATCCAGAAGCTTTAAGAATGGCATATGAGGTAGTGTAACCGAAGGAAGACATCGTGTCACAATAATGGTCAAAATGTTCAATATGTCTGTGTGATATGAGGTTCGGGACATTTTCCCAAATCACTACTTTAGGTTTTCTTAAAAGCTCCTTTTGTATGATTTCAAGTGTACGTTCATACAAGATACTTCTACCTGTATTTATGTTATTCAAGCCGTTTTTACTGAAATCCTGACAAGGTGATCCATGAATAAGAATATCGACATCCATGTTCCACACTCTGATATCTTGTGGCTTGTATCCATTGTCAAAAATACAGTTATATGCCTGTACCGCATATGGCAGTATCTCAACATAATCAATGGATTTGATATCTACACCAATATTTTCTAGCGCCTTACGTGGCGCTCCAATCCCTCCAAATAGTTCTAAAATTTTAACCATAGCACCTCCTCACTCAGATATGAAATCAAATATCTCTGTCTGAATGTCATTAAATTTTTCAGCCTTATCTGGACGATATTTCTTCATCATTTCATAACGCATTTTGTAATACATGTCATTCCATTTCTTTAATCTTTCCGCTTCATATACAGGGTCAAACGGTAGGCTTACACCCTGAGCTATATACACATCCTTTAGCCAGTACATAGCAGCTTTATAACGTAATGGCTCATACTTATGCAATTTGACTAATTTATCCCGAAGTTGTAAAGAATAAGGGCACAGGAAGCATCCTGTACGCTCGTAACCTTGCTCAGCATACGCTTTGGATAAAGGTACGTTATGCTCATTGATAAAGTCTTCGATGTCTTTGTCCGTCCAATCAATCAAAGGCATTTTTGCGATTAGACCATTTCTGTATCTAGTGCAGGCTTTACCGCCCTTTGCCAACCTACTTTCCATGTTTGCTTTACGTGCACCACCCTCAGCGGCTCGCTCACCCAATAAATTACCTAAAATGCCATTTATCTTAGCATATTTTTTGAATGGGTCTTTTTTGAGTATGTCGCAGCATTTGTTACTGACTTTGATGTCAAAATCCGGGTGTAATATATGCATGTCCTTATTAGCGATTTTTGTGCTTTTATAATGTCCTGTATCGTCACCTAGTAATTGTTGTAGATAAAAAGGATTGTCATTACGTTGCATTTTACCGATATTTTCTGATTTTAATTTTGATTTTATCGGTTTACCTTTGTTTTTTACAACCCAGTCAAACGGTCGTTTGGGATCTGGTCGGATAATCTGCACGTTGGAGTAATAGTTATCCTTTACCCATTGTACAAACTCAACTGTAGCTCCCAACTCAATGCCGGTATTGCAAAATACTGCTGGTATGGCGTTACGCGGTAACGTATATATCTCTTCGCACATTTTTATGAGAGTGAGTATGACTGTGCTGTCTTTGCCTCCGCTAAATGATACGTAGCACTTACCACCGGTATCATGGTATAACGCCTCAACGCGCTCCATCGCTTTTACGATTTTTGTATTGTCCGTGGTTATCTCTCTCCTTCCTCGTTATAAGCTGTTTCTAAGTTCTTCGATTTTCTTGTCGAGTTCCTCCTCACTAAATTCTGATTCAACTTTGATCAAGTCTTGATTATCCCACCATGCTGGTAGTTGTTTGCTCTCATGTTTTACGTTTACAGGCTGATTGAGGTATCCCTCAAACTTGGTGCCGAACAATGTTTCTGGCCGTAAATATTTGCACATCTCAGAATCTGTAAGCCATTCTGTACATTTTTTATCAATGACCGTTTTAAAGTCGTCGAAAGAAAAACCTTCGTTGTACCTCGCTTTTATTTTCTCCTTTGTCTTTGGAGTTTTATAGCGATACTGAGTTCCTGCTTTCTCGTTCAAATAGTCAATGATTTGTTTGTAAGGTATATTATCAATTTCTGCGTCCTTTTTACCATGAGGTACGTCGTCGGATTCGCGAGAATCAGACAATATATCTTTTTCTTTATCTTTATCTTTATCTAACTCTATATCTATATCTTTTATTACGTTACTTTTTGTTACAGGTGTGTTACATTGTAACAATTTCTGTTTTTCTCGATGCTTTGCAACTCTTTGAGCTACTTCTGATGTTGAACCAAAACGCCCCTGCATTTCTTGCATGTATATTTGATTATCTGATTCATCCGCAATCAAATTCCATTTACGCAGCATACCTAAAGTCAATTTAACAATGTTTTCATCTTCGCTTATCTCTTCGGATATTTCCTGTTCAAAAGTCTCATAAATTCCGTCATAGATTAGCACTCCATTTGTTCTTAAACCAAGCAGCTGCATTTTTAGATAACACAGGCACATTTCCGCCCCAGAAGGAAGTTTCCTTAATGCTTTCTGCACCTTGTTTGTGAAATAATCTTCCTCCAGTTTCAAATAGTAGTAGCGTTTATTCTCTGCCAAATTACCACCTCAATCTGTTTTTTTTAAAATCACAAAAGATCTGTTATATTTTTTTCTTCCGACAATAATTTTAAGTAATAAATAACAGCATCTTTTTGATCTTCTGTTAAATTTTTGTTTCGGTAAGCTCTTTTCAAACCTATTTCACACAACACATTTCCCCAAGTAGGACTGTAAAGATATTTACAAACAAGCCCTCTTTCTAATTCTGCATATATTTTTGTGTACATATAATTGCTTTTGAAAAAACTAGGATCTTCAATAAATTTTTTAATAACTTTTTTTGCTAAAAAAGGAATTTCAGCAACATCATCTATGTTATACGACACATATAGTATTTCTTTGGCTTTAGATACTTCTTCAAAATCAATGCCCGAAACAATAATGTTACATTTTTTAGTTGCTTCGTTTATTTTCTGTTTAAAATGTTTTTCTTTTATTTCACATTTATTTTTAAACGTTACGTACTCTTTTTTTAATTCTTGTAGCTCTTCTTGAGCTTTAAAAAGTCCTTTCATTTTACCTCCTATTTCAGCATATCTCGATAATAAATCGTGTCTATGCCTAATTGTTCAGCATACCATAGGGTTTTATCAATAAGTTGGCCCATTTCTTCTTTGTTCATTTTACTGGATCCGATAAATACCTTACACCGCGCCCATTTAGTGCCATTCTCGCGTTGCTCATAACCCAACACCTGCAAAGCTCTTACCTCTTGTTTTAGCGTCTCTAATGCCTCAGCAAGGCATGTTATATACTCATACTTTGCATCGGCCATCGACAATAAGATGCAGTAGATTTCCCACTCGTCTTCTGATGATGCATTTGGATGCTGTGCAATATCGTGTATAAGCGCCCATAAGTAATTATTTTGATTGATGCTTCGTTTGCTTTTGACCTCGGCTATTTCAAGGCTATACGCCTTTTTTTCTAGCCCCTGGCAGTACCGCTTATAGTTGTAATTACTTACCTCAAACGTTACCTCTAAGTTGCCATCCTCGTTGGTCACTTTGCGCAGGTAATTAGCTACTATCTTTGTTTTTGCCACAATTTACATCCTCCGCGTACAAAATCATCAGATGGCACAAACTCCTCTAATACGACGTCATTAGTGTATTGCATATGTAATCTCCGTCGCCTACATAAACGCAATGCGCGCAGGTGTTGCAGTTCTTTTCATTGTCCATAACTATACCTCCAGATAATTGCGGCCGAACACCTCCATAAATGTGTCGTGCCCATACAAAGCCTCAAAACGTCGCTGACACTCTTGCTTAAGCTGTAAGTCTAACGCTTTATCAAAATGTACTCCGTGGTCTGACATGTTGTGGTACTCCGCTGTAAGCCATACCCAGCATCCCCACTTTTCGGACTTCTTGCGGTTTGCTGTGCCGTAAAATATATGATGCTTGTGCAGCTCTAGAGTAGAGTGTGTTATACAACACTCTTTCTGGTCCTGCATGATTGATTTAGGCATTGTGATTCGCCTTTTCTTTCCCGCTTATCAATATGCGATATGCCGATATTATCTTTTCCATTTTTAATGGATCCGTAAGGTCAATATCTTGGGAAGGATATCCTGTTTTATCGGCCATCCATTGTATGATTGATTCAGAGTGTACATCAACACCTAAATCAAACAATTTATTTCTGCAGCTTTGCCACTCAACGGTTAATTGCTCCATACTCTTTTTTGGTGTCATTGGTTCTGGCGCCTTTTGTTGCTTCGGCTTTTGCTCTTCCGAAGCCTCTTTGTCTGGATCGTCTCCTGTACTGATTTTATATGCTTTCATAAGTGCGTACTTATCAGCATATGTCATAGCCTTTCCTGGCGCTTTGTCCATTGCATCAACGCCATCTCCATATGTGGTAACATCAATAAATTCTTCCGGCTTGTCTATATTGATGAATCTATATACAGTCTGTATACGCATCCATTGTGTTTCATATCCATTTTTGTTTGCCGTCGCTTTGCTTTCATACACCTTTCGCTCAAAAGGGTATGAATATATGCCGCATTTATCTTCGACTTTTTTTACTGCATCAAGGATATCTCTTTCTGACACCGCTTTATACCGCTGCTTGCCTGCATCAACCTGTAGATTCTTTGATACAGTTTCCACCATTGATTGAGCTTTAAGCATGCGCTGATAAATATTCATAGAGTGATCAAGCCCCATATCGGTTACTTCTGCTTTCAACTCCTTCATTGTTTTATCCATTTACAACACCTCTACTTTTAATCCAATGCTCTGCATATACTCCTTGGCTTGTATCCAAGCGAATTTACTGCCTGAAATCATAACCATTTCGGATACATTGCATGCATTGGGGACATCCAATATAGGACAATGCCCTTCTTTATCTTCCTGAGGTTTCTTTACTGGTTTTTCTTTCGCTTTTTGAGCTTTAATCTCACGCAGCTCCTCTGCTTTCTTTCGGATATCCATTTGACGATTATATTCATCGATCGCTTTCAGACGGTCCCATGACTGCAGATAAATGGATTTCAAAAGCTCTGGGTCTTCTGCATTCATTTTATCCAACATTTCATAGTCCTTTGTGATTGCATCCAATTCGATTCGGATATCTGACTGCCACTTTTTCTTTGTGCAGGTCTTTTTCATCCAGTCTTCTTTCCAAATTCGTTCAAACGGTATCTCCATACTGCGCTCTTGCAGGAAATACTGGCGTATCTCTTCTTTCTTCTCTTTCTTGCGCTGTTCTTCAAAAACATCCAATCCGGCTAGGATATTTTCGCGAATTGCTTTAAGGCGCTTATAACGGTCCATTGTATCTTTTTCAAACGCGATTCCCTGTTCGTTAATGACCTTTTTCATTTCCTTCTTTTCGTTATTCAGTCCTTCTGCCAGCTGGTTGATATCCTTTGCGATTTTTGTGCCGTCAGCAATTTCATCCTCTGATGGCACCCACTTAAGATAGCGTTTTTCCAGCTCCTGGATGTCTTCATCAATTGCTGTAAAGTCATATGTAACCACAGACGGCCTATAAGCGATATCTGGTTTTGATAACTTAATTTCGTTCATTTTAGTCCTCCTCAAACGGATCAATTTCTCCGTTTATGATGTTTGTGATTTCCACCATTTTTTTCGCAATAGAAATATCTGTATCGCGAAAATCAAAATTAACATAATGTGATTTCAAGATCTCTTTTTCCCCTTTGTTTTCGTCAACCCACAAATGCATAATGAATTGAACCTGTTTGCATGCTCCGATACCGATTTGTAAATGGTAGCTTACGTTTTTTTTGGGTTTACTGCGTATAACATGTAGCGCTAACCACTCAGCTACAGCCTGTAATTCTCCGTACATTAAAATACCTCCTCAGTAGATCTGATATATCTCTCCACTGCTGTTTCCTTTCTTTCTTCCTCCTTGGCTTCCGCCCACAGGTCTGCCGCTTCCTCAGCTGACGGCTCCCATTCTTCGTCATAATGGCCTGGGTCCATGCGGTTATAGATGGTTTTCATGATGATTCTCCAGTAATACAATGGGGTCGCATATAACTCCCATACGCAGGGTGTTGTACATGCTGATAACCAGATATATAGTTAATACTGCATGACCGATTACTATGTATTCCCACACATTACTCACCCAGTTCTTCGATTTCCTTTAGTGTTACACTGGATGGGTTCCACCCCTCTAAAAAGTGACATGCCTTGTCAAAATCCTTTGCTCTGATTTGTGTACGTGGCCGTGCGTCCATTGCGTTACAGATATCCCGATTGATTCCATGTCGTAAAGCTCCGCATTGCTGCTTCGTCCACTGATACTTGTACACTTCTTTCACAGCCTGCAGGCGCTTATTAACAAGGTTTCCGATATAGCCGTACTGTGTAGGGTCTATTCTTGCGTTTTTCTCCAGATGGGTTACACGTTCGTCAATTCTCTCGACCTTTGCTTTCTGGTTATGTGCTACCT
>ERZ857882.4587-NODE-4587-length-11689-cov-4.653344_pt1 | contig 11689 bp, 10 predicted proteins | sample MGYA00519697_ERZ857882 | MGnify/ENA primary metagenome ERZ857882 (study PRJEB31778, sample SAMEA3449373) | human gut metagenome | biome: human gut; feature: human-associated habitat; material: faeces | place: United Kingdom | collected 2010/2012 ... | reverse complement strand
CAACACCCGTGCCAAAACCGAGTACGCCATTTGTTATGATACCGCCCTGGCCCCGGCGGATGTGGTGCAAACCCTCAAACAGCGGCTGGCCGGGGTACAAATCCCCGTCCTGCTGGACAGCACCTATTTTGCCTCGTTCCTCAAGCAGGACAAGCTCAACCTTTTCCCCGCGGCAGCCTATACCGAGCGCCCGGCCACCGCCTGCGCCCGCATCTGTGAGGGCAAAATCGTTATCCTTGTATCCGGCAGCCCGCTTGCCATGGTGGTGCCCAGCTTTTTTGCCGAGCACTTTGAATGCCTGGACGATTATTCTTCCGGCGCAGTGTTTGCCGGTCTCATCCGCCTGCTCAAATATCTGGCGTTTTTGCTGGCGGTGTTTGGGCCGGGGCTGTATGTCATGGCGGTCAGCTTTGCGCCGGAGCTGATCCCCGTGCACCTGCTGGCCAAACTGGCCCAGGGCGAAGCCTCCACGCCGCTACCGCCCATGCCGGAAATGCTGGCCGTGACCCTGCTGCTGGAAATTGTGCGTGAAGCCGGGCTGCGCGCCCCCAAATCCATCAGCCACACCGTCAGCCTTGTGGGGGCGCTCATCATTGGCGAAACCGCTGTCTCGGCGGGCATCATCAGCGTGCCGGTGCTCACCATGGCCGCGGCGGCCACCATCGCGGTGGTACTGTGCGTGGTGTCGGCCCTGAGCTCCGGAACGGGGCTGCTGCACAACGCCCTGGGCGTGATCGCCTCGCCCTTCCGGGCGGCGGGTTCCGCCGTGGCGGGCTGGGTCGGCGGCATTAGCCAGCGGTTTGAGGACGTGGAGACCCTGCAGCAGGAGAACGACGAGCTGCGGCAGCAGATCGCGGAGCTGGAGGAGCAGCTGCGGCAGATGGAGCCGGCGGCGACCGAGAATAAAGAGCTGCGCCAGCTGCTGGGCCTGCGGCAGCAGCGCAGCGACCTAGTGTTCGAGGCGGCCCGCGTCACCCAGCGCGACGTGTCCAACTGGGCCAGCACACTGGTGCTGGACCGGGGCAGTCAGCACGGCGTGGCCATAGGCGACTGCGCGGTGGACAGCGCCGGGAACCTGGTGGGTGTGGTCACGGATGTAGGCCTGAACTGGTGCCGGCTGTCCACGGTGTTGGACACGGACTCCCAGTTCGGCGCGCGGGTATTCCGCACCGGCGAGACGGCGGTGGCTGGCGGCGACCTGGCGCTGATGTCCGAGGGCCGGCTGCGGCTGCAATACCTCAGCGACAGCGCGAACCTGATCAAGGGCGATGTGATCGTCACGTCCGGACTGGGCGGCTACTATCCCGCCGGGTTGGTCATCGGCACGGTGGAGTCCGTGCAGACGGATGACGGCGGGCTGGCGCGGTACGCGGTGCTCTCGCCCAAGTGCGATGTGGCGGCGATACAGGAGATGTTTATCATCACGGATTTTGACGTGATCCAATGACGGAGGACGGCTATGACACGGCGGGCGATACTGCTGAAGTGGATATTGTACTGTCTGTGCGCGCTGGCGCTGGCACTGCTGCAGGGGCTGGTGCTGGTATACGTGCGGGTATGGGGCGTGCACCCGTTCCTGCTGCCGGCCATCGCGGTGATACCGGCCACGCTGGAGCGCAACGAGCAGGCGCTGCTGTACGCGGTATTTTTCGGGCTGGCGTGCGACCTTCTCTCGCCGGTGGCGGGCCTGCCGTGCTTTTACGCGCTGGCGTTCCTGCTTGGCGCGGCGGCAGCGTGGCTGCTGAGCGGGCAGGTCATCATGGCGGGCGTGGTGTGCTCGTTGGTGGTGACAGGCGTATGTATGCTGCTCTGCGGATTGCTGCACATGGCGGTGCTGGCGGGACACAGCGGCGCGGGGCTGACCGCGGCGGGCCTGCTGCTGGGCAGGGAGCTTTTGGTATCGCTGCCCTTCGCGGCGGCAGCGCACCCGCTATTTCGGTGGGCCCAGCGACGGGCACTGAGCGAATGACCATAGGAGAACCAAACTATGATGAAAAATCCTCACCCCTCCCGGCGGCGGGTATATGTGCTGCTGGGGTTTTTCTGTGCGTTTCTGGTGCTGTTTTTTGCGGTGCTGTATGACGCACAGGTGGTGCACGGCAGCGAAAATCGGGCCAGATCCATCACCAGCAACACCGCCAGCGAAACGGTGACCGCCTCCCGGGGCATCATCACCGACCGGAATGGCAAGGTGCTGGTGAGCAACCGGCTGGCCTATACGCTGGTGGTAGATAAGAGCAGCTTCGGCAAGGACGAGGCCGCGCTGAACGACGCCATCTGGCAGCTGATACAGCTGTGTCAGGAGCAGGGCGTCACATGGAACGACACCCTGCCCATGACCACAGGGTCCTCTCCCCAGCTGACCAGCAAAAGCCTGACCGAGAGCTTCCGGGAGTATCTGGACGGCAACAAGCTGCCCACGGACGGCGGCAGCGCGGAAGTGCTGGCCGCCATGCGGAAGCTCTACAAGGTCGACGACAGCTATACCGACGCGCAGGCGCGTCTGATCGTGGGTGTGCGGTATGAGCTGGACGGGCGCAGCAGCTACACCTTTGCCGAGGATGTATCCACGGAGCTGCTGGGCCGCATCACCGACGGAAAGTACCGGGGCGTGACCATCAAGACAGCGGCGGCGCGGGTGTACAACACCAAGCTGGCGGCGCACATTCTGGGCACCGTGGGCGCCATATGGCAGGAGGAGTGGCGCAGCGACGAGAGCACCGGCTATGTGGGCTACGCCGACAAGGGCTACAATATGAATGACCTGGTGGGCAAGGACGGCGTGGAGAAGGCCTTTGAGGAATATCTCCACGGCAATGACGGCAAGCGGCTCATCACCACCGACGAGAACGGCAAGATCACCGGCGAGCTGTACACCCGGGAGCCCCAGCCCGGCGGCACCGTGGCGCTGACCATCGACATCGACCTGCAGCAGGTGGTGGAGGACACGCTGGCCAGTACCATTCAGGGCATGATCGACAAGGACAGCAACGAGCGCGGCGGCGCGGCGGCGGTCATTCAGGTGGGCACCGGCGAGGTACTGGCCATGGCCAGCTACCCCACCTACGATCTGGAGACGTTCAACCAGGACTATGAGGAGCTGGTGAAGGACGAACGCCTGCCCATGTTTAACCGGGCCACCCAGGGCGTGTACGCCCCCGGCTCCACCTTCAAGCTGTGCACGTCCGTGGCGGCGCTGGAGGAGGGCATCATCACCCCCAGTACGATCATTGAGGACAAGGGTATCTACACCTACTATGTGGACCCGCAGCCCATGTGCTGGATCTGGCGGCAGGCCCACACCACCCACGGGCGCATCAACGTCAGTCAGGCCATCGTGGACTCCTGCAACTACTTCTACTACGAGGTGGGCCGGCTGACAGGCATCAAGAAGCTGGACGAGTACGCCACAGCCTTCGGCCTGGGGCAGTCCACGGGCATTGAGATCGGCGACGTCAGCGGCGTGCTGGCCTCCCCAGAGTGGGCGGAGGCCCACGACCGGGAGTGGACCGACGGCCAGACCATTACAGCGGCCATCGGCCAGTCCTACAACCTGTTCACCCCCCTGCAGCTGGCCAACTATGTGGCTACGCTGGTGTCCGGCGGCGAGCACTATGAGGCACATCTTCTGAAAAACGTAAAATCTTATGATAATTCACGAGTTGTCGGCGTATATGGCAAGGGGCCGCTGAACGACCTGAACATCTCGGACAGCACCATGGCGGCGGTGACCAAGGGTATGCACGATCTGACCTACGACTCCCTGCGGAGCGCCTTTTCCCGCTGTGTGGTGGAGGCCGGCGCCAAGACCGGCTCGGCCCAGGTGGGTACGGATATCGCCAACGGCACCTTTGTGGCCTACGCCCCCTATGACGATCCGGAGATCGCCATCGCCATCGTGGTGGAGAAGGGCGGCAGCGGCAGTCTGCTGGCCAATGCGGCCGTGGACATCATCAATGCCTGGTTCACCCGGGACGGCACCGGCGCCACCGCCGCCGGCGAGGACGCGCTGATGCGGTAAATCTGTTATAGAGACAAGAGGCACACATGGGACCCTATTTCAATTCGAGAGACAAACATTATAAAGACCCCTTCGGCGCCGTCCCCTGCGGCGCCGAAGTGCGCTTTGCGCTGGCGGACGACACCTACTACGGCTGCGAGCTGCTGGTGCTCCGGGAGTTCGCAGGCACGGAGGACACGTGCGCCCTGCCGCCGGCGGAGGGCGGCTTCGCCGGCACATACACCGCGCCGGCTGGCGGTGAGCTGTGCTGGTACTGCTTCCGCCTGACGGACATGGACGGGCGCTGCGTGTGGTACGGCAAAAATGGCGTGCAGGACGCGCCGGAGAAGGCGGCACGCTGGCAGCTGACGGTATACGAGCCCTCCCCCGCCCCGGACTGGTTCGGGCGCGGCGTGACGTACCAGATCTTCCCGGATCGGTTCCGCCGTGTATCCATGCCGGACGTGAGCCATATGCCCGGGCACCGGTGGCTGCACCGCGGCTGGAACGAGCAGCCGGTGTTCCTTCCGGACGAGCACGGGCAGATCACCAACCGCGACTTCTTTGGCGGCTCGCTGCAGGGCATCACGGAGAAGCTGGACTATCTGGCGGGCCTGGGTGTGACGACACTGTATCTGAATCCCATTTTTGAGGCCGCCAGCAACCACCGCTACGACACCGGCGACTATCGGGCCATCGACCCGCTGCTGGGCACAGAGGCTGACTTCCGCGCCCTGTGCACCGCCGCCCATCAGCGTGGGATGCGTGTGATACTGGACGGCGTGTTCAACCATACCGGCAGCAACAGCCGGTACTTCAACGCCGAGGGCTACTATCCGGAGCCAGGGGCGGCCCAGAGCCAGAATTCAGAGTATTACAACTGGTACAGCTTCCACCCGTGGCCGTCGGACTACGACGCCTGGTGGGGCGTGAAGACCCTGCCCGCCGTCAATGAGGCGCAGCCGGCTTACCGTGACTTCATCTTCGGCGATCAGGACAGCGTGGTCCGGCATTGGCTGCGCTGCGGCGCGGACGGCTGGCGGCTGGATGTGGCCGACGAGCTGCCCGGCGACTTTATCGAGGGCATCCGCTCGGCCATCGACGCGGAAAAGCCCGGGGCTTACCTGCTGGGTGAGGTCTGGGAGGACGGCAGCAACAAGATCGCCTACTCCCAACGGCGCAGATACCTGCTGGGCCGCCAGGTCCACGGCCTGATGAACTACCCCTTCCGCACGGCCCTGCTGAACTGGCTGGCCGTCGGCGACGCCGCGGTCTTCCGCGACAGCATGGAGACAATTCGTGAGAACTACCCGCCCTTCGCCTTCTATGGCGCCATGAACTTCCTGGGCACCCACGACACAGCGCGCATTCTGACGCTGCTGGGCGCGGAGGGCACACCGAAAACCAAGGCGGAGCGTGCGGCGTACCGCCTCTCCCCCACTGAGCTGGCCCGGGGCCTGGCAAAGCTCCGTCTGGCGGGAATGCTGCTCTACAGCTTCCCCGGCTCTCCCACCCTCTTCTACGGCGATGAGGCCGGCGTGCAGGGCTTCGAGGATCCGCTGAACCGGGGCGCCTTCCCCTGGGGCAGCGAGGACGCGGCGCTGACGGACTTCTTCCGCACTCTGGGACAGCTGCGGCGAACGCGGGAGAGCCTGCGCTCGGGCGCCCTGCGCTATCTGCTGGCCCGAGGCGGCGCTCTGGCCATCGAGCGTGAGCGCGGAGGCGAGCGCACGGTAACGGCGCTGAACGCCGGGGACGCGCCGGCAGACCTGACGCTGGCCTGGGACGCGCCCACCGCGCAGGACGCGATGACCGGACAGCGATTTCTGGTCATCGACGGGAAAGCACACCTGACATTGCCGCCGCTGAACGGCGTGATACTGGTATAAGGAACGGGGCGGCTGTTTCACGTGAAACAGCCGCCCTGCTTTTGTCCCTTTATGTTTCACGTGAAACAAAAGGGTGAAAATTTGCAATTTCCCTCTTGAAACCCTCCATGCAGGTGGTATATACTATCATAATGAACTCAGACAGAAAGAGGAATTTGCTGTGGCGAAAATCATTGCGATCGTAAATCAGAAGGGCGGCGTGGGCAAGACCACCACCTGCGTAAACCTGGCCGCTGCCGTAAAAGCCGCTGGCAAGCGGGTGCTGCTGTGCGATTTTGACCCCCAGGCCAACGCCACCAGCGGCATGGGCGTGGACAAGACCACCAGCAACGGCGTATATGACGCGCTCATCAACGGCGCAGAGACGGCCCAGCTGATCGTGACCACGCCCTATGGCGACGTGCTGCCAAGCAGCAAGGCGCTGGCCGGCGCCGGCGTGGAGATGATCAGCATGGACGACCGGCAGTTCCTGCTGAAGGCCGCGCTGCGGCAGGTGACGGACAGCTATGATTTCATCTTCATCGACTGTCCGCCCTCGCTGGAGCTGCTGACGCTGAACGCACTGTGCGCCGCCAACAGTCTGCTGGTCCCGGTGCAGGGCGAGTACTACGCGCTGGAGGGACTCAGCGACCTGATGAACACCGTGCGTATCGTGCGGCGCAGCATGAACCCGGGGCTGGACATCGAGGGCGTGCTGCTGACCATGTTCGATGGCCGCACCAACCTGTCCATTCAGGTAGCCCAGGAGCTGAAGCGGTTTTTTGCCGGGAAGGTGTACAGCACCGTGATCCCGCGGAACGTGCGGCTCAGCGAAGCGCCCAGCCACGGCAAACCCATCACCGCCTATGACAAGACCTGCCGGGGCGCGGACGCATACACGGCGCTGGCGGCGGAATTTTTGCGGAAGAACAACTGCTGAAAGGAGACGCGGTATGGCGAACACAAAAGGTCTGGGCAAGGGGCTGAGCGCACTGCTGGGCGATGACGTCATCGCCGCCAAGGACGAGCGCGCCTCCTCCCTGCTGCTGCCCATCAGCCAGGTAGAGAGCTGCTCCACCCAGCCCAGAAAGAGCTTTGAGCCGGAGGCCCTCAGTGACCTGGCGGACTCCATCCGGATACACGGCATCATCCAGCCGCTGACCGTGCGGAAGCTGCAATCCGGCTACTATCAGATCATCGCCGGTGAACGGCGGTGGCGGGCGGCGCGGATGGCCGGGCTAACACAGGTGCCTGTGGTGGTCATCGAGGCCGACGACCGCAAGGCCATGGAACTGGCCATGATCGAAAACCTCCAGCGAGAGGACCTGAACCCCATTGAGGAGGCCGAGGGCTACCGAGTGCTGACGGAGCAGTACGGCATGACCCAGGACGAGTGCGCGCAGCGGGTGGGCAAGTCCCGCCCCACCGTGGCCAACGCCCTGCGCCTGCTGGGGCTGACCGAGCCGGTGCGGGCCATGGTGGAGGACGGACGGCTTTCCGCCGGACACGCCCGCGCCCTGTTGACGCTGGGCAGCAAACAGCAGCAGGCCGCCGCGGAGACCGTGGTCAAGGACGCCCTCTCCGTCCGCCAGACGGAACTGCTGGTGAAAAAACTCACCGCCGAGAAAAAAGAAAAGCCCCAAAAGGACGCGCTTTCCGTCAATTATGTTGAGGAGGCCGCCCGTGAGCTGGGCGAAAAGCTGGGCCGCCCCTGCCGCATCGTCAACGGCAAAAAGAAGGGGCGCATCGAGCTGGAATACTACGGCACCGAGGACCTGAACGCCCTGCTGGAGGCCCTGGAGAAGCTGGGAAAGCGATAAGCGTTTCACGTGAAACATCATCGAATAGAGGTATAGAATATGCTTGACATCAAGTTTATCCGGGAGAACCCGGACCTGGTAAAGGAGAATATCCGCAAGAAGTTCCAGAACGCCAAGCTGCCCCTGGTGGACGAGGTCATCGCCCTGGACAGCGAGCGCCGCGAGGCCATCAACGAGGGCGAGGCCCTGAAGGCCGAGCGCAACAAACTATCCAAGGCCAACGGTCCCCTGTTCGGCAGGCTGAAAAAGTGCGCCGACGAGGCGGAGAAGGCCGCCCTTCAGGCGGAGATCGATGCCAACAACGCCGCCGTAAAGGCCAACGCCGAGCGCATGGCTCGGCTGGAGGAGAAGAAGGCCAACGCCGAGGCGGCCATGAACAAGCTGCTGCTGGTCATCCCCCAGATGATCGACGAGTCCGTGCCCATCGGTCCGGACGACAGCTGCAACGTAGAGGTGGAGCGCTTCGGCGAGCCCAAGACCCCGGACTTCCCCATCCCCTACCACACGGAGATCATGGAACGCTTTGACGGCGTGGATATGGACGCTGCCGCCCGTGTATCCGGCAACGGCTTCTATTACCTGATGGGCGACATCGCGCGGCTGCATTCCGCCGTCACCGCCTATGGCCGTGACTTTATGATCGACAAGGGCTTCACCTACTGTATCCCGCCGTTTATGATCCACGGCAACGTGGTGGAGGGCGTGATGAGCCAGACGGACATGGACGCCATGATGTACAAGATCGAGGGCGAGGACCTGTACCTGATCGGCACCAGCGAGCACTCCATGATCGGCAAGTTCATCGATCAGATCCTGCCGGAGGACAAGCTGCCCCAGACGCTGACCTCCTACTCTCCCTGCTTCCGCAAAGAGAAGGGCGCCCACGGCATCGAGGAGCGCGGCGTGTACCGCATCCACCAGTTCGAAAAGCAGGAGATGATCGTGGTCTGCAAGCCCGAGGACTCCAAGGCCTGGTACGAGAAGATGTGGCGCTACTCCGTGGAGCTGTTCCGCAGCCTGGACATCCCGGTACGCCAGCTGGAGTGCTGCTCCGGCGACCTGGCGGACCTGAAGTGCAAGTCCTGCGACATCGAGGCCTGGTCCCCCCGCCAGCAAAAGTACTTCGAGGTGTGCTCCTGCTCCAACCTGGGCGATGCCCAGGCCCGCCGCCTGAAGATCCGCGTCCGCGGCGAGGACGGCAAACTGTACCTGCCCCACACCCTGAACAACACCGTGGTAGCCCCGCCCCGTATGCTCATCGCCCTGTTGGAGAACAACCTGCAGGCGGACGGCTCCGTGCTGGTACCCAAAGCGCTGCAGCCCTACATGGGCGGCAAGGAGCGCCTGGTGCCGCTGCACTGATAGCGTATCGTAATAGTTATCCGTAATTATACTTTTAGTATAGGAGCTTTTACACATGAAGAAGTTTTTTGCGGAATTCAAGGAATTCGCCATGCGCGGCAACGTAATGGACATGGCCGTCGGCGTGATCATCGGTACCGCGTTCGGTAAGATCACCACCTCTCTGGTGAACGATGTGTTCATGCCCCTGATCGGCCTGCTCATCGGCGGCGTGGATCTGGGACAGCTGAATATCGTGCTGAAGCCGGAGGTGCTGGACGAGGCAGGCAAGGTGGTCACCGAGGCCGTTACCCTGGGCATCGGCACGTTTCTGAGCACGGTCATTGACTTTGTTCTGGTGGCCTTCGTCATCTTCCTGATGGTCAAGACCATCAACCAGCTGCACAAGCTGGGCAAAAAGGACGAGGAGCCGCAGGAGGAGGAAGAACCGGCTCCCACCAGCGAGGAGCTGCTGACCGAGATCCGCGACCTGCTGAAGGCACAGCAGAAATGAGGGACCTCCTGACCGCCGGCCTGACGGCCCTGGACCTGGACCCCGCCGCCGCGGACAAGCTGGCGCGCTACGCCGAACTGCTGCTGGAAAAGAACAAGGTCATGAACCTCACGGCCATCACCGTTCCCCATGACGTTGCCACCCTGCACCTGCTGGACTGTGCGGCGCTGGCGGCGCAGCTGGACCTGTCCGGCAAGCGCGTCATCGACGTAGGCACCGGCGCAGGCTTTCCCGGCATGGTGCTGGCGATCTTGACGCCGGACGCCCGCTTCACGCTGCTGGACAGTCTGGGCAAGCGGGTGGACTTCCTGAAGGAGGTCCAGAGGGACCTGGGCCTGAAAAATGTGACCTGCGTTCACGCCCGGGCGGAGGAATTCGCCGCGCAGCACCGGGAGCAGTTCGATCTGGCGGCCTCCCGTGCCGTGGCTCAGCTGAACGTGCTGTGCGAGCTGACGCTGCCGCTGGTAAAGGTAGGCGGACAGTTCGCCGCCATGAAATCCGTCTCCACCGACGAGGAAATACGGCAGGCCCACAGCGCCATCGCCCAGTTGGGCGGACAGCTCTCCGGCGTCACGGACTACACCGTGCCGGAGACGGACGTGGTGCACCGCATCGTATCCATCGAAAAAACACAGCACACACCGAAGCAATTTCCCCGGGCCTTTGCCCGGATCAAAAAAGCGCCGCTGGTATAGGCGGCCCACGAAAGGAGGAAGTCCATGGGCAAGATCATCGCCGTGGCGTCCGGTAAGGGCGGCACCGGCAAGACCACCTTCACCGCCAACGTGGCGCTGGCGCTGGCCCACATGGGGCAGCGGGTGCTGTGCCTGGACTGTGACATCACCCTGCGGAACCTGGATCTGGCGCTGGGGCTCAGCGACCGGGCGCTGATGGACTTCTCCGACGTGCTGGAGGGCCGCTGCACCCTGCATGAGGCGGCGGTGCCCCATGAGCGATACCCCTCCCTCTCCCTGCTGACCGCACCCATGGCCGACCGCCCGCTGTCCCTGTCGGTGCCGAAGCTGCAGGCGCTGGCGCGTGAGATACGGGAAAGCTACGACTGGTGCCTGATCGACGCGCCCGCCGGACTGGGCCAGGGCTTCCAGATGGCAGCGTGCATGGCCGACCAGGTGATCGTCATCACCACTACGGACGTGTCCGCCATGCGGGACGCCCAGCGCACCGCCGCAGAGCTGTCCGCCTTTCCCAGCGGGACGGTGCATCTGGTGGTGGGGCGCGTGTCCAAAAAGGTGCTGCGTCAGCTGCACACCACCATCGACGACGCCATCGACGCGGCGGGCCTGCCGCTGCTGGGCGTGATCCCCGAGGACGAGGGCATCCCCATCGCGCTGGGGCGCAGCGCCCTGACCGTATTCTCCCGCGAGAGCAGCGCCGAGATCGCCTGCCGCAACATCGCGCGCCGTCTCACCGGCGAGCGCGTGCCGCTGATGAAGCTGCCGCGGCGATAAAACAGAAAATCATAAATTTACGATAGAAAGGGGCGCGGTTATATGAATATCGCTCTCATGGCACACGACAACAAAAAAGACCTGATGGTGCAGTTCTGCACAGCCTATGCAGGCATCCTCTCCAAGCACACCATCTGCGCGACCAACATTACCGGCAAGATGGTCGCCGAGGCGACGGGTCTGCCCATCCACCTCTTCCTCGCGCGCGTACACGGCGGCGCGGAGCAGATCGGCGCACGCATCGCCTACAACGAGATCGACATGGTGCTCTTCTTCAATGACCCGCGCGATGAAAAGTCCTGCGAGAGCGTGAGCTATATTTCCCGCCTGTGCGACCAGAATAACATTCCCTTTGCCAGCAATGTGGCGACGGCGGAAATGCTCGTCCTCGGCCTCAGCCGCGGCGACCTCGACTGGCGCGACATCGTGAACCCGAAAACCAAGCCGTTTACGGCGTGATTTTGAATACAAACCGTATTATTTCAGCTTGAAATTACAGATAGGAGTTGTTATTGTCTTATGATGCAGTCCCGTACACACAACTGTAACCAGCTTCGCATCGAGAATGTGGGCGAGAAGGTCAAGCTCGTCGGCTGGATGGAAAACGTCCGCGAGGTCGGACAGAATTTTGCCTTTGTCGTCGTCCGTGATTTTTACGGCACGACGCAGGTCGTCAT
>ERZ857882.4576-NODE-4576-length-11722-cov-10.221479_pt1 | contig 11722 bp, 15 predicted proteins | sample MGYA00519697_ERZ857882 | MGnify/ENA primary metagenome ERZ857882 (study PRJEB31778, sample SAMEA3449373) | human gut metagenome | biome: human gut; feature: human-associated habitat; material: faeces | place: United Kingdom | collected 2010/2012 ... | reverse complement strand
CATGCCCTTATAGGGCTTAATCAAGCCACCAGCTAAGCTGGTGGTACATGACTTAAATTAGAAACTCTGCAAGGAGTTTCACCAATAATTCTATATTTTACATTCTAAATTTTACATTAAAAATGGGGGGGCTAAATAATGAAAAATTTAATTATTAGAAAGGCTAGAGCAGGGGATGAAACAGAGGTTTTAAAATTAGTAAAGGAAGCTTTAGAACCTTATGGACTAGAGTTAAATCCAATGGAAGAAGACTTAGATATTACTGATATACCTAAATACTATATGGAGAATCATGGGGACTTCGAAGTTATAGAATTTAAGGGAAATATAATAGGAAGCTATGGAATATATAAAATAGATTCAGAAACCTGTGAGCTTAGGAAGATGTACCTAAATAAGAATTTTCAAGGAATGGGGCTTGGAAATATAATGATAGAAAACTCACTTAAAATTGCTAGAACATTAGGATATAGTAAAATTATTCTACAAACTAATTCTCTTTTATATAAAGCAACAAAGCTTTATAAGAAATATGGATTTGAAGAAATACAAGAAGAAGTATGTGAAAGATGTGATCTTGCAATGGTTAGAGAGATTGCTTAACATAAGAAATATTTGTTGCTTAGATATTGTAAAGTTGCTTAAGAGGGAGGAAACTTATGAGATATTATGATACTAGTATTAAAGCTTTAAAGATAAGAGAAACAAGGGAAGAAGATTGTGGCCTTATATTATCTTTTATTAAAGAAATAGCAGAATATGAAAAAATGTCAGAACAGGTAATTGCTACTGAAGAAACTATAAGAGAATCTATATTTAAGAATAATAGAGCAGAAGTAGTTATTTTAGAGTTAGAAGAAAAGCCTATAGGATATGCTTTGTATTTCTATAATTTTTCAACCTTTATTGGAAGAAGTGGCTTATACTTAGAAGATATTTTTATTAAAAAAGAATTTAGAGGTAAAGGAATAGGAAAGGAAGCTTTTAAATTCCTTATTAAAAAAGCAAAAGAAGAGGGATGTAAAAGAATTGAGTGGACATGTCTTAATTGGAATGAGCCATCAATAAAATTTTATAAATCCTTAGGAGCTTTTCCAATGGATGAGTGGACTACATATAGGCTAAGTGAAAAAGAAATAAATAAACTAAGTGAAATGTAAATAGAAAAAATCATATTAAAGGGATGTCACACTAAAAACTAGTGAGATAGCCCTTATTTTAATTAAATTCTATTTTTAGAATACTATGTAAATTTCATTTTGAGTTTTATAAATTTTCTGACAAAGCATTGACATACAGCAATTGGAAATGTTATTATTAATGTAACGCTTTAATGTGATAAAGTAATGAAATTATGGAGGGGGCTTATGTATAAGAATATTATTCCTGATGGGACAAGAGATTTAACCAATGAAGAGTGTATAAAAAGAGATAAAGTTATAAATTTAATTAATAACACCTTTGATTTATGGGGATATAAGGAAGTAATTACACCTAGTATAGAGTTTTATGATGGTTTTAGGTATGAGTATTCAGGCTTAAGAGAAGAGAGTATATATAAGTTTTTTGACTCTAAAGGAAGAATATTAGCACTAAGACCAGATATGACAATTCCTATAGTAAGGCTTGTTTCTACAAGGTTTAAGGATGTAAATGAAAGTATAAAGTTAAGATATACATCAAATATATTTAGAGTTTTTGAAGATTTTAGTGGAAAAAGAAATGAGTACACTGATTGTGGAATTGAGTTAATTACAAAGGAAAAAGATTTTTCAGATTTAGAAGTTTTAATAATTGCTATCCAAGCATTAAAATCAACTGGGGCTAAGAATTTTAAGATTGAGATAGGAGAAGTTAACTTTTTTAAAGCTGCTATAGAAGACTTAAATATATCAAAGGAAGAAAAGCTTTTATTATCTGAGTTAATAGAAAATAAGAAAATACAAGATTTAAATTTACTTTTAGAAAAATTAGACCTAGATGAAAATATAAAAAATACTTTTTATAAGTTACCTTTTATATTTGGTGATGGTATAGAAGTTCTTAATAGTTATAAGGAAATATCCTTTAATGAAAATATGTTAGAAAGCATAAAAACCTTAGAAAGCTTAGCTTATAGATTAGAAAGTTTAGGTTATAAGGATTATATAACCTTTGATTTAGGAATAACACCAAGTGTTAATTACTATACTGGAATAATTTTCAGAGGCTTCGTTGAAGGGTCTGGTAATGTGGTTTTAAGTGGTGGACGATATGATAATTTAATAAAGTCTGGTAAAAAGGATTTTAAAGCTATAGGATTTTCTATAAATGTAGATGAATTAGTAAGCATATTACCAATGAACTTAGAGCTTAAAACTAAGTTTAAAATTATCTTTAATAAGGAAAAAGAAATAGAAGCAATTAAAGAAAGTATGAAGCTTAGAAGTGAAGGCTATGTAGTTGAGGTAATACCTTCAACTGAAGAAAAGGAAATAAGAATAGTAAGGGAGGAATATTATGGGGGTTAGTATTGCTTTAACAAAAGGTAGGTTAGAAAAAGAGGCTATTAAGATTTTCGAAAGAGCTGGTTTTGGGGTAGATAATTTAAAAGATAAGGGGCGTAAATTAGTTTTTAATGATACTAAATATGATATAGATTATTTTTTAGTAAAATCTAATGATTGTATAACTTACGTAGAGCATGGGGTAGCAGATGTAGGTATAGTAGGATTAGATTCACTTTTAGAAAAAAATAATAATTGTTATGAGCTTATAGATTTAGGGGTAGGTAAATGTAAGTTTATAGTAGCATCTATGCCAGATAAAGATTTGTTTAAAATGAAAGGCCATATAAAGATAGGAACAAAGTATCCTAAGGTGGCTAAGGATTATTTTAAAGAAAATAATATAGATGTAGAAATTATAAAAATTGAGGGATCAGTAGAGCTAGCACCAATTCTTGGCTTATGTGATGGAATTGTAGATATTATGGAAACTGGAACTACATTAAAGGAAAATGGATTAGTAGTATCAAGAGAAATAAAAGATATAAGTGCTAGATTAATAGTAAATAAAGCAAGCTTTAAGCTTAAGAAAAAGGAAATTGACTTTATTTTAGAAAGCGTAAGGCAATCAATAAAATAAATAAGCAATAAATAAAGAGGTGGGGCTATGTTGAAAATATTTGATTTATCTAAGGATAAAGAAAGTGATATTTTAAAAATAATACAAAATAGGGACGATGAAGGTACAGATGTTTTAAATGTAGTTAATAATATTTTAAAAGATATAAGAAAAAATGGGGACAAGTCTTTAAATTATTATACAAAGCAATTTGATAAGGTTGATATAGATAACTTAAGAGTTTCTAATGAAGAAATAGAAGAAGCCTTTACTAAGGTGGAAGAAGATTTTATTAATGCTATGAAATTAGCAATTAATAATATTGAAGAATATCACAAAAAGCAAGTTAGAAGTGGATATTCAATCGAAAAAGAAAATGGAATATTTATGGGGCAAATAATATTACCATTACAAAGAATAGGGGTATATGTACCAGGGGGAACCGCAGCATATCCATCTTCAGTTGCAATGAATGTAATACCAGCAAAGGTGGCTGGAGTTGAAGAAATTGTAATGATTACACCACCTTCAGCAGATGGAGGAATTAATCCATATATTTTAGTAACTGCAAAGTTAGCAGGTGTTAGTGAAATATACAAGGCTGGTGGAGCTCAAGGTATAGCTGCTTTAGCTTATGGAACGGAAAGTATAAAAAAGGTAGATAAGATAGTAGGTCCAGGAAATATATATGTAGCTACAGCTAAGAAATTAGTTTTTGGAGATGTAGATATAGATATGGTGGCAGGACCTAGTGAAATATTAATAGTTGCAGATGAAAATGCTAATGCTAAGTATATTGCAGCAGATTTAATGTCACAAGCTGAGCACGATAAATTAGCATCATCTATATTATTAACAACTTCTTATGAAAAATATAAAGAAGTTGTAGAAGAACTTAATAAACAAATTACTTTATTAACAAGAAGAGAAATAATAGAATATTCCTTAAATAATTATGGTATGTGTGTTATATGTAAGGATATTAAGGAGTGTATAAAATTATCAAATAAAATTTCACCAGAGCATTTAGAGTTAATGGTTGAAAATGCTCCTGATTATCTTGGACAAGTTAAGAATGCAGGATCAATATTTTTAGGGTATTATTCACCAGAGCCTTTAGGAGATTATTTTGCTGGACCAAACCATGTTTTACCTACTAATGGAACAGCTAGATTTTCATCACCACTTGGTGTAGATAGCTTTATTAAGAAAAGCTCATATTTACATTATTCAAAGGAAGCTTTAAATAGTGTAGGAGATAAGATAATGCTTTTAGCAGAAAAAGAAGGGTTAACAGCTCATGGAAATTCTATAAAGGTGAGGTTAGAAAATGATTAAAGATATAGGTGTTTATTCAAATAATAATAATACAAAAATAAGATTAAATGGAAATGAAAGTCCAGTTGAAATAAATGAAAATAAGCTTACAAGTGTAGTTGAAGCTTTAAAGAATATTGAGTTAAATAGATATCCAGATAGCGATAGTGATGCTTTAAGAGAGGCATATAGTAAATATGCAGAAGTGAAAAAGGAAAATGTTATTGCTGGTAATGGTTCAGATGAAATGCTTAATTTAGTTATTAGTAAAATTATTTCTAAAGGAGATAAGATATTAACACTAAGCACTGATTTTGTAATGTATGACTTTTATACAAATATAAATGAAGGTGGAATTGTTAAGTATGATTTTGACTTAGATAAAGGCTTTAATGTTGATGATTTTATTAAGTTAGGACAAAGTGATGATATTAAATTAATATTATTTTCTAATCCTAACAATCCAACAGGTTATGGATTTACTATTGATGATATAAAAAAGGTTTTAGATGCTTTTAAAGATAAGGTTGTTTTAGTAGATGAAGCTTATTACGAGTTTTATGGAGTATCAGCTATTTCACTTATAAATGAATATAAGAATTTACTTGTAACAAGAACTCTATCAAAGGCCTGGGGATTAGCAGCTTTAAGAGTTGGATTTTTAATAGGAAATGAAGAAAGTATTGCAGAGTTATTAAAATATAAAACGCCTTATAATGTAAATTCTTTATCTCAAGAAATAGCAATAAATTATTTAAAGGATAGTAAGGATTTATTAAATAATTTAGATTACATTGTTTCTGAAAGAGAAAGATTTTATAAGGAATTAAAAGAAATTGAAGAAGAAGCTTTAAATAAATATAAAGAATGTAAAATTAAGTTTTATCCTTCTAAAGCAAACTTTATATATGGAAAAACTGAATTTAAAGATAAGTTAATTGAGACTTTAGAAAAAGAAGATATAAAAATAAGAGTTTTTGAAGATGAAAGATTTAGAATCACTATTGGTTTAGAAGAAGAAAACTCAAAGGTTTCAAAAGCAATAAAGAAGATTTTCTTATAAGGAGGTTTATATGGATAGAGTAGCTAGTATAAATAGAAGCACAAAAGAAACAAGTATTTCCTTAAAAATTAACTTAGATGGTAAAGGAATAAGTAATATAAAAACTCCAGTTGGATTTTTAAATCATATGCTTACTTTATTTTCATTTCACAGTTCTATAGATATTGATTTATTTGCAGAAGGAGATATTGATGTTTGTGATCATCATTTAGTTGAAGATATAGGAATTTCTTTAGGTAAGGCATTAAGTGAAGCTTTAGGAGATAAAAAGGGAATAAAGAGATATGGAAATTCATTTCTTCCTATGGATGAAACCTTATGTCAAGCTATATTAGATTTAAGTGGACGTAGTTTCTTACATTTTGAAGGGGCATTTAAAAGAGAACAAATAGGAAACTTTTCAACAGAAATGACTAAGGAATTCTTTAGAGCTGTTGCAATGAATTCAAATGCTACATTACATCTTAGAATTCTTTATGGAGAAAATGATCATCATAAAATAGAAGCTATGTTTAAAGCTTATGGAAGATGTTTAAAGGAAGCAATTTCTTATAATGAAGATAGAGAAATGGTACTTTCTACAAAGGGATCATTAAATATTTAGCAAGGTGGGGTAGTATGATTGCTATTATTGATTATGGAATGGGGAACTTAAAAAGTGTTAAAAACGCTTTAGACTTTTTAGGTATTCCAGCAGTTGTTACAAAGGATAAAGAGGTAATTAGGAACTCAAGTGCTGTTATATTACCTGGAGTAGGTGCCTTTAAGCAGGCTATGGATAATTTAAAAGATGATAATTTAGATATATTTATAAAGGACTTAGCTAATGAAGGAAAATTAATTCTTGGAATATGCTTAGGTATGCAAATATTATTTGAAGAAGGCTTTGAAGGAGACAGATGTCATGGGCTAGGCTTAATTAAAGGTAATATAAGAAAAATTGAACCAAAGGAAAAGGTTAAAATTCCACATATGGGATGGAATAAAATAGTTATTAACAATAATGATGATATTATAAGTGGATTATCTGGGGATAATTTCCTATATTATGTGCATAGTTTTATGGCTTGTGAATATATGGATGAAAATCTTATAGCTTATTCTAATTATGGTGGAGTTAAAGTACCTGGAATAGTTAGAAAAGATAATGTAATAGGAATGCAGTTCCATCCAGAAAAGAGTGGAGAAACGGGACTTAATTTATTAAAAAAATTTGGGGAGATGATAAAGTGAAAGTAATTCCAGCTATTGATATTATTGGTGGTAAAGCAGTTAGATTATTTCAAGGTGATTATAATAAAACAGATTTTATTGGACAAGATGTTCTAGAGTTAGCAAAGTCTTTCGTAGATAGTGGTGCGGATTTAATTCACTTAGTTGATTTAGATGGAGCTAAAGCAGGAAAACTAATTAATAAAGAAACTATATTAGAAGTTGTAAAAACTTTAAAGGTAGATGTTGAAGTTGGTGGAGGCATAAGAAATTATGATGATATCAAAGCTTTAATAGAGGGGGGAGTAGCAAGAGTTATATTAGGTACTGTTGCTATAGAAAATAGAGATTTATTAGAAAAAGTAGTAAAAGATTTTGGCGATAAAATTGCTGTTGCTGTAGACTTTAAGGATGGCTATATTTGCACAAAAGGTTGGATAGATAAAAGTGATGTTTATTATATGGACTTAATAAAGGATATGGAAGCAATAGGCGTAAGTAATATTATTGTTACAGATATAAGTAAAGATGGAACTTTAGCAGGAAGTAATGTAGGCATAATAAAAGATGTAAGTGAAGCTACTAAAATTGATGTAACAGCTTCTGGTGGAGTAAAAGATATTAATGATATTATTGCTTTAAAAGCTCTAGATGTTTATGGATGTATAGTTGGTAAAGCTATTTATTCTAAAACTATAGATATAAAAGAAGCTATAAATCTATGTAAGTAGGTGATATTATGCATACTAAAAGAATTATCCCTTGTCTTGATGTTAAAGACGGAAAAGTAGTTAAGGGAATTAATTTCGTAGGATTAAAGGAAGTTGGGGATCCTGTAGATTTAGCAGAAGAATACTATAAGCAAGGAGCAGATGAGTTAGTATTTTTAGATATAACTGCATCACATGAAAAAAGGAAAACTATTATAGATGTAGTTGAAAGAGTAGCTGAAAAGATATTTATTCCTTTTACTGTAGGTGGAGGAATAACTACAATTGAAGAAATTAGAGGAATACTAAGAGCAGGAGCAGATAAAATAAGCTTAAATTCAGCAGCTATTAGAAATCCTAAGTTAATTCAAGAAGGTGCTTATTACTTTGGAAATCAATGTATGGTTTTAGCTGTTGATGCTAAGAGAAAAGATAAAGACAACTGGACTGTTTATATAAATGGTGGAAGAGTAGATACAGGAATAGATTTATTTAAATGGATAGAAGAGGCTCATAGCTTAGGTGCGGGAGAAATATTATTAACTTCAATGGATGCTGATGGAACTAAACAAGGTTTTGACCTTGAGGTTACTAGTAGAGTTAGCAATATAGTAGATATTCCAGTAATAGCTTCTGGTGGTTGTGGTAAAATAGAAGACTTTAAAGATGTATTTATAGATGGAAAAGCTGATGCAGCTTTAGCAGCTTCATTATTTCACTATGGAGATCTTACAGTTAAGGAAGTTAAGGAATATCTTAGAGAAAATAATATAGAGGTAAGGTTATAGATATGGATTTTAATATTGATTTAATAGATTTTGAAAAAGGGAATGGATTGCTTCCAGCTATAGTACAAGATTATAAAACTAAAGAAGTCTTAATGCTTGCCTATATGTCAAAGGAAAGCTTAAAGAAGACTTTAGAAGATAAAACTACTTGGTTTTATAGTAGAAGTAGACAAGAGCTTTGGAATAAAGGAGCTACTTCTGGACATTTTCAAATTGTTAAAGAACTATATTTAGACTGTGATTTAGATACTATTTTAGTTTTAGTTGAACAAAAGGGAGTAGCTTGCCATACTGGGGAAAGAAGCTGCTTTCATAAAAAGTTATTATAAGGGGCGATAAAATGGAAAAGGTTATAGCAGAACTTTATGAGGTAATAAAGGGTAGAAAAGAAGGTGGAGATGAAAAATCTTACACAAGCTATTTATTTAATAAGGGAATAGATAAAATACTTAAAAAGCTTGGAGAAGAATGTACGGAAGTTATTATTAGTGCAAAAAATGATAATAAAGAAGAACAAGTAGGCGAAATTGGGGACTTAATTTATCATCTTTTAGTTGCTATGGTTGAAATGGGAATATCCTTAGAAGATGTAGAAGAAGAATTAAATAAAAGAAGAAGTAAAGTAAATAATCTAAAGGGCGAGAGAAGAGAAATAGAAAACCTTTAGGAAATGTAGAATGAAGAATGTACTATTTCGTAATTAAGATTAAGAAATAGTACCTTTTTCCATATAAGTTTATTTTTATTAAACCAAAAACTATGATTTTTTTAATTTTTAATAGCCTACAAATGGCTTAAAACCGTCAATTTTTATTTCTTCGTGAAAATTCCATTTAAAGAAATCAACAACATTTTCAATTATAAAAATATTTTAAAATTAATATATAAATGATATACTTAAAAAATATAATCATAATTTTGAAATAAGGAGAATTAAATAATGACTTTTAATAATATAAAAGAAGATATTGAGATTTGGATGGAGTATAGAATAACCAATCTTATTACTTTTAAAATATTTATGGCTATAGTATATTTGGCACTTGTACTTACTCCTATTTTAGTAAATAAAGATTTGTTCATAGGAAATAGATCTACTGATTATAATATAGCTACAATAAGTATTGATTTAGTGATTATAGTTGTAGAAATATTGATTGCTCTATATATAATATATAATTTGATTCCAAAGTTAATAAAATATTTAATTAGAGAGGAATCAAAAAAATTATTAAGAAAAAAGAAAATATTTTATTGTGAAAAAAAAGTTACTATAAATGAAAATTATATAGAAGTATATTATGATAATAAAGAGTTTAAAATTAGTAATAAAAATTCAATTAAAACAAGTGAATTTAGAGGACGTATATTTTTTATAAAAACTATTGGGAAAAATATAATTTCTGAAGTTTATCCAGTAATAATTCCAGTTGAGAAATTTAAAAATAGTATAAAATAATTTAAAAGATAATTTATAAAAAACTAAAATAAAAGGATATTTTCACTCTTGAAAATATCCTTTTTATCTACAGTCTAGTAAGGAAAAATTAGTTTTCCTTACTTTTATTTTTAATCGTAAAATTCTGAAAAGTATAGAAATAATACTTTTTTTACTTTAAATGTCATAGTGTTATCTACGGGCTCTTTATTTGCAGGAGTTTTAGTTGACTTATAAAATTTTATATTTTCTCTTTCTGCTTCTTTAAAGCTTGAATCTGTTTCTATATCTGTTGTAAATGCAATTATTGGATGACCTATAAAAAATAAATTTGTTCTTACTGAAAGACTTGGTGTAATATGTGAAATAAAAAAAATAAAAATGAAAAGAATAAAAATATCAACTAAAGGAGCTTTTTTATTTGTTTTTTTTAATGCTTTCGAAGTATTCATTTCAACCCCCAACCATATTATTCTATTTATAGAATAATATGGTTGGGGGTTAATTCAAGAATTTTATCATAAATTTAGGTAATATTAATAAATATATAAAAATTATTTGCAAATGGAAAAGAAAACATTTAAAAATTGTATATAAAATTAAATAAAAAAAGCTCTTATTCAACTCTTATTATTGTAATTGACCGTTACAACAATAAGCCAAACTTTACAAGGTATTGACCGTACCAAGAAAGCCGTTAGAAAAGAACTTCTTTTACAGTAACTAAGTTACTTAAATATCATAATTGATAAGATTATGATAACCAATAAAGAAGAAAATTTCAAGCCTTTTGAGTATGGAAATACATAACTCAAAAGGCTTTTTTTAATTTAATTTTAAAGGACAAGCATGAGCATAAACAGTAAATTTATGCAGTTGCCCTATGACTTACAGATGGGAGCTTCGAATAGGCATGTTGAGATAACAGTAATTTAGTTGAGAGTCTTACGAAGACTATAAAGATGGATACCTCGAAAGAGGTTACAGGGTTAGCATCGCCAATGCGGAAAGTCAAAGAATAACAATATATTCCTTATTTATGCCTCCATACAACATACCTAGTCCTTATCTTTAGGTGTATGGGAAAGAGCGTGGTGACAACGTAAAGGTCAGGTGTGGGAGTTCTAGGATCGTAGGCGATCGGGAACCATGAGCAGATAATACGTAAGCATTAGGATAGAACCATAATGTAGAAAGCTTGTGGGTGTAAATACACGTAACAGATAAGGTGCAGATAGTGAAGGCGACCGAGGTTATACCTTGTATTCTAAATTCGAAATCTTGACATTAATAAATGGATAAGGTAATAGTAAAGAGCTAAAAATTAAAAAGGTACTATTTCGTAACTAAGATTAAGAAATAGTATCTTTTTTATAGAAGTTTATTTATAGTAAACCAAAAACTATGATTTTTTTAATTTTCAATAGCCTACAAATGGCTTAAAATCGTATTTTTTAATTTCTTCGTGAAAATTCAATTATATAGGAGTAAATTATGAAAAAAATTAGTAATTTTTTAAAGGTCATTATATTGATTTATTATTTTTTTATGTTAAGCTATTAAATACTTGTATATTTACTTAAATTAATTATTGAGGGGATTAAGCCAATTACATATATGCCTTTACAAATATTGATGTCGGTAGCTATATTGATTTGCTTTATTAGAAACAATTCATTAAGAAAAGTATATATAAGATCAATTATCGTATATGGAATCCTAATGAATTTGAATTTAAATATCTATAGAGCTAGTAGTGAAGAAGGGGGAGTTATTTTATTTGCAGTAATACCTGTTTTCCTTATATATAAAGCAACTCTACTGGATTATATTTTATATAAAAAGGAGCTGTCGCGTTAGCGAGTAAAAAAATCCACTGGCGACAGCTCTTATTCTATACTAAAAAGAAAATATTTGAATTTTTAATAATAAAATGAAATTTATGGTCTACTTATAGTATATCCTATACAATAGACTTACCGTTTCGTCTTTGAACTAGTTTTAGGATTTTATTATATTTATTCTTGTAATAAACCAGAAGTAAAATATAGTCTACTTTTTCGAATTTAAGAATTTTAGGCAGTTTGTC
>ERZ857882.4566-NODE-4566-length-11736-cov-4.817225_pt1 | contig 11736 bp, 10 predicted proteins | sample MGYA00519697_ERZ857882 | MGnify/ENA primary metagenome ERZ857882 (study PRJEB31778, sample SAMEA3449373) | human gut metagenome | biome: human gut; feature: human-associated habitat; material: faeces | place: United Kingdom | collected 2010/2012 ... | reverse complement strand
CGTGGTGCGCTTGTTCACCATTTGCTGCGTCACCGGCCTGGCCACACGGGTGGGAGCATTGTCGCCCTGCGTGCAAAAGTCCGGCTGCGCCTCGTTTCCAAACATTACGGGAAGCTCCGGGGCCTGCGCGGCGGGGTCGTGAAACGCCCCGGCAGGCTGCTGCCACAGCGGCACGCCGGACGCCTGAAAGCTCTCCGGCCCATCCTGCGGCGCGTCCCACGGGGCCATTCCATCAGCGCTGGAGTAGGGGTTCTGGTTCTGGTTACGGTAGTAATCGCTCAAGATTTCGCACTCCTTATCCTTGAATGCTTGTGGGGGAATGGCTCCCTGCTGTATGCGGAGCCTGCGACGCCCGAAGGCGGAAACGGCGATTTTGTGCCGCATGCCCGTCGATGGGCACACGTGTAGAGCATATACCAATGCTTATTATACCAATAATCCCGCAAGTCTACAACCCCTGTTTTTAGGCGGCCTTCCTTCGCCGGGCGCATGGCGGCGCGCGCCCGGGCGGCCTGGGCGGGCCTCCCTTCCCCTCCGCGCTCCCCATTCCGCTTCCGTCACGTTTGTAAAACCTTGTATATTCGCTGTCCTTTGGCACAAAAACCCAGCCCGGCAGCAGGGTTTTCAGCGGCCAATGGAGAATCTGTTTCAAAACAATTCCTCATCTTTTCCGTGGAAGGGTTCATAGGAGGCCGCCATGCAAGACCATATTCTTGTTCTCTGCCGCAACCGCAGCCTGGCCGGGCTAATCTCCCGCACGCTGCGCTACCGCCAAATTTACAGCCTGCCTTTGCCGTTTGAAACGCCCGCAGAGGAAGTTCTTGCGCGCGCGCCGCGCGGCGTGATCGTCGCCTCCGACGCCTTCGGCGCGGACGCGCTGGACGGCTTTGACTTTTCGCTTTTAACCTCGCAAACGCCCATTTTGGCGCTCGGCGGGGCGGTGGGCGTGTTGTGCCGCCATTTTGGCGGCGCGGCGGGCCCGGCCTCCTGCGCGCGCGGTTCGGTAACGCTGGGCCTGGCGGAGGATCCGCTGTTTCAGGACGTTGCCAGCGGGGAGCATGTGCTGCATGGCTTTTGCGAGCTTACCCTGCCCGAGGGCCTTTCCTCCCTGGCCACGGCAAACGAGCGCCCTATCGGCTTTAAGCACGCGGCGCTGCCCCTGTATGCCCTGCAATACCCAATCGAGCGCAACGATCCGGACAGCGCGCAGCTTCTGTTTAACTTTGCGGCCTCTGTATGCGGCTGCTCCGCCTCCTGGGATGAGGACAGCATTATCGACATGGCGGTAGACCGCGTTCGCACAGCCGCGCCGGAAGGCACGGTGCTTTGCGCCGTTTCCGGCGGCGTGGACAGCGCCGTATGCGCCAAGCTTGCCAGCCTGGCCGTTGGCGACCGGCTAAAATGCGTGTTTGTGGATACCGGCCTGTTCCGCTGCAACGAGCCCGAAGGCGTGATCACCGTCTTTGCCGAAAGCCTGAACCTGACGGTTTCCTATGTGGACGCGCGCACCGCCTTTTTAACCGCGCTTTCCGGCGTGAGCAGCCCGGAGGAAAAGGAGCGCGTCGCCTCCCAGGTGATGACGCAGGTGCTGGTTTCCCAGCTCACGCACGATCACAGCATTCGCACCATCGTGATGGGCACCAATTTTAACGACACTCTGTTTGGCATTTCGCCCGGCGCTTCGCTGGATGGGCAGGCCCACGCCCCGTCCGTGCGCCTGTGCGAGCCCGTTAACGACCTTTTTAAGGATGAGGTTCGCCGCCTCGCCGCCGCCCTGGCCCTGCCCGCAAGCATCGCCACCCGCCAGCCTTTCCCCGCAAGCGGCCTGGCGCTGCGCATCTACGGCCAGGTTACGGAGGACAAGCTTATGCTGCTGCGCGCGGCGGACGCTTGCTTTTTGGAGGAAATCCGCGCCGGCGGGCACGATAAGCGCCTGTGGCAGTTCTACGCCACGCTCGTCAACAACCCGGACCGCCCCGGCGGCTACGCGGTATGCCTTCGCGCCCTTCAGGCCTCCCAGGGCGGCGCGCTGGCCGCCCGCCTGCCCTTTGATGTGCTGGAGCGCGCGACCCAGCGCATCCGTACCGAGGTGCGCGGCATTACCCGCGTCGTCTATGACCTGACGCCCAGCGCGCATTACGGCGAGCTGGAATAACCATAAAGGAGCTTTTCCCGTGCTGATTTGCGACACGCATGCCGATACGCTCTACGCCATGGCCGCCGGGGACCGCCCCGCCCACCTGCCCTTGGACGTGCGGCGCGAGCATTTTACCGATTCCCGCCATGTGCGCGTTCAGGCGATGGCGCTGTTTGTGTGCACGGGCGGCATGCAGCTTTCCCCCACCATTGTTGAGCGGGAGCTTGCCGCCCTGGAACGGCTCAAGCACGAGGGGTTTGTGCAAATCACCCAGCTATCCCAGGCGCGCCCGGGCGTGCCCAATGTGCTTTTAACCATCGAAGGCGGCGAGGCCTTCGGCAGCGACCCCTCCAACGTGGAGCGCTTTGCGCGGCTGGGCGTGCGCGCCGCCGCGCTTGTATGGAACAATCAAAACCTGCTGGCTTATCCCGCCGTGGGCGGCAGCGGGGAGGGCCTTACGCCCTTTGGCTGCGAGATTGTGCGCCGCATGCGCCAATGCCGTATGGCCGTGGATGTTTCCCACCTTAACGAGCGCGGCTTTTGGGATGTGATGGATGGCGGCGCGCCGCCCATGGCCTCCCACAGCTGCGCCCGCGCCCTGTGCGGCCATCCCCGCAATCTCTCCGACAGCCAGCTTCGCGCCCTGTTTGCCGCAAACGGCTATGTGGGCGTGAACTTCTACCCCGTGTTTTTGCGCCCGGACGGCCGTGCAGGTATCGACAGCGTGATCGACCACATCGCCTATATGTGCGACCTGGGCGGGGAGCGCTGCGTAGGCCTGGGCAGCGATTTTGACGGCATCGAGCAATACCCCGACGGCCTGCGCACCGCAGGCGACCTGCCCGCCCTGTTTGACCGCATGCGCCAGCGCGGCTTTGACCCCGCGCTTATCGAGCGCATCGCCGGTCAAAACTTCGCCCGCTACCTTCAAGCGCTTTGCCCCTGACCAGCGGGCCGCGCCCACGAAAGGGCGCAGGAGCAAACAACAAACAACAATGCCAGGCGGCAAAGGGCCGCCTGGCATTGTTGTTGTTAGGGCACGCGCGCTTCGCGCCGCAGGCCGCTCTTCATCCCCTGCGAACCACGCCCTTGCGAAGGATGATATTGCCATAGAGCGCGGTTTCGCCGGTTTGAACGACGGCATAGGCGGCGCGGGCGCGCTCCATAAAGGCGTCGTGCTCCATCCTTTCAAACTTGGCAGTGGGCAGGTCAAGATCCGCAGCCTTGCGGAAGGCCTCCCAAATCGGCGCTTTGTCCTCTGGGGACATGCCGTGGGGCACCTCCATTACGGCCAGGGGCGCCTCTACAAAGTCATCCAAAGGGAATAGGGGCATCAGCGCCTCCATCACGGCGGCGCAGCCGTGGCCGTCCGCGCGCACGCAGCGCTTGCCAACGCTTGCAGCCGGGAAGTTGCCGTCGGCCAGCACCAGCTCGTCGCCGTGGCCCATTTCCGCAATGATCTTCAGCAGCTCGGGCGTAATCAAGGGAGAGATTCCTTTTAACATAGCAATGCCTCTTTTCTTTAAGCCAGCGTGAAGGCCGCGATGCCAATAAACGCCAGCACGGATAGCAGCGTGGAAATGGACAGCGTTGTGGAGATATATTCGCCATGGCCCGTGACATCGGCATACAGGGGAATAATGAAGGGCGCGGGCAGGGTATAGCCCAGCATCAGCGCTACCAGCAGTTGCTTTTGAAACGGCACGATGGCAAAGATGATCAGCGCGCACACGCAGCACAGCGCGCTCATGACCGCAAAGCGCAGCGCAACCGTGGTAAGCACAGGCTTCATGATGGCGCGGCTGAAGGAGAGCTCATACCCCACGATAAGCAAAATCAGCACCGAGGTTGGCGCGGTAATAAAGGAAATAACCCCCGTTACCAGGGGGCCCACGGCCGAGGCGGCCACCGCCTTGCCCAGGCCCAGCGCGCCCAGCACAATGCCCAAAAGCATGCCCACGCAAGCGGGGTTGGAAAGCATGTTGCGAACAACGCCCTTCGCCGAGGGCTTGTCGCCGTTCACCACGTTCAGCGCGGACAGGAACACCGTATAGGCAAACATCGTCTGCCCAATATCCGCCATGGCGAACACATGCGTCTGGCTTGCGCCGTACAAAAGGCCAAACAGCGCGTAGCCAAGCATGCCGCCCTCAAAGCCGGTCATCAAAAAGGGCATGAACTTGCCGTAGTTGGGGTTCAAGCGGCGGCACAGGAAGCCTATGGCCAGCGCCGCGCCCAGGCTTAGGAACACCACCACGAAGGTAAGCAGCGTCGTTGAGGAATAATCCGCCGTAAAGAAGGCGTTAAACAGCACCACAGGCAGCGTAATTTTGCCCACAATCGCCTTCACGCCCCTCAGGCCGCCCTCGTCAAACCAGCCGCGCCGCTTGCACGCATAGCCCAGCGCAATCACCAAAAGCACCGGTAAAACCATCTGCAAAATGGATAAAGCCATATCGTTCCCTCTTTTGAAAGGGCTGCCGCCGGCCCGGGGGCAGGTGCTTCCCCGCCCCGGGCGCGCTGCGGCAGCCCTTGCGCAATTTTTGCTGCTTAGTGGATCAGATCCTGATAGAACTCGTAGGCTTCCTTGTCGGTAAAGCCCTCGTGCACAATCTTGCGGATGGCCTGGGCCATTTCCGCGCTGTGCTCGCTCTGGAAAATGTTGCGGCCCATATCCAGGCCGCGCGCGCCGCCCTGGATGCTGCGATAGGCCAGGGTCAACGCCTCGCCCTCGGGCAGCTTCTTACCGCCGGCAACCACAATCGGCACCGGGCAGGCGGCCACAACCTCCTCAAAGTTGTCGCAGTAATAGGTTTTCACCATCTGCACGCCCATTTCGGCCACGATGCGGGTAGCCAGCTTGAAGAAGCGGTCGGTGCGCTCCATGTCCTTGCCAACGGCCACAACGCCCAGCGTGGGGATGCTGAAGCGCATGCCCGCGTTGATCACGCGGCTCAGGTTATCAATGCTGGACAGCTGTCCGTCCGCGCCAATGAAGGTTTGCACGGCCATGCAGTCCGCGTTCATGCGGATGGCGTCCTCAACGTCCACGGCCACAACCTCGTGGCTCAGGTCGTCGTTGATCATGCTGGAGCCGGAGGAAACGCGCAGAGCGATGGCCTTGCGGTTTTCCGGGGGCACGCAGGTGCGCAGCGCGCCGCGGGTGCCCATCAGGCAGTCCACGTAGGGCATCAGCTTGGGAATGACCAGGTCCAGGCGCTCCAGGCCCGCGGTGGAGCCCATGAAGTAGCCGTGGTCAAAGGCGAACATCACGGTGTTGCCGCTCTTGGGGTCGAAGATATTGCTCAGGTGCTTCTTCATGCCCCAGTCCAGGTTGTTAGCGCCCTTTACATAAAAGCTGCGCTGGTTGCCAAAGGGCTCGCTTACGTGATAGTCCTTTGCGATCTTCAATCCGTCTTTATCAGCCATGAAGGTCAATCTCCTTTTCAAAAAAATTTCAAAAATGCGCTTTCAGAAGGCGCGCGCCGCGTCGCGCCGCGGCGCGCACCGCAAGAGGAGGAACCCCGAAGGGCTCCTCCTGCGAAGGAAGTTGCTCGATTAGAACGGATAGTCGGCCACGTTCTCAGCGGTGAACACAACGCGCTCGGGCAGCAGCACAACGCCGTTGTTCTCGGCAGCGGTCTCCTGGCCTTCGACCAGGTCGCCATTGGCAAGGATTTCAACTTCGCCGATGCCGGGGATATCAACCTTGTCGCCAACCTTCACGGTGTTGCCGGCGGACACGTAAGCAGCCAGGTAGCAGCCCATGGCGCCCTGGATGCCGCAGTCCCACAGGCCCCAACGGGTGCAAACGCCGTTCTCAAGGTAGGTGGTCATGCCGGAGGGCGGGCAGAAGCCGGTGATGGTAACGTCCTTGGCGGTCAGGCCCTTGTTCTGGGCGGCGCCGCACTGGCCGGGCAGAGCGGTGGAGTCGTTGCAGATGATCAGGTCAACATCCGGATACGCTTCCAGAATGGACTCGCCAACGCTTACGGACTGAGCGGGATCCTGGTTGGAGTAGTAGGGATCATGCACAGCCACCCAGCTGGGGTAGTTGGCCTTGATGTACTCGTCGCCAGCAACGTACCAGGAGTTCTGGTCCGCCACGGAGGGGTTGGAGAAGTGCCACACGTACTTGACCTCGCCGGCCACGTCCACGCCGCGCTCCTTCAGGGATTCTACGCCCATCTCAACCAGCATGGGTCCAAGCACGCTCGCGGTGCCCTGAGAAACCATCAGCGCACGGGCGTTGGGGGAAACGTCGGAGTCCCAGGTGCTAACATAGATGCCAGCTTCCTGCGCCTCGATGAGCTTCTCGTCCAGGGCGGTCGCATCCACAGAAGAAATGCAGATGGCGTCCACGCCCTTGTCGATCGCCTGCTGGATCAGCTCCAGCTGGGTGGTCACGGAAGCGTCGGGGGAGCCGATGTAGTCAACCGTCAGGCCCCACTCGGCCGCGTACTTCTGAGCGCCGTCATTGGCGGCCTCGAAGAAGGAGTTGCCAGATACCTTGGGAATGAAGGCAACCGTCATGCCGTCCACCGCGCTCTTGCCCTCGGCAACAGCGGCGGAAACCAGCGTGAGCGCCATGCACAGCACAAGGATCATCGCCAGGATCTTTTTCATGTTTGAGTTCCTCCTTTTTTATTTATCCCAAGAGGGGTCGTTCGCCCTCCTGAAATTCAAGTAGATGCCTTGCGGCGTTTGAACACGCGGGCCAGCATGTGCTGCCCGGCAATCTCGCGGCCCAGCACCACCAGCACCAGGATGATGCCTACGGGCAAGTCCAGATTCTGGGTGCTCACGCCAAAGCAAAGCGGCAGGCCGTAACGCAGGATGCAGATAATCAGGCTCGCCAGCACCGTGCCAAGGATGCTGCCCTTGCCGCCGGTGTTGAGCGTGCCGCCCAGCACCACCGCAGTGATGATGGCCAGCGTGTAGCCGGAGCCCAGGTTATACTTGGCGGAGTTAACGTTGGCGGTGAGCAGCGTGCCTGCCAGCGCGGCGCTCACGGCTGAAAGGATATATGTGCTCATGATTACCGCGCGCGTGTTGATACCCGAATACTCCGCCGCCTGCTGGTTCACGCCCGCCAGGTAGAGCCGCTCGCCGTACTTGGTACGGTGCAGGAGCCACACGCACAAAACAATCAGCGCCACATAGATAACAATCTGCGTGGGCACGCCCAAAATGTTGCCCTTGCCCAGGAAGCGGAAGTCCACATACGCGCCCGCGTCGCTTTTTGCCGGGAAGCCGCTTATGCCCTGGTACGCTGGCGTGGCGGACATGCTGGACACCACCAGCGCCAGACCGGAGTACAGAAAGCTGCCGCCCAGCGTAACCACCATGGGCTGCACGCCGCAGTACGCAATAAAGAAGCCCGAGAGCGCGCCGCACAGAGCCGCCGCCGCCGTGGCGATGGCCACGGCCAGCCACACGTTCATGCCCATATCGCTCCACAGCACGCCGATGATGATGCTGGTTAAGCCGATGATGGACGGGGCCTGGATGTCAATGCCGCCGGTAATCATAACCAGCGTGACGAACAGGGAAATGATGCACACGCTCACATAGTTGACGATGCTGTTCATGATGGATTGGGGTCGCAGGAACTTGGGGTTCGCTGTGCCGAACACCACGAACTCCAGCGCCAGAAACACCACCAAAAACAGCTCCCAGTGCTTGAAAACCTTTTTCAGCGCCGCTTTCATGCTTTCACGCCTCCCTCTGGGGCCGTGCCCGCCGTTCTGGACAGAAGGCGTTTCCGCCTGGCCGACTCAACCGACCGGCGCTGCGCCAGCGCGTCCACAACCACGATCACAATCAGCATCACGCCGGTGATGGTATTATCGTAGGTGGAGGGCAGGCCGATAAACACAAGCAGACGGCTGATGGAGGACATGATCACCGCGCCGATGGCCGCGCCCACCATGTTGCCCAGGCCGCCGGACAGGGAGATGCCGCCCAGCACGCACGCCGCGATGGCGGTCATTTCATAGCCGTTGCCGGCCACGGTCATCACCTGGCCGTACTTGGAGGCGAACACGAAGCCGCCCAGTCCCGCAAACAGGCCGCACAGCACATAGGCCAAAATCTTGGTGCCCAGCACCGAAATGCCCACCAGCCGCGCGCCGCCCGCGTTATCGCCCACAGCGATGAAGTACTTGCCCTTGCGGGTTTTGGTCAAAACGATGTGAGAAGCCGCCACCAGCGCCACCGCGATGGCGTAGTAAACGGTGATGCCCGCGAACAGCGTCATATTGCCGTAGCTGGATACCGCGCCGCCGAAGTTTTCTACCGTGCGGCCATCCGTCATGATGTAGATAAGGCCGCGCACCACGCTGTTGGTGCCCAGGGTGAAAATCAGCGAGGGAACGCCGAAGTACGCCACGCCAACGCCGTTGAGCAGACCGATGAACGCGCCCGTCACAATAACGATGATAAGCATAAGCCCCACGCTGCCGTCCCGCTGGGCGATCAATCCCGTCATGGCGGCGGTCAGGCCCAGCGTCGCGCCAATGGACACGTCAATCTCGCCCGTCATGATAACAAAGGCAATGCCCACTGCCAGAAGCGTGTACATGGTGGCCGTGTTAAAGCAGCTGATAATGTTCGCATAGGTCAGGAACGCCGGATCCGCGATGCCGGTGATTAAAAACAGCAGCACCAGAAAGATCAGGCTGGACGTCCACCGGGCCTTGAAAAGGTTTTTCATGATCACACCTTCCTTTCCTGCCCAATGCCGAAGGAGGCGCTGGTAAGAATATCCTGCGTGATTTCGCTGCGGTCAAACTCGCCGTTAATACGGCCCTGGAAGACCGTAATAGCGCGGTCGGCCAGCTCGACAACCTCCTCGATATCCGAAGAAACCATCAGCACGGCCACGCCCGCCTCCTTGAGCTTGCGGATGATGCTGTATACGTCGCCGCGAGCCGCCGCGTCAATGCCGCGGGTGGGCTCGTCCAAAATGACGACCTTGGGAGCGGTGGACAGCGCACGCGCGATGACCACCTTTTGCTGGTTGCCGCCGGACAGGCTGCCGATAAGGTCGTCCAGGGAAACGATCTTGGTGCGGAAGTCGTCCGCGTATTTCTGAGCAATGCGCCTCTGGCAGCGGCGGTTCATGTTCACCCTGCCGATCTCCCTGGTCCCCAGCAGCGCCGACGTGGTGTTGGAGGACACCGAGCGGATCTTGAACAGGCCGTGCAGGTGGCGATCCTCCGGCACAAAGTCGATGCCCTCCTGCAAAATCCGCTTGGTGGGCAGGCCGGTAATGTCCTTGCCGTCCAGCAGCACCTTGCCGCCCAGCGTCTTATCCCGGCCAAAAATGGTGCTGATAAGCTCCGTGCGCCCCGCGCCCACCACGCCCGCGATACCCAGGATTTCGCCCGGGTACAGGTTAAAGGTGATGTCGCTGAAGCCGTAGCCGGTCAGCCCGCGCACCTCGAGCACGGGCTTAAGCGCCTTGTAATCAACAGGCTCGTACGCCCGCTCGCCCTTTCCGAGCGTTTCGGCGTCCTTGGGCAGCAGGCCCTGGATGAGCATTTCCTTGGTAAAGTTCTCCACCGGGCCTTCCAGGGTAATCAGGCCGTCGCGCATAATGGCCACCCGCGAGGCGATTTCAAACACCTCGTTCAAGCGGTGGGTGATGTAGAACATGCCGATGCCCTTGGTTTTCAAATCCCTCATGACCTTGAACAGCGCTTCCACCTCGCTAAAGGTGAGCGCGCTGGTAGGCTCGTCCAAAATAAGGATGCGCGCGTTGCGCATCAGCCCGCGCAAAAGCTCCACAAGCTGCTGCTCGGCAATGGAAAGGGTGCTGGCCTTGCGCTGCAAATCCAGATGGAAACCCAGCTCCTCCATGTGCCCTGCCAGGCGCTTTTTGAGCTCGGTTTCCTTCTCGTTAAAGCCGATAAGAATGTTTTCCAACACCGTCATGTTGGGGAACAGCAGCGGCTCCTGCGGCACCAGGTAAATGCCCTCGGCCAGGGACGCGGCGGGCTTGCCAAGCCTTGCCTGCTTTCCATCGATCAGGATTTCGCCCTCGTCGCAGGTATAAATGCCCATGATGATCTTCATCAGAGTGCTTTTTCCCGCCCCGTTGCCGCCGATGAGCGCGACGACCTCACCGGGATGGATGGACAGATCAATGCCCTTGAGCACCGCGTTGCTGCCAAAGGATTTGGTGATGCCCCTGACCGACATCAACGCGTCGGGCTGCCGTTTCACCGCTTCGCTCATTCGTAGGACCTCCAATGGCATTACAAATGTTTTTGCCGTATCGTTTTTGTATCTGCCCACATCATACTATGCTTTTGCGGGTTTGTCAATGCCCGCCCGGAAAAAACCCAAAACGGAAAGCGCCCGCCACCCCTCGGGCTTCCGAAAGAAACGCCGATTTGGGGCGAAAATGTCCGTTTTCTCCAAAAAGCTGTCGTTTGAAAAAAAACGTCCTGTTTTTGCGTTCTCTCATTGACATTCCCTCCAGGGGATGATATACTAGCCCCAGAAACAACAAATGTTTTTTCGAAAAACATTTGATTCCTCCCAAGAGAGGTACAGACAAGCGCCATGGATTACGAAGAATCGTTGATGATCAAAGCCGCCTGGTACTACTATTTTGAAGACATGACGCAGCAGCAGGTGGCTGGGCTGATGGGCATCACCCGCATGCGGGTGATGAAGCTGCTGGAAAAAGCGCGGCAGACGGGCATTATCCAGTTTCGCCTGCGCAAGGACGGCGAAAAGCGCATGCTTCTGGAACGGCGGCTTATGAGCGCCTTCCATCTAAAGGACGCGTTCGTCGTGCCCGCCCCCATCGACCCCTCCGCCGTCAACGCGGGCGTGGCCGAGGCCGCGAGCCTCTACATCAGCGAGCGCCTGCGCGACGACAGCCTCATCAACATCGGCTATGGCGACACCCCCAGCCGCATCCTCAACAACCTGGCCACCATCGCCGAGCAGCCGCTCACCTGCGTGTCCTTAACCGGCGGGGTCAGCTACTACCTGCCGGACACGCGCAGCAATGTTTTTAACGCGAAGCTTCATCTTATCCCCGCGCCGCTGCTCACCAGCAGCCCCGAAATGGCCGAGGCCCTGCGCCACGAATCCAGCGTGATGGAATTAAGCCGCATGACGGCCCTGGCGCAAATGACCGTGGTGGGCATAGGCGCTATGCACGAGAGCGCCACCATTTTCAAGTCCGGCGTGCTCAACACCAACGACTTTCTGTACCTGCGCATGCAGGGTGCCGTGGGCGACCTGCTAAGCCACTTCTTTGATAAAGAGGGCCGCGTGCTGCAAACCCCCATTGAGGAGCGGCTCATCAGCACGCCGCTGGAAACGCTCAAAACGCTTCACAACGTCATCGGCGTGGCGGCGGGCGACAGCAAGGTGGACGCTATCCGCGCCGCGCTGCGCGGACAGTATCTGGATGTGCTCATTACCGATGACCGCACGGCCGAAAAGGCTCTGGCCGTGGACGAAGGGCAGGACTGACGGCCGGCGCGAGGCGGCGGCCTGTTTGAAATGGAGGGAATCTACCATGGCAAACCAATACCTGATGGCGGTGGACGCGGGCACCGGCAGCGTGCGCGCCG
>ERZ857882.4562-NODE-4562-length-11747-cov-4.537034_pt1 | contig 11747 bp, 7 predicted proteins | sample MGYA00519697_ERZ857882 | MGnify/ENA primary metagenome ERZ857882 (study PRJEB31778, sample SAMEA3449373) | human gut metagenome | biome: human gut; feature: human-associated habitat; material: faeces | place: United Kingdom | collected 2010/2012 ... | reverse complement strand
ACCCCACAATGCCGTTGTGGAAGAGCGTACCGCCCGTGCATCGGACAGCGACCTTGCCAATATTCTTTATACATCCGGCACCACCGGCGAGCCGAAATCCGCCGCCATCCCCTCTGTGGGAGTGGTCAACTGCCTGTTGGAGTCCCAACGGCGTTTTTCTCTGACGGACAGTGATCGGTGCATTGCCGTCACCAACTACTGCCACGACATGGCGCTTTTTGACCTCTACGGCATGATCGCCTGTGGCGGTTCGGTGGTGTATCCGGACGGGGACAAGGGAAAGGAGCCTGCCCATTGGGCGGCGCTGATGGAGCGCTATCAGGTCACCTTCTGGAACTCCGTCCCGGCGTTTATGGAGATGCTGGCGGCAGAGGAATGCAATCTGACCAAGGCGCTGACCAACCTGCGCACCGTGGTCATGGGTGGGGACTTTTTGCCGGTCAGCTTGGTGAAGCAGCTGAAAGGGGAGAAGCCCGCCCTCCATATCCACAGCGCGGGCGGCCCCACTAAGACTACTATTTGGAACATCTCCCACGAGATCACGGCAGACGACTTGGGACTAGACGTGATACCATACGGGAAACCCTTCCCCAACACCACCTACTTCATCTGCAACGCCGCTGGACAGCCTGCCCCCATGGGGGTCATCGGAGAGATGTGCGTGGCTGGTGTGGGGGTCAGCGCAGGCTATCTGGGGATGCCGGAAAAGACCGCACAGGCGTTTCCCCAGTGGAACCACCGGCGGGTCTACCGCACCGGCGACTTTGGCTACTTCCGTGCCAACGGCGACCTGATGATCTTGGGACGGCGGGACGGTCAGGTGAAGATCAACGGCAAACGCATCGAGCTGCCCGGCATCGAAGCGGTGCTGCGGGCGCAGCCGGAGACCAACCAAGTGGTGGTGGTGAAGTCGGCGCAGAACAAGAAGCTCACCGCCTTCTACACCGGCGCCGCTCTGGAAGAAGACGCCTGGCGTGCTTTCGCCCAGGAACGGCTGCCCAGCTATATGGTTCCCAGCCGCTTTGTCTGGTTGGAACAGCTCCCCCTGACCCGCAACGGCAAGGTGGATCGAAAGAGGCTGACCCAGTACCAGCTGACACCTGCGGGGCAGCCTGCCCAGACCGCAGCGCCCACCGGCTGCCAGACGGTGACGGCACAGCTCATCGACCTGTGCCGCCAGCTGTTCCCAGATGAGGACATCGACGAAAACCTCAACTATTACGTCATCGGCGGCGACTCCATCCAGGCCATCAAGCTGCTCTCCCTCATCAAACGCACCTTTGATGTGACTCTCAGTGCCTACGACATCCTGGAAGCTCCTTTCCTACAGGAGTGGGCGGCGCTCATCCAGCAGAAACAGGCGCAGCGGAACCAGCTGCTCCAACAGCTCACCGGCCTGGCGGAAGCTGTGGTGGGCGTGGACGGCGACGCCTTGCACTTGACCGATGGCGTGGAGGCACGCCTAAAATCCCTCTCCTATCGGTTGGCGGAGCAGGGGATCGAGAAAACTGTATATGAATTGCTGGCCATGCCCTACCTGACCGAGATGGGGCGGTGAGCTGGTGAAACAGAAAACCTCCTGGCATTGCGCCGGGAGGTTTTTTGTACGGGACGGGAAAAATCGGGTTCGTACTGCAACTGTGGGATGTTTTTGGGACAGTCACTTTGTTATAATTAGAAAAAACAAGGGAAAATGCCCCAAAATTACAAGTGAATCAATAGGAGATGATGCAATGGATGAAAAATACTATGCCCATCTGTCGGAGGATGGGCGGAAGCAGACGGTCCTGGCGCACCTGCTCTGTACCGCACTGCTCTGTGCCCAATTTGCGGCAAAGTTCGGCGAGAAGGCGCTAGGCTATTGGGCGGGCCTGCTCCACGACATCGGGAAGTTCGCCAAGGCGTTCCAAAAACGGCTTTTCGACAGTGGGAAAAAGGTAGACCACTCTACGGCAGGCGCCTGGGAGAGCAAAGCCTATCTGCCCATATCCCTCTGCATCATGGGACACCACAGCGGCCTGCCGGACTTGGGAGGTCGGACGGACAAGGGGAAGCCGACCTACTTCGGCCGGATGAATAAGGCCAAAAGCGGCCGACTGGAACCCTATGATGCCTGGAAACAGGAGGTGGAGCTGCCCGAAGCGCCCAAGTTGGAGCCGAAGACCGCGTTGGAGCTGGATTTCCTCACCCGGATGCTCTACTCCTGCCTTACTGACGCCGACTTCCTGGATACGGAAGCGTTCATGTCCAACGGCCAGGTAGAGCGGGGCGGTGGGGAAGCCATCTCCGTGCTGTCGGACAAGCTGGATCGCTATACGGAAGGCTGGTTCCCGCCCAGCAACGAGCTGAACACCCAGCGCGCGGCGGCGGAAAAGGTGCTTGCCGACCTCAAGGCGAACGAGGCGCAGTACAAGCAGGTGATCGCCGAGCAGGACGCGGCGATGGAGCGCCAGCAGGCGGAGATCGTCCGTCTTTCGAGAGAGCTTGCCGCCAAGAATGGCGATACCACCGCGACTCTGGGCGGCTACATCTGGCCGTGCTCAAGCAGATATGTCACCTCGCCGCTCGGCGCGCGCTACACGGGCATCGCAGGTGCGTCGACGAACCACGCGGGCATCGACATCGGTCGCGTGGGCTACACGACGCAGGCCGTCGCCGCCAAGGCGGGCACCGTCATCATCTCGGCGTACAACAAGTACCGCGGCAACTACGTTGTCGTGAGCCACGGCAGCGGCAACACCACGACCTATCAGCACTTGTCCTCTCGTTCAGTCAACGTGGGCGACTATGTTGCCCAGGGGCAGGTCGTCGGCATTACCGGCACGACCGGTGTGAGCAGCGGCCCGCACCTGCATTTCGAGATCACCGAAAACGGCAAGATCGTCAACCCGCTCAACTACCTCACCAACTACATCAAGGGTTGGTAAGCGCATAACGCAATCGCTCCCCGCCATATATTGGCGGGGAGCTTTTTTGCGGGAGGGACGAAGGTTGTTGGGTTTGGTCAGCTATCGGGACGCGGGGGAGAAAAACGGCGCGCGCACGCTGTGCGGCGTGCGCTTCTGCGCGGTGTATATTGCGCGCGGAGAGGGAATGGCGGCGCGCCTTTCGGCGCGTCGCGCGGCAAAATATCTGAAATGGCACCGTGTGCGCTATGCCGTGTTTCCAAAGGACTACCCCTGTAAGAGCGCATTTGCGCGCTTTGGCATCCTGCCGCCCTCTGACTGGGTGCTGCGGCAGGCGAAGGCGGCAGAGATCGTTCGCTGCGCGATGGCGCAGCGAGGGCTGCGCCCGGAATGTGCGCGCATTGCGCTGCTTTCCGCCGCGCCGAGCGCGGCGCTCGAAGCGGCGGCGCGTGAGCTTGCACGGGACGTGCGCTATCTGTCGCTCTGCACGCCGGGGCAGGAGCGCATCGCGCGCTCACTGCGCTGGGACTGCGGCGCAAGCGTCTACGAGGTACAGCGGGGCGAGCAGCTTGTCTCTGACCTTGCAGTCTGCTTTGACGATGTGGCGCCGCCCTTCGGCGCGGTGCTGCCGCTTGCCGAAGCACTGCTCAAGGTGGAATACGGGGCGGCAGAGATCGAAGATGCGGCGCCGGACTGGGATCAAAACCAGCTGATCTGCGCGCTGTATGCCGCGCTTGTCCGCCGCGCCGACGAAATTTGGGTGAAAGATGTGAAATTTCTGCCCAAAGCGGGGGAAACTGCAAACCTGCCTTGACAAGACGGAACGAAATTACTATAATTGTTTCGCTAAAATGGTATTCGTGTGCGCGCCGCACATTTTCCGTCGGCGCGAAAGAAAGGAACGATCTCAATATGAAAAAAGAGTACAAGATGAGCGCGGAGCGCAAGGAAGAGCTGCAAAACGAGCTTACCTACCTCAAAACCGTGCGTGAACAGGAAGTGGCGGATCTCATCAAGGAGGCGCGCGGCTTCGGCGACCTGAGCGAAAACAGCGAATATGATGAAGCGAAGAACGAGCAGGGCAAGCTGTACTCCCGCATCGCTGAGGTCGAGGATATCCTGCTGCACGCCGTCATCGTCGACGAGAGCGACGCAGGCACCAACGCTGTCGGCATCGGCTGCCGCGTGACGGTCGCAGACGTAAAGACCGGCCGCGAGATGCCCGAGTACAAGGTTGTCGGCTCGCAGGAGGCAGACCCCATGCATCACGCCATCTCCGAGGATTCCCCCTTCGGCAAGGCGCTTATGGGCGCAAAAGAGGGAGACGAGGTCAGCGTGGACGCCCCCGTCGGCACCATCGTTTACCGCGTTGTCAAGATCGAACGCTAAGCTGTATTGATATAGAGTAGGAGTAAAAATACCATGGCTGAAGAAAGAAACCAGAACACCGCGGCTGTCGAGCAGGACTTGAGCGAGATCCTCCAGGTGCGCCGCGACAAGCTCGCAGCGCTTCGCGCCGAGGGCCGCGATCCCTTCCAGGAAACCAAGTTTGATGTGACGCATCACGCCCAGGACATCAAGGACAACTTCGACGCGCTTGAGGGCAGCGAGGTCCGCATCGCGGGCCGCCTGATGAGCAAGCGCGGCATGGGCAAGGTCAGCTTCTGCGATTTGCAGGACAAGTCCGGCCGCATCCAGCTCTACGCCCGCAAGGACGAGATGGATGAAGAGGAGTACAACCGCTTCAAGAAGTACGACATCGGCGATATTGTCGGCGTCGACGGTGAGGTGTTCCGCACCCAGCGCGGCGAGATGAGCGTGCGCGCGAAGACGATCACGCTGCTCTCCAAGTCCCTGCGCCCGCTGCCGGAGAAGTACCACGGTCTGACCGACAAGGAAGCACGCTACCGCCAGCGCTATGTTGACCTCATCATCAACCCCGAGTCCAAGCGCAACTTCGAGATCCGCTCGAAGTTTGTCGCTTACCTGCGCCGTTATCTCGACTCCCTCGGCTTTATGGAAGTCGAAACGCCGGTGCTGAGTCCCATCGCGGGCGGCGCGAACGCGCGCCCCTTCATCACGCACCACAATACCCTTGATATCGACATGTATATGCGCATCGCGACCGAGCTGCACTTGAAGCGCCTGATTGTCGGCGGTATGGAGCGCGTGTACGAGGTTGGCCGCATCTTCCGCAACGAGGGTATGGACACCAAGCACAACCCTGAGTTCACCACCTGCGAGCTGTATCAGGCCTACACGAATCTCGACGGCATGATGGATATTCTTGAGGGGATCCTCTCCGGCGCGGCAAAGGAAATTCTCGGAACCTATCAGCTCCAGTGGCTCGGCCAGGACATCGACCTGACGCCGTCCTGGAAGCGTCTTACGATGGCGGAGGCCGTCAAGAACGTGACCGGCGCAGACTTCATGGCCATCGAGGGCGACGCTGAGGCAGCCGTCGAACTTGCCAAGAGTGTCGGCGTCGACATGGACGGCGTGGACAAGACCTGGGGCAACGCCCTGTACGAGACCTTCGACCAGAAGGTCGAGGAGACCCTCGTCCAGCCGACGTTCATCACCATGTACCCCGTCGAAGTGAGCCCCCTTGCCAAGCGCAGCCCGTCTGACCCGTACCTCACCGAGCGCTACGAGATGTTCGTCTGCGGCTGCGAGATGGGCAACGCCTTCACCGAGCTCAACGACCCGATGGATCAGTACGAGCGCTTCAAGGCGCAGGCGGAAAAGCGCGCCAACGGCGACGACGAGGCCGACATGATGGACGAAGATTACGTCATGGCGCTCGAGTATGGCCTGCCCCCGACGGGCGGTCTGGGCTTCGGCATCGACCGCTGCGCCATGATGCTCTGCGGCACCGACTCCATCCGCGACGTGATCCTCTTCCCGACGATGAAGCCGCTCGACATGCCCAAGAAGAGCGAGAAGGCCGAGGAGAAGAGCGCGGAGAGTGCTCCCGCCACCGCGCCGTGCAGTGCCGGCATTGTCAAGCCCAAGGGCGCGCACGCCGCCGACGAGGTCGACAAGGTAGAGAGCGAGCCGATCTTCGAAGAGCAGGTCGAGTTCGACACCTTTGCCAAGTCCGACTACCGCGCGGTCAAGATCAAGGAATGCACCGCCGTGCCCAAGAGCAAGAAGCTTTTGAAGTTCGTGCTCGACGACGGCTCCGGTACCGACCGCGTGATCCTCTCCGGCATTCACGACTACTATGAGCCCGAGGATCTTGTCGGCAAGACCGCCATTGCCATCGTCAACCTGCCCCCGCGCAAGATGATGGGCATCGATTCCTGCGGTATGCTCATTTCCGCCGTTCACCACGTGGACGGGGAGGAGCGCCTCAACCTGCTGATGGTCGACGGCGATATTCCCGCTGGCGCAAAGCTCTACTAAGACACAATGAAAAAGGTTCGGACTGCATTGCAGTCCGAACCTTTTTTATATTGATTTATCAGCCGAACGTGACCGGCGCGGTGACGTCCTTGAGCCATGCAAGCTCGTCGCCCGCAAGGTAGGGAGAAATCGCCGCATAGACCTTTGCGTGATAGTCGTTCATCAGCTCCACATCGCGGGAGGTGAGAAGCGTCAGATCGAGCGCGTCGCGATCGTAGGGGACGAGCGTGAGCGGCTCAAGCGCGAGGAAGCGGCCATATTCGTTCTCCTCCGCCTTGCGCACGACGACAAGGTTCTCCACGCGCACACCGAACTTGCCGGCAAGGTACATGCCCGGCTCGTTCGAGAAGATCATGCCCTCTTCGATAACGCAGTGGCGCTTCTGGCGGTTCACGTCCCAGTGCACGCGCTCGGGTCCTTCGTGCACGCCGAGGACGAAACCGACGCCGTGACCCGTGCCGTGGTTGTAGTCAAGGCCTGCCCCCCACAGCGGCGCGCGGGCGAGCATATCAAGGGTTTCCCCCGTGCAGCCGTGGAGGAACTTCGCCGCGCCAAGCTGCAAGTGGCCGCGCAGCACGAGCGTGTAGATGCGCTTTTCCTCTTCGGTGAGCGCCCCGAGCGCGATGGTGCGGGTGATGTCGGTCGTGCCCTCGTAGTACTGCGCGCCCGAATCGGCAAGGCAGAAGCCGTGCGGTTCCATGGGAATGTCCGACTCTTCGGTCGGCGCATAGTGGACGATCGCGCCGTGCGCACCATAGGAAAGGATGGGCCCAAAGCTCTGGTCGAGGAAGTGCTCCCCCTCGGCGCGCAGGCTCTCCAGCTTTTTCGCGGCGCTCATCTCCGTGATGGTCTCCTTGCCGATCGTGTGCTTGAGCCAGTAGATGAAGCGCGTGACGGCCACGCCGTCGCGGATGTGGGCGATGCGCTCATTCTCCTGCTCGACAGGGTGCTTCATCGCCTTCATGAGCTGAATGGGGCTGGGACGGTCGATCGTCTCCACGCCTGTGCCAACGCTCTGCGTGATGCGGTAGTTGGCGCGCTCGCCGTCGAGCAGTACGCGCGTACCCTTGGGGAGCGAGGCGGCCAGCGGGTAGATATCGTCATAGGGGGCGAGCGCCACGCCGTCGGCGGCGAGGTGTGCCTCGATCTCGGCGCTCACAGCCTCCTTCTGCACGCAGAGCGTGGCCTTGCCGCGCTCAAGCAGCAGGTAGGAGAGGAACACCGGCGTATAGAGAACGTCACCGCCGCGCAGGTTCAAAAGCCACGCGATCTCGTCGAGCGCGGGGATCACAAACACGTCCGCGCCGAGCTCGTTCATCTTTTCGCGCACCTTTTCAAGCTTTTCCGCGCGCGTGTAGCCTGCGAACTTCGGCTCGAGCTCCCAGAGCGGCTCGCAGGAGAGCGCGGGGCGATCCGTCCACACAAGGTCGACAAGATCCTCGTCACCTGCAAAGCGAATGTGCTTTTCGCTCACCTTTTCTCCGATGCGGCGGGCAAAGTCGTTGCTGATCGTGCGGGAATCGAAGCCGATGAAGCCGTTTTCGCTTACGTGGTCATGCAGGAACGCGGGAATCTCGGGAACGCCCGCCTCACCCATGCGCATGAGCTCAATGCCGGAGCCGGCAAGCTGCTGCGAGGCCTGCAAAAAGTAGCGGCCGTCCGTCCACAGCGCGGCAGACTCAGGCAGCACGACGAGCGTACCGGCGGAGCCGGTGAAGCCGGAGAGAAATTCGCGCGCCTTAAAGTGCTCGCCCACATATTCCGAGGTGTGGAAGTCGTCGGTCACGACAACATAGGCGTCAATGCGGCGCTTTGCCATTTCCGCGCGCAAAGCTGCGAGATTTTCGACAGGGTTCATCTGAAAACACTCCTTACTTTCTGATAGGATAGCGCTTGCCTTATTCGGCAAAGCTTGCGGTGAGCGTGACGACCACATTCGTCATGACGTCCAGACTGGCAGAGGGGATCCATTCGCGTACACCGTGATAGTTGTAGCCGCCGGTGGAGAGGTTGGGGCAGGGAAGACCGGCCCAGGAAAGGTTCGCGCCGTCCGTACCGCCGCGGATGGGTACGCACATGGGGGCGACGCCATTTGCGCGGAAAGCATTCTCCGCACGCTCAATGAGGTGGAAGTGCGGCAGGATCTTTTCCTTCATGTTGTAGTAGCTGTCGGTGATGTCGACTTCGGCGGTGCCGTCGCCGTAGACCTCATTGATCTTTTCGGCGCAAGCGGCGAAGAGAGCCTTCTTTTCTTCAAACTTCTCGCGGTCGTGGTCGCGGATGATGTAGCGCAGCGTGGCCTTTGCCATGCCGCCCTCCATATCCGTGAGGTGGAAGAAGCCCTCGTAGCCCTCGGTCTTTTCAGGTAGTTCGTCCTCGGGCAGCAGCGCGTGGAAGTCCATCGCCACGGTCGCAGCGTTGACCATCACGTTTTTGGCGCTGCCGGGGTGAACGCCAACGCCGTGCACCGTCAGCACCGCGGCGGCAGCGTTGAAGTTCTCATATTCGATCTCGCCGAGGGGGCCGCCGTCCACGGTGTAGCCGTAGTCGCAGGCCAGCTCCGCCACGTCCAGACCGTCCACGCCGCAGCCGATCTCCTCGTCGGTGGTGAACACCACCCGCACCTCGCCGTGGGGGCGGCTGTGCAGCAGCTCCACGGCGGCCATGATCTCGGCGACGCCGGCCTTGTCGTCGGCACCCAGCAGGGTGGTGCCGTCGGTGACGATCAGCTCCTCACCGGCGTGGGCGGACAGGCCGGGGCACAGGGACTCCGTCAGGGAGACGGTGTCGGACAGGGGCAGGTCGCCGCCCTCGTACCGGACGACGCGGGGCTGCACGTTTTCGCCGGGGGCGTCGGGAGACGTGTCCATGTGGGCGATGAGAGCCAGCACCGGGGCAGTGACGCCCTCCGAGGCGGGCAGGGTGGCGATGACGTTGCCGGCGCTGTCCATACGGGCGCCGGTAAGACCCAGCGCCGTCAGCTCCGCCAGCAGGACGCGGCCCAGATCCTTCTGCCGCTCCGTGGAGGGGGAGGCGCCGGTATGTTCATCTGAGGTAGTGTAATAGGTCACATAGCGAAGAAAGCGGGAGCGTGCCGTTTCCATGGCAAAGTCCTCCTTGCATTTTATAGATGTGTCCAGTGTAGCACATCCGACTGCGGGCTGCAACGGGAAATGCGCGTGCATAGGGACTTGCCGCAGGGGCATAGGTTCAGAAAAAAGGGAGGTATGCGCGTATGATCTCGGCATTTTTGCTGCTGCTGTGCAACAGTCTGTTTCTGTCGCTGCACCTGTCCGGCGGGGCGGGGTCGTTCCCCAAGCCGCTGACCGCCGCACAGGAGCGGGAGTACCTGCGGCGGTGCGGGGAGGGGGATATGGAGGCCCGCAATCTGCTGGTGGAGCACAATCTGCGGCTGGTGGCGCACATTATCAAAAAGTACTACACGCAGGCGGACGATCAGGAGGATCTCATCTCGATCGGCACCATCGGGCTTATCAAGGCGGTGAACACGTTCCGGCCCGACAAGGGTATCCGTCTGGCAACATATGCGAGCAGATGTATTGAGAATGAGATCCTGATGCACTTTCGGGCGCAGCGGAAGCTGCAGGGCGAGGTGTCGCTGTCGGACACCATTGAGACGGGGCCGGAGGGCGACGCCCTGTACCTCAGCGATGTGGTGGGCGAGGACGACACCATGCTGGAGGAATTGCAGGACAAGGAGAACCGGCGCCTTATTCGGCGGCTGGTGGCGGAGGTGCTGACGGAGCGGGAGGCGGACATCATCCGGCGGCGCTACGGATTGGACGGACGGCTGCCCCAGACCCAGAAGCAGGTGGCGGCGCTGTACGGCATCAGCCGGAGCTATGTATCGCGCATCGAGAAGAAGGCGCTGGGGAAGCTGGAGGAGGCGCTGCGGGGGCAGATATAAGGCTGGAAAATATGGCAGTTTCTTTTAGAGAAAAATATTTCTCCGGAAAGTAGAAACGAAGAAAACGGGAAATTTTTTAACGGATATTTGACAGAAAATACGGCCTTCTGAGAAAAAAGCAAAGGCGTCTGGTCATATTGCATGAGAAATTATCCGCAGGATGCGGGAAATTCTCTCATGGCGGATATTGCCATTTCGGAGGGGGAACGGGTATAATACATCGTAGAAGGATATACCTGTTTGGGAGGATACAAAAGGAATGAGAAACATCAAATGCGGCGTGGCGGACATCCGCCGCCGGGTATTTGCCGAGGTGGCAAAGCTGGCCTACGAGGGCGGCGACTACACCCGGATCGAGAAGCTGCCTTACGAGATCGTGCCGGGAGAGATCGGGCGCCAGCGGGAGTCCGTGTTTCTGGAGCGGGCCATCGTGGGCGAGCGCATACGGCTGGCCATGGGGCTGCCGCTGCGGCCGGTGACGGAGCACTCGCTGCTGTCCGACGGCGTGGAGGAGAGCGCCATCGCGGAGAAATACTACGATCCCCCGCTGATCAACGTCATCAAGTATGCCTGCAACGCCTGCGCGCCCACCCACTACGAGGTGACGGGCGCATGTCAGGGCTGTCTGGCGCGGCACTGCCAGCATGCCTGCCCCAAGGGGGCCATCAGCACCGAGCGGGGGCAGGCCGTCATCGACCAGAGCAAGTGCATCAAGTGCGGTAAGTGCCGGGATGCCTGCTCCTATCAGGCCATCATCAAGTTCACCCGGCCCTGTCAGGAGGCCTGCGGCATGCACGCCATCGGGCAGGATGAGCACGGGCGGGCGGACATCGACTACGACAAATGCGTCAACTGCGGCATGTGTCTGGTGAACTGCCCCTTCGGCGCCATTGTGGATAAGGGCCAGCTGTTCCAGCTGATCCACGCCATCAAGAAGGGCGACAAGGTGGTGGCCATCATCGCGCCGGCGTTCTGGGGCCAGTTCGGCGACAACGTGACGCCGGGCCAGATCCGGGAGGCCATGAAGCTGCTGGGCTTTGACGCGCTGGTGGAGGTCGCCATCGGCGCAGACCTGTGCGCCATCGAGGAGGCAGAGGAGTTCCTGCGGGATGTGCCGGGGAAGAAGCCGTTCATGGCCACCTCCTGCTGCCCGGCGTGGTCGGTGATGGCCAAGAAGGAGTTTCCGGGCTTTGCACCCTACATCTCCATGACCATGACGCCCATGGTGCTGACAGCCCGGCTGCAGAAGCAGAAGGATCCCGACTGCCGGATCGCGTTTATCGGGCCGTGCGCCGCCAAGAAGCTGGAGGCCAGCCGCCGCTCCATCCGCAGCGATGTGGACTTCGTGCTGACGTTTGAGGAGCTGCGGGGCATGTTCGATGCCAAGGACATCGACTTCTCCCAGATCGAGGATACCGGCGCGCACTACGAGGCGTCGGCCCCCGGCGTGGGCTTTGCCGCCGGCGGCGGCGTGGCCAAGGCGGTGGAGGATGTGATCCGCCGGA
>ERZ857882.4560-NODE-4560-length-11755-cov-6.557778_pt1 | contig 11755 bp, 8 predicted proteins | sample MGYA00519697_ERZ857882 | MGnify/ENA primary metagenome ERZ857882 (study PRJEB31778, sample SAMEA3449373) | human gut metagenome | biome: human gut; feature: human-associated habitat; material: faeces | place: United Kingdom | collected 2010/2012 ... | reverse complement strand
GAGCGGCTGGACGGGCTGCTGCAAAAGCTTTCCTCCCGCACGGCCTGCTTTGGAAAAAACAGCGTGATCTGGGGCATGGGCGAGCGGATCGACCATGCGGGGATCGTGCTGTCCGGGCGCGTGGAGGCGTGGCGGTACACGCAGGATGGACAGGAAAGCCTTTCCGCGGTACACGAGGCAGGCGGACTGTTTGGGGATGTTTTGATGTCGGCCCGGACGGTCGGCAGCCCGGTCGAGCTTCGCACGGCAAGGCCGTCCAAGATCCTGTTTCTATCGCTGGACGCACTGCTCCGCTGCTGCGCGGAGGATGGCGGAAGCGACTGCACACGGCTGCTGTCCAATCTGCTGGAGGAGATTTCGGAGAAATACTGGGCATTACAGCGCCATATCCGCCTCCTGTCTATCCCGGACGGGCGGACGAGGCTGGAAGCGTATCTGCGGCAGGAGGCGGGAAAAACCGGCGAGATCGTCTGCGCCGGAATGACGCGCGAGCAGATGGCCCGGTACCTTGGCATGAACCGCAGCGCTCTTTCGCGCCTGCTCGGCACGATGCAGCGGGAAGGCCGCTTAGAGCTTCGCCGGGGAAGCCTCCGACTCCTGAACGATATCGAAACGTGAATGACCGGTCCGCAAAAGCAGAACGAGGCCGGCGGCAGCTCCCGGGCGACCGCCGGCACGCAAAGGCAGACAGTCTCTCAAGCGCTCTTTGCACCTGCTGCGGCCAGTGCGCTGATACCATGCGGACAGTTCCGCATAAAAGTGCTCTCTACCTGATTTTTCCAGATATCGAACTGCCTGCAAATACAGGTCATATTTCCCGGATCGCACGCCGTTCAGCCTTCGGGCGTCGAGATTGTGCCGGAGGTCTGCCAGCTTGACCTTTCTGGCAATCGGATCCTTTGCCAACGCCCTGACATAGTCCATACACGTAAAGTTTTATGTGTTACAATGTACTAGTATATTGTAACGTCTAAAAATTTGCAAAAGCAAACAGAGGGGATTTGCAGCAGATACCAGAGCGCTCCGAAATTTACGGCGTTCGAATCCCTTCAGGCCTTCGTGCATAAAATGTACCGGCTGCAGTTGACAAGTGTTAATATCTGTGGTATCCTCAAAACATAACATACGTTAGCATTTTGAAGGGAGCACTGTGAAATGGAACATCTCAGACTGTCTGATGGGGAATGGAAGCTGATGAAAACGCTCTGGCAGAGGCCGGGGCAGACGCTGGCGGAGCTGGTCTCGGCATTGGACGCGGATACCGGATGGAGCCGGGCGACGATTTTTATGATGCTCAAGCGGCTGATCGCCAAGGGTGCGGTCACGATGGACGACAGCGGAAAATTTCAGACATACAGCGCGTCCGTCGCCTATGCCGACGTGGAGCCGGAGGAAACGGAGTCGTTTCTATCCAAGGTCTACGGCGGCAGCGTCGGGATGATGGTATCAAACTTAGTTGACCGCGGTGCGCTGTCCGAGCAGGAAATTCAGGAGTTAAAAGCCATTTTGGACGCAGCGGAGAAGGAGCACGCGCAATGAAAAAACAAATTCTCTTCCTGACGCTCTGCATCAGCCTTCTTTTATCAGGCTGTCAGAAAGCGCCAGAGGCTCCGCCCGCGGTGCAGGCGGAGGAAGCGCCGTGGGAAGCCGAATCGCAGGATTCGCAGTCCTCCTATAATGACTCGACGCAGGAGCCTCGTTCACAGGAATTTCGGAAAATCTACGGTGAGGAAGACGGTGCGGATTGGTGGAGGACTGCCGCGCAGGAAGAAGCAAAGGACGCTTCGGGCGTTGACCAATATGACGATGCAAAAACATGGAGCTGGGCACCGTATGAAACGCTCTATCGGACGGACGGCAGCTGCATGGGGCTGGTGCGGGAGGCCGATGGTACGCGGCACATCGGTGAAGTTCCAGACACAAAGGTCTGGATTCGGCTGAAGGACGGCACGCTTCTTTCTGACGAGCCGTTTGACGCCTGCATCGACTATATGGGCACGCCGGAGGGTGAGGTCTACTGCATCCGAAACGGCACCGGCTACCGCTATACCGTCAGCGCCGGAGACGGAGGCTTTTACCTCAGCGAAGTGGACGAGCCGAAAACTTTGGAGGAAGACCATTTCGGCTATCGTCTGCGCGTTACCCGCTGGGACAGCCGTGAACCGTGCTATGGCATTGTGACCGCAGACGGAGCAGAGGTGATCGCGCCGGTCTATGAGCGCGTGGAGATTCCCTTCGCAGATCGCTTCCTGCTCTATGAGGGCGGCGCGTCGCAGGGGCCGGTCGTGGGCCGGTGCCGGCTAACGGACGAGAACGGGAGCACGCTTTGTGCGCGCTTCCATTGGATCGATTACAGCGTATTTGACGATGGCTATATCGGCATCGCGGTATGTTACGGTGAACGTGCGGCATATCCGTGCTATGACGAGGACGGCCAGCCGATGCCGGAGGGGTATTGGCTCGTGGATTGGGACGGAAAGCTTTGCAGCGAGCGCTTTGCGAAGCTTTCCTTTGGTGACAGTGATGAGACGCACGCGGCGTCAGAAGACGATGTCCTGCGCGTCCTGCGCGAAGATGGCACAGAAGAACTGCTGCCGGTCGCAGAGCTGCTGCTTCCGTAGCTTAGATGGAAAGACAGGAGGATTTCTTATGCTGAGAGAAGTATTGACCGTTTCAGCGCTGATTCTGGCCGTCCTTCTGGTGCGGGCAATTTTCAAAAACCGCGTGCCGAAGCGGATGGTCTATACGCTCTGGCTGGTGGTGCTGGTGAAGCTGTGTCTGCCGGGGACGCTGGTTTCGCTGCCGGTGCTTCCGGCAGAGGAAGCGGCCGCGCCGGTGCAGCGCGTGGAGCTGCCCGCGCAGCCTCTCCCGGCGCAGCAGCCTGCGCAGGCTGTGACGCAGCCACAGACACCTGTGCAGCAGCCAGTCTCCCCGGCGCAGGGGGCCACGGAAGCGCCCGCAAAGCCGCTGACAGCGATGCAGATCTTTCAGATCGTCTGGGCGGGCGGGAGCGCGCTGCTTGGGCTCTGGTTATTTGGTACATGGCTGGTATTTATGGTTCAGCTTCACAAGAGCCGGCGTTTTCTTGGCAGACACGGCAGGACGCGTATTTACATTTCCAGCACGGTCAAATCGCCGTGTCTGGCCGGGCTGGTTCCGGCAGTCTATCTGACGGAGGATGTGCTGCAAACGGATTCGACGGAATTGATTTTACGCCATGAACTCACGCATCTGCGGCATCTGGATTTCCTGTGGTCGCTCTGCCGGACGGCGGCGGTGATTGTCTATTGGTGGAACCCGTTCATCTGGCTGGCTGCGATTTGTTCCAAGCGCGACGCGGAGCTGGCGTGCGACGAGGCTGTCGCCGCCGGGCTTTCGGACGCGCAGCGCCTTGTCTATGCACGGGCGATTCTGGCGCAGGCCCCGCGTAAGGCCGCGGCTCTGAGCCTCGCCGGGCCGCCGGTCAGGGAGCGCATTTTGTTCCTGACGAAAAAACAGCGCACAAGCGCTCTGTGCGTCATTCTGGCGCTGCTGCTCATCATATCTGCCGCCGGGTGTTCGCTTACAGAGCTGACGCGGCAGAAATCGGGAGAGATCACGCTGCCGGAGGAAGCGGAACCCGCACAGCAGGAAGCGCAGAAAACCGCGACGCCGCTGACGCAGGAACAGATCGACGCGGTCAACGCGATCTTTGCCGACTATGAGCTGTCGACCGATGATACGCTCGGTCATTTCGCGGTCAACGGCTTTTTCACCTCGACCTATGACGATGTACGTGATCTGAATCTGAACAATTTCCTTGCTTACTTCGGAGAATGCGGCGAGGAGGATATTTCGGAGGAGGAATTTGCCCAGCTGAACGCCAAATGGGAATTCCGCGTCGACAGCGTGGAGGATTTCCCGCTGCCTATCCACCGGTATCCTGCGTCTGCGGTCGAAGGCGTCCTGAAGCGCTTCGCGGGCATCGGCCTTGCCGACCTGACGGATATGCAGACGCCGTTTTCCGGCTATACCTACCTCGAAGATACGGACGCGTTTTATACCACCACCAGCGACTACAGCCCCGGCTATTTCCGCTGCACCAGCGGCGAGATCGAGCCTGACGGAGATACCGCGCTGCTGTACGGCAGCACGGCGGGATCTCTTTCCGGCAAGGCTGTTCTGAAGCTGGTGAAGGACGGCGAAAACTGGTACATTCATTCCTTTACGCTTGCTTCGCCGGAGCAATCGACCGTGCAGGAGGAACAGGTTCCGACGACTGAGCCGCAGAGTACGCTCCCCATCCCGGCCTCTTCCATGTTCGGCCTGACCGGGCGGGAGGCGGTGCTCTTTGACGCGGCGGTCGCGCAGCGGTACCCGCGTGACGACAATGATATCGTGCTGCCGAGCCTGCGCGAATACGGTTCATTTGAGGAAAACGGGAAAACCGTCGTCATATGCGACCTGCATTACGATTTTTACTATGACTACACCGGCCCCGACTGGGAATGGAACGGAGGCGGCGCAACGACAGTGGCGAGATTCGAGCTGGATGCGCCGGGCAATGTCTGCACAGGATTTGCGGAGTACCCGAGCGGGAGTTTGAGCGACTGGATCCGCGATTTCTGCGGCCCGCTTGCCATGCAGAACGCGGACGGAGCGTGGGTCTTGCCGGAGGCAGCGGGAGACTGGTTTCCAGCAGACATGAATCTACTCCAGCAGTATTTGGAGGTGATTGCCTCCACTGCCCCGTCAAGTGACGCGCCTGCGGCGGATTCTCTTTCTGATGATATGATTTGGGAATATGTTCACGAAAAGCTGGACTATGCACACTGGGCGCAGGACATGACGGCGGAATATGAGGATATCGTTCGGAAATTCCAGATCGAGGACAGCAAAATGAGCGATCTGCCGGGCGATGTTTCCCAGTGGCCGCGCTATTATTCCGCGTTTGTTGACTATTTCAGCGCTGCAAACGCCGATCTGCGGTATCTGGACGCAGATACCATCTGGACGAAGGACTTATCGGAAGACCGGCAATCATTGATCGTCACGCTGACGCGGGCGGACGTCATATTGACGCTCTCCTACTCGCTCCGGACCTCGCAGATCACGGAGGTCAGCACGCGCCGGAACGCAGTTCTGCAGAGCGTGACCGGGGATTCCGTCACAGCCGAGCATATTACGCTGCTGAATGCCTCTCTCGAAGAGGATATGCAAACGCTCAAGGCGCTGAATATTCCACCGCAGAATTATTATTATGGATATTACCGGGTCGATTCCGGCGAACTTTACACCTATAAAGTCGACCCGAACGCATCCGTCACGATCTACGATATCGAGCAGGAATATGGCGCAGGCGAGGACCGGCTGTATACGTTCAAAACATGGCGGGACTTTGCCGCTGCCGTGCAGGAAAACGAAGGGCTGCTCGTCCAGCCGTATACGCTTACTTTGAAAAACGGCGTTGTGGTCAAAATCGAGGAAAAATTCTATCAATAAAAACGCTGCCCGCAGACCGTTGAAGCTGCGGGCAGAGTTTTTTATGGAGCGCGTTATGATGCCTGTTCGAACTGGCTGTTGTAGAGGGCGGCGTAGAAGCCGTTTCGCTGCATGAGTGTTTCGTGCGTGCCGCTTTCGATGATGTCGCCGTCCTTCATGACGAGGATGAGGTCGGCGTTTTTGATCGTCGACAGACGGTGGGCGATAACGAAGCTGGTGCGGTTTTCCGTCAGCTTATCCATGGCGCGCTGGATGAGCAGCTCCGTGCGCGTGTCGACAGAGCTGGTCGCCTCGTCGAGGATGAGCATGGGCGCGTTCTGGAGCATGGCGCGGGCGATGGTCAGCAGCTGCTTCTGCCCGGCGGAAATGCTGGTGCTCTCGGACAGGACAGTGTCGAAGCCGTCCGGCAGCGAACGGACGAATTTATCCAGCCCGCAGGCGCGGCAGACGCGATTTAATTGTTCATCGGTCACGTCCGACAGATTGTAGACAAGATTTTCCCGGACTGTGCCCTCAAACAGCCATGTGTCCTGCAGGACCATGCCGAACAGCTTGTGCACGTCCTCGCGGCTGAGCTCAGATGACGGCACACCGTCAATTCTGATGCAGCCGTCGGAGATCTCATAGAACCGCATGAGCAGGTTGACCATGGTCGTCTTGCCAGCGCCGGTCGGGCCGACGATGGCGACCTTCTGGCCGGGGGCGACGTGGGCGGAGAAGTCCTTGATGATGATCTTATCCGGTGAATCCGGGTAGCTGAAGCGGATGTGCTCGAAGTCGACCTCGCCGCGCACGGGGCGGGGCAGCTCCGGTTTTTCCGATTCATCGGGCAGTTCCTCACTGCCGAGGAAGTCAAAGATGCGGTGCGCGGAGGCGGAGGCTGTCTGCAGGTTCGTCATGCCCTGCGCGATCTGGGTGAGGGGAGAGGTGAACAGGCGCACATACAGGATGAACGAGACGATCACGCCGATATCGATGATGCCCTGGATCGCGAGGATCGAGCCGAGCACGCACACGGCGACATAGGACAGGTTGCCGATGACATTCATGAGCGGCTGCATGACGCCGGACAGGAACTGCGAACGCCAGTTCGCGTCGTAAACAGCGTCGTTCAGCGTGTCAAAGGTCTTGCCGACAGGCTCTGCCGCGCGGGAAATGCGCACGACCTCGTGGCCGGAATACATTTCCTCGACATAGCCGTTCAGTTTGCCGAGGCTTTCCTGCCGGGCGGTAAAGTATTTCTGCGAACGGGACATGATGAGCACGACGAGCAGCAGCCCGACCAGCGTAATGCCCAGCGCGGCAAGCGCCAGCCGCCACTCGGTCACGAACATCATGATGAGGCAGCCGGCAAACTGCGTCGCGGCGGAGATGATCGTCGGCAGGCTGTTGGTCAGTCCCTGCTGGAGCGTGGAGACATCGTTGGTGATGCGGCTGAGAATATCGCCCTGTGCATGAAAGTTGAAGTATTTCTGCGGCACCCGGTTGATCTTTTCGGACAGCTCCGCGCGCATACGGTAGGACATTTTGAGCGTGACGCTCGCCATGATATAGTGCTGGATGAAGCCAAAGAGCGCGCTCAGGCCGTAAATGACGGCAAGCAGTATGCCAACTCTTGCAATGGCTGCAAGATCAATGCCGCCGAGCAGGCCGTCGGACATGATGGTCGCGATCTTACCGACCTGATCCGGGCCGATGATGGTCAGCACGGCGCTGAGCGCCGCCAGCACGAGCGCCAGAATGACGACGCCGAGGCTCTTGCGCATATACGCGCTCAGGTCGTTCAGAGCGCCTTTGGGATCCGTTTTTTCTGTTGGACGCATATTGGGCCTCATTTGGATGCGCCTCCTTTCTTGAGCTCTTCCTCGCTCAGCTGCGACATGGCGATCTCGCGGTAGACCGTGCAGGACGCCATCAGTGCGTCATGCGTGCCGAGTCCGGCAATCTCGCCACGGTCGAGCACGAGGATCTGATCGGCATTACGGATGGTGCTGATGCGCTGGGCGACGATGATCTTCGTCGTGCCGGGAAGCTCCTTCGCAAGCCCCTCGCGGAGCGTCGCGTCGGTCTTATAGTCCAGCGCGGAGAACGAATCGTCGAAAATCAGAATTTCCGGCGTTCTTGCCAGCGCACGCGCGATGGAAAGCCGCTGCTTCTGCCCGCCGGAGACGTTCCGGCCAAGCTGGGCGATGGGATGTGCGGCCTTTTCGGGGTATTTGTCCACGAATTCCGCTGCCTGCGACAGGGAAAGCGCGGCTTGCAGCGACGCGTCCGTCTTTTCTGCTGCGCTCTGCCCGAAAAAGACATTGTCTTCAACCGTGCCGGAGAACAGAACGGCCTTCTGCGTCACATAGCCGAGCTTGTTGTAAAGCGCGTCGAACGTATACTCGCGCACGTCCAGCCCGTCTACAAGGACAGTGCCAGCCGTCGCGTCGTAAAAGCGCGGAATGAGGGAGGCCAGCGTCGTCTTGCCGCTGCCGGTCGCGCCGATGATGGCCAGCGTCTGGCCCTTTTCTACCTTGAAGCTGATATGCTCCAGCTCATCCGCAGCCGCGCCCGGATAGCGGAAGGAGACATCGCGGAACTCGACCGTGCCGGTCCCGCTGCCCTCTGTCTTCGCGCCGGGGACGACGTGCGGCTTTGTGTCCAGCACCTCGTTGATGCGCTCTGCCGAGACCTGCGCCTGCGGCACGAGCATGAAGATCATCACGAGCATCATAAAGGACATCACAACATAGGTCGCGTAGGTGCTGAACACCAGCACGTTTGTGAACATCGTCAGCCGTGCGGCGGGATCTGTCAGCGCGATCGACTCAACCAGCGCCGCGCCGACCCAGTAGACGGCGAGCGCCAGCCCGTTCATGCCGAAGCCGAGCATCGGCTGGAGCAGGGCGAACAGCCGCTGGTTTTTCAGCTGCAGGTTCATCATCTCGCGGCTGGGGCCGTCGAATTTCCGGTTCTGATAGTCCTCCGCGCCGAAGGCATGGACGACGTTGATGCCGGTCAGATTTTCCCGCGCGACGCGGTTGATCTGGTCGGTCTTTTTCTGCACCTGACGGAACCGGGGCAGGCAGCTGGACATGATCAGCAGCACCATCACAACGATTGCCACAACGAAGCCGCCCGTTACCGCCGAGAGCGTCCAGCTTTTGCCGAGGATCTTGATGATGGCCCAGACGGCCATGATCGGGGCCTTCATGAGCATCTGCAGGCCCATGGCGACGATCATCTGAATCTGGGTAATATCGTTGGTCGTTCTGGTGATGAGGCTGGGGACAGAAAAGGACTGCATTTCCTCGCTGCCCGCGTCCATGACATGGTGGAACAGGTCGGCGCGGACGGAAAAGCTGAAGCCGGAGGCCGTCTTTGCCGCGAGATAGCCGCAGCCGACAGCCAGAACGGCGCTGGCCAGCGTACACAGGAGCATCTCGCCGCCGACGGATAAAATATCCGCTGTGACGCTGCCGGGGGTTTTGATGAGCGTGGTGAGCCGGGTCATGTAATCCGGCAGCTTCAGGTCGAAATAGACCTGCGCCACGACGAGAACTGCGCACAAAAGCGCCATCAGCGCCTCGCGCTTTCGCATACGTTTGAGAAGTTTGATCATGGGGGGTTACATCTCCGTTCCTTTGGGATTTTCCATGCGGATCCGTTCGATATTGCGTTCAAAGGCGGCCACGCAGCGGCGGAAGTGCGCTAAGTCCTCCGCACGCAGGCCCTCGGTGAGCCGGTCGGCGAACGACTTTTGTAGCCTGCGGCCCTGCTCGATGACGGGCGCTGCCTTTTCGGTCAGCACGAGCGCCGTCTTGCGCCGGTCGCCGGGGACAGGCTGCCGCTGCAGAAAGCCCTCGCCCACAAGCCGGTCAATATGAAACGACACGATCGCGGGCTTCAGTCCGCGCATCCGGCAGATCGCGCCCGCCGTCTCGCAGCCGGGATTATTCGCCAGAAACAGCAGAATATCCGCCGCCGCAGGCGGCAGACCGGTTTCCGCGCACAGCGGCGAAAGCGCGGCGTGATAGGCGTCAGAAAAGCGTGCAGCATTGGCAAACATGGCAGACGCGGTCAGAAGGGGTTCCGGCATGAGTTAAGACCTCCAATATCGAACTGTTCAATATTGAATTAAATCATACACGAAAAATATGAAAAGTCAAGGAACGATTTGTGAACATTCCTTGACTTTTCGAAAGCCGAAAGCAGCATCCAAGGCTCCTCTTCTAAGGGAAGCAATCTGATATGCTGAACACGCCCTGCGAGAAGCCTCGCAGGGCGTGTTGTGCGGTGCGGTTACCGTTCTTCGCGGAAGTACGGGATGCCGAGGGACTGAGGCGGCTGATCCTCCTTCTTTTTGCGCATGGAGACCATGAGCAGGACAAGGATCGTGACCACGTAGGGGAGCATCTTGAACAGCTCCAGCGTGCTTCTGGACAGGCCGGGGATGTAGTTATACGCCCAGTAGAGAACGCCGAACAGATACGAACCCCAGATCGCGCGCAGAGATTTCCACGTTGCGAAGATGACCAGCGCGACGGCCAGCCAGCCGAGGGCTTCGATCGTGCCCTGGTTCTCCCAGGTGCCCTTGATGTAGTTCATGACGTAGTACGTGCCGCCGAGGCCGGAGATACCGGCGCCGATGCAGGTGGCAAGGTACTTGTACTTTGTGACGTTGATACCGGCAGCGTCAGCCGTGGCGGTATTTTCGCCGATGGCGCGCAGGCTCAGGCCCGTGCGGGTCTTCGACAGGAAGAACCAGATCGCAACGGCGAGGATGATCGCCACATAGGTCAAAAAGCCGTAGGAGAACAGGAGCGTGCCCAGACGGAGCTTGCCGGTGAAGCCGTCAAAGAAATTGACGAGGGAAAGCGAGTAGTTGCGGAATGCCTGCGAGGTCACGGCTACGGAGACCTGGCCGACGCCGCCGGCGAGCTTGTTGAGGCTCCCGCCGAAGAAGTTGCCGACGCCGGAGCCGAGGATCGTCAGGGTCAGGCCGGTGACGTTCTGGTTCGTGCGCAGGGTAATGGTCAGGAAGCTGTAGATGAGGCCGCCAAGCGCGGAGGCGAGGAACGACGCGACGAGACACATAATGACGCACAGCGCCGCGCTCGGCTCGATCCCTGCGTTGACGCAGTAGACGTTTTCATACATGAACGTGGACGTCAGACCGGCGATGCCGCCGAAATACATGATACCGGGAACGCCGAGGTTGAGGTTGCCGGATTTCTCCGTGATGATCTCGCCGAGCGCGCCGAACATGATAACCGTGCCGAACACGATGGCAGAGTGCAGAAGGTCAGGGAATTTCAGCAAAAAATCTAACATATTCAGCTCCTCCTTACTTGTGCTTCGCGCCGGTCTTGACCTGATAGTTGATGAAGAACTCGCTGCCGAGGATGAAGAACAGAATGACGCCGGAGATGATCTTCGAGACGTATTCGTTCAGGCCGAAGTCGGAAGCGATCTGCACCGCGCCCTTGTCGAGGAACGACAGCAGCGCCGAGATCAGGATCATGACGAACGGGTTCATTTTCGCGAGCCACGCGACGATGATCGCGGTGAAGCCGCGGCCGCCGGCGGTCGAGGTGGAGAGGGTATGGCTGACGGCGGAGACGGCGAGGAAGCCTGCGAAGCCGCACAGCGCGCCGGACAGGGCCATCGTGCGCACATAGATGCGCGGGACGCGGATACCGGCGTAGCGTGCGGTATTCTCCGAGTCGCCGACGACGGCGATCTCATAGCCGTGCTTGGTGTATTTCAGATAGAGGTACACGAGCGCCGCGAGGACGAGCACGATGATGACCGTCCACATGAAGTCCTTGTTATAGCCGTCGGAGAACATATTGCCGATCCAGCCGACGTACTTGACATCGCCCTTGGAGTTGATGGTGCCGATGGAGTTCGATCCTGGAGGGTTCTCCCACTTGGAGACGGCGAACGACGTGAGCTGAATGGCGATGTAGTTCATCATCAGCGTGAACAGCGTTTCGTTCGTGTTCCACTTGGCCTTGAAGAAGCCGGGGATGAGGCCCCAGATGCCGCCCGCGACGATGGCGCTGATGGCCATGCACAGGAAAAGCATCACGATGTTCATCTTGCCTGCGAAGTTGATCATCCAGAACGCGGTGGCAATGCCGCCGACGAGCATCTGGCCCTCCGCGCCGACGTTCCAGAAGCGCATCTTGAACGCGGGCGCCAGACCGATGGCGATACAGGTCAGGATCATGCAGTCACGGATGGTGAACCACATACGCTTGCTCGTGCCGAACGCGCCGGAGGC
>ERZ857882.4552-NODE-4552-length-11776-cov-5.523675_pt1 | contig 11776 bp, 10 predicted proteins | sample MGYA00519697_ERZ857882 | MGnify/ENA primary metagenome ERZ857882 (study PRJEB31778, sample SAMEA3449373) | human gut metagenome | biome: human gut; feature: human-associated habitat; material: faeces | place: United Kingdom | collected 2010/2012 ... | reverse complement strand
CCGGCGGGGATGTCGGTCGGCTCCGGGTCGATGCGGTCGACGCGCTGCGCCTCATAGGCCACAAGGATGGTGCGGGCGCGCGTACAGCGCGGCAAAAAGCGGTCGTAACAGCCGGCGCCCATGCCGATGCGGTTGCCGCTTTCGTCAAACGCCGTACACGGCAGCAGCACCAGATCGATCTCCGACGGATCGATGCGCTTCGCGTGCGCCGGGTCGGGCGCGCGCATGCCGTTGCGGTCGGTTAAAAAGGCGTCGGCCGCCTCCGGCAGGAGCGCCTCCATATCCGTGCGATTCGTACAGTAGGGATACACGACGGTCTTGCCCTGTGCGCGCGCCAGCGCCGCTGTCTCCGCCACGTCCACTTCGCCGCCCACGCTGCAATACGCCATGACCACCGACGCATTGGCAAACGCCTCGCTCGCCGTCACCGCCTGTGCAATCGCATGGTCGTAACTGGCGCGGCGCGCGCCGCATACGCCCCTGCGTCCTGCCAGTCCGCGCCGGCGAAGCTCGCGCTTGTCCACGACTCGCACCCCACTTTTCAAGATAATATATGATATTGTACCGCACCGGCGTGCAGGATGCAAGGGCTATTTTTCGCCGCGCGCTTTTTGCGGTGCCGGTTGCTGCCCTTCCCGTAGGCAAAGCTGTCAAAGGACTTTCCCGCCTCCTCCGCGCGCCCGTGCGGTTGCGGACGGGTGCGCACCCTGCGGGCGGGAAACGGCGCTGTTGAATAGCGAAGGAATGCGCGGCTTTGCAGCGGACGTCCCCACTGCGCGACAGTTCCCCCTGTTGCCGGTTTTGCAAAATTTTCGCTCACAGATGTTGGCGCGGGAGGACGATTGCTGGTATAATAAAAAAATCTCCTGCGCATCGAAGGAGGCGGCATGAAAAATATCTCCCGGCAGCACTGCTGCTGCTCGGCTTTGAGGCCGTGGCGGTCGCGCTGTGGCTGGCCAGGCAAAACCCGTTCTACCTGTTCAATTTCAGCTACATCGGCCTGTCCATCGCCACGGGCGTTTTCCTGCTCGGCCGCAATTATCCCCATGCCCGGCGGGTCGTGCAGCTTTTGGTGGGGTTGTACATGCTGGTCTATCTCGGCCTCATTCGCGGGGAAAACATGCAGCTGGAGGGTTTCTGGTACTATCTTTTCACCGGGGTGTTCGAAGCGGCGACCATTCACTACGTGGTGGCCAAGATCGTCGGGCCGCTGTTCTTTGGCCGGGGCTGGTGCGGCTACGCATGCTGGACGGCCATGGTGCTGGACTTTTTGCCATATCCAGTCCCCGCCGGTCCCCGGCGCAGGCTGGGCTTTTTGCGTTACCTCGTGTTTGCCGCGTCCTTTGGTTTCGTAGCGGCGCTGCTCCTGTTTCATGTAGAGGGGATGCAGGAGATCATGTTTATCGCGTTTCTCGTGGGCAATGCGTTGTACTATGCGGCGGGAATAGCGCTGGCCTTTGCGTTTCGAGATAACCGGGCGTTTTGCAAGTATCTCTGTCCCATCACCGTGTTTCTCAAACCCATGAGCTACTTTTCCCTCTCCCGCATCACATGCGACAAGGAAAAATGCGTATCCTGCGGCAAGTGCAAACAGGTGTGCCCCATGGAGGTGGACGTGACCGACAATTCCCGCCGGCGCAGGAATGGCACTGAATGCATCCTTTGCATGGCGTGCGTAAAGGCCTGTCCCCAAAAAGCGTTGTAGGCGCGGCGACCGGGCGGCGCTGCGCCTGCCCGGCCGGAAGGTGCCTTTTGTGAAAACAGGAGAAAATTTCCGCCTGCGCGCGGGCGGCGGTGGCGCCGGGCGCCACGATCTGGTATCATACGAACATGCTTCAGGGGGGCGGCCCCGGTTGCCATTTGCCGCAGGGGAGCGGCGCAGCACAACAGGGACGAAACGCCGCGACAGTGCGGCAGAAGGAGGAGGACAGGACATGCGTTTTGTGGATTTGATCGAAAGGAAAGCGGAGGGGGACGCGTTGACCGAAGCGGAAATTCGCTCCATGGTGGGCGGATTCGTGGACGGCACAATCCCGGATTACCAGATGGCGGCCATGCTGATGGCGATCCTGCAGCGCGGCATGACGGCGGAGGAAACGGCGGCGCTGACGCTGGCGATGATGCGCTCCGGCGATGTCGTCGACCTGTCCGACCTGCCGGGCGTCAAGCTCGACAAACACAGCACCGGCGGCGTGGGCGATACGACCACGCTGGTCGTCGCGCCGCTCGTGGCGGCGTGCGGCGGCACGGTGGCCAAGATGTCCGGCCGCGGGCTTGGGCACACGGGCGGTACGCTTGACAAGCTGGAGGCGATCCCCGGCTGTCGGGTGGAACAGAGCATGGAGGATTTCAAGCGCATGGTGCGCGAAAACGGCGTGGCGGTCATCGGCCAGTCGGGCAACCTCGTGCCCGCAGATAAGAAGATGTATGCGCTGCGGGACGTGACGGCCACGGTGCGCAGCATCCCGCTCATCGCATCGAGCGTGATGTCCAAAAAGCTCGCCAGCGGCGCGGACGCGATCGTGTTGGACGTGAAGGTCGGTTCCGGCGCTTTCATGCAGACGCCGGAAGCGGCGCGGGAGCTGGCGCAGCGCATGGTGGAGATCGGGGCGCTGGTCGGCCGCCGCGTGGCCGCGATCATCACGGATATGAACCAGCCGCTCGGCATGGCCGTGGGCAATGCGCTGGAGGTGCGCGAGGCGGTGGAGCTGCTCAGCGGCCTCGTGCCGGCGGGCGACCCGCTGTACGAGGTGTGCATGCTGCTCGGCGAGCAGATGCTCTGCATGGGCGGCCTTGCCGCGGATGAGAAGGAAGCGCGCCGGAAGCTCACCGCCGCGCTCCAAAGCGGCGCCGGGCTCGACAAACTGCGCCGGATGATCGCACAGTTGGGCGGCGACAGCAGCTATCTCAGCGTGGAGCGCATGGACGAACTGTGCGCCGTGCGCGAGCGGATCGACGTGCCGGCGAAGGCGGACGGGTTCGTCGCCGCCATGCAGGCGGAGCGCATCGGTACGGCGGCGCAGATGCTCGGCGCAGGCCGCGCCACCAAGGAGGATACGATCGATCCGGCGGTGGGCCTGGTCATGCGCGTGCGCTGCGGCAGCAGGGTGCGGCGGGGTGACGCGCTCTGCACGCTGTACGTCAACGACGGCCGCGCCGTGCCCGAGGTCGTGGCGCTGCTGCAGGACGCCATTTGCATTGATCCGGCGCAGGGCGCGCCCACGCCGATGGTGTACGATGTGATCCGCAGCGCGGGCGCATAATCCCATGCCGATCACGGACGTTGCGCAGCTCAAACAGGCGCTGGCGGCCGCCGGCCTGTCGCCCAACAGGGCGCTTGGGCAGAACTTTTTTGTGGACGGCGCGCGGCTCGGCGCGATTGTGGACGCAGCCGGGATCGACGGCAGGGCGGTGCTCGAGATCGGCCCCGGCATGGGCGCGCTGACCGAGCGGCTGGCGGAACGCGCCGCGCGCGTGGTCGCGGTGGAGAAGGACGCGGCGATGGCCGCACTGCTCCGGGAGCGGCTGTCCGGCGCGGCAAACCTCACGGTGGAGACGGCGGACATCCTGCGCTTTCCGATCGCGGAGGCGATGCAAAAGGGCGGCGGGCAGGATTTTTCCGTCGTGGGCAACCTGCCCTACTATATTACAACGCCGATCGCGGAGCGGCTGCTGCAGCAGCTGCCCGCCTCCATGACGCTCATGGTGCAGCGTGAGGCGGCCGAGCGCTTCTTTGCCGGGCCGGGCGATCGCGTGTACGGGCCTCTCGCCGCGATGACCGCCGTCTGCTGCGAGGCGCGCCGGGTGATGGAGGTGCCGCGCGGCTGCTATTATCCGCAGCCGGATGTGGATTCCACGGTGGTGCAGCTCGTCCGGCGCGACGCAGCCGACGGGATACCGGCCGAAGCATTTTTTACGTTTTTGAACCGCGCGTTCTCGATGCGGCGAAAGACGCTGTTCAACAACCTCGGCCGCGAGCCGCGCGTCGAACAGGCGCTTGCCTCGCTCGGCCTGCCGGAAAACGTGCGCGCGGAGGCGCTGCCGCCAAAGCGGCTGTACGAGGTGTTCCGGCTTTGCCGGCTGCCGGCGCGGCCGGAGGGAACGGCATGGAGATGAGCAAGTGGAGCGGGGCCGGCGTTCCGGCCGTCGTATACGGCCCGCCGTCGGAGCGGGCGTATCTGTTCGTCCATGGACGGTGCGGGCGGAAGGAGGAGGCGGAAGCGTTCGCCGCGCTCGCATGCGGCCGCGGCTGTCAGGTGGTGGCCGTCGATTTGCCCGGACATGGCGAGCGCAGCGATATGGATCGCTTCGTCCCGTGGTGCGCGGCGCCCGAACTGCGCGGGGCGATTGACGCCATGCGGCGGCAATGGCGCAGCGTTTCTCTCAGCGCGGTCAGCATCGGCGCGTGGTTCGCCATGCTGGCGTTTATGGGGGATGCGCCGGACAACTGCCTGCTCGTTTCGCCCGTGCTCGATATGCGGGGGCTGATCGAGAGCAGCATGCGGCGCGCGCAGGTGACGCCGGAGCAGCTTGCCCGCGCGGGGGAGATCCGGACCGGCAGCGGGGAAACGCTTTCCTACCAATACTACCGGTACGCGGTGGAGCATCCGATTCTGGAGTGGGGCGCGCCGACGGCGATCCTGTATGCGGGCGGCGACGGCCTTACCCCGCGCGAAACGGTCGAAACGTTTGCAGAGCGGTTTTCCTGCCGGCTTACGGTCATGGAGCGGGGCGAGCACTGGTTTCACACGCCGGAGCAGCTTGCCGTGCTGCACGATTTTTGGAACGCCGCGCTGTGACGCGCGGAAGGAAAACAAACAACATGCGCGGAGGGAACGAAAGTCCGTTCTATCCGCGCAATCTCAATCTGTACAAAGACAGCAGGCGAGCCGCTCCGCCGGTTCGCGCACGAGCATTTAACGACTCTGACGCCCAACCGCACGCCCTGACCGGCGAGCCGCTCCGCCGGGTTCGCGCACGAGCATGTAACAGGAAGAACCATGGAATCCGTCAAAAGCAGCGACCTGTGCGGTGCTCTTGATGCAGAGTCTGCCGCAACAAGCGGCAGACTCTGCTGCGTACGGCGGTTTCAGGCGGCGCGCTCCGTTTCGTCGGGGGTCTTGCGGCGGCGGTCGAGCAGCATGTTTGCCGCGAGCCCCAGCGCGATCAGCACCGTGCCCAGAATCATCGTTTCGGACGAGGGCTGGCCGGAGAGCTGGTCGATCACCAGCCCGGCCGCAATCTGCCCGACGAAGCCGAGCAGTGTAAAGCGGAACGAGGAAACGTGGGGCACGACGCGGTTGCACAGGTATACGACGGTCACGCCCAGGAGGCCGCCCGTAAAGGCCCAGACCGACGGATGGAGCGACACGCCCGTGAACAGCGGTTCCGACCGGCCCAGCAGCAGCACGGCGGCCACCGTGATCGGCAGGCCGACCAGATGGTTGATGAAGGAGCCCTGCATGCCGCCGATGCGCTCCGACAGACCGGCGTTGATCACGCGCGAAACGACGATCGTGACGCCCGTGGTGAAGGCGGCGGCCACGGCAAGAACGGCATTGAGCTGCGCGTCCAGCAGCATGACCGCGATGCCGGCGAAGGCGAGCGAAAGCCCGATCAGCGACGAAGCGCGAAACCGCGTGCGGCGCATGCCGAACAGGCCGAGCGCATCGATGACCAGCGAGGTCACCGCCTGCCCCAGCAGGCTGAGCGCGACGATGCCGGTGACGCTGATCTTTCCATAGGAAAAGTTGTTGAACGCGGTCGTGAAATAGCCGACCGCGCCGCCCAGATACATCCAGAACGGCAGGCGGGCGCCGCGCAGATGGAGCTTTTGCCTTCTGAGCAGCAGACAGAGCAGCGCGAACGCGCAGCCGACGATATGGATGAGCATTGCCGCGCCGTACACGCCGTACGCAACGGTCAAATCCCCGTTGACGAACACCATGACCGCAATCATGATGCCGATAAAAACGGACAAAACGTAGAACATCGCTTTCCCTCCCGCTCCATCATACGGCGGCCGCTTGTAATCCGATAGGACATATGTCATACTGAAAGCAAATCCAACCGGAGGTAGGCCATGCAGACGCTGCCCCTCTTGAAAAAACACGCCGCGGTTCTGAAGGAGTATGGGATTTCCCCACAGGAGCTATGCAATGCGCGCCTCGTCCGCTTTTCCCGCGGCGAGACGTTCATCCGGCAGGGCATGCCGCTCACACAGCTCTATTTCGTGGCGTCCGGCAAGGCGAAGGTCTGCGGCGCGTCCGCCGGCGGCAGGGACCTGATCCTGTGCTACTATATTTCCAAGGGCATGATCGGGGATGTGGAGCTGATGACCGGCCAAAGGGAGGCCGCGTCCACGGTCGTCGCGCTCACGGATTTTTTGTGCATCGGCGTGCCAATCGAGCCGAACGCCGCGCGGCTGAGAACAAACCTTTTGTTTATGAATCGGGTTGGCGAGGGATTGGCGCAAAAGCTGCTGCAGAGCTCGCAGAACTATCTGTTTGACGCGCTGCACCCGGCCAAGGAGCGGCTTTGCCTGTATATTTTGCAGAACGCGCAGGACGGCGTGTTTTCGGAGCCCCTGACGAATACCGCCGGCTCGGTCGGCGTCAGCTACCGGCATCTGCTGCGGCTGCTGTCGGCGCTGTGCGGCGAGGGCGTGCTGCGCCGGCGGGGGCACGGGTTTCAAATCATCGATGCGGAGGCGCTGCTTCAGCTTTCCCCGGGATAACGGAGCGCCGCGCGGGGATGGGCGCGGAATCAACACGACCGTTGATGTGGACGGAACCGAACGACAAACGGCACGCGCTGCAACAGCAGCGCGTGCCGTTTCAAATCGTCAAAAGGGCAGCCGGCGAACCGCTCCGCCGGTTCGCGCACGGGATAATGCAGAAAGAACCATATAATCGTCAGAAGCAGCGGCCGGTGCGGTGCTTTTGACACCTTGTACCAAAACCGCTTTCGGATTCGGAAGCGGTTTTGGCGTCAAACCTGCAAGAGCATCCCTGCGGCGTTCACTGGCTCAGCAGCGCGCGGTCGTTGGCGAATTCGCCGCCCGCCGCAGCGGAGAACTTCGCGACGAGATCCTCGACCGTGAGGCGCTGCTTGTCCTCGCCGCTGATATCGAGGATGATCGTGCCCTCGTGCATCATGATCAGGCGGTTGCCATAGCGGATGGCGTCGCGCATGTTGTGCGTGACCATCATGGCCGTCAGGCGGTGCTGCGCGATGAGCCGGTCGGAGAGCGTGAGCACCTTTTCCGCGGTGCGCGGATCGAGCGCTGCGGTGTGCTCGTCGAGCAGCAGGAGCTGCGGCTTCCTGAGCGTCGCCATCAGCAGCGTCAATGCCTGCCGCTGCCCGCCGGAGAGCAGGCCGACCTTTGTGCCTAGCCGTCCCTCGAGCCCGAGGTCGAGCGCCTTGAGCGCCTCGCGGTACTGCTCGCGCTCGGCGTTCGTGATACCCCAGCCGAGACCGCGCCGCTTGCCGCGGCGCTGCGCCATGGCGAGGTTCTCCTCGATGCCCATGCCCGCGGCCGTACCCATCATCGGGTCCTGAAAAACGCGGCCGAGCAGGGCGGCGCGCCGGTGCTCGGGCAGGCGGGTCAGCTCCGTGCCGTCGAGCCGGATGGAGCCGCAATCGGCCGGGAACACGCCGGCGATGAGGTTCAAAAGCGTGCTCTTGCCCGCGCCGTTGCCGCCGATGACGGTGACAAAATCGCCGTCCTGAAACGCAATGCTCACATCGCGGATCGCGGTCTTTTCATTGACCGTTCCCTTATAGAACGTTTTGATGACATTCCGAATTTCAAGCATGGCTCGTTACCTCCCGTTCGTGTCCGCGTCCATGACCGGTGTGCTGCGCACGGCGCGGCGCTCAGCGATCTTCTGCCGGATGGCGGGGATGGCCAGCGCGATGGCGACGATGGCGGCGCTGAAGAGCTTCAGGTCGGTCGTGCTCAGGCCGAGCTGCAGCACGAACGTGATGACGATATAGTACACGATCGAGCCGAGGATGATCGAGCCCATGCGCAGACCGAAATTTCGGCGGCTGCCGATGAGCACCTCGCCGATGATGACGCTCGCGAGGCCGATGACGATCGCGCCGCGCCCCATCTGCGCGTCGGCATAGCCCTGATACTGCGCCAGCAGCGCGCCGGCAAGGCCGACCATGCCGTTCGAGATCACGAGGCCGAGCACCTTCATCGTGTCCGTGTTCACGCCCAGTGCGCGCGCCATGCGCTCGTTATCGCCCGTGGCGCGGACGGCGCAGCCCATCTCCGTGCCGAAAAACCAGTAGAGCAGCAGGATCACGCCGGCGGTGAACAGCGCGCCGATGAGGATCGCGTGCGGCACGTTCAGCAGCGTGATGATCGTTTCCTTGCCGAGCAGGCTGACGTTTGCCCGGCCCATGATGCGGATGTTGACCGAGTAGAGCGCAAGCTGCGTCAGAATGCCGGAGAGGATGGCCGGTATTTGCAGGCGGGTGTGCAGCAGACCGGTGACAAGGCCCGCGAGCATGCCGGCGAGCAGCGCGAACGGGAGCGTGAGCAGCGGGTGGAGCCCGAGACCGATCAGCACCGCGCTCACCGCGCCGCCGGTGCACAGGCTGCTGTCCACCGTCAGGTCGGCATAGTCGAGCACCTTGAACGTGATGAACACGCCGACGCCCATAATTCCCCAGATGATGCCCTGCGAGATCGCGCCCGGGCAGGCGTTGAGGAAGGAGAGAATTTTGTCCATGATGGCAATTTCCTTTCCGTGTGATGAAACACATAGGACAGACGCGGGCGTTGCCCGCGTCTGTCCGCGTCTACGGGATGATTTACTGCACCGAATCCGGCTTGGTCAGGCCGAGCTGGCCGAGCGCCTCCTCGTTGACCACGAGCGTCAGATCCGCATTGCAGTATTCGATGGGCATTTCGGCGATGTTTGCGCCCTCGGAGAGGATCTTGATCGCCTGCTCGCCCGTCTGTACGCCGAGCTGGTAGTAGCTGATGCCGTAGGTGGCGGTGCCGCCGCCATTGACCATGTTCTCCTCGCCGCAGATGATCGGAATCCCGGCGGGCGTGCAGACCATGGCGATCGTGGCGATGGTATCGGCCATCAGGTTATCCGTCGGCACATACAGCGCATCCACCTTCGAGACGGCGCTCTGTGCAACGGCCTGTACCTCGGTGCCGTCGGCGCAGGTGAATTCCTCGACCATGAGGCCGAGCGCCTCGAGCGCCTTTCTGGCCATGGAGGCCTGCAGGATGGAGTTATCCTCCGAGCTGTGGTACATGATGCCGACGGTCTTGGCGTCCGGCACCATCTGGAGCAGCAGGTTCGCCTGCTCCTCGACCGGGTTCAGGTCGCTCGTGCCGGAAACGTTGCCCCCCGGCGCGTCGTTGCTCTGGACGAGGCCGGCGGAGGCCGGGTCGGTCACGGCGGTCACGAGAATCGGGATATCCCGCGTTGCCTGCGCAGCGGCCTGCGCCGCGGGCGTGGCGATGGCGAGGATCAGGTCAACCTTGTCGCTGACGAACTTGGTGGCGATGGTGGAGCAGATCGTCTGCTCGCCCTGCGCGCTCTGCACGTCGATTTCGACGGACAGGCCGGACGCATTGAGCGTATCGACGAAGCCCTGACACGCGGCGTCAAGCGCGGCGTGCTCGGTCAGCTGAATGACGCCGATGCGGAAGGTCTTTCCCTCCGTCGGGGGCTCGGCGCTGTCAGGAGCGGCCGTGTTTTCAGGAGCGGATGTGTTTTCAGGAGCGGATGTGTTCTCCGGGGCGGCAGTGGCGGCCTCCGGCGCGGGCGCGGCCGTACAGGCCAGGCAAAGGACGAGGGACAGTGCAAGCAGCATAGCCAGCAGTTTTCTCATTTTTTGTTTCCTCCTTCATAAGATCGGTTGGGTAAAGAAAAGGCAGTCCCGCCGATACCGGCTGGACTGCCCGAACACTTTGTGGATTCAGCAGGCCTGCGCGCGTATCGGCGTATGGTTGCAATCATAGCGGTAATAATAGCGATAAAAGCGCGCAAAAAACAGCCCGCAGAAACGAGCAAGGGCCACGGCGGCATCGCGCTGCATCAGACGCTGTACTGCGGCAAAAAACGATTGCATGAGCCAATGCTCCTTTCTGAATGTTGTTTGAATTATATATCATATATTGCATTCTGTCAACAATCGGATTCGAAAAAAATTTTACTTGCAGGATTCGAAAAGTCCTGCTAATATACAACTATACTCGCATTCTATGCAACATGAATGTTATAAACGACGTGCGACCGCGAACGCGGCGGCCGCACCGCGCTGATTTGCGGTATATGTCCCCCATGTATTCCGCAGACTGCGAACACAGGAAAGCCGTACCGGAATGAGGTTTCCCCCCTTAACCGGTACGGCGTTCGCAGTTTTTGGGGACTCTATGCCGCATCCCTTCGCCGGAGCAGCATTTGAAAGGCCAGCTTGACGTCCTCCCGCGCGATGAGCAGCAGCAGCAGCGCATAGAGCAGCGCGCACAGTCCGATGGAGAGCCAGTCCCACAGCGCGCCGCTGCCGAGCTGCCTCAGCAGCAGGGAAAAGCCGGCCATCAGCGCCGTGCAGAGCGCGGGCTTCCAAAGGTTTCCTAGCATATCGCGTATGGAAAACGAGAACCGAACCCGCAGCAGCACCCACACGGCGATGAGCAGCGTAAAGCGGGAAACGACCGCAGCGCGCACCACCGCGTCAAACCCATGGGGAACAGCCGACAGGCAGATGGGAACCGACAGCGCGAGGCTGATTGCCTGCGCCAGCAGCGAGAGCCGCGGCTGCCCCTTGGCGCGGAACACCTCGCTTCCGGGCCACGAACCGATGGCCATGAGCGCGGTCGAGAACGCCCAGAGCCCGACGATCGGCGCGGCCTCGGCCCACCCGCTGCCGAGCAGCACGCCGGTGGCCAGATCGCTGTACAGCAGCAGGCCCGTGCCCATCGGAAAGACGAGAAACGCCATGGCGCGCTGCACCGAGAGGTACAGCCGGTGAAACGCCGCGTCGTCGTTTTGCAGCCGGGAGAGGCCGGAAAACAGCACCGTCGGGATCGCGGCGGTGATGAGCGCGAGCAGGCCGTTCGCGCTGTTGATCGCGTTTTTGTACAGGCCGAGCGCATAGCCGCTGAACGCGCTGCCGATCACGAACAGATCGAACCACGAGCATAGCCAGATCGTGACGGATTCGAGCAGCGTCCAGATCGAGAAGGACAGCATGCTTTTGAGCACGGCGAACCGGTAAAACCAGCGCGGGCGATAGCGGGCGGAAAACAGCAGCACGACGGCCGTGACCAGATGCGAGGCGATCGTGCCGGCCACAAGCGCCCAGTGCGAAAGGCCGAGCAGCGCGAGCGGCACCGTGACGAGCAGCGGGGTCAGGCACTGCGCCATGCGCACGAAGAACAGCCGCCGAAAGTCCAGGCTGCGCCGGAGCAGCGCGAGCTGGATCGAGGTGAGCGCGGTGACCGGAAGCTGCGCGCAAGCCACCGCGACCACAAGCCCATAGCCGGGGCTGCCCGCGAGCGCCGCGATCGGGTTTCGCAGCAGCGTGACGGCCAGCCACAGCAGCAGCGAGAAGCCGAGGTTGCTCCAGAACGCGACGTTCGCCGCGTCGTCCAGCCGGTCGTCGGGGCCCAAAAACTCGTGCTGAATCAGATATTTTTGGAAGCCCGCGTCGGTGAACAGGTCGGCAAAGCTCGTGACCATCAGCGCGGTGGTCAGCACGCCGTAGGCCTCGGGCGCGACGAGCCGGGCCAGCACCA
>ERZ857882.4547-NODE-4547-length-11784-cov-6.402166_pt1 | contig 11784 bp, 10 predicted proteins | sample MGYA00519697_ERZ857882 | MGnify/ENA primary metagenome ERZ857882 (study PRJEB31778, sample SAMEA3449373) | human gut metagenome | biome: human gut; feature: human-associated habitat; material: faeces | place: United Kingdom | collected 2010/2012 ... | reverse complement strand
CAGATGTTTTCATGCCGATTGAAGAAGCCAAATCCCATCTGAAAGATCTGCGTTTACGCTTCCGTACAGTCGGCAGGTCAAGGAACAGGCGCAGAAAGGAACACTGTACGAGAAGACCACCGACAAGAAGTTCCAGGGCAAGCCCGCCCCCCAGAGCACCAAGGTCAGCAACGAGTTCTGCCTGCTGGGCAGCATGATTCTGTGGCTGTTCTGGCCCTCCTTCACCAGCGCCGTCGTTTCCCCCGACCACGCTTACCTGACGGTCCTGAACACCGTCCTGGCCCTGTGCGGCTCCACCCTGGCTACCTATGTCTTCACCAAGCTCATCCGCGGGAAGATCGACATCGAGGACATCGCCAACGCAGCCCTGGCCGGCGGCGTGTGCATCGGCTCCACCTGCTCCACCGCCAACCCCGGCTTCTCCATGGTCATCGGCATCGTGTTCGGCCTTCTCCCGGCGGTCAAGGCGTCCAACCTCAACCCCATCCAGGCCCTCCGGCGCGACTGACCGGGACACAGCCTTTCGCGGGGAAGCGTTTTGCCTCTGTGCTGCAATGCGGTAAATACACAAAAAAGCTCCTGGAGCTGTGCCGCGCGGCGGACGCCGACACGAAGAAAGCGGCGGTCAGTCTGCTCAAGAGGGGAATCCTCCGGGCTTTCGGATATTCTCGGCATGCTGCTCGGCGGCTCAGGCTCCGGGAAGGGCGACCTTCGCGGCACGCTGCCTGACGGCGTCATAGACGTCTTCGGCAAGAAATAATGCATGAAAAATCGGCTCATCCGTTTGAAACGGGTGAGCCGATTTTTTTTGCGTGAGGAAAAAGCAGGAAAGTCAGCAGCAAAACTGCGCTATCGCGGCGTCGATATCCGCGGCACACGAGGCGGCGATGGCCTCATCGCCCGGCTGAAGCGGGTAGAGCGGCGCGCGGACGCCGCCGATATCCGGCGCACCGCGAAGACGGAGGATCTCCTTGATCATGGCGTACATGTTGCCCTGCCCGGAGCACATCTTGTAAATGATGTGGCAGCAGGCGTCCTGAATATCGCGCGCGGGAAGAATGTCGTCGCTGCGGACAAGGGTGAAGATGCGCTCGTACAGCTCCGGCATGGCGGCGTACGTGCCGCCGATGCCGCCAACCGCACCTGCGGCAAGACCGGAGAGCAGCTGCTCGTCCGGGCCGTTAAACACGATCGCGCCCTCGTCGCGCCACATCTCAATGTCCTGTATCGGCATGGAGGAGTTTTTTACGCCGATCACCGTCGGAACGGCGAGCATGGTGCGGAGAAGGGAGCTGTTCAGCGCCGTACCGGCAAGCTGTGGGATGTTGTAGATGATGAACTCCGTGTTCGGTGCCGCGGAGGCTATATCGGTCCAATACTGCGCGATCGCGCGATCCGGCAGATGAAAGTAAATCGGCGGGATGGCGGCGATGCAGTCCGCGCCGATGCTCTCGGCGTGGGCGGCAAGCTCCATGCTGTCGCGCGTGTTGTTGCAGGCGACGTGCGCTATGATTGTGATACGTCCGGCGGCCTGGGCGATGACAGCCTCCAGCAGCGCCTTGCGCTCTTCCACAGAATGATAGATGCACTCGCCGGAGGAGCCGCCGACATACAGGCCGTTCACGCCTTTTCCGATGAGATATTCCGTGAAGGCACGCGCCCGGTCGGGCGATACCTCGCCGGCGTCGTCGTAGCATGCATAGAAGGCCGGGAAAATCCCCTGGTATTTTTTCAGGTCTCTTGCTTTCATTGTTTTTACTCCTTGTGTGTCAGCCCTTGACGGCGCCCATCGTGATACCCTTGGTGAAGTATTTCTGGAAGATGAGGAAAACGATGATGATCGGCACGGCGGCAAAGGCAGCGCCCGCCATGATGAGGCCGAAGTCGGTCGAGTTTTCCGCCTGCATTTTCGCTATACCGAGCGAAATCGTCAGGTTCTTTGTGCTGGAGAGCATGATGAGCTGCATGAAGTAGTCGTTCCACGAATTTATGAACGTGAAGATGGCGAGCGCGCCGACACCGGGCTTGATCATGGGGAAAACGATCCAGTTGAAGGTTTTCAGCTCGCTTGCGCCGTCGATCCTTGCGGCCTCCAATATCTCGCTGGGGATGCTCTCGGCAAACTGCTTGATGAGGAACACGCCGAACGGCCAGCCGACGATGGGATAGACGACGGCGCTGAGCGTATTGTAGAGCTTGAGCGAGGACATCTCGCGGATGAGCGGGATGAGGATGACCTGCTTCGGCAGCGCCATCGCGCAGATGATGAGCGTGAAAATGAGCCTGCGCCCGACAAAACGCTTTTTCGCCAGCGCGTACCCCGCCAGTGCAGAGGTCGCGCAGGTGAGGAGCATTGCCGCAACGGCCATCCACACGGTGTTGAGCATCCAGCGGATCGCGCCGGGCACGGTGGGACCGGCAGAGAATACGATCGGGCTGCCGTCCGAGGAGAAATACTGGCTGAAGGGAATGTAAAACTCCCACAGCGGCGCTTTGAGCTTGCTCATGAGCGTCTGGTAGTTCTTCAGCGTCCATTCGCTCGGCCACCAGACGGGCGTGACGGAGTTGACCTCCTTGGCGGTCTTAAACGAGCCGGTGATGATCCAGTAGAGGGGGAACGTGAACAGCGCTGCAAGAATAACGATGATCACGAGAGTGATGATGCGGTTTACCTTGGATCTGCTCTGCATATGCTCACCCCCTTAATCCGACCGCTGTCCCAGTTTAAACTGAACAGCAGAGAGTACCGCGATAATGACCATGAGCACAACGCCCATGGCGTTGCCGTATCCGTAGCGGTAAAGCTTGAACGCGGTGTAATAGATATAATACATGATCGTGTCTGTGCTGTGTGTCGGCCCGCCGGAGGTGAGAAGCTGGATCAGCGCAAAGCACTGGAAGGAGTTGATCGTGGTGATGATGAGTATGTAGAGCGTGGTGGGCATGATCTGCGCCCATTTGATCTTCCAGAACACCTGGCGGCGGTTTGCGCCGTCGACCTCCGCTGCTTCAACGAGCGAGTGGTCCACGTTGCCGAGCGCTGAGACATACAGCACGATGGGCTGACCCACAGAGGTGGTGAAGAGAATGAGAATGATGCACCAGAGCGCGAAGCGCGCATCGCCCAGCCAGTTTATGTTCTGGTCAATGATGCCGAGGCTTTTGAAAAGGTAATTGAACACGCCATAGCGGTTGTTGTACATCCATTTCCAGACGACCGTTACCGCGACCGAGCCGGTGACGACCGGCAGATAGAAAATGCAGCGGAACGCCGAGGTCAGCGCCGGTTTCATATCGTAGATCGCCGTGGCGACCCAGAGAGAAAACGCGCATACCGTAGGCACGGCAACAACAACGATGAGGACCGTATTTTTCAGCGCGCCGAGGAAGAGCTTATCCTGAAAAAGCTCCTTATAGTTACCCAGACCGACAAAGACGTCCACGGCATTTTTGCCCATGTTGGAGTCAAAGAAGCTGGTGTATATGCACAGGAACATGGGATACAGCACGAAGGTGACGAAGAAGAACAGACTCGGCAGCAAAAACAGGTATCCCGCTGTTGTTTCCCGCCGCACGAGCGCGCGGCTCATGCCATTTTTGGATTTAAACATAGGGTTGCTCCCCCCTTACGGATTACGTAGCTATCAACACACCCTCTCTGCGCGGGGGCACAGAGAGGGTGCGCGCTGTGGGTCTGAGGAAGAAAAAAGGAGAAAAGAAGCAGTTATAGCGTCCGATCAGCCGGCCGCCGCGGCGTTCGCGTTGGTGCAGAACGTTGCGACCTCGGTGGAAACGTCTCCGCCGCCGCCGATGCGCTGGAGCATGTTCCACCACTCGGTGCGGGCGGTCGCCCAGCCGGAGGTGACCTGGTAGTAGTCGCCGAGATAGGGCATGAGCTTGGTGTACTCGTTCATAATGGCGTTATCCGCCCAAATTCCGGTGAGGTCAATGCCCTCGGCGGTGTCGCGCACGGCGAAATACTTGGCGGCCTTGACCGCGTCGGCCGTGCCTTCGCCGTCGGCGAAGTATTTGATGAAGGTCTTGGCAGCGTCGATCTTGGCGGCATCGCCGTTATCGAACACGCCGAAGCCCCAGATACCGCCCTGCAGCTTGCTCTCGCCGGTCTCGGAGGGGAAGCTCATGAACACGATCTTCTCGCCGTCGTTGGTGAGCTCGGCGTCGTTGTTATCGGTGTTGAGCTGCTGAGCAATGTTCCAGCAGAACGCCATCTTGAGAATGCCCTGACGGAAGGCGGTAATCTCCTCGCCGCCGTTCTCGGCTGCGTTGAAGTAGATGCCGTCCATGCTCTGGAGAAGCTCAAGAGCCTTTATGTTCTCTGCGGAGTCCGCGGTATAGGTGGTGTGCTCGGCGTTGGTAAACGTGCCGCCGTAGAGGTTGTTGACGAGAGCACGGGTGCCCTGGTCGCCGCCCTGGCCGGAGCAGTAGACGTCGCCGACGGGCTCTTTGTAGTAGGCATACAGCGCATCGACCGCTTTGATGAAGTTCTCGGTCGTCCAGGTGTGGGTCTCAGTGTCAACGTACTGGTCGGCACCGGCTGCGACGAACGCGTCATAGTTGATGGCCATGCAGTGCGCGGTCATGACGAGGGGGTACTCGTAGCAGGCGCCGTCAGCATTGAAGCAGGCCGAAACGCAGGCCACGTTGACTTCCGCCTTGTCGGTGGCGTCCCACATGTCGGCGAGATCGACCATATAGCCCTTCGCGCCCCAGTTGGCAACGAGACGTTCCGGCCCTTCCATGATGAGATCGGGAGCGGAGCCGCCTTCGAGCGCGGTGTTGACCTGGTCGTCGCCATTGGTGTAGTCAAGGTATTCCACGGTGACGGTGATGCCGGGGTTCGCCGCCTCGAACGCGGCGATCAAGGCATCGACGGTGTCAGCATTGCCCCAGCCGCCAATCGGGTAGGTCCAGAGCGTGATGTTGACGGGTTCGGCAGCGGGTTCTGCCGCGGGAGTGGGATCAGCCTGAGCAGGTGCGGGGTCGGTAGCGGGAGCAGCGGTCTGGCCGCAGGCGCACAGGGCAAATATCATGCACAGTGCGAGCAGCGTTGCGAGCAGTTTCTTCATGATGTGCCTCCTTAAATATTTTGTTCAGGTTTCGTTATTTCAACGGCTCACGCCGGTGAATTTCCTCTTCCCACCATCATATTAACCAAAACCCCTGCAAATGTCAATAGATTTCTGAAAAAAATTTTCTCTAAGATTCAACAAAGAAGATTTTTTTCAAATTGAAGAATACGAATCCCCCGGGAGCGGTACGCTCTCCGGGGGAGGGAAGAAGAAAAAAATTTTCAGCCGGTCACAGGTGCTTTTCCGCAAGTGCAGCGGCAATGCGGGCGCGGCTTTGGCGGCACTCGTCCAGATTGCGGCGGCAGAGCTCGGAAAAGAGCACGTCCATAAGATACATCTGCGCGATCCTCGCGCCGACGGAGCCGAGCTGCAGGGGACTTTCGTCCGCGCCGCACAGCAGCGTCACATCTGCCAGATCCGCGCCGGGAGAATTGGCAAAATGCGTGACAAGGATGGAGCGCAGACCGCGCTCGCAGGCATAGGAGATCGTCTGGATCAGATCCTTTGTTGCGCCGGAATAGGAGAAGAAGAGAATGACGTCGTTTTCTCCGGCGGTGGCGATGGCGATGGTCTGCATATGGGAATCGGTTACGGAAATAAACTTTCCGCTCGCGGTGGAGAAGAGGTGCGCCGCCTCCATCGCGATGATCATCGAGCCGCCCTGACCCATGCACAGCACCCGATCCGCCTCTTCCAGGAGATCCGCCGCGCGGATATAATCCTCCGGGCGGACAAGCTCAAGTGTCTGCGTCATGGCGCTGACATTGGCGGTATAAAGCTTCTTGCAGACATCCGAAAAGCTGTCATCGTCGAGCACCTCGCCCGAGAGAGGGTTGAGCTGCTGCGGGCGCTGGGCGGTGGAGTTGGCAATGGCGAGACGAAAGGCGCTATACCCCTTGCACCCCAGGCGGCGGCAGAAGCGAGATACGGTCGCCTCCGCCACGCCGCTTGCCGCGGCGAACTCGGTTATGCTCATGTCCTGCGTTTTTCTCTGGTGCGACAGCACATAATCCGCCGCCTTTTTTTCTGCGGTGGTGAGATTATAATACTCCGCACTGATCCGCTCAAATACGTTTGTGCTGCCCTGCTCCATACGCTTCTCCTGTGCTTTTTATTTCGCGAGCAATTCCCCCGCCATTTTGTCTGTCATGATGAGCATGCGCGGCAGATGGAACGGCCCCTTGAACGTTGAGCCCTTGGTCGAAGGCTCGGTCGGTTTTCCGTCGCGGCGGAGATACCCGTACCACTCGCCGTACGCACTGTCGGCAAAATGCGCCTTGCAGTAGTCGAGCGTGGTGTAAAACCAGTCGAGGTATTCCTCCTTGCCGGTGTCCTTATAAAGCATGAGCGAGGAGATGAGGATCTCGTCATGCGGCCACCAGAGCTTCATGTCATGCTCGTATGCCTCGGGCGGTTTGCCGAGCGCGTCAACAAAGTACAGCAGCCCGCCGTATTCCTTGTCCCATCCGGCGGTTATCGCCCAATTGAATATTTCCTCCGCCTTGGCGACAAGCGCCGCGTCACCGGTTTTGCGCGCATATTCCAGCAGGAACCACACGCCCTCAATGTCATGCCCGGGGTTAACAATTCGCCCCTCAGTGTAATACAATCTCGCTGTGCCGTCAACCGCAACGTTTTCCAGCACGCACCGGAGCTCCGGGTGGACATGGTAGCGGAAAATATCGTCCACGCAGGCCGCGGCGCGCTCGGCGTAGAGCGCTGCGCTCTCCGGATCGACGCGCTGCATCACGGCGGTAACGTTGAGATAGATCATCGGGATGCCGAAGGCGCGCCCCGTGCGCGTGGCGGGCTCGGTTTTCGGGCCGAGACCGGTCGGGTCGGGCATGCCGTGGTTGAGATCCCAGTAGAGGTCATATGCGCGCCGCGCGCGCTCGAGATGCTCCCGCTCGCCGGTCACGCCGTAATACTCCGCGTTCGCCATGGCGTAAAATGCCTCGGAAAAGCAGTACCGGCGCTGGCGGAGCGGCGCACCCTCGGCGGTGACGGTAAAGTACATCCTGTTCCCGGCGGCGCGGTTTATGCAGTGCGCCTCCATAAAGTCGAGACAGCTTTTTGATGCGCGCAGCCACTCCTCGCGCACGCCGTAAACATGGCAGAGGTATGCGAAGATCCAGCCGCAGCGCCCCTGCATCCATACGCTTTTGTCCGTGGAATAGATCTCGCCCTTGCGGTCCAGACAGGTGTATACGCCGCCGTTGATCTCGTCCATGCCGTTTTTGAGCCAGAAATCGATGCTCTTTTTCAGCTCGGACTGTATCCACTCCCGCGCGTTCTGCAGTTTTTGCTTATCCATCGTAAACGCCCCTTTCCGATTTGTTGGTTTCAGCGGGTCTGGCCTTCATTCGTAGTATTATAGTAGCATTAAAGGAAATAATTTTCAAGTATATTTTTTTTCGAAATATTTTTCGCTTTTCTTAGTGACAGCCGTGGAAAGCCATGATATAATACCCTTGCGACGCTTGACACACCGGTAAATATTCTGTATTTGGAGGGTGCGCAGCATGAACTATCTTGGAATTGAAGCAAACGTTCAAAATCTTCCAGAGCTTGACAGAAGCTTTTTCCCGCTCTATAAGTTCAATCACGCCTTTCTTGCATCGGCGAAAAAGCCCATCGGCATTGCCGTGGAGCGCAGCGGCGGTGAGATGGCATCGGTTCGCACGTTCCTGCACGGTACACCTGACCGGCTCGAAGCGGATCGGTATTATATCCGCCGTCTCGTCAAGTCTATACTTTGGATGAAGGGCGGCTGGCGCGTATACATCAGCGGCGATCACGATATGTACGATTACATCCGCGAATGCTTCAGTGCGGACGGCTGCCAGGCGTTTGACTGGGACTACTTCTCCAATATATATGAAAGGCCGTTCGAGGTCGTCTATACCGACACGCTGCCCGAGGCAAAGGATTCGCCCCGGCCCGCGGGCGGACACTTCAACGGCTGCCGCATCGGCTTTGATGCGGGCGGAAGCGACCGGAAGGTCTCCGCCGTCGTAGACGGCGAGACCGTGTATTCCGAGGAGGTTGTGTGGTTTCCCAAGACGACAGCGGACCCGGACTACCACTACGACGGCATCGTCGCCGCGCTCCGGACGGCGGCAGAGCATATGCCGCGCGTGGACGCGGTGGGCGTGTCGAGCGCCGGCGTATACATCAATAACCGCACCATGAACGCGTCGCTTTTCCTCAAGGTGCCGCAGGCTCTGTTTGACGCAAAGGTCAAGGATATATACACCCGCGCCATCACCGACACGTTCGGCGATGTGCCGTTCTGCATTTTCAACGACGGCGATGTCACGGCGCTCGCCGGGGCGATCAGTCTGGAGGACACGAACATCCTCGGCATTGCCATGGGTACGAGCGAGGCGGGCGGCTATGTTGACGAGAACGGATACATCACCGGCTGGCTCAACGAGCTGGCGTTCATCCCGGTGGACGCAAACCCCGAGGCGATGCAGGACGAATGGTCGCTGGACATCGGCTGCGGTGTAAAATACTTCTCGCAGGACGGTGTTATCAAGCTTGCTCCGGCGGCGGGCATCGCGCTGGACAGCAGCCTGTCCCCGGCCGAAAAACTCAAGGTCGTGCAGAAGCTCATGGAAGAGGGCGACCTCCGCGCCGCCGCGATATACCGCAGCATCGGCGTATATCTGGCGCATTCGCTCGCGCTGTATCGTGATATGTACCACTTCCGCCACGTGCTGCTGCTCGGGCGCGTCATGTCCGGGGCCGGCGGCGAGCTCGTGATAGAAGAGTGCGAGCGCGTGCTGCGCGACGAGTACAGCGACCTGGCAGACTGCATCCATCTCGCTCTGCCGGACGAGAAGTTCCGCCGCGTCGGCCAATCCGCCGCTGCCGCGTCTTTGCCCGAGCTTCGGAAATAAAAATACATTCATTTAGATACTTGTAAAAGTCTCTAAGTACCGGACAACAGGAATCCCAAAAACAAGAACCAAAGGGAAAACACCCAAATGCGTTCAAAAAGGCATAGCAAAGCTGAGGTGCCATGGATAGGCATCTCAAAAGGGCTCCTTATAGTATCATGCAATGAGCTTTCGTAGGCTTTTGAACAGGCTCAACTTGTGGATAGAATCTGCCAACAGCACGCCAACCAACTGTGTAATCGCGCATAGGTATGTGTCAGCTTTGGCAGAAACAGAGCGAAGAGACTTTCTTGAATCCAGCACAAAGGTGTCTTTCATCAGGTTAATGGTACGCTCAACGACAACTCTGTGCCGGTATAGATTGTCCCAGTGAGGGGTATCTCTGGGAATACCGGGGTAAAGGCGAAAGTTCTTGTCCGGATAAGTGTACACGCATTTGCCGTAGGTGGATACGGTGCAAGGTGTTTCACAGCAGCAAATGCGTTTTGAACCGCGCTGCACGGATTTGGGACACACCCACTTAAAGCGAAGGGAACGGTTTTTACCGCCGGATTTGCCCAGGAACTTGAATTCGGTTCCATCCAGCGGGCAAACAGGTGTTTCGTGTGCATTAAACTGGGCGTTAGAGGATTTTGAGTTTCTGGTGTTCATGGGGATGCAGTCTCTCTCGAAATGGAACTCATTTTTGAGTATAGAGTAGTTGTTGTAGGAATCGAAAGCAGAATCTCCCAAAAAGGTCTTATAAGAAAGCTTCGGATGTGCGGCAAAGAAGTCCGAAAGGAAAGGCTTCAGGGAAACAGAATCTCCGATTTCCTTGTCCTTATCCGGCGAGGCTGTCTTTTTCTCAACAATTTCTGGGTGCTTATTTTTGAAATCTTCGTCAAAAAATTCGATATGCCTGGGAATACCCAGGCCGTCTGTTAGAACTCCCATTTTCAGAGCATAGCAAAAATGACCGTTTATATACTGCTGACGGGCATCCGGGTTTGTACTGGAAGCATCGGGCAGGAGGCTGTAAACGCCCCGGTAAGGATCGTAGTCAGGATTGCCCTTGGCCAGTTTTTTGGCTGCTTTCAATTTTGTATTGAAGAATTTAGGGTTATTTTCGGCGACAGGCAATTCGATACCGGTGGTATCGTAGACAAGATAATCCGCTTTTTTCACATTTATTTTGCGGCAAATTGGGTCAGTTAAGTCAACCAATGCCTCAAACATGTTTTTTAGGTGCTCACAATAGTTGGCTCTGAAACGTGTGAGTTGAGAAGCATCCGGGACCTTGATGAACCCGCAGAATTCCCGAAGCTCGGCACTAAGCTTCAAAATGGAAAGTAAAAGTGCATCTGTTGAGATACCTAACAGCTTCTGCAACACAAGGGAGCGAACAAAGCTTTCCAAATGGTAGATATGACTTCTGCCATACCGTTGGTAAAAAGCGTTGTAGAAGCTTGCGGGTATAATCGTTTCAAAATCAATATGGGTTTCCAGTAATTTGATGAGCGCCGGTTTCTGATCCTCCATTGATTTTGAAACATCGTTGTAGATGTCCTCCAGGGACATTTGCACACATTTATTTCGCATGATTTTTTCTCCTGTTTTTTTGCTCTTTTTGTTGTTTCGTCACTTCAATTATAGCAAAAAAACGGAGAAAAATCAGTAGTAAATACCTCAAAAAATCCAGTGTTTTCAATGGCTTTTTGAGTTTTACAAGAGACTAAATACATTCATTTATAAGGAGAACGCGCATGAAAAAACACATTGTCTGCTTTGGCGATTCCAATACCCATGGCTACTGCGCCGATCCCAACGATACCGCCGGCCATACCGACCGATTCAACGAGGACGAGCGCTGGACGTGCCTTTTGCAGAAGACGCTGGGCGGGGAGTATCTTGTGCTGGAAGAGGGACTTTCCGGCCGGACGACCGTATTTCCCGATCCGCTGCATGAGTGCATGTCCGGGCTGGATGTAATCTATTCCACGCTGATGACGCACGAGCCGGTCGATCTGCTGATCATCATGCTCGGCACGAACGACACGAAGGAGCGCTTCAACGCGAGCCCGGCGTGCATCGGCATCGGCATGGAGCGCCTTGCCATGAAGGCGGAGACCGTCGCCGCGTGGCGCGGCGGAAAGCCGAAGCTTCTCATCGTAGCGCCGCCGCACATCGGCGCGGGACATAACGACCCCGCCATGGGTGCATCCTGCCACGCAACATCCATGGGCGTAGCGGAGGAGTACCGCCGCCGGTGCGAAGCGCACGGCTGGGCGTTTCTTGACGCCGAAGGCGTGGCGGAGTTCAACACCGTGGACTATATGCACCTCAGCCGCCGCGGGCATCGTCAGCTTGCCGATGCGCTCGCGCCGGTGGTGCGTGAGCTGACTTGATGTTCGGCCGCGTATTCCGTTATCAGGGCTGGCTCTGGCGGGCTCTGAACACGCTGACGGACATTCTGGCGCTGAGCGTGCTGTGGCTTTTGTGCAGCATCCCTGTGCTGACGCTGGGCGCGGCGACGACGGCGCTCTATGATAGCGTCGTGCGGTGCATACGCTATAAAATGCCCCGGCCCTACGAGCGCTTTTTCCGCACATTCAAAAATGAGATCGTGCCGGGCGCGCTGCTGACGCTGCTGTGGGGCGCGGTCGCCGCGCTGGGGCTTTGGATGCTTGCGCTGCTGCGGCAGTACAGTGCCGAGTCGCCCTCTGCCGGGGCGGCGGGCGCGGCGTACTATGTCGCGCTGGTGCTGCCGCTCGGTGCGGCGTGCTGGGTATTTCCGATCCTCTCGCGCTGCA
>ERZ857882.4542-NODE-4542-length-11794-cov-3.739245_pt1 | contig 11794 bp, 9 predicted proteins | sample MGYA00519697_ERZ857882 | MGnify/ENA primary metagenome ERZ857882 (study PRJEB31778, sample SAMEA3449373) | human gut metagenome | biome: human gut; feature: human-associated habitat; material: faeces | place: United Kingdom | collected 2010/2012 ... | reverse complement strand
TAACAAAGGATAACGAGTTTGAGGAAGAGGAAGAATCTGAAGTGCCTGTACGTGGCGGAGCAACCTGTGCGGTTGACCCGGTCCTTTATTCTATGATGAAGGATTTGCGTAAGAAGCTGTCCAAGCGATTGGAAGTTCCTCCTTTTGTGATTTTCCAGGATCCGTCGCTTGAGGCGATGGCTACCACTTATCCGGTGACTCTGGATGAGTTGCAGAATATTCCCGGTGTCGGTGCCGGTAAGGCAAAACGTTACGGACAGGAATTCATTACACTGATCAAAAAACACGTAGAAGAAAATGAGATCGAACGTCCGGAAGACTTGCGTGTTCGTACGGTTGCAAACAAGTCGAAACTGAAAGTCTCCATTATCCAGCGTATTGATCGCAAAGTCGCTCTGGATGAGATAGCGTTGACAAACGGTCTTGAATTCAACGAACTGCTGGATGAGATCGAAGCGATCGTTTATTCGGGAACACGTATCAATATCGATTACTTTGTAAACGATGTGATGGACGAAGATCATGTGGAAGATATCTATGAATATTTCAAAGATTCCGAAACGGATGATCTGGAAGATGCGATCGAAGAGTTGGGCGGTGATTATACAGAAGAAGAGATCCGTCTGGTACGCATAAAATTCTTATCGGAAATGGCAAATTAATAATATGCCGATAGGGTTAATATGCCAATATGCCAATAGAGATAATATATCGTTGTTTTTTATTGGCACATTGGCATATTGTTTTATTGGCATATTATTCGTATATTTGCGCGCAATAATTTTTAAAGCATACGTTTTATGTCATTTATTGCAGACAGGTTAGTTATGGACGGATTAACATTCGATGATGTATTGTTGATCCCCGCTTACTCAGAAGTTCTTCCCCGAAATGTCGACCTTACGACAAAGTTTTCACGAAACATTACATTGAATATCCCGATGGTATCGGCCGCTATGGATACGGTTACCGAGGCAAAGATGGCAATCGCTATTGCCCGCGAAGGTGGTATCGGTGTTATTCATAAGAACATGACGATCGCAGAACAGGCTAAGCAGGTTCAAAGCGTTAAGCGTGCTGAAAACGGAATGATCTATGATCCCGTAACAATCACGAAGGGAAAACGTGTGGCCGATGCGTTGGCTATGATGGCAGAATATAAGATCGGCGGTATACCTGTTGTGGATGAAGGCGGTTATTTGGTCGGAATCGTTACCAACCGTGACCTTCGTTTTGAAAGAGACATGAACCGTTCGATCGACGAGGTGATGACGAAGGAAAACCTGGTCGTGACAGATCAGTCTACAGACCTGGAAGCAGCAGCCCAGATCCTTCAGCAACACAAGATTGAAAAGCTGCCGGTGGTGGACAGCCATAATAAGCTGATCGGACTTGTTACCTATAAAGATATCACTAAAGCAAAAGATAAACCTTCAGCCTGCAAAGATGCCAAAGGCCGCTTACGTGTGGCTGCCGGTGTGGGTGTGACATTCAATACATTTGAACGTGTGGCTGCATTGGTAGAGGCTGGTGCCGATGCCTTGGTTATCGACACGGCTCACGGACATTCCAAAGGTGTGGTCGATGTGTTGAAACAAATTAAAGCACAGTATCCGGGTATCGATTGCGTGGTTGGTAATATTGCTACGGGCGATGCTGCCAGATATCTGGCAGATGCCGGAGCAGATGCCGTTAAGGTAGGAATCGGACCGGGGTCTATCTGTACGACCCGTGTTATTGCCGGAGTCGGTGTTCCCCAGTTGTCTGCAATCTATGATGTTGCAAAAGCATTGAAGGGTACAGGTATTCCTCTGATTGCCGATGGCGGATTGCGTTATTCCGGTGATATCGTGAAGGCGATTGCTGCCGGCGGATCATCCGTGATGATGGGTTCCTTGCTGGCCGGAGTGGAAGAATCACCGGGTGAAACGATCATTTTCAACGGACGTAAGTTTAAATCCTATCGTGGTATGGGATCGCTGGAAGCGATGCAGAAAGGATCGAAAGACCGTTATTTCCAGGATGTGGAAGACGATGTGAAGAAACTTGTGCCGGAAGGTATTGTCGCGCGTGTTCCTTATAAAGGTTCTTTATTCGAAGTGATCTACCAGATGGTTGGCGGGTTGCGTGCCGGTATGGGATATTGCGGAGCGCATAATATTGAAGAACTGCATCAGGCTAAATTCACCCGCATTACCAATGCTGGTGTACAGGAAAGTCATCCGCATGATGTGGCAATTACACAGGAAGCGCCCAATTATAGCCGTGGCGAATAATAAATGTGGATAAATCCCGTTATATAAAAAACACTAATTTAATCGGATAGCATACTTTTTGGGGATGCTATCCGTTAGATTAGTGTTATTTTTGTAATGTGTACGTAGTATGATAAACGGAATTTTGATGAAAAAGTTGCTTGTATTATCTTTAGTATTCGCTTGTTTAACCGGAGAAGCCGCTAATAAGGCTGATTCTGTAGTGATGACTGTGGCCGGAAAACAGGTATCTCTGGATGAATTTGTTTTTATGGCCAGAAAGAATGGTGAAGTTAATTTATCTGATCGTAAGTCATTGGAAAATTATGTGGAACTGTATAAAAACTTTAAGTTGAAAGTTGTCGATGCAGAAACCGCCGGTCTCGACAAGACAAAAGATTTTACTGATGAACTGGAAGGATACCGCGCTCAGCTGACATCAAGTTACTTATCTGACAGAGACGGGGAAGAAGCAGCTCTCCGTGTGGAATATGACCGTTTGGGCGAAGTGCTGGAATTGAGTCATATTTTATTCCGTCTGCCGGGAAAGACTCTTTCAAGGGATACGCTCGCTGTTTATGAAAAGGCGATGAAAGTCTATGAACGTATAAAAAACGGGGAAGACATGGCAACCGTTGGTCAGGAGCTGGCAAAGCAGGACTCTACCAAACAGACCGGATATGAATATGCACGTTGTCTGTTGCCTATGCAGACGATCAAAGCGTTCGAGAATTATGCTTATTCTATGAAACCGGGTGAATTATCCATGCCGGTACGTACTACGCTGGGATATCATATTATTAAACTACATAGCCGCAAACCCAATCCGGGGATGCGCCGTGTTGCCCATATTCTGATCCCTTTCCAGAAAGATTCGGTAACTCGCAGTGATAGTGAAACGTTGGCTTTGGCTGAAGAGGTTTATCAGAAAATACAAGGCGGAGCAGACTTCGGACAGTTAGCAGAAGAAAATTCTTCGGATGCCGCTTCGGCACGCAAAGGGGGAGTGCTTCCCTGGTTCGGTGTCGGAGAAATGGTGGAACCTTTTGAAAAAGGTGCATTTGCTTTAAATACTCCGGGAGAAGTGTCTAAACCTGTTAAAACACGGTTCGGTTATCATATTATTAAATTGCTCGACAAGGGAGGCATCCCATCTTTTGAAGAAAAGAAGAAATCATGGTCCCGTGTGATGGCACAGGGTGAACGTAATTTCGAATATTATAAGGCGTTCGATGAACGTCTGAAAAAAGAGTATGGGTATGTGTTCTATCCGGAGGCTTATGCCGAACTGGTCGCTTTGTGCAATGATCATTTTCCTTCCGACAAGGACTTCTACGAAAAGGCCAAGGATATGAATAAGACATTGATCCATCTGGTGGATACGGATTTCCCGCAGAGCGAATTCGCTTATTATATCCAGCGTTGTCCGTTCTCGACAAAAACGTATGCCGGAGATTTTATGCAGGAAGTGTTCGATCTGTTCGTTCGTGATATTGTTACGACAACCGAGCGCAAGAATCTGGAAACTAAGCATCCTGAATTTACACATCTGATGCAGGAATATCGGGATGGTATCCTGTTGTTCAATATCAGTAATCAGAAAGTGTGGAGCAAGCCAGCTGCTGAACAGCCGGAGTTGGAAAAAGCCTGGTTGCAGGAGCTGAATAAGGAATATCCTGTTACGATTAACTGGAAATTGTTGAAAAAACTAAAGAAATAAGAAAGAGAAGGTTATGAAGTATTGCTTCATTTTTATAGCATTCGTATCTTTGCTGTGTTCTTGTAAGCGAACCCAGCAAACCGACGATGCGGATGTGCTGGTAAGAGTGAAGGACCGGACGTTGAAACGTTCGGAAGTGGTTAGTCTGATTCCGCGGGGGACGTCCTCTGCGGATAGTTTGTTGTTAGCCGAAAGCTTTGTAAAGAAATGGGTAAAGGATGCCCTGGTTTACGAAGTTGCCCAGCGAAACCTGGGGGACGAAAAGGAAGAGGTCGACAAGCTGGTAGAAGAATACCGCCACTCGCTGATTCGTTACCGTTATCAGGAGCGCCTGATCAAAGAGAAATTGTCGGCTGATATCCGCGAAAGCGATAAGCTGAACTATTATGAGGAGAACCAGAAAAAGTTTACACTTGATAAAGCCCTGATCAAGGGACTTTTCCTGAAAATACCGGTGGATGCCCCCGGTTTGTCGGAGGTAAAAGGGTGGTACAAATCGACTTCTGAAGCCTCTTTAGAAAAAATTGAGAAGTATAGTGTGCAAAATGCCACTATTTATGACTACTTTTACGACAAATGGGTGGATTTTGACGAGGTGATGGATAATATACCTGTCCATGTATCCAACTCAACAGCTTATCTGAAGGCGAATAAGTTTGTGGAAGTAGCTGATAGTAGTTATTGCTATCTGCTGAATATCAAAGAGTATCTACCGGAGGGAAGCGTGGCGCCTTATGATTATGCGAGTTCGCAAATCACGGAGATGCTGATCAATCAGCGGAAAGTAGATTTTTTGAAGACGTTTGAAGAAGAATTATATAAAGATGGAATCAGAGGAGGTGATGTAAAGTTTTTTACTGAACCGTAATTTGTAACTTATAAAGTAGAAATGATGAAAAAGATTTTAACTGTATTCTTTCTTGCCTGCTTATCTTGTGCGGCAATGGCACAGGATAATGTGATTGATGAGATTGTGTGGGTGGTAGGAGATGATGCTATTTTACGTTCGGACGTAGAAACGCAGCGTTTGTATATGCAAAACGAAGGCGAACGTCTGGATGGTGATCCTTATTGTGTGATTCCGGAACGGATAGCGATACAGAAACTGTACCTGAACCAGGCGAAGATAGACAGTATCGAGGCCAGCGAAAGCCAGGTGATACAGCAGGCTGACCAGTGGATAACCTGGGCAATCAACCAGATCGGATCGAGGGAAAAAGTAGAGGAATATTTCGGAAAGAAAATCTCACAGATCAGGGATGAACAGAAGGAAAAGTTCCGTGAACAGCAGATCGTTTCAGAAATGCAACGCAAGCTGATCGGGGAGATCAAGATGACTCCTTCTGAAATTCGTAAGTTTTATAATCAGTTGTCGAAGGACAGCCTGCCGACTATCCCGACAACAGTGGAAGTCCAGATCATTACTTTCGAACCGAAGATTCCGTTTGATGTGACAGATGCTATCAAAGCACGTCTGCGTGATTTTACGGAACAGATCAACAGCGGTAAGATGGAGTTCTCTACGTTGGCCCGCCTGTATTCCGAAGATCCAGCTTCTGCAGCCCGTGGCGGTGAGATGGGATTTATGAGCAAGACTGACCTGGTGCCGGAGTTTGCCAATGTGGCATTCAACCTTTCTGATCCGAAGCGTGTATCTCAGGTTGTACAGACAGAATACGGATATCATATCATCCAGCTGATCGAGAAACGCGGTAACCGTATCAACTGCCGTCATATCCTGTTAAGACCGAAAGTGTCAGAAAAGGAATTGACGGAAGCGACTGCCCGCATGGACTCATTATATGCGGACTTGCAGGCAAACAAATTCTCGTTTGAGGAAGCTGCAACATTCGTTTCATATGATAAGGATACCCGTAACAACAAAGGGTTGATGGTTAACCAGAATCATGAAGGAAACAATTTCGGTACTCCGAAGTTTGAAATGCAGGAACTTCCCCAGGAAGTCGGTAAAGTGGTATACAACATGCAGGTGGGTGAAATCTCCAAACCGTTTACTATGATTTCCAACAAACAGAAGGAAGTGGTTGCCATCGTTAAATTGAAATCCCGTACAGAACAGCATAAGGCAAATCTTTCTGATGACTTCCAGGCAATGAAGAATATGGTGGAACAACAGAAAAGAGAAGAATTGTTGGATGAGTGGATCAAGAAAAAGCAAAAAACTACGTATGTCCGTATTGCCGAAGGATGGCGTAACTGCGATTTCAAATATCCGGGTTGGGTTAAAGAATGAAGATTGTAAAAAAGTTTTTTCTTACAGGACTGCTTTGTCTGCTGGCTGTTTGTGTGTTTGCACAAACGCAGGATTCCATATCCGTCAAGCAGGGAGAGACTCCTACAGCCGATACGGTCACAACTAAAAAGACACTGGTTTATCTGCTGCATGCCGATACTGTATCCTATGATAAGGAAGTGATGAAGGTTGATGCACAGTTTCTGGAGGGAAATGTCAGTTTCCGGCACGATAGTTCGTATATGTATTGCGACAGTGCATACTTTTTTGAGGCGACTAATTCGCTGGAGGCTTTCAGTAATGTCCGTATGGAACAAGGAGATACTTTGTTTGTATACGGCAATTACTTGTTTTATGACGGAGATACCCAGATTGCTTACCTGCGTGAAAATGTCCGTATGGAGAACGGGCAGGTAACGCTTTTTACCGATAGTTTGAACTATGAGCGTATTCCCGATATCGGTTATTATTTTGACGGCGGTTTGATCGTTGACTCGCTGAATCAGTTGTCCTCTTTCTACGGTCAATATTCTCCGGGCACGAAACTGGCTATATTTAATGATAGTGTGCGTTTGGAGAATCCGAATTTTACACTCTATTCGGATACGCTTCATTACGATACCGAATCGAAGATTGCAACAATACTGGGACCTTCCATCATTGTTTCAGACAGCGGGACGATCCATTCTTCCCGCGGATGGTACAATACGGAAGCTAACACTTCGCTGTTGCTAGACCGTTCCGAAGTTTATTCGGGCAACAGGGTCCTGATCGGCGATTCTATATCATATGACCAGAATGTCGGTTTCGGTGAAGCCTTCGGGAATATGTGCTTGCAGGATACGGCTCAGAAAGTAATGCTGGAGGGACAGTACGGTTTCTATAATGAGCGGACGGAATATGCGTTTGCAACCGACAGTGCCCGTTTCCTTGAATATTCGCAGGGCGACACGTTATATCTGCATGCCGATACGCTGGAAATGATGTCGATCGATTCGACGGCCCGCGAAATAAAGGCATTTTATGGTGTGCGTTTCTATCGCACCGATATGCAGGGTGTTTGTGATTCCATGCAGTTTAATACGCGTGATTCCATATTATATATGTATAGGGATCCGATTCTGTGGAATGAGCAGTACCAGATATCCGGTGATACGATAGTTATCTATATGAATGACAGTACGATCGATTATGCACATGTGATACAATATGCATTTGCAGTGCAGCATCTCGATTCGACTTATTATAATCAATTGAAAGGGAATGACCTGAAAGCATATTTTGAAGGTCAGGCTGTCCGGCAGATTGATGTCGAAGGGAATGCGGAATCCATCTTTTATCCGTTGGATAACGGTGCGATGATCGGTTTGAATGAAACCAAGAGCGGATTCCTGACAATTTGGGTGAAAGACAATGCGTTGGAAAGGCTGAAGATATGGCCCAGTCCGCAGGGAAGTCTTACCCCCATACCCGATCTGAAGCCGGAACAGAAAACACTGAAAGATTTTTATTGGTTTGATTACTTGCGTCCGAAAAATAAAGATGATATTTATCAGGTAGTGAAGAGGAGAGTCGAAGACGCACCGGTTCGAAGCAATAAGTTTAAGCACGAGCAATAGCATTTATTATTAAATTTGTTGAGTTATGGCACTTTTCTCATTTTATAATGTACGTAAACCCCGGCAGTTCAATCATAAACCTATTTATTGGGATCCCCATAAAGAGGCGATGGAAGAACGTGTGCGTAAAATGAAACGCGAGATGGGCATGGAAGAATCGCTGGAAGATTACAAGCCGCAGATCAAAGGAACTTTTATTGAGGGTACTTCGCATCTGAAGAAAAGCCTTGACAGAGGCGACGATGCGCGTAGCCGTAAATATAAGAGCGCAAAACTGATCGTGGGGATCGCAGTCCTGGGTGCTTTACTCTGGTTTTTGTTTTGGTCATGAGCGATATAATTCATTTATTACCCGATAGTATAGCCAATCAGATAGCGGCCGGTGAAGTCATTCAACGGCCTGCTTCCGTTGTAAAGGAACTGGTTGAAAATGCGATCGATGCCGGAGCCGCACATATCCAGGTGAACATTAAGGATGCCGGCCGTACATTGATCCAGGTAGTCGATGACGGGAAAGGTATGTCCGAAACGGATGCCCGTATGGCGTTCGAACGGCATGCTACTTCCAAGATATCTTCGGCTGAAGATCTGTTTTCCCTCCATACGATGGGATTTCGCGGAGAGGCGCTGGCTTCTATCGCTGCGGTAGCCCATGTGGAACTGCGTACCCGTTTGAGAGGAACTGAGTTGGGTACGAAGCTATCCATTGCCGGTTCCACATTGGAAGATATTAGCCCCGATGCTTGTACAGAGGGAAGTATTTTTTCGATCAAGAACCTATTCTTTAATGTACCCGCGCGCCGTAAATTCCTGAAATCGAATGAAACGGAGTTCCGTAATATAATTAATGAATTTGAACGTATCGCCCTGGTCAACCCGCAGGTAGCCCTGGTGTTGAACCACAATGATACCGAGATATTTAATTTACCGGAGTCAGGTCTCCGCCAGCGTATTATAAATGTATATGGCAAGAACCTGAACCAGAAGTTGCTTTCTGTGGATGCACAAAGCTCGCTGGTCACTATTTCCGGTTTTGTAGGTCGCCCCGACTCTGCCAAGAAGCGTGGTGCACTGCAATATTTCTTCGTGAACGGACGTTTCATGAAGCATCCCTATTTTCATAAGGCCGTTATGCAGGCTTATGAACAGTTGATCCCTCCCGGCGAACAACCCAATTATTTTATCTATTTCACGCTTGATCCTTCTACGATCGATGTGAATATCCACCCGACTAAGACCGAGATTAAGTTTGAGAACGAGCAGCCTATCTGGCAGATACTGATGGCGGCAACCCGTGAGGCGTTGGCAAAGTCGAGTGCTATCCCTACCATTGATTTTGATGTGGAAGATGCGATAGACATCCCGGTTTACAACCCGGTCAAAGAACCGGACGGATTTAGAGCACCGACCGTGCAGCTTGATTCGGGTTATAATCCTTTCAAGGCATCTTCTACCCCGTCTTCTTATTCTTTGTCTTCGCCATCCCCTTCGTCTTCCGGGAAGTCGGAGTTCGACTGGTCACAACTCTATCAGGGGTTTGAAAGCGACCGCGATGCCGTGCGTAAAGATTTGGAAATGATGGGAGAGGTGATTGAGACGGATGCTGATGAGAAGCCGGAACCGGTAGCTTCTGTTGTTGGAGGCGAAGCCTTGTTTGCCGAAACGACTACTCCATGCTATCAGTACAAAGGTCGTTATATCGTTACTTCACTGAAGTCCGGCCTGGCCCTGATCGACCAGTACAGAGCTCATGTACGTATCTTGTTCGACCAGTATCTGAATAATATGCGACAGCAGAAAGGTGCATCGCAGCAGGTTCTTTTCCCCGAAATCATTGAGTTCACGGCAGCAGAAGCTGCTGTCTTGCCTGTTCTGTTGGAAGATATGCGTTTTATCGGTTTCGACTTGTCGAATCTGGGAAATAACAGTTATGCGATCAACGGCCTGCCTGCCGGACTTGAGAATGTAGACCAGCTGGTTCTGATAAAGGATATTGTCAACCGTGCTATCGAGACAGGATGTGAAGTACATGAAGAGATCTGTGAAGCAATCGCTTTGTCTCTGGCAAAAGCAGCAGCCATCCGTCCGGGTAAAACATTGTCTGCCGACGAGATGGATCACCTGATCGCAACCTTGTTCTCCTGCCCGGATTCCAACCTGACTCCCGACGGAAAGACGATCATTTCCATGCTGACTGACGAAGAACTGGAGAAACGGTTCAGATAAGTAAATAATATAGTATATTTGCTCGTCTAATAACTAAGGAGATGAGTGAGCAGGAGTTCCGCAGCATATACAAGCAGTATCATAAAAAACTATGCTATTTTCTCAATTACTATACTCACGATGAGCAAGCTATTGAGGAAGTTGTACAAGATGTTTTTGTATACCTCTGGAAAGAATCTGACAATTTGAATATAACTTATCTCAAAACCTATCTGTATAGCAGTGCCCGGAATAGGATGTTGAATTATCTACGGAATGAACATACGCGGACGATCATATTGGAGCGATGGGCTCAAATGGAATTGGAGGAAAGACAAGCGCAGGATTGCATTGACCGGGCGGAGTTTTTTTTATTATTACAGGATACGATCGAAGCTCTACCTCCAAAATGTCGGGAAATTTTTTTGATGAGCCGCGATGAGCGAAAAACTTATAAAGAAATTGCGGAAGAGAAAGGTATTTCAGTCAAAACTGTTGAAGCCCAGATGGGTATCGCATTAAAAAGAATAAGAGAAAAGATGCTTTCATCTTATAAAGAAGGAGGGGATATCTTCGTTTTTTTGCTAACTCTGCTATAATTATTCGAAAATCAGAAAAAATATTATTTTGTTTTAAGGGTATTCTTTGATGGGATGTGTCTATTATATAGAAATATAAAAAGATGGATCAGAAAATACCTCATACATTATTGGCGAAACACTTCGTAAACCAAACTTCCGTAGAAGAATCAGAGGAAGTGAGGAGGTGGCGTGCCCAATCACCTGAGAATGAAAAATTGTACCAGGAATATCTACATGAATGGGAAATTGCACATGCTGATTTTTCCCGGTTCGTGCTACCAGATAGTGATAAGATGTGGGGAAACATATTGTCCCGGATCAATGAACCTGTTAAAACAATATTATATACTAAGAAGAAACTTTATAAAGCCATTGCTGTTGCAGCTTCAATTGCTTTATTGGTTGGACTTTCTTTCTCTGTCTGGCTTTCTGCTTATTACCGTTCGGATGGAAATTATTTGGCTGCGGAGGCTGTATTTATTGTTCCTTCCGGACAAAAATCCCAGCTTATATTGCCTGATGGAACGAAAGTTTGGATGAATTCCGATTCAAAATTGACTTACCCGGTAGACTTTTCTAAAAAACGCCGATTGGTAAAATTGGAGGGTGAAGCTTATTTTGATGTCGTACATGATGAGAATAAAAAATTTATAGTGAATACCGGTACGGTCAATGTACTGGTGCACGGTACAAGTTTTTCAGTGACTGATTATCCTGCCGATTCCTTTATTTCAGTGGCTCTGGATAAGGGGAGTGTCTCGGTAGAAACCAGTCGGGAGCGTGATTTACTGACCAGATTGGTGCCGGGGCAGAAAGTGCAGATCGCTAAATCGGATATTAGCTGGAATGTTTCCGCTTTTGATGCAGAGGCTTATAATATCTGGATGTTGAATAAATTACAGTTTAAAGGAGAATCCCTTTACGATGTCTTTAGAAAAATAGAGCGTTGGTATGGGGTTAAGATCAGGTTGGAAAATGAAAATCCGTCTTATTCTTATTGGTTTACTTTGAAAACGGAATCATTGACTGAGATGTTGAATCTGATCAACCAGATAACTCCTATAGACTATAAAATAAACGGAGAGGAGGTGCCGCATCTGTTAACAGGTACAACCGTCCGCGGTAGCAGGTAGATCCTAAAAAAGATAGCCGTCCAGATT